>SMFF01000009.1_pt1 | contig 126068 bp, 179 predicted proteins | sample 2456181 | NCBI WGS metagenome assembly SMFF01 (sample SAMN10132611, study PRJNA489261) | soil metagenome | isolation source: day120 antibiotic-loamy sand soil ammended with raw manure from dairy cow... | place: USA | collected 2015-04-01
TGTGGCTTCTTGTAGGGTTATCTTATTAATTTCAAAGTCCATCAGGACACATTTAATTTTATTTTCTGTTGTCATACTGCTTTTATTTTTTACGTTGTGGTGCATTAAGGCTTTGGCTCAATATTTTCATCTACATCCACAATGATTGTTTCTTTGATTGATTCCTTGTATTTGTTATTGAACTTTTCAGTTGCACCCCACCAACATTGATACCCCCAGACATATTTACCATTATCTAATTTTATACAAGGATTTTTAATACCTGTATCTTTCATCCAACCACCATTAGGCTCTTTGTCGCCAATGTATTCGCCTTCTCCGTATGAACGGCAAACACCATCTTTAATACTTTCTATTGCTGTTACTCTCATAATTAAATAACGCACCACAACAATTTGTATAAGTAATAGCCGTTGCAGTGCTTGTTTTTAAGGCTATCACCATTTGTTAAGTTAATTTCTAATTCGATACTTCTATGCTTTTAATCGGCTACTACTCATACAAGTTAGCCGTTGTGTGTAATGCTAATCTATCTGTTTATCAAACAGTAAATAGTTCCAGCATCTTACTTGATTTAACAAGCACTCATCAACAGTTAGGTTTTCGTAGTTTTGTGTTTTAAGAATACCTTGTTTTCTGATTTCAAAAGGGTTGTAAATACTTACTGCTTCATAATATTTTTTAGTTTTGTTTTCTAAAACTATTGCGTCAACCCAATGAGTTACATTTTCATTTTTAGATTCTACTAACAATGAGTATTCCCCTCCGTTTAATATTGTCTTATACATTTCAATTAATTTTTATCGTTAATAATCGCACTACACACAACAATATGTATTGTGCATATTCCATTACATTATATACGCCACCATACAAGGAGCGTTAGGGTGCATTTAAGAACCCTCGCACTTACATCCTGATAATTTAACAGGCGTTTCATCCGTATTAACGATTTCTATTTTACCACCTTCGTTTGATACTTGAGCAACTGTGTCCATAAATTCAGCATCTATTTCAACTCCACCATATAACATTGTTACTGCCACCACTCCACCGCACTTACAAGTTACGGTCATTGCTAATTTTGTTTTTGTTATTTTCATTTTTCGATTTTTTTAAAAAAGTTTTATAAACTATTTAGTGTTAATTAAACCATTGTATTTCTGTTTTTCCTTTAAATCCTTTTTCATTTCAACAGCAAACTCTAACTCTTGCTCTTTATCTTCAAAAACTACATTCCACTTCTTAATAAATTCTTTAACTTTCATAATCTTGTTTTTATTTACTCAAAGATAACACTTTTTATTTAATATCTTTGAAATTAGTTAATTTATTTTCATTTATTAATTTAAACATTCCACCCACATAAAGGTTTATAGTGTCGCCACTATTCCCTATTAACAGGAGTTCTTCATTTTTAAAGATGACATCTTTTAAGCCGTCTTTAAACCTAACCTCCACCCCTTTAGGAGAGTCACCATCTGTATTTATTATCACAGTTACAGGTATCTCCTTAAATACACAATAATCAAATGGAGAAGTTATTAGTTTGAAATCTTCAATAGTTACTACTCCGTTAAATTGTGCTTTAACTGCCATAAAGATTACAACAGTTAAAGTCAATAATGTTATTTTTTTCATTTTCTACTTGTTTAGTAGTTACAAAGTTAAGACAATCTTTTTAATTATCCTAATTTATTTTGAATTATTTAATTTACCCTTCACAAGAACTGCAAGTGACCAAACTTCTATTAAACTCTTGCGCTGCGTTTATGCTGTATTGATAGTATAATCCTTTAACACCTTCATCAAAAGCTAACATGTGAAGTTTATTTATTTCGTTTGGAGGTGTGTCGGGATGTATCATAATATTCAAAGATTGCCCTTGGTCTATCAATGAGGCTCTTTGCCCTGCAAGTTTAATTATATCGACTTGAGATATTTCAGAGAACGTTCTGAATATCTCCTTCTCTCTTTCGTTTAGAAAGTCCAAATGTTGTACACTTCCATTATTAATTAAAATTGATTCCCATACTTTTTTTGTATTTTGGTCTTTACTTTCTAACAATACCACTAACTCTTTATTTTTAACTTCTGATTGTATCTTAGCTAATTTTTTAGAGTTGTAATTACTTTTATGAGGTTCGATTCCTTCACTTAAATTTAACGTAGTTCCTCCCATAATATAAGAAGTGGATTTAGTAGGGGCTTGAGCTAGTCTTGTAGTGTTTCTCAGCCCATACCCTTTTAACATTTCAGGTTCTCCCCAATGAGTCGCCATCCATTTGCTAGCTCTTAGAGACTCTTCTTTCAACTGATTAAAAATGGAATAGTTTATAGAAAAACTTGCAATCTCTCCAAAAACTATACCTTTCCTTTGAAGGTAAGAATGGAAACCTAATATCCCTAACCCTATACTTCTATGTTCTTTAGCAAATCTAACCGCTTTCTCTAATCCACGTATATGGCTACCTTTATCAATATACTCTTCAATTACACAGTCTAACATTAGATTCATATCAAAGATAAAATTAGGGTCGTCTTTCCACTCATCATACAAATACGCATTAGCTGAAGATAAACAACAAGCGAAAGTTTTATCTTCACTTACAATTTCATTTGTTTCTATACATATATTACTTGTTTTTATATACAACTCCTTATCTACATATACTTGAGGTCTACTGTTATTGCAATTTTCTAAGTCTAAAATGTAAGGAAACCCTAGCTCTTTTCTAACCTTTAAGACTTTTGCCCATATTTTCCTCTTAGCTTTATCCCCTTCTTTTAAAGATTTTCTCCAACCCATAGGTAATGTAACTGCTGTTGTAATAGTTTGAAAAAATCTTTGTCTTTCAGTTGGCATTCTATGAGTACCTATGTCTAAAAAAGACATTATCTCAGGGTGGTCAACAGATAAATACGCTGTTAAAAACCCTCTTCTTGCCCTATTCTGATTAGTCTTAGACATCATATCTGCATATAACTCTATCCAATCCATTATCGAATTAGAAGTGCCTCCTGTACTTATCTCTGACCCCATACCTCTAAGATTTGAGAAATTTTGAGATGTCCCTGCTCCAAATTTTGCCAACATCCCTAACTCATGAAGTCCTTTGTATATATCATCTAAATTATCTTCTAACATAGACTTATTACACGAAATAGGTAAGTTATCTTCTTTTCCAAAATTAATAAGTACAGGTGTTGAGAACGATACCCAACCTTTACTAATATAGTTTGAAAACCTTTCTCCTATTCCACTGCTATATTCAATACTTTCTATAGTTTCGGACATTTTTAAACAATAATTAGTGATAGTGTTACATATCTCTTTATATCTATCTTCAGGTGTTTGGTTATCTATTAAGTAACCCTTGTCTAAAAACTCTCTTTGGTCTTCTTTCAACCAATCTAATTTAATTTTTACTCCCATATATCGTCTTCGTTAAATGCTGTGTTTTGTGAATAATCTGTAGATTTCTCGTTAAAAAAATCAAATGATGAGGTAGACAATATTTGAACGTCTAAAAACTCTGTAGGAGCTAATAATTCTTCATCTATAGTGTATAACTCTTTGTAACCCATTTTAGTTAAGCTATCATTAAATCTGTATTTTAAATATTCAGCAACACTTTCTTTTGCTAAAAAACTTAACTCTCCTTTTTCAAAAATCCAATCTAATACTTCTGTTTCGGCTATAAAAGCCTTTTCTATGTTTCTAATTATCTTTCTTTCCATATCTTCATCAAACCATTCAGGGTTTTCTTTCCTTATGATATTTATAAGGTCAATACCAAACTTAGCATGAATAGTCTCTTCTCTAGCTGTAGCAGAGATAACAGAATTAAAATTAGCAAACAAGTTTTTATATTTTTTAAAAGAGCTCACTATTAAAAACTGACTAAATAGACTAGCGTTTTCTACTAGTAGTGTGAAAAGAATTAATGATTTTGTAAATTCCTTATTAGATTTAGAATAGACTCCTTGTAAATATTTCCCTAAATATTTTCCTCTGCCTTCCATACAAGGTATTTCATTTACTTTGGAAAACTCTTCTCCTAGTCCTAAAAGGTTTAAAAGTTTTTCATAGGTCATTTGGTGAATACAGTTACCCGATATTAAAACTCTATCATTGTACCTAGTTATTAGCATACCTGTATCTACAGTTGCACAATAAACATACCCATTATACCCTACTTTATCAGATTTTAATGTGCTTGATTCTAACATAGGGGCATCCTTAAAAGATAAACTATATCTTGTTTTGTAAGACTCTTTTCTATTATCTTCTGACTTAGATATATGTGTCCTAAACCCTGCTAAAATACCAACCATTTGTGCAACGTCTATACAAGCTTTACTTGTGTTTATGTATAGTTTTTTATTACCTTTTATATACCCGTCCCATTGTAACAGTTCGTTTACAAACTCTTCGCACCATTTTGATGACTTGTCACTTAAGTCCACCCAATCAAATGTTTTCAAATCGAAATCATCATTTATTCTTATTTTAAAAGTTTTATACCCTTCTCTCTTATCATCAATTTCTTTATAGGAAATATCTGTCTCTTTAAGTACCTTTCTTAATCTATCTTGTTTTAGCTCTTTCTTTACTGAAATTGCATAAGAATACCCTCCATCTTCGCCACGGTGTCTTTTTTTATCTGTTTTATATTTATAGTATAACCTAGTACCATCCGCTTGAATTGCTATTTTCAATCTATCTAATGGTGATAATATATTAACGCCACTATCGGAAAGTCTTCCTGACTTTGGAAACAACTTATTAGAATGAAAATTAAAATTCTCTGCTGTATCTTCTTTTATTGTCCCACTCTCTGTCTTGTATATCATTCTATGCGTTGGTGTAACTATAGCATCCACCCTTTGATTTTTAAATGTTATTAACTCGCCATCAAATGGGTATTTAACTACATCACTAGCCGAACATTTTGATATAGTACTATCATTTATATTATATTGATACAAAACATCCCCTACTTTTAAGTTTCTAAAATCTATCCACCCTCTTGGTGTTAAAACCTCTGTACCTTCCGCATGGCACTCATTGCCTGCAAAGGTATGTCCGACCATAGCAATTTCAGTTTTTGGCATTCGCATATCTATTCTTGCCCAAAATGTCTTTACTTTATTTTCAACTACTCCAATAGCTAACATAGTCCTTTTTAAAACTTCTCTTTCCTCTTCTGAAATTTTCGTCAAGAAGTCAGATATATCTCTGTCATACGTGAAATGGTCAGGAGTCCAAAAAGATTCGTGGATAGCTTGGACGTACTTCAACAACTGAGGGTATTCATAAGGCTGAATACTATCTCTTTTTTCAAAAATATTCATTAAGATTCTAATATTTTACGTTCATTTTCAATGTTTCTGTTAATAGCTTGATTTTCTGTAAATCCCTCAGGGTAACGTTCTTTTAATTTAGCTATATTTTTATTAAAAGCTTCTTGTAAGTCTACCCCTTTTCTGTTAGCAAGGTCTCTTATATACCAACAAATTATTCCTAAAGAGGCTTGCTCGTCTTCCATAGGTTTATTGTAAGCTATAAACTTTTTAACTTGGTCTTGAAATAGACTAACCTCTTTATACAAAGCGTTCACTAAACCATTAGAGTTAAGTCCTGTTTTAGTCCCTGTCATATAACTTGCTATAAAACTATAATCTAACTCTCTAAATGTACAATAGTTAGCTGTGTACCAAGAAAAATCTGCTAACTCCTCTGATAAGTTAACTAAGTCTTTCATTTTCAAAGCTTCTTGCATCTCTACTATTTCAGAGTTCATCCCTAAAACCATGTGAGCTGAGTCTAATTTTAAACTTCCTAATGAAGGACAAGTTCTTTTTGATTGTTTTTGATATTCTTTATGTTCCATGTATCTTCTCTTTTACTATTCTATTAATGTTTTCAAAATTTATTAAGCCTAATTTTTCTTTAGCGGCTAACACTTTTGCGTAATGCTCCCAATGTATGCGAGGTTTACTTTTATAATCTAACTCTTCCATAATCTTTCTTTTACTATCTTTTTAAGCCTTACATAAGCAGCTCCTGCATCTATCACGTCTTGGATAGATAAACAAGGTTTATTTAATAAAATATGTTTTTTAGCCGCTCCTTTTGTTGAAAAATACTTAAAACCTTCAACTGGCGTAGTAGAAGAGCCTACAGAACCATCAATAGTATAAAGCTCCATAGTACTTAACAAAACTGTTGATACATTGTCTCTTTCATAAATATCAACACCATCTTCCGTGCGAAATAATACTTTTTTAGATTTGATATAATCTTGTGCTAATATTTCTGTTGAAAAATACTTTCTATCGTTTTTACCTGTCATAATACTATTTTTTGTAAAACTCACTTTAAAGTATTTTTCATCATTAATAGTCTCAAATACAAAATCATTCTCATAAACTTCTTTACCATCTTCTGTTGTGAATAGTTTTTTAGGTTTATTATCTTTAACATACTTTTCTGCTAAATGTACATCTTTAAAAGCTAAAACACCTTTATTTAATTTAGTTCTTTCTTTTGCAGTTTGTTGAAAAATACTCCATAAATGAGGAGCTGTGTTAACACACTAGTAAGTATCATCAGGATAAATTTTATAATTATCTTCTGTTGTGAATAATGGGGCGTTAATCGGGGATAGTTTGTTAATATTTCCACTAAAATAAGAAGTATTAACTATTGAGCAGTCACAATGTAGTGTATGACCAAAATCTATAAAAGCTTTTATAATTCCTTTGTTTGTAGTATCTCCAATAGTAAATTCTTCTCCATCTGATAATCTTTTTACAGAATGTATAGTATTTACAGAGGAATCACTGTCTAAAAAGTCCTCCTCTGTAAGACCTGTAATTCTAGGGTTACCCCAAGTTCGGAAATAAAATAAACCATCTTGTTTTTTGATAAATAAATCTTTATCATTTTTATTATAAAAAGACAGAATCTCATAATCTTTTTCAACAATTTCTTCCCAATAGTTTAAGTTAGGTGTCCCTTCTATTACTAAATTACCTATTTGCATACAACCATCTTTATAGGTCATAATACTTCCAGTTGTTTTATGTTTAAATGTTTTCATTTCTGTTTATTTTTGAATCCTCAATTGTTTCTTCCATCTCTTGAAGTTGAATATCTTTTATTTTCAGAAGTTGAACCACAGGTTTGAAAATCTTTTTATATATTTTCTTTGCGATTTTATCTTTATTATCTTCATGTCTTAATAAGTGTTGAAGATGCCCTTTTATCTCTTTCTTGTAGTTCATGCTTTATATTTTATTTACCCTTCAAAGATAAGCTAAGTTTTTTAATTCTCCAAATTATTTTGAGTTATTCTTTCAAATATCTTTTCAGTTAATAACCCTGTTTGATTAGGGTGTGGGTCGTGATATAATTCTCCATTTAAATAGATACATATATGAGCACCTCTTTCTGATTTACCCGTTACAAAGTAATACTTATCATCAAACAAGTGTCCATTTAATTTCTCTCTTTTATACCCTCTTTCTATCAACCACTTATCTAAAGTTTCTCTCCAATTTTTATTCTTATAATGTTCTTGAATCTGAATAGCGTCCTCTGAGGACTTTAACCCCAGAGTACATGCTATTACAGTGGCATAACAATTTCCCAACTGTTCAGGAGGATTGTGTAGCCTTGTTTGAATTAACTTTTTCATCTAACCGAAGGGCAAATCATCGTCCATATCCTCTTCTACTACCTCTACATTTCCAACAGGTGTCTCAACCTTAGTTGTTGAAGGTCTAACTGTCGTAGCTTTAGGAGCAGTAACTGGATTCGGGAAGTCTTTAATAGCGTCTATCAACTTATTATAGACAAACTCGTCTTGATTAGTACTATCATAAACATCTTTACCTCTCACGCTCTTAACATCTAAAGGAGGGACATCTTGTTGAGGGTGATAAGTCCAATTTAAATTCTCACCTGTGTCAATGTTTTTAATGAAAACAGAAGGATAAAGTTTTCCTTTTTCATTTTTTTTAGTTCTGTTCAATGAAATCTCAACGTCCATCCCCTCTTTTAAGTTCCCTAAAATTGGAGTGATTGCTTTAATTCTTTTAGTCAAAGACTTATCGCTGTACTCTAAAGGGATTGTGATGATTGCAAAGTCTCCTCCCTCTTCTAAAAGAGATATTTTCAGTTGCATTGGTTTACCATCAAAATTAGCCTCTTCTAAAGTAAGTCTCGATACCTTACCTTTCACTGAAGTTACAATCTTGTGATAAGTCACTCCACTTCTTTCTCCAATTGTCCATTCTACTTTTTCATACCCCTCAGTAGGTTGTTTTTCTCTCATGTAAAACAAACCTAAACTTTCTTTAACACTTAAATTTTTGTATGCCATTTCTTTTTTTGTTTAATTTTATTTGTTCTTTAATTGGCGGGAAATCACCTCGTTTCATTCCCGCTTGTTTGTTTATTCTCCTTATTCTGTGACAACTGTTGTGTCAACTGTAACACTAATTGTGTCAACTGTTGTTACAACTGAGTCAGAAACTTCTACAACTGCTTCTTCTGTGTTCGTTACCGAGTCACAAGAAAACATTGTTGTGAAAGCGAATAAAAATGCTCCTAACATTCCTTTCATATTTCTACTTGTTTTAATGATTAATCAATTACTTCGATGATATTTGAAGAGACAACAGATGTAATTTCAAAATCACTTCGTTCTCCTTCAAATTTTTTGTTAACTTTTACTTCTGCGTCAGTCACAGAAACTGCGTCTACTAAATACGATTGTGTTACTTTTTTAATAGCCCCTGAATCTTGTTCTACTTTAAGAACAACTTTTGCTGTGTAATACTTTGTTTCTTCCATAATTTTTTGTTTTTTTGGTTAATAATAGGTTATTAGCACCCTCTTTCTTATTAACTAACAGGTTTTCACACATTAGAAGAATAAGAGTAGGGTCACGTGATTAATCAATCACTTTAATAATTTTTGTTTCAGTAACAGCAGTTACCTTGAAATCTGATTGACATACTCCCACCACTAAAGGAATGGGATTCTACAACCTACGCTTGAACTAATGTCCTACGTTCACGATTGTTGGGAAATGCCCTTCCCTCTATTATTTTTGCAGCATCTAAATCAGCATTTGCTTCATGCCCACATTTTACACATTTAAACAAGCTCTGTGTAATTCTGTTTTCTTTACATGTATGGCTACATTTACTACATTCTTGTGATGAATATGCAGGATTTACTTTCACTAAGTTATTAGCTTTATACTTTAACATTTCAAAGAAAGCTCCCCAAGAAACATCGCTAATATGTTTAGAATAATTACCTACAATCATTTTTGAAATCATTAAGTTTTCAATAGCTATATTTCCATAAGTAGTAGCTAAATATGTAGATTGTTTATGTAAAAAATCTTTTCTACAATCTACCACTTTCTTATGTAACCTTCCAATAACACCTACTTGTTTTTTCCATCTGTTAGAAAACTTTTTCTTTCTTGATAGTTTTCTTTGTTCTACTCTTAACTTTTTAAGTTGTTTTTGTAGAAATCTTGGATTATCAATAAACTCCCCATCAGAAGTAACTAAAAAATACTTGATACCCATATCTATAGCAACTTGGTTCTCGTTGTTACAATATGCTTTATTAGGGATTTCTATTGTTATGTGTAAATATATTCCATCTGCTTTTTTTACTAGTCTTGCTGTTTTAATTTCATGCTCTATTCTTTTATAATTATGTACTTTAATATTTCCAAATTTAGGTAGATAGAATCCTTTTTCTGTTTGTCTTATTCCTTGTTTGAAACCAAAAGACTTCCAATTTCTTTTCTTTGCCCATTTTGGATATTTAGCTCTTTTACTAAAGAAGTTTTTAAAACTTGCATCAAGTCTTTCTATTGTTTCTTGTAGTGTTTGCGCATTAACTTCTTTCAGCCACGAAAACTCTTTTTTACACTCTGTAAGTTGCTTTGCTAAATCATAACCTGTTAAACTTACACCACATTTATAAGAAATTTCTTTTGTCTCTTTAGCTAAGTTAAATACACACCTAGTTACTCCCAACCACTTATTGAATTTATGCTCTGCTTTTTCGTTATTGTATACCTTATATGTGTAAGTTTTAATCATTATTTTTCAAACCAAGTAATCTCAAAAATGTTGAAACTTTCAAACCTATCTTTTCTGCTTTTTCCTTTAGTGTTTCATACTCTTTCTCTGAAACTCTAACAGGAATTATTTTATCTCTATTTTTCATTGTTTATACATTTATTTTACAAAAGTAATACATTTATTTAAATTAACCAAAAAGGTGACAAAACGCAATTCATCGCACACCTAAAGAAGTGTGTATTCTTGCTAAACTCTTTAAAATCACTCTCCCGACTTTACCTTAGAGAGTGGGTTATAAGCAGTAGTTAAAAGACTATCTTATAAAGGTAATTAGAATTGAGTGTACATCTCATCTAATGTGCTAACCTACGTCTATATTTCTATAGGGTTGTTGCTCGTTATTTTAATTTCTTCCATTATGTAAAGATAAAACAAGTTTTTTAATTATCCTAATTTATTTCCAATATTTTTTATAAAACTTGTAAGCTTGTTTTAAAAAGTCTTTAGTTTCTTTATAGTCTAATTTTTGTACGCGACAATCTTCTTGTAACTCTTCTTTATAGTTCTTAAGGTTTTTTAAGAAGTCAAAGTTGTGTTCACAATTATCCCAGCATTCTTCTCCAAAGAATATTATTAACTCTTTATTAATGGGCTTACCTGTCTCTGAATCAATAAGTTGAGTTAACTTGACAGTACCTTGTGCGTTACCTATCTCTCTATAACACGTTATTAAATCTGATTTCATAATTTTCGTTTTTTATTCACCCTTCAAATATACAAAACATCTCAAATATATACAATATTTAGGACGTTTAATTTAACAATGTATAAAATTCATTAAAACGAAATTTTATACAGTCGTTATGTGCAAGGCTACTTGACATCTCCAAAATCAAAATGCGGAAGAATACGAAATTCACATTCATTCAGTTTGTAAATCGTATTTAGTTCTGCATCTTTTCGTTGGTCTGCAAATTGCTCAATAACTGCTAATTGGTCTTGTGTAATAATTAAAGTCTGTTTTGGTTTCTTTGAATTAGTCGTTAAGTCAAAGATTTCGCCAATGTGAATTTCGTATTTGTTCATCGTTTTTAAATTAAGTTTAGTGCTGATAAACCGCCCAGCACATAACAATCGGTATAGTTAATAAAGGCTGAATTAAGTTTATTTCTTCGATTGAGCGGCAGTGGTCAGCCTTTACTAAACCATACCGCCAGCCGTTAGTGGCAATTTAATCATCAGACATACCACTTCTACATTTTATATCTTCTAAATCCCACAAAAAAAGTAGTGTGTTATTGAAAGTTGCATCATACCATTCATATTTTGGATGGTCTTTAAACTGTTGTGCATTTTTAAGAGCTAACTTTTTTTGTTCTGTATATTTTTCAATCAATGTATCAATAAAACTGCCACTAACAGCAAATAAATCCAATACTTGTTTTAGTGCCTCATCGGAGGTCATCTCTCCATTTTCAACTTTGTGTTTAAAATAATCTGTTGCTTTCATAATCGTACTGTATTTATTTGCGTTCCGTTATGGCTAATTGCTGATAAACACCTTTAATGTTTTCATGTCATCTTGTAAACTAATTTCTGTCTTGTTGGTTGGTTTCCAATTCACATAGCTTCTACCGTTTTGGTCAATTACTTCTACCCTGTTTACTTTTTCTAAAAAAGTTACTGAAGGCAACATAGCCATAACATCGGCTATACTCAATGCCTTACCTTCTGCGTTAAATAATCCTGTGTTTTCCATATCAAATTTTGCTATTTAAAATTAACTTAGTCTTTCAAAGTCGGCACTAAGCATAGCCGAGAACCGTTAACCACAAGTGCTTAGTTCTGCACTTCGGTCTAAGTTTCGTTCTGTTATTCAAAGATAAGTCTAATTATTTTAGAAACCAAATTTATCTAAACATTTTTTTGCAAAATAATTAATTCTCTTTTTTCTCTGCTCGCAATTGCGTCTATGTGCATTCTAATACTGTTCAAAAGACTCTCTAAAGTTCTATAGTTTCCGTAAGCTATTGCATTCTCTGCTGAATATTCTGCGTAAACTTTACTCGTTCCTAAAATCTCTTTGATAGCACTTGTTGTTGTTGCTTTAAATTCTTTAGCTACTTCTGAACCTTTGACTTCACTAAGACCCTCTGCTCTCCTGACAGTCTTTATCTCTTGGTAATAAATTTTATTAGAGTTTATAGGCGCACTTAATTCATCTTGAATATCTCGGTAAAGAAAATTCAATTGTATTCTAATATTATTTAAAGCTTTATACTCAACTACACCCTCTTTTAAAGGTATTGTCTTCTCTTTAAACTCCTTTTGATAATATTCAATCCTATCTCGAAGCCTTGTCATTTCCACATAGCTTGTACTAAGATGTAAAGCTAATAAAACGTCCTGTAAAACTTCAACAGCTTCTTCTCTTGTTTTAGCCTTCATTATTTTAGGCAGTAACTCTTTTGATTTACTCATTATTTTTATTTTTGAATTTTAATTTATAAGTGGAGTTTAGTGTTTTGAATACCACTTCTTCTTCATCTTCTTCTATGATTTCAGTTATAGTTGAAGTGTATCTTTTTCCTACCGCACAAAAACTTCCCACCTTGGGAAGGTCATATACTACTCCTGTTACTTCACTTCCTTCTACAATTCCGTTAGGATGTTTCCCCTCAAACTTATCATCTGTTAACTTTACTAATGTTGCTATACTCATAGTTTTTACTTAAATTGTTACATAAACATTCCGTTTCGCCATTCTATCCTGTTCATTATATTAGGCATTTCTTTTTCTAACTCTTCCCCAATAAGATTAGCAATATCTCTGACTTCCTTTTGAGAATATTCATTAGACCTCACATTTAAAAAGCCTAATAAATCTCTAAAAGTAGCTGTAATATGAATAGTAGTTTTAGTACATAAAGGTAGAATATCCCTAGCACATTCTTTAGCTACTCCGAATTTTATCATCTCAGAGTAAGCCTCTTCTAGTCTCACTAAGGCATCAGAAGCTTTTACAATTGCGTTATAAGCTTTATGATTATGGTCTCCTACATATCCCCACCCTTCTTTGTCAATAGTTACAGTGCCTATCGTTTCAGTACTACTTTGTCTATTAGTAGGGTGTTCTTTACGTAACTCAATTTCTTCGTAACCTATTGGTTCTGAATATCTTAATGAATATTCTTGAGCATTTAAGCTCCTATGTCTGAATATTTGAGCAGAAATACTTCTTCTTGTCTCTATCTTGAAACCAAATGATATATGTTGTAAAGGACTCCAATGAGCATTGTCCATTAGATATTTTACTAATTTTCCATTGTCTTCTTTTATAACCCCGTGTCTTGCTATTGCTGCTATTATTTCTTCAGAGTCTAAGTCTTTATAGCTCCCAACACCTAAAGTTTTACTTATTAATTCTACTTTCATCTTCTTTAAATTTCATTTAATTAATTTCAATGCTTCCTGTAATCCTTTTTCTAATGCTTCTTCAGGTTCATTATAGTCAGTATCATTAGACCATATTGAATTACCCGTATTCATAGATTCTATACCAACTCTAAATTTTAAGCCTCTTCTATGAATATCAATCCAATATCCAGAAGTTTCATAAATCCATTTTTGAAGTAATGATTGTGTTGGTGCTGAATATTCAATCAATTCTAATTCTGAATTTTTTACATCATCTTGGAATATTTGAGGTATTACACCATTAAGAGTTTCAAATTCAGAATAATGATTAAGTACGTATTCGTTAAACCCTTTTTCTTTAGCTAATTTTGCTGTTTCAAATGATATTAATTCTTCCCTCATTTTTCATAATATTTTTTTTCTGTTATTAAATTAACTATTTAGTTCCAACCATTTCAATTTTACCTGAAAAACTACCAGCCATAGTTAGTCTAGAATATAATTCATCCTCACTTACTTTAGTACCTTGAGTTTCAAATACAATATTTGCAGGCATTGGAAATCCCTGAACATCAAAAGTTGTATTAAGTGTTGTTTTAGGAACGTAATATGTATCTCCATCAACAACTCCTTCTATAGATACCGTAAGTGGTAAATCTATTGCAGTACCAACTACAGATGCTTTTACGTTTAATTTAACATCAATTCTAACTTTATTAGGTTTTCCGCTTACAGCACTTACTTTTACAGTAGTGTTTCCGTCAGAACCTGATAAACCACCTGAACCAGTATAGTCAGTATTATAGTTTCCTACAAATTTTGCATTTTCTGCAATATTACAGTTTTCACCTTCATATCCAATAGGACAATTTCCTGTTAAGTCTTCACAAACGCCATCTACGCATTTAAAACCTACAGGGCAAAATTCGTCTTTACATTCGTCTTTACAAGAGATTGCTAAAACTAGCATTAAAAAGATTGGGATTAATTTTTTCATAATATTTTTTGTTGTTTTTTTTGTTTCATAATATTTCTTTTTTTTGTTTTAAAATCATTCCTAACAATAAAGAGTAACTCTGTAAGTCTAAAATACTGTCCTCTACACTTTCATTGTTTGGTTCATTATCTGAATTTAATAGTACACCTAATCTTGCAACTTTAGTAGCTATCAAACTTAAACAGTTTATTTCAGCTTTTAGTCCACATATATTACCTGCTAATTTAAAGTTAGATAGTCTATCTTCATTTGCGTAATCATTACCTTTCTTAAGTTGTACTTCTTTAATTTTTTCAAACTGTTCTGTTAAATATTTTGTTTGTAGTTCTAAAGTAAAGGGGTTGTTTTTTAAAGAAACGGCATTTGTGCTGTTGTCATCTTCTTTACCTACACTTTCAATTTCAGTTGACGGTATTATTTTATATCCCTTATCTTTGTAATACTGATTACTAGAAAAATACCCATCTAAATCTAAGCACGTTTTATTATCATGTGTACCCCATTTTATACCCTTCCATCTTGAATCTAAATTACAAATTCTATCATACTCTTCTAATGTTGCACAATGTATCGCTTCATACCATTCTAAATCTTCTATTCTCATTTTTCGTTTTGTTTTATTTACCACGTCCGTCTCCATCTATATAAAGGACTTCCTCTGTTTCATTGTTCCCAATTATCACTATAGTGTTACCTACTGTAGGGTGAATTTCATAACCGTATTCAAAGCAAAGAGCATCTATTTTGTCTAAGAACTCATCCATTTTATTACTCATAATCTTATTATTTTATGTTTACCCTTCAAAGATAAAAAGACTTTTCCAATTATCCAAACTTTTGAAGGTTTATTTTTCATTTATATAACGGAGCGTAAAACCCACTGATGGGTTGTAAGCGACTCCTTTAACACTTACATTTTGACATTTTATCAGTTTTGTCTAAATTGGCACGGTTTTTGTAATAAAGTAATTATGTTTAAAGCGTTTAAATATCGCATATATCCAAGCAATCCACAAAAGGAGCTTATTACCAAGCATATCGGCAGTAGTCGTTTTGTATACAACCTTGCTTTGGAAACTAAAAACGCTGCTTATATAAGTGCTAAACATAACTACTCTGCTTTTGATTTAATTAAACAATTACCTGAACTCAAAAAAGAACTTACTTGGCTTAAAGAAGTTAATAGCCAATCCTTACAGCAATCTATACAAAATATGGATATTGCTTTTAAGAAATTCTTTAAAGGAGCAGGGTTTCCTAAATTCAAGTCTAAAAGAGATAGGCAATCTTTTTCAATTCCACAAAATGTGCTTGTTGAAAACAATCTTTTAATTATTCCTAAGTTCAAAGAAGGTATTAAAATTTCATTACATCGACCAACAGAAGGAATTATTAAAAGTGCGACTATAAGTGTTACACCTACTGGTAAATACTTTGTTTCTATTCTTTGTGATACTAATACTGAAATACCAACTAAAGCACCAATAACCGAAAACACAACTATCGGTATCGACTTAGGAATTGAAAACTTCGCTATTACATCAGAAGGTGAAGTATTTGAAAACCCTAAATACCTACGAAAAGCACAAAGTAAATTAAAATATGTACAACGTAAATATTCAAAAAATAAAGGTAAGAGAACAAAACAACGTCTTGCCTTACTACACGAAAAGGTAGTAAACAAACGTAAAGATTTTTTACACAAACTTTCAAGCAAACTCATTAGTGAGAACCAAACTATTGCACTTGAAACTTTGGCTGTAAAGAATATGGTTAAAAACCATAATTTAGCACAAGCAATAAGTGATGTAAGTTGGTCAACTTTTGTAACTATGTTGGAGTACAAAGCTGATTGGTACGGTAAAAACATCCTACGAATAGGACAATTTGCTCCGTCAAGTAAGACTTGCTCCTGCGGAGTAATCAACAAAGACTTAAAACTATCCGACAGAGAGTGGACTTGTAAGTCTTGTGGAACTACACACGACAGAGATATTTTGGCTGCTTGTAACATAAAATCTTTTGCTTTAAAAAATATATTCTCTGGGGAACACACTCTTAAAAATCAGGACGAACTGCCTCGGTTACGAGGAGTGTTGACTCCTGAAGCCCAACCCATCGGTTCTGCCGTGGGTGGGTAGTTCACTTTGCATTTTCAAGAATACTTTGTAAAAATCGCTCATATCTTTAGTAACCTTTGTTATTAAATCTACTGTTTCTTGTAACCTATCTTCTGTTATCTCATAAGGTTCATACCAAACTTGTTCCCCCACTGTCAAAGATTCTCTTCCTCCTCCTTTAAAACAAGCTGCTCCTCCTAACCTCTCAATTATCACGTAGCTACACTCAGGTAAAAAGTTTTTTTCTTGTTGAATGAAAAGACTGTATAATTCCATTTGGTATTTTTCTCCTTCAAATAAATCTTTTTTAGAACTTTCACTTTTTGTCTTGAAGTCTCTCATAATCTTCCAATCAGAGGATAAATCATCTATAAAACCAACAACTACAACATCGTTAATATTAATCACTGTTGGTTGTTCAAATATTTGAAGAGGTTTAACCTTGTTTAAGACCTTTTTTTCTTTAGCCGTAAATTTATCTTTATGCTTACGTTCTTGACAGTACTCTTGAACTTCAGTTCCAAAAACACCCCACCCTTGGTCAGGATATTGCTCTCTTAAAAGTTTATTTCTAACCCATTCAAATTTACCTAATAATCCTGTGTTGAAGCCTTTTTTACCTTTGAAAGTCTCTATCTGACTCCAACTTGTTCTTGGTAATCCTATCCACTCTTTAGCTCTTGGGTTACTTCCGTATTGAACCCATTCTTCTTCTGTGAATATGTTTGGTAATACTATTTTATTTTCTTTCATTTTAATTGTTTTGTGTTATCATCTGATAAAGTTTACTTTGGCTTAAATTCCAAGCTGTGGAGAATACGCTGTCTCCTTTCCATATTAAGTTTTCAAGTTTAGACGTAAATTTAGGGTCTTCTTTTAATATGTAATCATTTACTGTGTCTGCAATAGTATCTGCATCTATTTGAGATTCAGCAATGAACCAAGCTACTAATTCTACTATCTTTTTTTTATTGCCGATATTTAAGTTTTTAGAAGAGTACATCTCAATCAACTCAAAAGCTACTAATTTACTTTCTTGAGTTATCTCAGCCACCTGAAGGTCTTTCAAAAAACTCTTTCCTTTCTTAGTAAGTCTAGCCTTCATGTAGGTTGGAGTATCTTTTTTAGCTCTTTTAATCAGAGATATAAAATCTTTCTTGTACAATCCATTTAAAATGTCTCGACAATCTTCTAATAATTCATACTCCTTCTGATGGATACATTGCATCACTAAAACCTCAGAGTTTTTCCAACTAAATCCGTGTTTATCTAATGTTTTAAAGTTTATTACCATAGTTTAAGTTTTCGATATTAATAATGCTAATATTATATCTTGTTTTTCTCCTTTATTGGTTTCAATATAAAGTTCTAATAAAAAATGAAGTCCTTGCCTATATTCTCCATAACCTTTACCTTTATAACAAATGTCTTTTAGCTCTTCTAAAGAACACTGTAATGCCCACGTTTCTTTAGGTGGAAATTCTTCTATCATAGTCTCAATGTTTTGTAAATAAAATATATAGCTTGACTTATTATAATGCTATACAAAGTTATGTCATAGTAGTCTAACATTTATTTAATAAAAATTTCTACCACTTCTTGCTCTAATTTTTTCTTAGGTTTCTCTCCATAAGCTGCTCTTACTAATTCTAAAGCTATTAGTCGTTCAGAAGAAGAGAGGTCTAATTTTTTAAGGTCGGAAATGTCTTTTTTACTTACTTTTCCTGCGTTTAAAATCCTTTCTAATACAGGTGGTGTTTCAATCTTAACGGTCTCAATAACTTCCATCTCCACTAAAGGTTCTCTTATAGCCTTACAAAAGGCATTACAAGTAGCTAAAACATCTTTATTATTATATTTAGCAATCTCTCTTACTTCTCCTTCCCAATAAGCTTCATTTACGCTCTTAGCACTTACACTTCCTTCTTTTGAACTTGTAATACCGAAAGCAGCACAAACTCCGTCTAAAGAGATATTACTTATAGAAGTTCCTCTTAATATCTTTTGAACGTCTATAACGTGTTTAATGTTCCAAGGAGCTATCCCTCCAATATCAAAAGAATCTGTTAAAGGAATGTCATGCACCATAGCTCTAAAAGAAATGTAAGGAATATCAAACTGAGTTCCTGAGAATACTCCTAAAAATGTAACTCCTCCTGCTACAAACCTTTCTATATCTTGTAATAACTCTTCTATAATTTCTTTTTCGTCTCCGATTAGGTTTTTAACTTTTATCTTCCCGTCTTTTGCTCGTCCATAAGATACAGAAACAATTTTAGAAAACTCCTTGTATAACCCACCTTTTTCTTTATAAGACCTTTTTAAATCTTCTGTGGTAGTGATATTCCCGTCATACCTCATCTTTTGTTCCCAAGGATTCCAAAAAGGGCTTTCTTCTTCTAATTCTTTTTCTATGGTAGCTGTCTCTATATCTAACCATAGGATTTGCTCTAAGTTACTGTATCTTAATTCTTTTAAATATTTCATTGTTTTTTGTTTTTTTCATTCAAGTATTAACAATGTATAAAAACATTAAAACGTGTTTTTATACAAGTGTTGTAGGCAAGTAAATTGCCTAACTATCTGTGTGCCATTTGTGGCAAGGTTCACATAATTGGTCTCTATATTCTTTAGATAGTTTTTCACAATCTCGGCAAATAAACTGTTCGCTTTGCCCTACAATACCACATAAAGCTAATTGCTTTTTCAGTTCTTCTCTATCTTGTAATAGTTTTTTAATAGTTTTTCTTTGCTCAATTTCTTTCTTTTGCACAGCTCTAAGTGCATCTTTATAATTTTCTATATTGTCCACTATTATCTATTTAATTAGTTTTTAAATCAACGCAACTAGCCTTATATTTCAACGTTAGCCACAATTATTAGATTTTATGTACTCATCTACAAAGTCAGTATTCATTTGCAAATGTGAGTGAGTTATCAAATTTCCATTGATTTTTGAAAGAAAATCTAATAACAGTTCACGTTGTTGACTAACATGGTGTAAACTCAATAAATTTAACTCGTTCAGTTTTGCAACATAGTTCTGTGAATCTTCAACTAAGTGATTCATTGTATTTTCATCTATTGTTCCTTCCATAAAACTATAACTCGCATAGTCTTGTAATAATTTTTCTATTGTATCAATCATAATTTTGTTTTTAATTCCGTTAAATTAACTGTGTTTACACAAACCGTTAGCGGTCATTGTTTTGTCTTATGATATTCAATGAATTTTTTCATTGCATCAAACGTTCTCTGTACTGGGTATTTACCCTTTTCTTCTTCATCCCATAAGTGCCAATCTTCACCCATCTCATAAAAAAATTCTTCAAGTTCCGAAACCAACAACGAACCGCTAACAGCAGGTATATTACATTGCTCTTTGTAGGCTTTATTAAAAACCTCGTATGCCCAATGTGATGTTTGTGTTTTGTCATTATGCCCAAAATATTCACGCAAGTTCTTTACTTGCCATTCTTCTAATTCAATTTTTACCATTTTAATAATATTTTCGTTAATAATCCGCAACGACAACATACTCCTTGTTATATGGCATTAAGCATTCAATCTTTTAACCCCATCTTTTACTTGTTTCTTATATTCATCCATTTTTGAAACAAAATCAATATATGATAAATCTTGAGTCCCATAATCTAATGTGTCTATGCAAGAATCATCGTCCGTTTGCGAATAATGAAACCCCCATCGCTCTTCAATCTTTGAATCTAACTCTTTACCTAAACTAAAGAGTTCTTGTACTAATTTTTTCTTTCTGTTGTATAATGACTTCATAATTTTGTTTTTAGTGTCATACCTTATTGCTTAACGATAGCAAATATACAACGGATTATTTTATTTACCAAATTTATTTTGAATTGTTTTTTAAATATTTATCTACTAAGTCATCTCCCTCCTCTAAAGTCTTATCGGTCTCCAATATATTAGACACTTCCCATCTTAACTTTTTATTCTCTTCCATGTAAGAGTTAATCTTTTTATTCCAATAATCATAAGCCTTTCCTTTATCAGGGTAAAACGTTACCTTAAAAGGTTCTAATCTTTTTAACTTGTCCTCTCTCAGCCCATAAAGACCTCCTGAAGCTATGTTTATTATGTCTTTATCATCTAATATACTTAAAATTATAGCCGTCTTTTCTGACTCTACCACTCTAACAGGGATATTTTCATCTTTTAACAAGAAATCTCCGAACAAACATTGTTTTAAGCTCCAATCTCCTTTGTAGAAATTATGTACCCACTTCATCTTAGGGTAACCACTTGTCTTATCTCTATTACCTTCTTTAGTGTACTTCATTATTTTTCCAGATAATATTATAATATTCTGATTTTCTTTAGCGATATTCCAAAATACTGTACTTTCTCCTCCAAATAAATTAGCACAACCTACTCTATACTTCTTCAAAACCTTTTTAACCTTTTGCTCGTCAAAGTTTTTTAACAAATACCTACTTAAAGTATCTTGGTACTTATTTTTAAAGCTTCTTTTAAACACGCTAACAGGTATTGAATTAAAATAGGTCTTCTCTTCTAAAAGTGTTAAGTCTATTTTCTCTCCTTTTTGACTTTCAGCAGGAGGATATTCGTAAGGACTATAATTATAGGCACATCTTGTACTATCACACATACCATACTCCGAAGATAAAACTGCTCCTGAATCTGTATCTACGTAGAAAGAATATTTTTTTCGACCTTTACATGAAGGACAAGTTCCTTTACCTTTACCTCCCAAATAAGGGGCAAATAGCCATTTATACTCCATATTTTAAGATTGTTTTTAATTTATTTATTTAATTCTTTTAAATATCTCTCTGCTATTTCTTTAAAAAATATAGCAATGTTTTGTACATAATTTTTTACCTGTTTAATTGAAAAAATGTTTCTAATAGTTCTTGGTGGTGCTTAATGAAGTGTTTAGCGGTGTCAACGTCTTTAAGTTTAATTAAAGAAGTCTTGCCTTGAGTATAATGTGATGGCGTCCAATCAAGACTATCACCAATACCTGCATAAATAGTAACCTTACACTCACTATCTCCGTTAGCTTGCTTCATTAGGTGAGTAAGTTTAGCATAAGCCTTTGCAGTTTCAGCTTGCTTAGTTTCTGCGTAAATATTTGGTAAATCGTCATCTGCATATCCAATAGCATATTTAACGTACCCCTCTTCATTAACCATATAACCATCTATTCTACCTAATTTTTCAAAACTTGTAGCTAATTTAGAGTTAAACTCCATTCCTTTAAGTTGCTTAATCAACTCATCTCTTTGACTTTCGTCTTTAATTTCTACGTTTAATTTCATTTTATTTTATTTTATCCTTTAAATAATTAACTTCAATGATGTAAAGATATAATAACTTTTCCGAAACAAAAAACTTTTTAACAATTATTTTATTACAAGTTGTTATTTGCAAATGAGGATATTTTAAAAAACGCCATTTTAAAGTGTAATTAATTGATATTGTGTCCATTGTTGTTTGGTTTAGGTGCGTTTATTCAGATGTTAGCAGTAATACTAACCTTCGTTCTCCCAAATGATAGATTTATACTTTCCTTCAATTGCGTGATGTAAAGAGTTTGAAACTTCCATCTTATTACCAAGTGCTTCGTTTACACATTCAGCAGCAAATCTTTTCGCTACATCTTCTGCGTACATTTGCATTAATTCTTCTGTTGTAAAGTTTTCTTTAATTGAGTTGTAAAACTCTTTTGCTGTTCTTAATTGATAAATTCTCATTTTATTTATATTTAATTGTTAATAATCCGTACTACGTCCATAGTGCTAAACGAATTTTCAAAAGGCGATTAAGCATTTCGTTGTCTTCATCATCGTTATCAAATTTGTTGTCGTTTTTACGGTTTAGCCACCATTCATAAAGTAATCTAACTTCATCTACGAAATCTTTGTGTGCTTCGTAGTTGCAATGAGTATCTACTTTTTCTTTTTCAACACAATCCTGCAATATTTGAAAACAAGCGTGTAGCATTATATGGTCTCTATCAACCCATTGCTTTGCGCTTGGTAAACTATCAATTTTTAATGTTCTCATTTTATAATATTTTCGTTAGTGAACTACCCACCCGCATAGTTAAAAGTTATGAATAGGTCTTTCAATCAAAACATATTCCCACCATTTACGCTTCTTCAATGTTTTTCTCATTTCTCCTGTCTCAATATTCATTCCCCAACTTTTCACATACCTTGCCTCATCTCCAAACATATCATATCTACCACCAATAGAACTTCGCACCAAATGCAATCGGTCAAGTATCGTCCAAAATATTTTACTTATTCGCTTCCCTGCTTTATAAAGTTTATGAGTAAGATTTGTATTTGGTTCTTCGTGATATTCTTTTCCGCAATGGGGACAATTAGAATGCGATGAACAAGTTCCATCTTCTACCGTAAACATCCACACCATTCTTACGTTCACGCCCCACTTGCATTCTTTGCATCGTTTATCGGAAATATATTTATCGGTACTTGGTTTACCCATCACAAAATTTGGTATTCTCCTATAATACAACCAACGCAGTGTATGTGTTTTCCATATCGACATTATCGGTTTTATTATTTCACTACCTTGTTGTTGCCTTAACACATAGTCAGTCATTGCATCCCATAATTGGTCGCCTTCAATATCCTTATATTCAGGTTTCAGTTTTTTAAATTCTTCTACATTCATTTTGTTATTTAATTTGAGTTATTACTAATTTGAAAGTTTTATGCGTTTAAGTCCGCAACTAAATATAGCTGTAAACCGTTAGCAAACATTTTAAAGAGACATACCACCTCGATTGAATGATACCCACATTTTACAAATAATTAAATTCACACCTATCATATAATCATTTACGAGATTATTTCCCCACTCTTTTGGTTTATTGAAATTTTTACTTCCAACTATCCTGCTTCTTTTAAACCAAAGCCCAATTTTATATTCTCGAAATTCCGAGTTATATCTAATTTCATCTTTACTGTCCCACTTGTGTCTAAAAACAAAAGTGAATTTAATTTTACTTATTTTTAATTTTCCTACCATAAAAAACGTTTGTTAACAAAGGATATAAGCAATTACCTATCAACCTTTGTGGTTAATTGAACAGTATTTACAAGGCAACTGCTCATAGCCTCGTCCGTTATAAAACAGTTTGCACATCAGCATTGCAGTTATGGCAATACACAGGAACTAAACTGTCTTTTTCTTTTTCGGAATTCTCGCAAGTGCAAACTAACTGTTCGCTTTGCCCTACAACATCGTGTATGCGTAAGGCTTCGTTTAATGCTTCTATTATACTTTTGTGTAATCGTCTGTGAGTTCTTTTAAAAGACTCCTGATTCCATTGAACCATATTCTTTCTTGCAAATTTTTCTAATAATTTTTCTGCTTCGTTCATAATTTCTGTTTTTTAATTCGCCCTACGCATACACCCAACCGTTATAAAGCATTTAAACATCTCGCTCACCATCAAATATATCTTGTGTATCAAAGTATTTATCGGCTTGTTTAAGTATTTTGTTAATTACATCCTCACCCAATGTTTTTCGGTTTTGTGAAACTATATCAAGTTTGCGGTCGTGAACTACCCACCCACAGCAGAGCTGATGGGTTGGGCTTCTGACTTCACAGACTTATGCTTCTTTACAGAAGTCTTATTTGGGTCTCCATCAGTGTTATCGAGCGTCCCACCCGATATTATTTTTAAACCTTCTTTTAAGATATTCCTACTTGCATTTAAATCTCTGTCGTGTACGACACCACAAGATTTACAAGCCCATTCCCTATCTGAAAGTTTTAATTCTCGATTTATCCAACCACAGTCTCCACACGTTTTTGAGCTAGGATAGAAACGATTTACTTTTACAAGTTCTTTTCCATACCAATTGCATTTATATTGGAGCAATGTTACAAAATTACCCCAACTTGCATCAGCAATGTGTTTGGATAGTTTGTGGTTTTTAATCATACCTTTCACGTTTAAGTCCTCAACACTTATTAAATCGTATGTTTCAACAAGTTTTTTACTAACTTTATGTAAGGTGTCTAATCTACAACTTGCAATCTTCTCGTGAATCCTAGCAACTTTGAGTTTTTGTTTTTCAAACCCATTACTACCTTTTTGTTTACGAGACAAATGCTGCTGTGCTTTCTTTAATTGTTTTGCATATTTTTTTGTGTATCTATTATTCTTGAATTTTTTATTGTCAGAAGTAATTACAAAGTCCTTCAAACCTAAATCTATTCCAACTTGTTTGTTAGTTTTTGGTAACTCTTCAACTTCTTGTTCAGTAAATATTGAAATATAGTATTTACCTGTAGGTGTTTTGGTAATGTTCATCTTACCAATCTTACCTTTAACCTCTCTATGTAACTTAACCTTGATGTCATCTTTAAACTTAGGTATAATTATTTTTCCATCCTCAAGTTTACCAAATTGTGGTATTGTAAAAGTATTCTTATGTTTCCTTGATTTAAACTTTGGAAATTGAGCATTACCTCTAAAGAAGTTTAAGAAAGCAGTATCTAAAGAACGTAAAGCAAATTGAAGCGTTTGACTATTTACCTCCTTCAACCACTTTGTATCTTCTTCTTTTTTTAGTTTTGTCAGTGTGGCAGCTTGTTTGTAATAATTGTCAGACTTCTTATCTACCTGATATTGTTCTTTACGTTCATTTAGAAAATGATTATAGACATAGCGAGTACATCCAAAGTGCTTTACAAGAAGTATTTCCTGCTCTACCGTTGGATATATCCTAAACTTATATGTCTTATTAATCATTTTCATTACTTATTACACATCAAAATTTATGCCAAAATGTTGTTTTATGTAAATTTGTCATACTGTGCCGTTCAACATATTGTAAAAGTTTCCGTCTTCGGATAAACATATCGCAATGCTATTTTGATAGTTTCAATTTCTTCATGTGTTAATTGTATTGTTCTCATAATAAAAACGTTTTATACTTTTAATTAAATTCTGTGATTCGGTCTAAGTTTCGTTCTGTTATTCAAAGATAAGTTTAATTATTTTATAAACCAAACTTATTTTGAATTATTTTTGAGAAAACCACTCTATTAAGTCTAATTTAGTTAACACACTATTTTTACCATTAGGATAATGTAATTTTGGAAGAGTTGTTTGCAACTTTTCCAAATCAATACATTCTCTTAACGCCTTTAGAATATCCTCTTCTTCATCTCCATCCTCAGTAAGTCTATCTTCACTAGCGTCAGCTAACAATTCACATAAAATATCAGCATTAACTTCAAATATTGGTTCTAAATCAGTTAATTCTACCTGTACTTTCCAATCGTCACTTAAATCGTTTACATTATCTTCATCAATATCAAATAAAGAAATTAAGTCTCCTAAGTCTGTGCAAAATTCATCATCGCAAAAAAAGTTTCTCATAATTATCTATTTTTATTGTTTTCTAATAACTTTTCCTAAGTCTGAATCGTTAGGTATTGTTCTACAGAAATTGTTTAGTTCTTGTCTTATTATATCCTCAAACTCTTTATCTGTAGTATGTCTTTGGTTGGTTATTCTTTTTATCAATTCGTTCATGTTTTTAATTGTTTTTCTTAGCGGTTTTGTCAATTGTTTCAAATATAATTTGTTTTGGTAGTAAATTTTTAGTGATATAAACACTAGAAAAAGGAGGGTTTAAACTAGGTTTTTGGTCTTTATAATCTTTAAAGTAGCTTACTCTTTTACTTAGATACATAATTTCAAAATCATTCTCCTTAAACATCGTAAATCTTTTCTGACTTTCAAAAAGACCTACAACACCTACTAACATCGCAAAAGGAATATCTAGCTCAAATAATTTCATAAACACTTCGTACTTTAAAGAGTAAGGTGGATTTGAGATAATATAATCAAAATTACATTTTTCCTTTTTCACTTGAAAGAAGTCATTCCCATTAAATATGTGACTATATACTACCTTATGACCTTCTTTTATCAGAAGTTTAACGTAATTACTTTCTTCAGTATCAAAAGGACACCAAATAGTTGAATTAGGTTTTAAATATTTTAATAAAGGTGTTATAGCATAATCAGGAGTATAAAACTCATCATTAGGGTTTACATTTCCTTTTATCTCTGCTTTGTTTGTTATTAAGTCTAATTTCATTATTATGTTTTTAATTGTTCTTACTATTTTAGTTTCAGTGGTAGAAGTATCTAATTTTATTTAGCGAAAATTTTAGTGTTTTCAACTTTAATTTCGCCCTTATAAATGATTACGATACAAAGATATAACTAAGTTTTTAATTAAACAAACTTTTTAAAGGTTATTTTTTAATTAATTTTAAAATACTACAACTATTCACTGAAACTTTACGTTAAACACGATTAGTTATTACTACTCAACCCCCACATCTTAAAGATTAAGTAATGTAAACTTTGATTTCGTAACGAACCCCCCAAACCCCCTTTGGAGTACAAAAAAATATATTTGTTTTTCCAAAAGAAGATTTTATTTTACATCGTATCTTTAAATTATATATTTATTATATAATAGACGATGAGTCTCTAACAAACATGAGAAAAATTTCCCTCACTGTTCTGATTATGTAGTTTAGTTTTAAATGGTTTCTACTCAGCCATTACATTAACCTTAGTTAACCTTTATGTTGTTTTAAAGCGTTTTAAGCGACTTTAAGTGTTTTCCTTATCATTATACCACTTTACCATAAAAATCGCTTAGAAACGAAATTACGAGGGTTATGGGCAAAAAATAACCCCTTAGAATAATGAAGTAACTTGGCAATTGCCTCAAGAACATCTAAGGGGTAAAAATAAAGTCTTAAAAGTAAAGTTCTTAAGATAATTGCCAAATTACCCTGCAAACATACGACAACTATTTGGATTTACCAAATATGTGACAAATGGTGTGTTATGTGGCATTAACACCATACCTATCATAAACTTGTTGCTTGTTAGCAAATTCTACTTTGCCTGTTTGTTGGTCATATCCATCTTCAAATACAATCATATATTCATCTTCTCTAATTTTAATTAGGTAGAATATTTCGGGTTCGTCTTCTAATTGAAATACACGCACTTTATTAGATTGTATTTCTTTCCATTTTAAATCTTCAAATTGTTTCATATTAAATAACGCCACATAACAACGCGTATAAAACATTGCCCTTCGTGGTCTTTTTTTAAGTTTATGCTAAATATTTAAGTTTGTTTATAATTTTATCAGTTTTTCTTCCAATGTGGAGTATGTCAACCAAATATTAGAATTAATAATCCTATTACAATAATTTCTTTTAAAGCAAATAATACACATAGTATTTGTTCGCTAATTGGTACTCTTTTATGTTCCATGATTTTTAGTTTAAGTCTGAGCCAATATTGTTTAAATCTTCTGTAAGTTGTTCATCATCAAAAGCACACCATATATCTTTAAATTCAACCCCAAACTTTAAGTGTACAACAGATTTCATACAACCTTGTTTAATAACTTGTTGTTGATGAACATATTCCATAAATTGTTCGCAAATATCTTCTAATTCTTTCACACTATGTTTTCCTTTACCTTTAAAACGAGGTTGTTCAACCATCATACCTTTATAGTGTATTGGAGTGTACATCTCATCTGTCATATACACTTCATATTCTTTGTTGTTTTTCATAATTTTATTTTAATACTTTTACTTTTCTGTTTCTATGAAGTGAAAGTTTATTTTTATCTTCTTCAACAAACTCATAGTTTGCATATTCTTCATTATAATTCTTTAATTTGATGTAAATATAAACCTTTTAATTTTAATAACCAAATTTTCGCTCTAAAGAGAATAAAATATTTCCGTTAATAAAAATTAGACTTTTCTCACTAATACATTAACAGCTTGTTTACCTTTCATAAGTAAGTACCTATCTACTGCAATAGCAGCTTCTCTTTCAGTACTGTAATAAGTAATCCCCAACCCTTTATAGTTAGTTCTCCATCTAACAATCCCTTTTAACTTGTTACCTCTAACATACTTATATTCACTTTTAATATAATTATTTCTTACCTTGCACATAATTATAGATTTAAAGATACATAGTTAGAGCAATTAAAATAATCTTTTATTTCTTCTTTATTCCAATTATTGAAGTTATCAAATCCTCCATTGTCTTTCCAATATTTTAAATTTTTCATAATATTATTCTTTTAATTTTTCAATTATTAAATCAATTTCAACTACTTCTTTACCTAAGCTTTTAAGCATTTCTAAAAAGCCTATTGTTTCTTCTGTTTTGTCCATTATTGCTTGGTTTAAGTGTGTTTATTCAGATGTTAGCAACAAGGCTACTTTATCGGTATTAACTCACCATTTACAAATTTATTTCGTTCTGTAACTCTTTGTCCTCTACCCCAATTAAGACTTCCATTTGTCGGGTGCGCTCTCTCACATATATCGTCAAACTCAATTTTACAATCAGATATACTACTACCATATTCTTTTAAATGGAATACTGCCAAGCAATGATTAAACCCGTTTGCTTCGGCTCTTTCAATTTCTTTTAATGCTTTTCTTAATTGTTCTGCATTTGTTGTTACTGTAAACATAATTTTGTGTTTATTTAAAGTTTTTGTTTTGTAAGCTTATAGTTTAACTAAAATGTTATAAATGTCAAATTATAGCATGACTTTTTATCTTAACTCTTTTGCTTCCTACGGTCAGCAATTAGGTTTTTAACCATACGTCTTTGCAATATTTTTCGGCTACATTATCGGACATTTCTTTTCCGCAGCAAGCCCTATAACCATCTTTTAAAATTACTTTTTCAATAAAACAATCTTTTGATAATTGTGACCTTTTAATAAAATCAATTAGCTCTTCATTCCTATAAGAATCCAATATCTCAAATGTATCGCCTTTTGAGTTTGTTAAGGTTATATAACCGATAGTGTTTTGGTTATCTTCTAATACCTCTAATGTTATTACTTTTGTTTTCATAATTTTAAATTTTATCCCAAAAACTGCACATAACACTGTATGAAAAACAGCTTTAAGTTCGTGCTTAATCAGTGGGTATTGTTTGTTTTTTAATTGTGGCGATTTCGCCATATTTAGTTTTTGTTTGAAAACCGTTTCTTATACTTTTACGTTAGGTGTAATTAAACACCCCACCATATTTCAAAAGACCATAGAGTTGGTGTTCTTTTACAACTTACGTGGTATCTTCTACTACAGCTTTCAATCTTATGTCCAATTACACCTTTTGTAAGTCTTGGTTCTTTATCTTTACCTATGTAGTCAGAGATAATCTGTAATTGGTCTTTTAAACTAATTCCCTCAACTGCATTTATTTTTATATTCATAATCTTACTTTTAAAAATTAACTACGCCTAACAATGTATATAAGCCATACAAGTACAGGCTCATACACTAAGCGTTACCTGCAAGTACTACATTCGTTCTTCGATTAAATATTTTCGTTAGAAAAATTATTAAAAATTTCCCCACCCTTTAAAAAAGAAAAAATATGAGCAATAACATCAACAGTCCATCCATTTCCAAGCATATTATATCTTTGACTATCTGAAACCCCAAGCGTGTAATTATCTGGCACTGTTTGTAATCTTTCGTATTCTAATGGAGTTAATTTTCTACATTTACCATTTTGAAAAACTTTTTTCTGTAAATTTCCACCTCTACAACAAGTCAAAGTAGCACTTTTATTATTTAAGTTATTTACTCGTTTCAAAATATCGTGTCCGTTTAAATGCAAAGTAGCTTGTACTTTTTTATCATCCCCATTGTATGTAAATCCTTTGTCGTACCAAAATTTAGCATCTACTTCATCAGCATTTAAACAAATATCTTTCAAAACAATTCCTTTGTCTTTGATATTCAAATCAACAGGAATGTTAGTCCAATAATATCTATCTCTGTCTTGTGCTGAAAACAGATTACTGTTTATTTGTAAAGGTTCAACACCAAGAGCTTCAGTAATTAAATCTTTATCTTTAGTTCTCATTCCCCCTACATTTTCAAGTAAAAAATATTTTGGCTTTGTTTCCGTAAGCAATCTCAAATATTCATAGAATAAACCGCTTTTTTCTCCATCCAAACCTTTATTGTGTTTTATATTATTTATTACGGCTAATGATAAGTTTTGACAAGGAGAACCACCAATAAGTAAATCAATTTTTGGTAATTCATCAGCTTTTACTTTGGTTACATCTCCAATGTGTTTAATATTTGGAAAATTCTTTTTTGCTATAATCATAGCATATTTATCAATTTCACTTGCAAAGTAGTTTTCAATTTCTACTCCAATTTTTTGTAATGCTATCTGCCCACAACTCATACCATCAAACAACGATAATACATTTATTTTTTCTTTTTTGCCTACGCTCATTTTTAATAATTTTTTGTTTAGTATTTCAATTTAAATTTCTCGTTAATTAACCGCACCAGACAGGTAACACTGTATATACGTCAGTTGCGTTTTGGTGCTTATTCAAGGTTTTATCCATTCTATTAAGTTTTGTTATTAATTGATGCATCCGTGTTTCTAATCGCAACCGAACGCATATACTTTACCGTTAACAGCCATTCAAGATACGGTTATATCTTTGTTCAAGCCTTTTGATACACCTGTTGATAGTATCAATGTCGTTTACATACTTTTTTCGTAATTCAGGAAAAGTACCTGCAAAGCCTTCAATACTTTCCATTCTGTGTTTCTTTCGTTGTTCAAAGCACATTATTCCTTCAAGTATTTCAATACACATTTGATGTTTATCAATCAAAGAACGGATGCTAACATTGGCTAAGCCAACATTTGGCACTTCACTCTCTTTGAAAGGTTTTACATATTTTAATAAGTTGTACATATTAATTATTTTGTGTGAAATATAAAAATTTGATTTAATTCCTCTACTATAAAATAATCAGAGGATAAATATGCCTTGCTTATAATTTTTGTTTCTTTGTTTATTATATCAAACCTAAGCTGTTCTTTATTTTTTATTCCTGTTACTTCATAACTGCCTTCAAATATACCAAAAGATAAAGTATCTTGATTAAATTGAATATCTAAATTATTGTTATGAAATATTACTGTACTTGGAATAGGGAGATTCTTAGTTTCATTATTTAATGGCTGAATACTTTTTATATATTCAAATGTAAATACAATTGGCGTGGATTGCGAATATACTAAAACATTAGTTATTAGTAATAATCCTAGTAATTTTAACTTCTTTTTCATAATTTTTTTGTTTTGTTTTTAATTCAATATTTTATACTAATAGTTTACTTTTTGTAGTTTCCTATAATTGTTGGTCTAAGTGTACCACCACCTGATACAGTTCCAACTTTAACATTAATTAAGTAGTAGTCATTACCTTTTTTAGTTGCAATAACGTCACCATAAGTTCCTGAAGCAGTTTCTGAAACACCTACGTATGGTGAAATGTCAACTGCGCTATCAACAGCATCTTTTAAATCTTCTTTAGTAATAAGATTTGTCCAATCAGTAGTAGATAAGCTAACTAATTTGTTGTCCGCATGTTGTTTAACAATTACAAAGCGAGAATAGTCTGAAGACCATTTTAAACCAAACTGCTCTAAACCAATACCTAGTATACCAGGTACTCCTTCCACCCCAAAAGCTGTTGGAGCAGATAAAGCAGTTGCACCTGTAATTTTAACAGTTTTAGCGGCAGTTTTACCAGCTTTGTCAGTTAATGTAAAAGTTACTGTGTTTTGCTGTCCTGCAACTGGTGCATTAACTTCAAAAGTAAAACTTTCGTTAGTTGTATTGTTTGGGTATTCAACTAACGTATCGTTAGATGTACCATCTGCATCAACTTCAAAAGACTCTAAATTGCTTTTAGATAAAGTATTTCTACCTAAAGTTGCAGTTATAGAAACTGAATCACCTTCAACAGCTGAAATATCACCGCTTGGAGTTAATACAATTGTTGGGTTTTCTTCACCAGGTTCTTCAGTTGTATCACAACTTGACATAAAACTGATTGCTATTAATCCTAATAAAAGGACTAATAAATTTAATTTTTTCATAATTTTTTTGATTTTTTAATGGTTAATAATAATTTTTTAGCACCCTCTTTCTTATTAGCTGTTATACGTTCATTAAGACTCTGACTCCCTATGAAAATAGGCTCAAGTGGTCTCACTAATAAGAGTAGGGTCACGTAGAGAGGTGTATCTTTATATAATAGAGAACTGGTTTCCCTTCATTCTATTATCACATCTACTTGCTGAGAACTCCCAATGGTGTATAATAGCATATCCCATACAGCTATATCCATTCTGTATATTACCATACAGTTTCTATCAGGGCTTAGATTATTTTAAATATGTTTCCAATTTGTTCTTTGTATTATACCTGCAATACAACCATAAGAAACATCATACAGTTACATCTATTTTTTAATCTCATTATATTTTGTTTAAACTTTTTAAATAAATTCTAATATATTCTTCTGTAAATTCGTATTTCTCAAGTTCAACATAAACAAATTCTTCATTGTTGAAAACTCCATCATATCGAGGATTCGAATCTCTTATTATAATATCTTTATATTCATTTTCAAAAACGTCTAATTCTAAGAAAAGAGCTAAATCACTTTTGTCAAATGTAAATTCTTCATCCCATTCAGTAGCGTTTAATTTTCCTATATTAACCGTAATCTCATCATCTTGGTAGTTAGGCTCAACATCAAATATCTTCGGTTGTGGCTTAGGTTCTGTTAGTTTTCTTAATAATTCCTTGTTCATAATTTCTGTTTTTATTGTTTAACATTGTATAAAATTCATTAAAACGAAATTTTATGCAGGTGTTATGCACAACCTAACAAATATCTTCAAGAGATATTTCAAATTCAATAGTTGGTAGGTTTACTAATATTTTAGCCTTATCAGAATACGTGGTTTCAGAACTTCCATTTCCTAAACCCATTTCGTTAAATAATTTTTTAGCTTCAACTCTTATATCTCTAAGTTCTTTAGGTTTATTACCTTTAAGTCGTTCAATGAGCAATTTCTTAAACAAGGCAGTGCATAACAATGTATAACCGTCAGGCTTAGTTTCTGCTTGTTTTGAAAGTTTTTCCTTATTCATAATTTCTGTATTTTTAATTAAGTTAGTTTTTAAATTCACGCCCGAACGGTTATACTTTGCCGTTGTAGAGAATTAGAAATGTTTCTCTTTCTCTAACCAATCTTGCGGTGTTATGTAACCTTCTCTTTGGCAATGTTCCATATAGTACTGCATATTTTGAAACATTTCTAACTTACTCTTCGGCTCTACAACATCGGCTATGCCTAATAATTTTAACTGCTTTTGATGGTAATCTTCGAGTAAGCAATCTAAAGGGTGTTCAATGTCTTTACTATCCCATACATCTCTTTGATATATTTGCCTTTCATTAAGGTATTTGTTTGCATTATCTGTATTCATAAGTTTTCGTTTTCTAATTTCATTTTATCTAAATTTAAAGTTTCCGTTGTTTTGTAAAGATAATATTAATTTTTGATAAAAACTAATAATTTGTAAAATAATTTTTAATTTTCGCCTAATAAAAATTAGACTGTAGTAATAAAGATATAATCATTACTACCAAAACCTTCTTCAATATTTAAAGCTGAATGTAACCCATATAAGCTATATATGCTTCCAACCTCTTCACATCTTTCTATAAAGGCTAAAGCATTATCTAAATGTTTACCATGTCGCTCATAATATAACACCCAATTTTCAATTTCATACCCACTCATTTCAAAGTCAAAATTCTCTTCAGCAGATAGGATATATGCTCTAATCTCTCTAGGTCTATTAATGTAAGCGTGTAAAGTTCCAAACTGTTTAAGAGCAAACTCTTTGCTTTCTTCAATAGTTACTTCTCTTTTTAATATTTTTGATACTGTTTCTTGTAAGTTCATAATTTTGTTTTTTTCTTGTTAATAATGTAAAGGTAAGTTAAATATTTTAGAATAAAGAATTTTCGCCTAATAAAAATTAGACTTTCTAAAGTTGGTTAAAATCTACTATATAGATATTCCAACAAATAGCTAAATCAACTGTAGGACTATCACTTATGTTAAAAGCTTCTTCTATTGCCGCTCGTACATAATCTTCTCCACAATTTTGTTCAGTTATATCAAATATACCATAGGGTTTAACCTCTACAAATTTAGGTGTTTCATGCTCTTTAAAAGCGTCTTGTATAGTTATCATAATATTTTGTTTAATTTGTTCAATTGCAACTACTTATACAACCATTCCATTAGGCAACATTACAGTCTAAATAGTGATTGACAATCTTATTACCTAATTTCATACCTAAAGCAAAAGCATCTTTTTTCATTATATCTTTTCTCCAGCTTTTATCTTTCGTGTCATCTTCATACTCCATTATCCAATACTCTCTACTCCTTCCATCTGTTTTCATTGCATCAGGTATTATACTATCTACTGCTATTAACATTGTTCTTACTTTCTTTTCCATAATTTTGTTTTATAATTTAAAGATACGTTAAATAGTTGGTAATAAAAAACTTTTTGTTAAATAAAATTTAATTCTTTTGCATGACCTTCTTTAACGTAGAATACTTCATTTGAAGGGTAATCTCCCCATCCATTTATAGCATAATGATTGTTTCCTGTAATATCACAAAAACTACTCCATCCGCAAGTCGCTTTAATAAGTCCATAAGTTATAGGAATAGTATCTTCCTCTTCTTTACTGACGTTTTTAAGACTCTCAATATACTCATCTTCGTTTAAAGGTGCATCAAAATAATTACCTGCTTGTAAGTGCGCTCCTTGTTCCATTCCTGCTTGAAATGCTTCTCTTAGCATTTTTTCTAATTTCTTTTTCATAATTGTATTTTTTTCTTATTAATAATTCAAAGATAGTGCTTTTATTTCAGAATTAGTATAAAAAAGTTTCTAAAATTCTAATTTGACAAATAAATTCATCATTTTCGAGTGTGTTTACACTTACCATTAAGTCCTCGTATGGTGTATAATTAAACATAGTTGGGAACTCTTGTAGAAAATGTATATCATCACTATCAAAGTGTACTCCTAACGCAATTACAAGGCGTTCTTTAAAGTATTGAATACCTTGCGGTGTGTTTGGCACATTATCTATTGTACCTATCATTGGACTATCGGCATCATAGCCTATTTCTAATATTGTAAAATGTTTCATATTTTTAATTGTTTATTAATGTAATTCAAAGATACGTTAAAGTTTTAAGTTCTGCAACTATTTAATCAATTATTTTAAAATAAATTTCCGCCAATAAAAATTAGACAATATAATACAACCACACTATTATCTGAATATAATAAACCATACCAATACTAATAGTCTATAATAAAACACTCCAACAACTAACCCAAAACCTTTAAAGGAAAGGAATGAAAAGATGTTAGAACGTGCTATATTTCCGAGCCTTATTAAATAAAGCCTTTAGTTGGGTGGGTAAAGTGTTGTGAATCAATGTATTATAAGCATACAAACCCTCTAACTTCTTTTAAAAAACAATCATTTCACTCAATAAAACCGCACCACCTAAAGGATTATTAAAAACACAGATTTCTGAAACCAAAATGGACATATCAAAAGTTGTCTTACCCCTAGTGTATAAACAACACTTCTATATTGATAATCAACCAGTTACAAAAACACTATTTTCTTAAAAACTGCTCAAAATAGCCTTATTTATCTTATATCTTGTAAATAAGCCTTAAAAAGACCTATTTTTAACCACCTTAAAAAGTAAGAAGTCAGTAAACACTGGTACTCCAATGGGGTCAAACCATGTTCCTATACTGATAATCAATCATTTAAGTATTTGAAAAAACACTATAATATCTAACTCATTGATAATCAAATACTATGCTTGTCTCAGAGCGGTGTAAAAAGGGCATTTTCTTATAAATATGCTTTTAGTTTAGATAAATCTACCTGTTCTATCCTTTCTAAATTTGTTAAACGCCTATTGGTTGATTCTTTAGAAGAGTCGATTGTTGCGAAACTATCATGTATAATTTGCATTAACTTCCACCCATCTAAAGATATATCTTGTTCTAAAGCACTCTTTTTAAAGATGTCTTCTTTTTTGTAGTCCTCTAATAAAGAATGAATATTTCCTTCATGTTTTTGCCACTTACCTTTTTTTAGATGTTTTCCTACTGCGCATTTTCTACCGTCTTCGGTTAGGTATAGACAACCTCCATTTTCATTTATAGCGCAATTAGTTTTATCTTTGAAGTAAGGTAATAGAGTGTCTATTATAAATTGTTGTTTTGTTTTCATTGTTATTATTATTTAAGTTTCAGAAATTGTTTATCTAATTTTTATTAGCGGAAAATTAATTCTTTAAAGTGGGTACTAATACATGAACACCATCCTCAACCTTAATCTCCCAATTATATGAAGGTTTTAACCAAAAAGCTTTCCCGACATATTGTCCACCTCCTGACCTTACGTCTAACATACTCATATCTACTTTAACACTTAAATCTTTTTCAAATAAGGCTTTAACTAAAGGTAGTTGTTCTGTTGTTGCCTCTTTTAACATACTAATCTTTAGTTTCTCTGACACTGTACAATCTTCTTGTAACATGATGTTGGCTGCAAAGTTCTTTATTAACTTCCTTTTCCAAGTAGAACAAGCTACGTCTATAACTTTTTGCATATCTATATAAGGTACTTTATAAGTTGTTTCTTCCTCTTGCTTTCCATTTACACAATTGTCCCACTCTTCTAAAGTTATTATAGATGCACCTTTAAATTCTGCTATTCTATATTCATATTGAAGCATTCCATTTACTACTCCGTAATATTTAGAAGTACCCCCTTCTATGTGAACTTTGCATTCTTCATTCAACCACTTAATAAAGGTTTTCCATAGTGGGTTACTTTTGTCTCTTTCTATTACAAAGTTTGTAGGTAATGTTTTCATAGTTGTTCTTTTATTGTTTAACAAAGATAATGTTTATTTTTTAATTATTCAAGTAATTGTTGTTTTATTTCTAATTTTTATTAGCGGAATTTTTGTTAATATCAAATATATTTAATTGAAATTCTTTTGTAACATTTTCATTCCTCTCTACTATTTCATTCCATTGTTTGTCAAATTCTTCTTGTGTCATATTATCAAGAATAATTTTCAACTTTTTAGCTAATTCACTTTGCATATATCCTACTATTTAAAGTGTTTGGGTAATTCCTTCCTGTCATCATTAAATCATATCTAACATCATATAACCTAACCTCGTTTTTCCACTCGCAAAAGTCGTTAAAACTATTAAATGAAGGGCTGTTCTGTTTTTCATTTTCATCTACTGTAAACGTTTTTCTTGTTTCTCCTATTGAGGTTTTACAAGCTATTTTAATAATTCTTACTGTATAAAGTTTCATAATTTTAAGTTTTTGTTAATTCAAAGATACGATTAATAATTAAGTTGTGCAAGTAAAAGTCTATTTATTTTTAGAAATAATTTCGGCAAAGAAAATTAGACTAATATTAATACACTCTCACATCACTATAATAACTTAAACAACCTTCAAAGGCTTGTTTAGTTTATAATATATTTTTTGAATTTCTTTATAAATGTACTCAATAGAGTAGTTGTCTTGTTTTAGAAGATAGTAACCTTCATTTGTTTTTACTGTGTTCTTTTTAATCCATTCTTCCATCATCTAATTTTTATTAGCAAAATTTTTAATTGCAAGTGTATAAATGAAAGGCTACATTTTTTGCTACATAATTTGAACAATTAAAATTCGCTTTAATCCAGTCTTTAATGTCTTCTCTTGTCCAACGATTGAAGTTGTCAAATCCTCCATTGTCTTTAATTTCTGTTAATATTTCTTGCGTTCTCATAAAATTCTTTTAACTGTTTAGTAATACGTTCTTCTGTTTTTGTAAGATTTTTTACCACCTTATTAAATTCTTTTTCTTCTATTGTTCCGTTTAGATACATAAAGTATAAGTTATCTAAGAAGGTGTTTATCTTGTCTAATTCTTCTTTAAGCCTATTAGCTTCAATAAAAGATGTTTGTCTAATTTTCATTTGCGCCATTTTTATCTGAATAAATAAGTGTCTCCTCTAAATTCTACTTCCGTATAATCTATTCTTAAATCATCTGCAATACCTTCCCAATCAATATTATTTTTAATTAATTGTGGTGTATCTCTATTAATATAACCAAATTCTTCCATCATTTCTTCGCAATACTCTGTAAAATCATTTTCATTAATCAAGTATATTCCATCATCAAACTTATCTCCTGCGTATCCTTCCACCTCTTCTTCCAAGTCATCAATTTCTTTAGTTTGTTTTAGCTCTTCTTCCCAAAGTTCTTTAAAGTCTTCTAAACGTTGTTGCACTTCTTCTTCGTTGTCCACTTCTCCTAAATCATCTCCTATTAGTGTAGGTAGTTCATCAAAATCTGAAAAATCTGTTTCAAACTCTTCGTTAAAAGCATCTAAAATTTGCTCTTTTAAATCGTTTCTTTCTTCTGTTAAATCTCTTGTGTCTAATGTGTTCATGTCTTTTTGTTTTTAAAGTTTAATGATTTGTTAATGTAAAGATACAATTAAATTCCCGTAAATAAAAATTAGACTAACTATTTTTTGAAACTTTTTTAGTACCTGTTTATAGTTTAAATTCTCTAATGTTACAACTAGGTGTAGTTGATACTCTTAATTTTTTAGCTCCTTCTATGTTGTACCTTTGCTTTAACTCTTTAATTGTTGGCTTAACATCATAAGTTAAACTCCTTTTAGCAATGATACTGTTATCTTCGTTAAAAAATGTAAATGTTACATCGCATTTACCTCTATTTGTTAATGTAATAAAACTCATAATTCTTTTGTTTTTAGTGTTTAATTTACTCTTATTGTGAAATCTTTGTAAGTCTCTTTATCTAAGTTGGTTATTGAAATAATTAATTTCTTCCCACCATACAAAGGCAATTTTCTAAGCAAAGCATTTTTAACTTGCTCAATAGTAGTGAAACCACTATCAAAAAGGCTACTTTTAAGTTTTCCTTCAGTGTTACAAGCCGTAGCACTTACTGTGTCATTCTCTCTTATTCTAAATCTGCTCATAATGTTTGTTTTTATTGATTAACTATTTTGTACCAACTCATTCTCTTTCTTCCATCTATTAAAAGTCTCCCTTCATGCTTTACCATTGGTGTCACTCCAAAATGTACATCATTATCTCCACTACATTTTACTTTAACTTTTAACCCTATCTTATGAAGGTATTTATTTAAAGCGTCTTTGTTGTTTTTACCTTCAATTAAAGGGTTTTCTTCCATTAGTGAAATAGTACCTTTACCACTGAAGTCATCTATCCTGAATAATCTTAATTCGTTCATAATATTAGTTTTTAAATAAATTTTTATTAATTTCAACTCCATGTAAAGCTCCAAACAATTTTACGTGCTTACTAGTAGTCAAAGAGTGTTTATTGTCTTTTAAATACTCTTTGTACTCCTTATGTAGTTGTACTTTACCTTTATTGATAGTACAAATTTTAGTACTATAACTTTGTAAAGTGTTTTTATTTCCTTCCTGTATGTTTAAGGCTTTATTATTTGAACCTATAATTTGTGTAATTTTCATAGTCTTTAGTTTTAAGATAATGTAAAGTTAAGTATTTTTTTTGATATTCCAAAGTTTTTTAGCGGGAAATTATACTAATACTGTTTTACAAATATTATTTCCCCTTAATTCTAAACAATAATTTTTATCTTTTAATACTTGTTCTTTATATAGTTCTTCTACTCTGTTAATAATTTTATCGTTTAACTCCTTATCATCAAAATCAAAGAAGTTTACTAAAACTGTTTGTAGGTAGGTCTTTGTTGCTCCTATCTGCTCAATGTAGCCAATTTCTATATTGTCCTTTTTAAAATGTGTAAATTTACCTTGTTGGTAGCTTGTTAAGTTAAAAGACTTGTTAATAGTATCCCTAACTAAAGTATGTTTTAATCTTTTCATAATGTTAAAATTTTAATTGTTAATAATAGTAAAGATAAGCATAATTATTTAATAATCATAGTTTTCTTTTAAGTATGTTTTATGGTTTCTTTGTTATTAAATTTTAATCATTAATAAAAAAATCTTTTTCTTTTCCGTTTAAGGTCTGCCCATCTGCCCATGTTAAGCCTATGCAATGGTCATTGGAACTACATTTTATTAAGTACTGCCCTATGTTGTCCTTTACTACTTCATATAGTCCACTACTCCAATGTACTTTTTTACCTTCTGATATTGCTTGTTTAATTTGTTCTAAGGTCATGTTGTTAAATTTTTAATAAAGTTAATAAATTCTTTTGATATTCCAAAGTTTTTTAGCGAAAAAAATCAATTTATTTTTATACTAATTTCAGAACTGTTTAGGTAGGACGTACTAAATTTATGCTCCATACCTTCAAGGTCGTAAAGTTTGATAAATTTCTTTGCTCCGTTCTTAACCATGTCTAAATGATTCAATACTCTAGCTAGCGTGTTTTGCTCTTCAGGTAGCTTATAAGCTACATTATTTATTGATATTGTATTCATATTTAAAGTTTTAAGTGCCTCACTAAAATATATTTACTTTAGTGAGGCGTTTGTTAATTATTCAATTTCAATTATTTTATCAATTCTACCACCGATAACACTTCTTAATAAAGTTTTGTTTGGCGCATAACATTCTTGCCAATTATCGTATTGCTTGTATAAATATTTTTTTAGTAGTGGTCTAAAGTTGTATTCATAACCCATAAGCCTATAAACTCCGTACCTTAATAAATTATCATTATTTGTAAAATAACGTACATAAGCCTTTTTTAAAAAATCTTTTGGCTTGTCTATTTTAGGTCTATAATTTTGTTCAATATGATTAACAAACGGCTTTCCAATAATTGTTTCCATAATTTTAAAGTTTAAATGATTAAATAATATTTCAAAGATAAGTAAAGTACTTGAATAAAACAAGCACTTTGCCTATTTATTTTTTATAAATTTTCTTTAAGTGTAAAAAATGCCTTAGCTAAGTTAAGCCAATAATTTTCTAAAAAGTTGTTTTCCTGCTCTTCTGTATCAAGTTTAAAATTTCCATATACTTCAGCATCTAATAAGATTTTATAATTTTCAAATGGTACTGTCAAAACTGACGGTAAACCTTGTAACCACTCTTTAAAGGCGTATAACTCCCCCCTTCTCTTTATTTCATGTCCGTACTCGCTTACAAATATGTTGTAAAGCGTTTTTATTTTATCGTATAAATACATATCATTATTTAAGCCGTAGCCATCAAAGTCAATGTTATTAATGATAATATTCTCAAAGTGAGTGTAAGTGTTTAATGTTTCCATTTTTTTAAGTTTTAAGTTTTAAGATAATGTAAAGATAAGTAAAGTTTTTGATAATTCCTATTTTTATTTAGTAAAATTTTATCCTTCGTATAAATAGTTCAACTTTTCAAAATCTTCAGCGTTAATTTTAGTCATTCCATCAGGTAGTAAACGAAAAGCGTTTCTATATACATACCATGCCAAGGATTCAGCAGGTTTATTATTAATGTTACTACCACTGTACAAACCATCTTTATAAGTGTATTTAGAAGTCGGTCTAAATTGATTCGTAAAATTATATTCTGCAAAGATAATATCTTTTTTTGGTAAGCGTTTAGCTATTTTTTCAATACACTCTAAGTCATACTCCAAACTTGTTAAGCTATTACCTGCTAACATATTTTTAAGTATTTTTATATTTTTTTCGTTCTTGTTAGCCAATCCATGTATTTGATAAGGTATTAAGTTTGATAAAGAACGCATATATCTATGATACTCATCTTTATAATTAAATACATCTTGTTTATACACTCTTGCAGTTCCATGATTATCAATAGTGATTGTAAGCACATCACCATCATTAAGAAAAACCTCTCCAAAATTAGTAATATATATTAAAGGTCTTTTTTTACCTTTGTAAACTATTTTTATATCTTCCATATTTAAAATATTTTTTTACCTATTAAAATGTTAGTAAATTTAGTATATACATACTTATCTATTAACTTATTTTCAGTGTTTTTAAACGTCTTGTTGTGAGTGAAATTGTTGTTTTTTAATATTAGTTTTTGGTGCGCTACTTCATGCAATATAGCCGTTTCAATGTCGTTGCATCTTTTTAGGTCTATATCAATACTAAATAGCTTGCCTTGCTTGTTATGCACTATACAAGCTCCACCACGACCAACGTTTTTAAAGTTTAATTTTATAGGCTCAATTTTTTCAGCCTTACAAATTGCTTGATAATAGTTTTTTATTGTTTCCTTATTCATAATACAAAGTTAATAATAATTTTTGATAAAAAAGAATATTTAGTAAATTCTTTTTAAATTAAATTGGCTTATAAATTCATACGCTTTAATGTTAGTAAGCTTGAACTCACTTTTATTGATTAACCAAACATATAAAGGTCGTTTAGTTCTTAAGCAAATACCTATTTGACGTACTTTTTTAATTTGTCCCATGTTATTAGAATTTAATTACTTCTATTTTAGAATTAATTTTTAAATGCGCCTTAATTATTCCTTTACCACGATTAAAAGAATATAACTCAATATTATTTCGTGTTAAACGTTTCTTTAAGTCTATTAAAGTTATTGCACCGCTCAAATATTCGTTAATTTGCGCTTTAGAAAATAAGATACTTTCTACATTTTTTGAATTAGTTACTACTTGCATAATTTTTAAATTTAAATGATTAAATAATTGTTTGTACCACCTCAACCCCGAACCATTAACGGCACGGGGCAAAAAGTGTATAACATTTGAAAATATTACCTTTCTAGATACTCTTCAACTTCAATTCCTATTAGTTCACATAGAAAATCCTCTTCAAACCAAAATAAGTCGTTTATTTGTGTATCTGTTGTACCTTCAGGGTAAAGGTCTTCTAAAAGAATTTCTAATAGTTGTAATTCACCATCAGTAAAAGAGTGTTGTTTTGCACCGCTCCAAAATTCAAAGTTTGTTAAGTTCATTTCGCTTGTAATTTTCATAATATTTGTTTTTTAGTGTAATGTAAAGATAAGTAATATTTTTTAATTTTTAATACTAATTGAATTGTATAAATTCCTAGCATCTTTTAACCTAGTAAAAGATTCATTTTTATAGTGGCTGTTTTTGTTAGATATTACAGTATAAATATTAGATTCATATTGTAAAACTTTGTAATTAGCATTAAAAGTTTCTTTTTGTATGTAACCACATTGTAAACCATAAGCAGTAATATTGTTTCTATTATCAAGTATTTTTTTTCATAATAATTTTTTTTAGTTTTTAATAAATTAATAATTCAAAGATAAGTAAAGTTTTTTAATTTTCCTAATTTTAGGGCAAAACTTTTTAAATTAATTTTGCCCTTTAAAAAATTAGATTATTTTATATAGCCTCCTTCAATCATTTTAAATGTTAAAAAAGTTTGGCTTATATTTTTACCATCAACACAAACAAATCTAATTCCTGTATCTATTACTTTTAGATTAGTAATAGTTCCATACATTGGAAATTTTTTACCGATTAAGTGACTATATGTATTTTTCATAATTTTAAAGTTTAATGATTAATAAATTAATAATTCAAAGATAAGAATAATAATCCGTAATAAAAAACAAAATAGTAAAAAAGATTAAAAAAAGTTTTGCGCTATATAATAAGTTAATAAAACAGTATCTATACATAATAAAAACATAAAAACTTCAACAACTTAAAAACAACTAAAATAAAATAAGCCTAAATAATGAAGTTTAAGACGTTAAAAATAAAGTTTAATACTAACATGCCACTTCAACCAAAAAAGTGGCTCAGAACTTAAAAAATGGTGCAAATATTTGTTTGTAGCCTTTAATGGGGGGATGACCGAAAAATTTGGAGATGGGGGATGGTATTGTGTATATTACTATCTTCTGCAACGTACAGTATGGGGGTTTTATAAATAGGTCTCCCAAAAACCTAAAGTATTAATCTTCCCCAAGCTTTGCAGGTCAATCTCCCAAAAACCTAAAGTACAAATCTCCCAAAATCCAAAGGAAATTCTCTCACCAACTAACTTTAAGGGGGGTTTATTTCAAATTGCAATGTATAGGGGTGTATTTTTCTATGTTTTTTTGTAACAAATTTAGCATATATTTGTTGCAGACTTCTATACAAGGGGGTGTTGTATGGGGTAAATTAAAAAACCCCTTACACAATTAAGTATAAGGGGTTGTTTTTGTTTAAATGTTATCCTAATATTCCATTAAGCTGTTGCTGCTTTTACAGCCCACATAGCTGCTTCTTCATAAGAAGTTTGCGCTAAACTTATTAGCCTGTGTTTTTCTGAATCAACATGAGTTCCTGTCTCTCTTAAAGACTCGCATAAATTAATTAGTTCTGCTGTCTTCTGTTTTAACGTGTCTATTGTCGAATTATTAGTGACATTAAACTCTGTTCTTACTCTTTTTTCTCCTAAAGTCTTTTCCATAATTTTATTTTTTTGACTGTGATATATTCTCACCACTATAAAGGCGAGAGTGGCTAAGAATAAAAAATATAGGCTCGCTCCTATAATTTTATCTGAATTGAATGTTGTTCCATAATTTTAAAGGTTTCTTCCATCTAAAGGTTGTCATTATGTAATTTTACAATGTGTCCCACCCCATAAAGGTCATCTCCTAAAGGCTCTTTTGGAACTATAACTCTGTACCAACAACTTTAAACGTATAGAACGTTTGCGAAATTTATCTTTATAATATTACTGTAATAAAACTTTCTTTGCAATGGTAAAAAGTTTCTCCCTCCTCTTCAAAGAAATCTATAAGAGCCGCAGAAGATATTACCACTTTGTCTCCAACCTTAACTAAAGGCTTCTTTCCTTCCTTATCTTCTCCTGTCACGTGAAGGACTGTCCCTCTCGTAGGTTTGGTAGGCTTATTATCAGCTTCCGTGAATATAATTGTTTTCTTAGCCTCTTTTTCTGCGGCTGAAAAAATAACTCTGTTGTCTGTTCCTAGTATGGGTCTCATTCTTATTTTATTTATACTTAATTAAATCTTGTTCCTCTAAAGTGCTAAGAAAATCTTCCAACACTTTTATTGCGCCCTTAATCTTAAGGACATCTTCTTTTCTCTCTAACAAATCTTCTATAATTATTTTGTCCCCCTCAAAAAGGTCGTAAAAGAAATCGTCTGTCTCTATTTTTATATCTTCTCTGAATCTCATATTTTAAAATTTTCTCTCTTTTTCCATTCTTCTTAAACAAGCTAAAGATGTCTCTCCTTTGTTCATAATGTATCCACAACCTATACAACCTCCTTTCCAAGAACCACGTCTTTCTCCTACTTCTCCACTAAACTCTATTTCTAAGGTTCTCCTTACATCAGTATCTAACCCAAACCATCTCGTAAAATAACTTTTTTCTTGAAATACGGTAGCTACTCTTTTTTGAACCTCTCCTGACTTTAAAGTGTAAGTGTAATCATACTTTTCTAAAGCAATCTCATCTCCCCACTTTTCTTTGTTCCAAAAATCATCTCCTTTTTCTTCTTTTCTCCAACCGTAGGTCATTAAAACTTCTCTCTTAAAGAACTTATAAGCCCAAGGAAAATCAAAACTTAAAGTAGGAAATCCTCTTACCCAAAACTGTGAAGGGAAACCACTATCTACATGATAAAATGTGATACCATAATCTCTACTTTCAGATGTATTTCCCCTTTTAGAGTCATAAGGTAAGCGTATGAAAATACTCCCCCAACTATAAAAACATAAAGCTAAAGAAACAGGTATCAACCATAAACTTATAAAAGGTAGGAATAAAGCTAATATACTTGTTAAATTAGTTTTAACTTCAGGTCTTGGGTCAAAGTAGCCATTGCTTGAAACTACAAACTCAAATCCTACTCCCTTATTTCGTCTTGAATAAAAAGAGAACCACCTATCAAAGTATTCTGTATCCTTTTCTGTGAATTTAAACCTAAACTCTCCTTTTTCTTTCTTTTTCTCGGAGAAGGATGAGCACTCTGAACCCTTTACAGTACTCTCCAATTTATTTATTTGTGTTTCTTTCATATCGTTTTTTAAACTCTTTTTAATTATTTCTTTTGAAATCTTCTTACACTCTGAAAAAGCATCTTTAGTAACCTTATTGAAATTTACAGACACATCTCCTGTCAATATTGGAATTGTTCTTAGGTCAAACATCTTTTTGTTTTATTTACCACTCAAAGGTAAAACAAATAGTTGGTATTTCCAAATTATTTTTAATAAATATTTGCGTGTTGAGAAAATTTCTTTAAAAAAGCATCTAAACTAAGCTCGTATTTATAACTTGTCTCATCGTAGAACCTTATTACTATGGACTTTTTATCAGGGTGCTCGTTGAAATTCTTGATATTACTAACATCTACAAACTCATATTTTAAAATTGTAGCTGACAAATCACCTTCTAAACATTCAGGACAAGTTCTGTTGACATCTAAAGCCATATCTTCACATTTTTGGAGACATTCTGTGCATTCTTGTATCTCTTCTTCTGTTCTGTTGTTTGATTCTTGAAATAAGTGAGGTAACATTAAAAATGTTGTTTCTTTTTTTGACATGGTTATAAGTTTGTGTATTTTCCGTTAAATATTAATAAATTTTGAGCTTTACCGTTTGGATGTATAATTACATTACTATTCCACCAAGTTGAAAGTCCTTTTGTGTAACCTTGTTTTAATTTTGTATTTGTGCCTACAATTATTGCTCCATCTTGTTTTTGAGGAGAATGCGTGTGAGCCGTAATTATTTTTGTGTTCAATCGTTTGAACTGTGTTAGTGAGCCCCTACTCCCTGATACACCGATATGCCCGTGTTGCCCTGTCTCTATTCCACTTATTTTAAAAGAACAATCTTCTGTCAAGCACTTTACTCTATCTCCGAACTCTTTCTCTATCTCGTAAGGTAAAATACCATTAGGTAATAACCCTTCAGAACGTAGGTAAGCGTACTTCAAATAACCTGTCTTATCTATACCTTTCCTCCAATCTCCTAAAAGGAATCTATCTACGAATATATCATGATTGCTTTTCACAACAACAGGGTTGTACTCTAAAATTGTATTCAGAAAATCTAAGACTTCTCTTAATTCTTTCTCAATAAACACTTTACCTTCTCGCTCTTTTTTAGCTAAAATAAAAGGGTCATGCATCTCGTGGGGGTTGATGGTGTACCCATCCATGACATCATGTACTATAACGTTTTTAGGAGAAAATCTTTTCAACATCTTTAAAGAACATTCTAAAGTAGTTTCACATACCGCTTCCCCTAAATGAAGGTCTCCAAGTACCACTCCTTCTATGCAATCTTTTTGTACAACTTCTTTATTACTAATGTAGTAGTCTAAATCATAGAAAGAACCGTCTTCCCCTATACTTACTTGTCTGAAAGTAAATTCACCCTCTCCTAAATCTTCTAAGATAATAAATCCGTATGTGTGATGAAACTCTCCTCTTTTACCTGCCTTAGAATCTGTGTAGTTAGGTTTGGTTATAGTTCCCGTAGAAGCTATGAACTTAGGTTGTTGCCCAAGTAATCTTGGAGTAGTCTTAAAGTGTTGCCTTGGATGTCCTAAGATAGCTGTTTCTTCCGCAGTCAGACTCTCCATAGAAGTTAAGGGCATTGCTGCTGTCAACTGCATTTTAATGTCTGCAACAGAAACTACGTTTTTATGCACTTTATGTCTTTTGGCTATCATGTAATCATGAATACTATCGTCCCACCATTCTGCTGACTCTTGTTTGTCTGTGAATACACTAGTAGGGTTCTTGTACCTGATAGGAATTACTTCTACTTTAGCGTCTAAGTGTTTAGCATAAGCTTTAATGTTGTCAAATACAGCTTTATTAACAGGAGTTGCATTTTGAGCACAAGTTATTAAAGTATATTTACTGAATGCTCCAAAATCTTTCTCTTGAGCTTTTTTAAACACTTCGTCTATTTTTACTTCGTCATCTTTCTTCTTTCCAAACCAAGACCTGATTTTTCTAGACTCTGTTTCAGAATATCTAAATCCATACTTTTCACAAAGAATTTCTGCTGTTTTTGTAGAAGATTTAGTTTCTTTGTATATTTTCTTAGCTTCTTTTTTATGTATTTTTTTACTTAACGTCATTATTTATCTTTCTTTTTAATTAGATGTGATTTATGGTCTTTATTGGTTACTCCACATTCTTTATATATTTTACTGTTCATCAATGGTTTTTATTAGTTGATAAGAGTAACAACGCATCGAACACCAAGAGTTGTAGCAGTTTTCATCTAACAACCCACCATTACATATAATGGCTACCGTTTCATAATAAGTCATTTCAGCCTTTGAAAAACAGAATTGGATAATTTCTTTTTTATACTTATCTCCGTTTTTTATGTCTTCTAACAAAGGTTTATTAGAGCCACAATACTTTTTCCAACCACTTACTTCTTTAACTTCTCTTGTAACTTTCTTTTTACCATTTTCAGATAACGCTTGTTCTTTTTTTGTTAATTTTCTCTTTCTTAGAGAAAGAATAGTTTTTCTTCCATAATAATACTTTCCATTGGTGATGTTCGTAATCTTGTAGATTATTCCTATCGCTCCTTCAGGTACTTTATCAATAGAATCAATATTCTTCCCTTTATATTTCCAATTTATTGTTGTCATAATTTTGTTTAAAACCCTTTCAGTATGTTTGGTGTACTTCGGTCGATTTGATAGTTGGTAAGTCCCGACACCGCATATACACACCAAAAGGGCTTAAATTTTTGTCATCTTATCTACGTACTCATTCCATTTATTACCATTATGTCCTTTTACCCACTTCACTTTTACATGTTTACTTTCATGTTTCAATTCTAACACGTCTTTCCACAAATCAATGTTTTTCTTTTTTTTCCAACCACTTTTCTCCCATTTTTTAATCCAATGATTGTAGCCTTTGACTACATATTGTGAGTCCGATATTATTTCTACACTATCAAACACTTGAGCTGTTTCTAAAGCTCTAAGAAAGGCTGTGAGTTCTGCTCTGTTACTTGTTGAATTTTTTAACTTTCCACTGTCCTCGTAAATATCTTTATTTCCTTCCACTACAACGAAAGCCCACACCCCTATATTTCTAGGTATTGAGTATCCACCGTCCGTGAAGATTCTTATCTTATCGCTCACCTAATAAAGTGTAAACCTTAGTTTTAACTTCTTCATAAAACTCTTCGTTATCTTCAAAAAGTTTTTTCACACTATCTTTACCTTGACCTAACTTAGCATCCCCATAACTGTACCAAGAACCTGCTTTATTTACAATACCTAAGTCACTAGCCATATCTACTATGTCTCCATACTTATCAAAACCTTTTCCTTTAATTATCCTAGTAGCTGCCTCTGTGTATTCGTCTCCATAAGTCGCTTTTTCTAGTTTAATTCTTGTCTCATTAAACTCCCCAACATCTTCTTTCTTTGTGGGCATACTCTTGTAGAACCTTAACCTTGTTCTTGCATAATATCCCCATCTTCTCCCACCTGAAGTTACAAGTTGAGCACCATACCCTCCTATATTACTTGACAACTGATTTATAGCTATCATGGTAGTATTGTTTTTAGAAGCATGAGGAAAATATTTTCTAAAACCTTGAGAGTTCATTCTCGCAGCCGAAGCCATCTGAGCATCTCCCATATCTCCTTCATCTTCTTTTTCAGGTAAAAGTAAAGGTACGCTATCCAATACGATAAGCCCCCCTGAAAAATTCTTTGCAAACTCTATCATAATAGACCAAGCATCCTCCCCCGAATGAGGGCGAGCTAACATAAACTTCTCTCTGTCCTTTGTATCCAGTCCTAAACTTTCATTATATTTGTTGTCAAACACTTTTTCAAGGTCTAACCACAATATAGGTTCGTTAGGATAGTCAAATTGGAACTCTGCCGCAGTGGATATTGCGCAAGTTGTTTTTCCCGTAGCAGGGTCTCCTACTAACTCAATTACTTTTCCTTTTGGGAAACCGCCTTTCAATTTCAAGTCTAAGGCAGGACTGCCACTAGAAAACTTAGTAATATCTCCTGCATTATCCACATCTACAAACAAATCTTCCCCTATCAGAGAATTAATAATACTTTTAAAAGTCTCTTTACTTTTTTCTTTTCCCTTAGCCATTATTTTAAGTGTTTTTTATAGATTGAATAAAATGTTTCTATCAGCAAGATAGCTGAAACATCTGACGTGCCCTTGTAATAAAGTTCTGAAATAAGTTCTTGAAGCTCCCCTAAAGTTTTTGAACCCTTTATCTTAGGGGGCAATCTACTATACACCTCATGGTAGTACTCGTTGAAATCATTATATTTAGCGTTTTTTCCCATTTACTTCGTAAAGGTAAACATAATATTTGATATTACCAAGCTTTTAAGAGATTTTAACATATTTTGTTAAAGTTTTGTTAAAGTTTATAAAAAACTTGATTTTGTCAGAAATATCCTGTACCTTTAAGTCGTCATTTAAAATATAGCTCACTATTTAGATTAGCTCTTTAATAAATTATCTCTTAATTTTATAGTTAACTATTATTTATTACCTCTGAATTTAATATTCAGTAATAGTATATAATATTAGTAATAGTTAATAACTAATTAAATAGTAGCTATAATTATTAAATAATATAATCTATATATCAATAAGCCCGAACTATGCCTGAAAATAAACAAAAACCAAACTTATTACCTTTAGTTATTAAGTATAGTGATAAGTTAAAACTAGTCCAACAATATCTGAAATTTTATAGTGCCTTAATTGAACCTATGACTCCAAGAAATATAGATTTGTTAACAATTTGTATTTTGGCGGATATGAACAGTGATAAATTTAAAGACACTGTACTTAAGTCTAAGTTAGGTTTTAATAACACTAGACACATAGATACTGAAATGGGGAGACTTAAGAAGGCGGGGTTTATAGATAAACATGATAAAGCACCTAGATGGCGATTAAGTAGTAGGTTAGAAGCTATTAAAAACAATCTTACGACAGAAGTGCAAGAACTTAAAATAACATTCGTTAGAAGCTAATTATGGAGTACATAAAAATAACAAGAGATGTCATAGCTGAAACAGCAAAGAAGTTAGATGTAGATTATCGGTTAATAGAAAAACAGTATTACTATTGGTTAGAACAATTATCTGAAATAAAAAAAGACCCAAAAAATGTGGCTATCCAAATAAGAAATTTTGGAACTTTATATCTCTCTCTCAAAAGTGCAAATGCTTACTTACATAGAAACATAAAAAAAGGACAAGAGCATAAAAATAAGTTTGTGAAAGAACAGATTGCTGAGATAGAAAAAAGAATACAAGACAACAAAGACAAGGGGATTAAAAAACAACCTTTCTACAAAAAAAGAGTAAAAACTAAAAAACCTTTAAACTTTTAAAAATGACAAAAAAAATAAGACCTGAGAGAATATTAAAAGCCATACTTACCTCAAAATCAGAATTTTCTTCTGAAAGATTAAGTACTTGCAAACAATGCCCTTTACTTGAATTTAAAGCAATCTGCGGAAAATGTGGTTGTATAGTTCAAGAGAAAGCTAAAGTGATAGAGGAACATTGTCCTGATAACAGATGGGAAGACACTAAAATAAGAGAAGATTTAGGAATAGCTTTAATAAACCTTTCCACAGATAAAACAACACTAAGATTAGATAAAGATGGTCATTTTGAATTGACTTATAATAACCTAACAGTAGGAGAAGATTCAACAATAGAATTAATGTTAGTAAACGAAAGAAGTAAGTTTTTTGAAGATAACATTAATTTAAGCTCTTTGGAGGTCAAAACTTCTTGTCAGTGTACATTACCCTCGAAAATACCTAAAACTCTGTCAGATGGAAAATACAGTACGTTCTCGGTTACGTATAACAACAAGAGACCAACAACAATTAATCAGACGTTGTTTTTCAAAGCAAAAACTAACGTGAAACAAAAAGAACAAGAATTATTTTTCAAAATAAACATTAAAGGCACAGTACATGAACGATTATAGAAAAACAGTGATAGTAGATAACTTAGCTCAATTAATAATAGACAATACTGATTTCACTGTAGCGAACCTATTAGTTTCAGCTTTAAGGAATAAGAATAATTCAGGAACTTCCCCTGAGCCTTATAATATGAGTGATGAAGATTTAAACTCTGCTTTAGAGAAAATGATAACAGAATTAAAAGAAGAAGTTTAAGATATGACAGGTGAAATCAAAATAGAAACTTACGTAATGGTTGTATAAGTAGTTGTGGATTAATTAAATAGAAAACAATATTAAAATGACAAAAGAAGATTTCAAAAAGTTAGCTGAAAAGCACTTATTTATACTAGAGGGGCATACCGTCAATAAAGAAGGAATTAAGGAAATGCAAATATTTGGTTTTGATACACTATACGAGCAATTACCTATACACAATGTTAGAAAATCCGTTACGGTTAAAGACTTAAAATGCCCTAAATGCAAGAAACACAATTTAATGAAATACATTGACAGAAAAGAATGTACATCTTGCGGTTATGATTACTAACGTTTTGCAAATATGAGAAGTGGGCATGACGCTGGGGTACAACCCATGAAGGCGAAACACCTTAAACTAATATGATGAAGTCACAGTACAGAGTTGTACCGCCCTATTTCTTATATTTGTTGTTATGTATATGGTGGCGAGTAGCAGGGGAGTTGTAAACCCCATTGCAATGACAATGACAAACATTGGTAAAAACAGTGCAATATGCTTCCTCGCCACTTGTACATAACATCTGAATAAACGTACCCAAACCAAACAACAATAAACACAATATCAATTAATTACACTTTGAAAACACTAAAATTTCCCGCTAATAAAAATTAGATAACAATTACTGAATATAAAACATGGACAAAATAAACAATTATATAGACACTTACTTAAACCTACAGTTTAAAACTATAAGTAAGATTCAAAACGAGTTAGAAACATTAAGACCAAGTATAGAGAAAGACCAAAAGAAATATACCATGTACACAATGTTAGATGGATACAATAGGGGTTTAGCCTTCAGACTAAAGGGTATAATTAACTGTCTGAAAGAAGTATACGATGTGAACGTGAAAATACCTGAAAACGTAGAAGATATAATTAAAACTTCTACAGAGTTCTTACTATTAAGAGAAGACGGAGAGTTAGTAACTAATGACGGAACATCTTACAGCGACTTACTTAAAAAACTAATGTTAAAAGAGTAGATATGGAAAGAATAATAACAGAAGAACAAATAGACAGAGTAATAACAGCTCTTCTAAAGACAGAAATGAACTTACAGGAAGGCTTGAAATTGCTTAAAGAGTTACAAACATTACCAAAGCTAAAAGAAAATTAGAATACAGTAAATTAAAACCAAACCAGCAACTAAAAGAAGCCCGCTAATATATAGTGGGCTTCGTCATTTGTCACATTTTTTGAAAAACCACACATTGGTTGTATCTTTACAGTCAAATGGCAAAAAAAGTAAAAAATAATATCCCTAATATAGCTTACAAAGACTTCTTAGTAAATCAAAAGACATTACCTAAAAGAGAAGATAAGAAGTACGTAGATTTTTGGTTAACTCACATAAACTACTGTAAAAGTGGCGTGAATGTAGGAGGAATATACCTATCAGGATGGTTGTATTGGCATCTTAACTTCTTTAAGATTACTATGGATTATTTAGATGAATATGGTAATCCTGCAATGGGCGTGACCAATCTTGATTTTAGAGATAATGAGTTCTATTTTGAGACAGCATTTAGAGAGACAGACACAACTGATAAGCTTCCTATTGCAGCGGTAGGTACAAGACGTTTTGCTAAGTCTGTAATGTTAGCTTCTAGGATAGCTTTTAAGGCTTTTGTTTTTCAAAATACCCATGCAGTATTAGTAGGTGCGTCTACTGCGGATATTAATAATATCACTAAGTATTTTGATGAGTTTTATGAAAAGCGACCTGATTGCTTTTCTGATTTGATGAAATTCGGAGATTGGACTAAAACAGGAGCTGATGTAGAGATAGCTTATAATAGAAGAGTAGTTCAAACAGATAAAAAGAAAACTAACCCTATAACTTCAAAACTTTTAGAGATTGGTACAGATAATAAATATGTATTTTCTAGAATAGCAGTACGTAACTTAGAGCACGGTCAAGTTAAGTCTAAGGAAGAGCTTTTGGCAGGTATCACACCAACAGAAGTTATATGGGATGAAGGGGCTAAATATTCTTGGTCAAAACAACACTCCGCATTACTCCCCGCAATTGAGTCAAAATTTGGTAAAAGGTGTACTGAAGTGTTTTGTGCCACAGGAGGTAATATGGATATGTCTAAGGACATGGAAGACGCCTTCTTAACAACAGAAAAATCCAATTTTTTCCATTTCGATTTAAACATATACAGAGAGTTAGTGCATGAAAAATACTTCCCTTACAGGCAAAAAAGTGATTTAAAAGTCAGTCTTTTTGTTCCTGCTGAAATGTCTCTAGCGGGGGGAGAAAAATTAAATATACCTCTCTCAGAATATGTAAATAAGGAATACTCTGAACAAGATTTAAAAGATTTAGAAGGTTTCAATATTCAAGTCACAGATTGGGAGAACGCAAGAGAAAAAGTCCAAAAGTTAATTGATGCAGAACAACATAAAAGTGATAAAGAGTATAAAAAGGCTCAAATGTATTATCCTTTTCAACCTGAAGATTGTTTTCTTTATTCGGGTTCAAACCCATTCCCTATTGAAGATGCAGCTAAAGCTCAAAAAGCTTTGTTAGAGACGGGATTAACAGGAGAATATGTAGATTTAGAGAACGATGGAGATGGGGGTATAAGAATAATAGAATCAGATAAAAAACCTGTAACAACATACCCTTATGAGGGAGGTGCTTATGATGCTCCAATAATTATGTTTGAAAGACCAATCTCTAAAGACCCTTCTAAAATAAAGTATGGAAGTTATGTAGCAGGATTTGATGGATATAAGATAGCAACATCTGAGACAAGTGATTCACTAGGAGTAATAACAGTTTATAAAAGAAATATAGGGATTACAGGATACCAACAACAAATAGTCGCTACTTTAGCCACAAGACCAACTCAAGATAAGAAATTCTACAATCAAGTGTTTATGTTATTGAAAGCTTACAATGCAGAATTACTTCCTGAGAGGGATACTAATTTGTACAAACATTTTGAAGAGTTAAATGCAAAAGGGATACCTGCCTTAAAATATTGGGCTAACTGTAAAAGTTTAGTTCAGGGTATAACTCCAAAATCAACAGCAGCAACAGACTATGGACTACCTTCTACGAATCAAACAAAAGAGCACTACATGAAACTAATTCAGAATTATTGTAACGAAGAGATATTACAAGGATATGACACTAATGATGAGCCTATCTTTCAAAAAGGTATTTGGAGAATACATGATACAATGTTATTAGAAGAAATAAAAACTTTCGGTAAACATAAGAATTACGATAGATTGATTGCTTTTGGTCACGCATTAGCTTGGGACGCTCAATTGTCTGTTTACAGAATAGATGGAGGAGTAGACACAGAAAAGAAGACAGGGGCAGGAGTAAACAAACTTTTAGGTAATATAAAAAAAAGACAAAATAGGTACTTCATATAAGACATTTGTCACATTTTTTGATAATAGTAAAGTTAGCCTTATCTTTGTTAATTAATAAAAACAATAAATGTATTCTCAGAATTACGATATTTCAAGAACAGCTTATTCAGGGTTTGTACTCCCTCCTCAAGCTATACCTACTAAAGAAAAGAATCCAGATTGGATAGCAGCTTGTTTAGACTCTTTAGAGAACATAGCAGTAAGGCAAATCACAAGAAACGTTAGCAAGTACTCTTCTGTATACAGAATATTGGAAGGAGATTACGAGTACACAGACGTGATGAGTTCTTCTCTGTTCGTTTCAGAAGTAGATAATTTAAGGAGTCAAGCCCAAGTAGGGAAGAAACTTAATAATTATGGCTTCATAGAACCTATCGTAAATGATATGATAGGAGAGTTTATTAAATCTCCTAATCCGATAACAATAGATGCTACTGACGCATTCTCTACTAATGATTACATAGAGTTTAAGACAGAAAAACTTTGGAAAGGAGTTACAGCAGGACTAGAGGACAGACTTAATCAAAAGATGTTGAAGATGGGAATAGACCCTTACCAAACTCAATTTGAATCTGAAGAGGAGTCTCAACAATATCAACAACAACTTCAACAGTTTAAGCAAGAAAACACTCCGAAAGAGGTTGATGACTACATGAACACCTCTTGGAAAGCTATTTATATACAATGGGCGGAAGAGACCATGAAAGAGGATTATGGTAGATTTGATTTGGACGAGTTAGACCGAAATAACCTTTATGACTTCTTAGCTACAGGGAAATGTTTTAGACATATCAGAACAGGTTATGACTACTATATGCCTGAACATTGGTCAGTGTTAGATACTTTTTACGATGACAACGCAGAAAAGACGGAAGAAGGTGATTATGCAGGAAGGTTAAAATATATGACGGGTAATCAGATAATAGCTATGATTGGTCATAAATTAACCGAAAAACAACAAAAAGCTATACTAAGAAGTAAAGATAGTAAAAATTATAATTATAAGAGTAGAAGTAATCAGAGTTCCACTACAAAATCAATGTTAGAAAATTGGGGAGGAGGATTAGAATTATTACCTAACAGAAACATGTACCCTTATCAGAATGCTAAATGGATTCAAGATGAGACAGGAATAGATTTAGGTATGCAAGAACTATTTCCTAACGGAAACCATTTTTCAAGAGAAGATTATTTTTCTGCGTCTGACAGAACTGATTTAATAAGAGTGACAGAAGGATATTGGGTGAGTCAACAAAAGGTAGGTTTAATAACAATAGAAGATGGAGAGGGTGGAGTTACAACTGAAACTGTTACAGATGAGTTGATACCTAAATACTTAAAAGAGTTCGGAATAAAAACACTTAAAGAAACTACTATAGAAGACTATGAAAAGAATCCTGAACCAAACACTATAGTGTGGACGTACAATCCTATCGTTCATTACGGAATTAAGATAAGCAAAGAAAATACAGATTTAGATGACGACCTTTACATAGATGGGGACGCAATAGAATACCAACTTAAAGGGGAGAGTGAAACTTTTCACACTAAAATACCTGTGGTAGGTATAAACGAAAGAACAAGTTTTGTTTCAAGAATGGAGCAAGAGCAAATAGATTACAATATTTGCCTAAACATGGCAAGAGATTACGCTCAAAAAGAGATAGGTATATTCTTTTTAATGGATTTAGCATCTCTTCCTCACAACATAAAGGACTTAGGAGATGAAGAAATGATACCTAAGCTTATGGATATTGCAAGAGAATCAGGTTTCTTACCTATAGATTCAGACCCAAGTAATACAAGAAGTAACTTTAATCAGTTTCAAATGGTCAACATGGACTTGACACAAGCTATGTTAGGGAAGTTACAGTACGCCCAAAGCCTTAAGAGGATGGCTTACGAGAAGATAGGTTATAATCCTGAAAGATTAGGGACTCCTACTCAACAGACGGCAACAGGGATAGAGCAAGCCACAAGAGCTAGTTTTAATCAGACAGAAATATGGTTTGACAAATTCTCTAAGTTTCAGAAAAGATATGGAGAAGTGCACTTAAATGTTGCTCAGTACATGAAGAAAGATGGGGTGGACGGAACAGTTATGTTTACAGACTCAGATAAGACTAAAGTGTTCTTGAGTATGTCAGACCCTTACTTACCATTAAGAAGATTTAGAATAGGGTTAGAGAATAACGCTCAAAGAAGAAGTGAACTTGAAATAATCAAAAGAACTTACATGAATGATAATACTATTGAAAAAGACTTAGAGTCTTTAGCTCAAGTACTTAACAGTGATAGTGTAAGTAAAACACTTCAAGTCGCTAGAATAAATAGAAGAATGACTGAGGTCAATCAACAAAAAGCAGCAGAACAAAGACAAAAAGAAATTGAGATGTCAATCGCAGCAGAAGCTGAAAAAGCTCAAATTGAGAGAGATTGGAAATCACAAGAAGCAGCTTTAGATAGACAGACATCTATTTATGAAAAACAAATAATCGCACTAGGTTTTGCTAAAGAACAAGATATGAATAAAAACGATGTGTCAGACATTGTTGAAACAGGAGAATTAGCCTTAAAACAGATGCAATATCAAACAGAAGTTGTAAATGCAGAAAGATTAGCTCAACAAAATGCGACAAAGAATGAAACAGACAGGATGTTAGCCGAGAAGAAACTGTATATAGAAGAGAAGAAGCTAGATGTGGAGAAATACAAGGCTGATAAGACTTTAGAGGTAGCTAGAGAGAACCAAACTGAGGCTGAAATTTTAGCAAACAGAAGAAACAAACAAAAATCGTGACATACTACTATGTAGGTGACAAATGTTGCATATTATGATATTTTTAAAACTAGGCGTATCTTTGATTCGTCAAATTAACCAACAATAAGACATGAGTACAGAAGCAGAAAACAAGGATGAAATACTATTTGGAGCAGAAGAGATAACTAACGATTTCGACTTTGTTTTAGAGGATGCCCCAAAAGGAGAAAGAAAAGATAATAAAGACGAAGTAGTTTTTGAGACTACCACAGAAGATTCTTTAGCTAATCTATTAGAGGACAACTCAGAGGAAGATATTTTTGACGCAGAAGAAGTAAAGGAAGAAACTAAAAACGATGTAGTAGACCCTTTATTAGATAATACAGAAAAGAAAGAAGAAGAAGGCGCAGATTATAAAGATATGGTGCTTGCTTTTATTGAGAGTGGAGAATGGGAATTTGACGCTATAGAGGACGAGGAAGGAAAAGTCATCAAGCTTTCAGAAATGGATATTGATGAAGATACTTTTGAAAGACTTAAACAGCACAACAAAGAAGTTGTAAAAGAGAAAGTAAGAGAAGAGTTGCTAGGAGAAATGTCCGAAGCAGAAAAAGAGTTCATTGAATTTAAAAATACAGGAGGAGACTTAGATAAGTATGTTGCGGCTTATAAAATAAAGCAAACAGCAGCTGCTATTGATATTTCTACAGACGAAGGAAAGGTAAACGTTATTAGAGCATATTACCAAAATCTTTTGAAAAAATCTCCCGAGTGGACAGAAAAACATCTTAAGAGAGTAATCGCTACTATGGATTTAGACGAAGAATCCAAAATAGCTAAAGACGAGATAACAGCTTTCACTAACAGGCAACATGAAGAAGTTGTTTTAAAACAAAAAGAAGTAGCTCAAGAAAGAGAGAGACTAGAGACAGAGGCTAGAAACGAGTATAATAAAGAAGTAGAAGAGTATAAAAAAACTGTTGAAACTCAATTGAAAGAGAATGGAGTGAACGGAAAGAAAGTGAGTGCTATCCTTAAATCCTTCACGGACAAGGATGAAAGAGGGCTAACAGAATTAGATAAATTATATCTAAATATGAAAAAGAACCCTGAACAAACTTTATTTCTTTATGAAGCTTTGACTAATCCTGATGAACTATCTAAGAGTGAAGTTAAAAAACAAATTGCAAAAAAACAATTGTCTACTTTCAAAACCTTAAAGTTCAAAAAACAAACTAAAAATAACAATACAGTCAAAGAGAAAGAAGGAAATGACGAAGTATTGTTCACCGTATAAATTAAACAATAAACAATAACAAAGACAAAAACATAATGGGACTTAAAAAAACTTTTAACAATGGGATGGTAGTCAGAGTAGTACCTGCTAAAGCTATCAAAGACATCTCACACATGGACAGCAAGATTTTACACAATCTTGACATGTCTGAAAATAAGAAATCTCTTGGGGTAGTAAATCTATTCGAACAAATGGGTATCGCAAAAGTTCCTTTCATGAAGGAAATCATGCAAAACAATGATTACATCTATGTGAACGGAATGGACGGAGGTTTTACTTACGATGTTTTAATGGACGCAGAATATCCTGTAATCGTTCAAAATATCGAAGAAGGTAATCCTTACTTAGGTAAAGACAATACACCTTTTAAAATTAAAACAAGTCATCCTTTTACTAACGGAGATATTTTATCTTATGACATGGATGCACCTGTACAAGTTTACGTAACTGAGGATTCAGTGGTAGAAGATACAGGAGATGGGTTTATCCTTACAGTATCTGTTCAATCTAAAGACCCTGAAGCATACTTCCCCGCAGAGATTTTAAAAGCAGGGACTCGTATCTACAAAATTGGTAATTACCAACACGAATACGCTTTAAATAATTGGTCAGGGTTAAGTGGTATCGGAACTCCGATGAAACAAACTATGGAGTTTCAAATTGGTTCTCCTCAAGGTGTTCAAGTAAGTTATACAGCGTATGGCGCAAGTATCAGCTTAAATGGTAAAGAAAATTCTTACATCACAGAACAATTACTGAAACAAGCACAAGATGTATATGGTATTCAAGGAACTAATTTAAGCGACCAATACGTTGCTTTTGCAAAACCTAATGGTAAAGGTCAAGTTACTAAAGGCGGTATTCAAAAAGTAGATAAGTTATTAAATGTTTTAGCTATGGCTGAACTTTATAAAATGACTTCTAGTAGAATGATGTACGCTCAAGCTAATACTATTACAGGAGTTAACGGTGCAGCAAGAGTAAACGAAGGTTTATTTCCTCAGTTAAGAAGAGGACATTATTTAACTTATCGTAATGAGATTGAGCTAAGAGCTATGATTAGACAAGGAGCTTCAATCGCTTACCAAGGTGTAAACATTCCCGTTGAAAAAAGAAAGATGAAATTCAAAGCAGGTTTTAGAGCTTACGAATTAGTTAGAGAATTATTCAAGCAAGAATTTACTTCTACATATCCTATGGGGTTAGAGCCAAATGGTGTTCCTGTACCTTTATTAAGTGGTTCAGACAGAGACAATTTGACTTACCAAACTTTCACTATCGGTACAGCTTTCCTAAATGGAATTGGTAACGTAGAGATTGAACACGACCCATCTTTTGATTATGATTTCGGTGACATTGTTATCAGAGGTTATTCAGGAGGAATGTCTAAGAGAAGTTACTCTTTAATTATGTGGGACATTGCTGACAAACAATATACAAACGTATTAGATAAGTCAGTTATCCCTAAAGGAGTGAAGGTTGACCAAATGGCACAGAAAAAGAATGTATACATTGTTAAACCAGACGGTGTTCCTGAAGTTAGTTTCGGTACAGAGACAGGAAGAATGGCAGGTACTAACGTTCAATCAATGGGTGGTCACATGGGCGAAACGTTCTGGGCATTCTCTCAAATGGACGCTTTCATCTTAGACTTAGGTAGAATTATCTTGATAGAAAAAGAAGAGCAATATAACGTATCATCAACTAGATACTTATAATAGTGAAATAAATAAAACCTCTCAGAAATGGGAGGTTTATTAACCAACAAAACCAACAAAACATAATGGAAATATTACAAGATAAGAAATATCTCATATTAGAAAAACCTACTCCTGATACTCCAAAAGCATTAAGAGATATAGGGAGAAGTAAAGTAGGAAATTTCCCTACTTATTCAGGATGCCCTTACAACGATACCTTAAAAGTTTACGATACAGGATTAGATAGTACAAGTAGCGAGTTCAGTGGCAAAGACGCTAAAGAAGTTACAAAGATATTAAAAGATAGAAAAATTTTATCAGACTACCTAAAACAGCGTGTAGACCAAACAGACCATAAAGACCAACAAAAGTTTTTAGAAGAATATTTCTTAGAGATTAGGCACAATAAGTTAGTAGATACAGGTGATTTAGATACATATTTAAGATTATATCTTGTCATGAGAGGAACTACTCTGACACCTGAAAATGAACAAGGTAACTTGGCTAAGTATGGTAAATCAATGTTCAAGATAGTAGATAAAGATGCTGAAGTAGATTTCAAAAAAGAACAATCTCGAAAACGTTATGAAGTTAAATCATGGTTTCAGACTAAACTTTTAGAAAATAGACCAGAAGCTGTGGCTTACTTAAAATATTTAGGCTTATTGAAATCAAGAACAGCCGTAACTGAAGACTACATTATAATGGAAAGCATAGAAGAAAAAGTAAAAGACTCTATGTTCTTGAATAATACATTAAATGTTATAAAGACAGTACCATTAAAAGAGATAGCTGAATACAATAACGTAGCAGAAGCTGTTGAAAAAGGTATTATCAAAAGAGAGAAAGGAGGAGGTTATAGTTTTGACGGGATAGAGTTAGGAAATTCATTCAAAGTGATAGCAGCAAACCTAAATAAAAAGGAATTTTCTGAAATAGCAGAAAGAGTACTTAATTAAAAATATAATTAATAATGACAATTAATGAGGCATACATTAAGTTCTTACAAAAAGTAAATAAGAATTTAAACAGTAACAACATAGTAGCCGACAAAGGAAGGTTCATATTACTTTATCGAGAAGCCGAGATTAAAAGAATTGTTGATTTAACAAATAAGAAAAATGATGAAAGACATAGAGAAATACATTGGGCGTTAAAACCCGATGTACTCTTAACTTTCGACTCAAAAACAGAAGACAGAGTTCTTTATAAACTACCCACCGATTATCTTGAATTGTCAAGTGTATATGCAAAAGCCTCTAAAGGCAAGTGTAAAGATAAAAAAATCAGCTTACACGAAATAAAAGATGCTAATTACAACGAAATCTTATCCGACAATTACAATCAACCTAGTTTTGAGTACAGAGAAGCACCTTTTATAGTTGCCGACAAAAAAATAAATATTTTCACACACGATTTTGATATAGATAAAACTATTATAACCTATTATCGTTATCCAAAAAAAGTAGACATAGAAGGATACTTAAATGCAAATGGAGTAGCTTCGGTAAATAGTGACCCAGAAGGAGATGAAAGATTTATAGATAAAGTACTTTCAATGGCAGCAGAAGATTTTGCAAGAAATAATTACGATGCAGACGCAGTTCAATTAAACAAAGATAGAGTAATAACAAACAATTAAATTCAATTAATAAAACAATCAGAAAAAAATGAGTAATAACAAGCCTTTTACAAGACTATACGTCTTAAACCCGTCAACCCCTTTAACTAGCGGTGGCACAAGAAATTTAGGTGATGGACAAATTGGTTTGTTCACACAAAAAGCAGGAGAGGATGGCGCAATAGCAACGTCTAGTATTGTTAATAAAAAAAATGAAAAGTTCTTTTTCGAAGTAGGTCAAGGGTACGAGTCAAACGATGGCGGATTCACTACAAGAGGAATTAGAAGCACACCTTTCTCGGCATCAGACGTAGAAGATTTGAGTTTTAATGAAAGTAAAGCACCGACATTAGCACAAGTTTATTTGGGTTATGACGGTAAAGACGTAAGTAAATCTATTTCTTTGAAAAAAGGAGCAAGTGCTGAAATCACTTTAAAACTTACAGGATTACCTTTAGCTTATTATGGTTATAAAGGGGGCGTGTACGAGAGTGGTTTTACAATCTCTGCGGACGCTTTAAATGAGTGTGAAGATGATTGTACAGAAGCAAGTATTAGAACAGTAGTTTTAAACTTGATTAAAAATATCAAAAATCAAAATATCCGTTCAGGAGTTAAGATTAGCGATGTAATTGATGTTCACCCTGTATTTTCAGTAAGCCCGAATGCAACAGCTACAGGAACTACTAACTTCTATACTTTAACAGTAACAGATGCAGGCGATTCTCAAGCTTTAGGTTTAGTATCAGCTCAAACGAGTGGTAAAGTAACAAGAGTTAAATACTTAAACAACCAAAGTACTTATCAAGTGGTTGCAGATTCATTACCGACAGCCTTTACGAGTTGGGTTAATCCTATCTTAACAGACTGTGGAGATGCGTGCCCGTCAGGTTATACAGCAACAGACGCAGGTTTCTTATACACTATCAGTTTAGAATCTGTGGCAGGTATAGAAGCAGCATTAGAGGGTAAAGCTTATATTGACACAGCAGTAAAAACAGGTCAAGAACATGGTGTAGACAAATGGAGTATTTTAACTCCTGCTGTATTAACAGCAGCTAACATTGCAGATTTAATCTCTACTTACGACACAATTCAAATTGACGGAGCTTTTGAAGAAGTAAATTCAGTTTGTGTTGTAGATTCTGCTCCAACAACAGCTTGGACGTTAGATGAAACTTGCAACGTTTCTACTAAAAGGTATTTTATCGACTTAGATGATACATTATGTGGAAACAGTAGATTAGCAGATTTAGAAGCAGCTTTCCCTCAATACGATATTTTCCAAAACGGTGGAGTTGCAACAGTAACAACACCTGTAGAAGGAACATTTACTAACGGGACATACACTGCGGTTAGCGGAGATACTGACGGAGAAGGTTCAGGAGCTACTTTTAATGTAGTTATTACAGAAAATAATTCTGCTGCTATTACAGTGGTTGATGGCGGAGTAGGATACCAAGTAGGTGATACAATAACTATTTTAGACGCTGACTTAGGTGCAGAAGGAGATGACGATTTAGAGATTGTTATTGCTTCGGTTGAAGATGAAGAAGCAGGGGAATGTCGCCAAAGATATTACACAGAAGTAATTACATCAGCAGTTTGTGATGAGTGTCACCCTGACATTTATGTAGCAGAAGAGCCTGCTCCTTTCGGTTTTGAAAGATGGCAAGAAGTTCCTGAAGCAGAATTAGATGAAGACGGTTATGTAGGTATCATGTTTAGAAGTAAAAAATTAGATTTATGCCCACCTAAACATTTCGCTGATAAAATTGGAATGATTAACAATATCGTTGAAATTCAAGTATCAGGTGGTTGGTTATTAGGTAACAAAATTGGTTACAAATATAACACAGAAGGAGAGTTTGCTCAAACAAGAGTTTCAAGAGCATTTGACGGAACAGGTTGGGGAAGAGATTATAGAGAGTATGAGCAAATGACAGCAGAATACGCTTTAGGAATCTTAGGAACTAACAAGGAAGCTGAAAAATGGTTTAAAAATATTCAATCTAAATTAGAACCTTGTGCTCAATACGACACAATCAGTTTGAAATTGAATAGAAGCTTGATGGCGCAAGGGTTTAGTAGAACCTACACTGAGAAATTCAGACACATATTTGTAATCCCTAAAGGTAGTAAATATTTATTCGAAGATTTCTTCAATATAATTGCATCAGCAAACAACGATGTAGCTAACATTTAATAAAACAATAGAAAGGAATAAAGAGGGGTTAATAGCCCCTCTAAAGCCTTTTATAAACAATCGTAAAATGAAACAAGGAAAATTAGAAAATTTAGATATTTACATAATAAACGATTGGTTTGACTCTAAATGTACAGAAAAACAATTCAACAGAACATCTTTATTGTGTTGGTTAGAATCTCAAAACATAGCTCCAAACGCTTTAGAAATAGCAGAGTATGAATTTGAAGATGAAACCATAATTACAGTGGCACACAACTTAGGGAAATCTTCTTTAGGTTATGTGGTAAGAGATGAAGCAGGGGATTTAATTACTTCTGCAACTAACAATGATGACAAAACTAATCTTACTATTGACTTCGGAGAACCTACAACAGGCACATTAACCTACTTTAAAAAACCTTAAAATAAAATGATAAAATTAATAAAAATATTAGTACTTTTAATAGTTTCTACAAACTTAAATGCGCAAGTAAAGTTTTCCCCTACAAAAGGAAATGTAGATTTTAGAGGTCAAATTAAAATACAAGGTGTTGATAGCTTGATTACTAACGGTAAAATATTGGCACAAGACACAAGCACAGGATTAATAGGTTACACAACAGCATCAGGAGGGAGTTCTATTGATAGTGGCGAGGTGATAGACACATACCTTTATTTGTTTGGAGACGACACTATCATAGTAGATTTAGCAACAATTGCAAGTGGAGATAGTTTATGGACTTCTTCAAATGGTTATTATGAAAATATTGAAGATTTACCTTTAAAATATTCATTTGAAAATTATAGTTTAGTTGTAGATACTACTTCTACTAATTTAGGCATAAAAAGAGCTGGAGCTTCTTATGAAGATAGTGGATATTCGGAAGTTATTAACGGTATTTTTGACCTGAACGATGGTGATGGCTTTAACATGGGTTCTTTGTCTTTTGATACTTCGGGAGTTGCTACGGCAATGTTTGTGAATCCTAAATTTGGATATGGTCAAATTGTAGTTAAAAATAGTTTTGAGATTGGCTCTGATACAATGATATTAGATGTGGGAAATTATACAAGATTATCTTCAGAAGAAATCCATTTAGATTCAGATAATGAAATTACTTTAAGTTCAGATTTAATCAAATTAAATTCAGATAGTTTAATCAATTTAATTTCAGATTTAATCAATTTAAATTCAGATAATTTAATCGTTTTAGATTCAGATAGTTTAATCAATTTAATTTCAAAAGAAACCAGGTTAAATTCAGAAGAAATCAATTTATATTCAAGTTTAATCAAATTATCAGGAGCAATTCCATTTACAGATAAAAATGACTCAACTTGGATAAATGCAGCATCAAACACGTTGATGAGAACAGATGGCTCAGGTGCAGGTGATATTTTTAGTGAAGAAGGGCTTTTATTTATTAAGCCGTAATTTAAAAAAAATGGATACACTACAAATAGACTACTTCATGGGTGGAGCGAGCGCAAACTACATAATAGCAGCAATGTTATGGGCGTGTGTTGGTGTTGTTATATGGAAGTTTATCCATTATCAAAGGCGTACTTTAAAGGTTAAATTTGACCTATGGTATTTTATAGATAATAACTTATATCCATTGGCGTTCAACTTCATTTTAACCTTAGCTTTTGTAAGGTTTACGAGTGATATTGTTGAGTACTTAAATTTGGAGTTTTTACATTTCGGCAAAGACCCGATGTTTGTTTACATATTATTTGGATTAGGGCAGCAGATTATAATAGATTTTTTAAGGAAAAAATTCAGAAAAGATGCCGTTTAGTCAATTAAAAGATAACATAATAGATTTTTTAATAGCTAAAGTTGCTTATGTAGTTAGCTTTAGTGGTTATTTATTTTCAATAAAATTAAACTTGATACAAATGAATGGAGTGGGTAATCTATTAATTGAGGGTTTTATCCATTTATTATTCGGGGTGGCTTTATTTATTACTACTTTGATTATTAAGCATATTTACGATATAAAATATAAAAACAATAAAAAATGAAACAAGGAAAATTAGAAAACTTAGATATTTACATACCGAGTGATTGGTTAGATAGCAAGTGTACAGAGAAACAGTTTAACGTAACATCTTTATTATGTTGGTTGAGCAATCAAAAAGATATAGTAGTAGGAGATTTACCAACTTATGAAGATAACACTGAAGCTGCTTCTTTGAAAGAAGGTACAATTTATAAAACAAGTACAGGAGCACTAAGAGTAAAAGTGTAGACAACAATGATAAAGACGATGACATTTTTCACAGCTATAATAAGCCCTTTATTAGTGGGTATAATTATATTGACTGTGGGTAGACACCCTTTAGTTGGAGGTATCTTAACAGCGTTAGGTATAATCGTTCCATTATTCGGATTATTTGTTACTTTCTATGATGCAAAAGATAAAAAATTAAGGTACGTTTATAATAATTTAAAATATACAGAACAATTAAAATATTGGTTATCCCCTAAATTTAGAAAACAAGTAAAAGGCTCTTTAAAGTAATGAGGAAAATAACAAAAATATTTATCCATTGTTCGGCAGGTTATGGGGACGTAGCAAGCCAAAAAGCCTATTGGAAGAGCTTAGGGTGGAAACAAGTAGGTTATCATAGAGAAGTGACTTTAGATGGTACTGTTGAAGCATTAGCTCCTTATAGTACAGTAGTCAATGGAGTGTATGGACATAACTCTACATCTATTCATATCAGTTATACAGGAGGTGTAAAGAGAGATAATTATAAAGTAGCAGAAGACACGAGAACAGAAGCTCAAAAAGAAGCTCTAATTTGTGAAATTAAGAATGCTTTAGAATATTTAAAAGATTTCCAAGATATTAAAGATATAAAGATTTTAGGGCATAGAGATATTTCTCCTGATAAAAACTTAAATGGAATAGTAGATAAAAATGAGCGTATTAAAGAGTGCCCAAGTTTTGATGCTATTCCTGAGTATGAATGGTTAATTCCTAAAAAATAAAGATAAAAATGAGCTTACAACCAACACTTAAATTCGATGTCTTAGACACTTATGATAAACGCATACTAAGGATAGCGGATATATCTGAATGGAAACATCTTACTAAAGAAGAGACGTTTATAGATATAGAAGTGCCCGCAAGAAAAGCTATTACAACTCAAAGATTTCAAAGAGAAAGTATAAACATATATAACTCTAATAATCTTGAAATAACAAATAATAAATTAGAGGACTTACCTGACGGTATATATAAGTTTACTATCTACGTTTGTAAAGGGGATAAGTTTTCTTATAGCGCATATTATTTAAGAACTGTAGATACACTTTTAAGACTAGACCAAGTACTTATAGGTTTAAAACTAAACTGTTGTGTTCCTGATAATAATATAATTAATAAGTATTCTGAGATAGAACTTTTAATAAAAGGTGCTCACGCACACCTAAGAGACGGGGATATTAGTCAAGCAGGATGCCTTTACGAGAAATCTTTAGACTTATTAGAAAGTTTAGAGGACTGTTTAGATAAAAATAAAAAATGTTAACTATGAGCGGATGCGGATGTAACAAACCTAAAAAACCAAGACCAAGACCAAGTGGAAAGTAAACAACTTAAATACAACGATTACTGCGCTTTATTAGAAAAGATAGATAAGTGGTACAAAAAGAACGCTGACGAAAAGTCTTATGCACACAGGTTTGATGTAAAGACTTCACAGTGTTGGTTAAAATTCAGATTAGTTTCGGCTATTGAAAGAATTATTAAAACTAATTTAGAGTGTGATAGAGAACTGTCAGAAAAAGATTTTGAAAAATTTAAAAGTTATATATAAATGGCATGTACAAATTGTGGAAAAGTAAATAATACTTGCGGGAGCACGATATACTCTCCTTGTATTAAGTTTGAAGTGCCTGACGACTTACAAGAGTGTGCAGGCGCAGAGTGTATGACAGCACACGAGTCTTTTGTAGACTTATACGAAAGATTATGCAAGGTAGAAGAAGCTACTGATATAACTTCATTTAAAAACGAGTGTATCGGAGTAGAAGAAGAAAGTACTATATTAGAAGTATTTGAAGCGTTAGGCGATAAAATATGTGAGATAGACGAAAACTTAAATATCTGTAGTATATTAAATCAAGAAATTAAAGAGTGTGATATTGAGTTAACTTGCTTATTAGGCTTAGATAACTGTGGAGAACAAGTAGTAATTAACACAACTAAAGAGTTATTACAAGTATTAATTAATAAAATCTGTGCTTTAGAAGAAGAGGTACAAACATTAAAAGAATCATAAGATATGAGTTGCGAAAAATGTAAAACTATAAACACTCCTGACTGCGATAAAGACCTTTGTGATATAGAGTTGTCTTCTGATTGTATCACTGTACCTGCAATAGAGTGTGTAGGTAATGAAGGAGGAGAAAAACTTACAGAAATCTTAGAAACTATCTGCGAAAACGGAGGAGGAGAAACACCTACAGACTGTTGTGAATTAGGAACTTATACAATAAACTCTGTCTGCTCTGAATTTATAGGAGATATAGAGACTTTAACAGCTACAAACGTAGTTGGAGAAGCTTGTGAAGGAGAATATTCAAACGAAGGGTTAGATATAATAACTTCTGATTTCGGAAGAGGTAATGTATCGGTATCTTTTGAAATAAACAGCTCAGGAGAAGTAGTTAACATAACTGTGAATGATGGAGAAGGTTCATTTATGGCAGGTGACACTTTAACTTACACTTTAGCGTGTGGGGAAACTATAACTTTCACAGTAGCTTCTGTAGTAGAAAAAACTCTTATTTATAAAGTAGATGTTACTGCTAATTTTGATTTAGAAACACCTACATACCTTAATGTTTTTGGGGCGAGAATCAGAACAGAGAGAGAGGCTCTTTTAAACGCCTATATTCCACTAGAGGCAGAGGTGGAAATAATTAATGGGGGAACTTATGAAACTTATTGGTACGAAGAAGGAGGTAGCCCAGATGTTATTTTAGAAAATTACAGTGAAGGGGATACTAAGACATACAAAATAAGAGTTATAGATAATAATGGTAATTACTCTGAACTGACAGAAGTAGAAATAACAGAATGTTAAAAATATATAAAGATGAGCTGTAAAAAAGAAAAAAAAGATTGTAGGTGTAAAAAACCATGTAATAAAGACCTTTTAGGTTGCATTCATTACCATTCTACAGATTGCATAACAGGTGACGGAATAATAGGTAATCAACCTGACGGGACTAGTGTAACTAACATTCTAAAAAACTTTTGGACATACTTTCAAGACAACCTTGCAGAAGATGGTGTAAGTGTTACAGGAGCAGCAGTAAACGGAAGTGGAAACTTAATTATAACTTTAAGTGATGGTAACACTATAAACGCAGGCTACGTAAAAGGAGCTGACGGAACGGACGGTACTAATGGAGCTGATGGAATTGATGGCACAAATGGAATTGATGGCACAAACGGAATTGATGGCACAAATGGAGCTGATGGATTAAATGGAGCTGATGGAGCAGATGGAGCAGATAATATGTCTATTTTTTATAAGTTTTTAACTTCTTTAGAAAATGGGTTAGTTTCAGGAGGGACAACGGGCAGTTGGGTGACTTTGAAAACAGTGAACATAACTCCAGGAATCATAGTGAATGAAGGAGAACATTTAGATATAGATGTTAAACTTACAAGTAATACAGACATTACATTTGGATTTTATACAGACTACTTCAAAATGAGATTTGATGGGGCAAATATAATAAATACTAATACTGTAGCTGGTAGTACAAGGGATGCCCTATTAGCTATGAGTAAAGACGCAAGTAATCCTGCTGTATATAAATTAAATATTAAGTTATACAAAACTTCAGCATTACCAATGCAAGCAATTTGTAATTGGGATAGAACAAATGATACTGGAACTCCTGTTGCGGTAACTGTTTCAGGAGCTGTACAAACGGATGCTCCCTCTTTAGCTGGTAAAGATTTATCTATAGGAGGTGATTTAACGTTTGATATTTATCAAGCTGTTGCAAACTCTATTACAATAGAAGCAATTATTATAAAACATATTAAAAACTCATAACAATGCCAGTACAAGAAAGTATCCAAATTATAACATTAACAGCAGGTGGTGGGACAGAATCTTTACCAACTAATAGCCTTTCTACATTATATGTAATACAAGGTGCTGCAACATTAACATCTAATTGGACTATACAACCTACAGGAGCTGTATTTGCGGGTTTGATGTATAATTTTAAATACGAAGCTGAAATAGATTTAAATGGAAATACTATTACTATTTTTGGTAAAACATTACCTACAACATTAGCAGACAAAACACATGAAATAACAGCTTATTATGATGGAGTTGATTGGGAAGTTAATTTTAAAGTTGATGTGAGTGAACCAAGGAGTATTCCAAATAGTGCTGTAGAAATGAGAGATATTTCATTTAAAGGAGTTACACCTTCTCACACCATGGACAATGGACTCCCTTCTCCTACAATAGTAGCTAATCCTAATTTAACAACTGATTTATTAGTAAGAGCTCTTGAAGGCAATAATACTTTAGAAGTGATAGGCAGTTTTTCTGTTACTAATATAGATGAAACAGTAGGAGCAATTTCTTACGCTGTATATCCAATACTAGACACTACATTCTTACCTTCAACACCTAAATACTACACAGGTATAGCCAAGATAACAGACGGGAGTGATTACAGACAAACTCCAATACGTCTTTTCACAGGAGACCAATCTACGGCATTTCATAGAAGATTATGGTTACAAATAGATAAAGATATATGGGGTTCAGAAATGAACGCTACATACGAAGTGTATGTAAATCTACATTTAAGATACTAAAACATAAAAGAGTTGTTGGTTTTCTCTTTTTGCTAAGGGTATATTTCGGTATACCCTTTTCTATTTGTCACATTTTTGGCAAAGTCTAATTAAAGCTATATCTTTACGTATTAATCTAAACAACTATAATGAGAACAAAAGGAGACTTTGTTTCTGAAATTAGAAACCACTTAAAATCTTTAAACAAAGACGACTATATTAGTGCAAGATACATTCTATCAGTAGCTAACACTTACATACAATACTTAATAAATTCAAGACCTTTATCTAAGACTATGAGAGACTTAGATATGTTTACACCAGTAGAGTGTATAGAGATGAAAAGAGTTAGGTCTTATAAATGTGATATAGCTGAATTTAAGACAGCGCATTCTATTATGAGAAGTAAGAAAAAAATTCCCGAAATATTTAATTCTACAGGGGGCTTTATTATAGAAGGAATATTAAACATAAACAACGAAGAAGAGTATAAACCTCTTAGAAGCCCAAGAGACTTTAAGAATAATAATAAAAGACAGTTTGGAAATAGTTTTAAATTCTATTATATAAACGACTACTTATATTTATTAAATACAACTACAGAGATAGTTTCTATTAACGCTTTATTTGTAGACCCTCAAATAGCAAAAGAAATAAGTTCTTGTGAAGACTGCGATGAATGTGCATCTAGGCTTGAAGACGATTTCGTATGCCCACAAGAGTTTGAAAGTACAGTGAGAGACCAAGTTGTTCAACTATTATTAGGAGGACACAAACAAATAGTACAGGATGAGAATCCAGATTTAGATAATAACCAAAAAGGGAGAACCGTTTAATGGCAAGTAATAAAAACAGTTTTGGTAAAACAGCTCAACCTAATGTAAATAAAACATGGAAAGATTTTGGAAAAAAATTTCCAGAATACGCACATATTTCACAGAGAGAGCTGAAATATAATATGAATGAGTTTTTTAAGCAAGCTACTTCATTTTTAGTAGACAAAGAGCACGGGCTTATCCTTAACGGTATAGGTTATTTTGGTAATGCCGTGTACAGTAATAGAAAAGTAGTCTACAACTCAATAAGTGAAACTCTTATGAACAATAGTTTAACCAATGGAGATATATATACAACTACAATATACCCTTACGTATTTAAGCAGAATGAAGAATACTTGTTTTGGTTGTTTAGAATTACAAGACATGCGGCAAGAAGAATGGCACACAACATCATACACAAAGGTGTAAGATATAAATGCCACAGTGAATTTTTAAAAGTTTTCAACAGAAACCACAAAACATACTTAAATGACAAACCTTCAAAGTAAACATGCAGATGAGCTAATAGCTGAAATAAAAGCTATGCCTTACTACAAAGATAACCCTCACTTAATAGATGAGGTTAGTATATATAGATGGATACATTTGTCTTTAAGAAAGTTCGGAACTTCTGTAATGAGTAAAAAAGAACAAGTAATTAAGGTTGAAAATTACAAGGCGTGTTTACCTAAAGATTTTGGAAAACTTAATTTAGCTATATGGTGTCAAGCATCAAGCGTAGAGTATAGTGGAAGTAAAGATAAGCTTATAGACTCTTACTATTATACAGACTTGATTAAGACTAATCCACAAATTGGAGCACCTATAGAATGCAGCACAGAATGTGAGAGAGAAAACAGAATCATAGAAAAATTATATGTTCACAAAGGAACAGAAATGCATGTACACTATTCTAATCTAAGATATGTAAAAATAGGGAGAAAAACAGAAAGAAGTATGTGCACAGATAAATGTCTAAATAGAGGGCTGAAAGATTCAGAGCACTCTATAAACATTGAAGGACAGACTCTTTATGCAAATTTTGAGAAAGGTCATTTATACTTAGAATACTTTGCACTACCTTCTGATGAAGATGGAATACCTATTATACCTTACACTCAAAATGGATATTTAGAAGAGTTTATAGAGTATGCTGTAAAGACAAGGCTATTGGAAGATGCTATGATGTCTAAAGACGCAACTAACCTTCAAGGTATGTTTCAGTATGTTATAGGAAAAGAGCAAGTTCTATGGAACAGAGCAAGAATGGATACTTCACCTATCACTATGAAGTCTTTTTGGGATTATATTTCAAAGAGAAGAATGGACTTAGCTAAATACGATTTAAATTTCGGCTCAAGAACTTACTTAAGACACAAGATTAACAACTAAGAAATGCCTAGAAAAAATATAGATATATCAACAGGTAAGAGTGGGATGAACAGAGATAAACATCCTTCTACTCTCGCTGAACAAGAATATAGTTTCGCCTTAAATAACATAACACAAGACGGAGTAGGAGAAGGTGTCATAATGGCACAAAACGAACCGTCTAATTTATTGTGTGTAAACTTCCCAACAGGTTTCCAAGTAATAGGCACTCAAAGAAATAACAGCAGAGACTTAACTTACTTTTTCTTAGTGAACAGTAGCACAGGTTGTTCAGAAATAGGCTATATACCTAACATAAACACGATAGAAGAAGCGGACGATTTACTTCAGAAATGTGGCTGTGACATTAATCAGATATTAGCAGCACCTTTAGAAGATAATATTGACCCAACACCTACCTGTGAATATTTTAAAATACTTTCTGACTGTGGCTGCGAAGAGATAGAAGGGAATAAGTGTTTAAGCTTTAACATAAATAACCCTATATCTTCTGAATTAAAAGATGAAAGGTGCGGAAGTGTATTGTACTTTACAGACGGAGAAACACCAAGACGTAGATTAGAATTAGACAAGTTAGACCAATACTTTATAGAAACAATAGAGTGCGAAGAATGTGAATGTGGGACAGAAGAAATAGAGGTCTGTATTAACTGTGAAAAACTATTAGTTCAACAACCTTATACAGTCCCGTGCATAGACTATCAAGGTCTTGTTACAGGAGGAAGTTTAAGACATGGAGTGTATTCTGCTTATTTCGCTTATGTAGATGAAAATGGTTTTGAATTGACCAGATTTATGGCAGTAACAGGAGAAATACCTGTAAAAGACCCCAACAAAACAATTTACCAACAATTTGAGTTAGACGCTCCTACAAACTATGCTATAAAACTTAAGATAAGTAATATAGATATTAGATACAAGTATTATAAAATAGCTTTTAGACAAAGAGTAGCAATAGACGATGCGGATTCATTTTATGAGACAGCACCTATTCCTGTAGGTAATAAAGAAGTTATTTGGGCAAGTAATGATGGTAAGACACCTACATCAAGAGAAGTTATAGCAAGAGACTTTCCAATAATAAAGACAGCAAAGACAGTAGAGAGTGCTAACAATATGTTATTCTTTTCTGACCTCACTGTGCAATCAGAGATAAACTTACAACCTGTAGTCAACTTCTTAGGGCAATTTGTTAAATGGAGAACTGTAGCTGCGGAAGAAGATATTTATGATAAGTCAGAAGCCACTACTAAATGGAGAAGTTACATGCGAGACGAGGTTCAACCTTACTCGATAAGGTTCTTTACTACATCAGGGTTTTTCACTCCTAACGCTCCTTTAATTGCAAGAGTTAAAACCGATGAAGATGAATACTTTGATGCAGAACACCAAGCTAACCCTTTAGAGGTTATTGCGGCAGTAAAAGACAGTGCAAACCCAACAGGGTGGAAAAAAGATGTTTACTCCATATTGAAATATGGTAAAAATGACTGCGTAGAAGGAGAAAGAATATACAAGTGGCAATACTATAACACAGCGAGTGTAGATAGGACAGAGATATGGAAAGACTGTGATATAAACGTAAAGTACGAAACACGAGAAGTGCCTTTATCTAAAGAATGTTCTAACGTGGGAGAGATTACAGTAGCTCAAGCAACTTACGAGTTTGAGGACTTAGACGAAGGAGAAGATTATGACACACTATTAGACTATCTCAACAGTAGAACAGAAGCCGAACTGTCAGAGATATACACAACTTACCCACAACTGAATCCTGAAACTCACGCTAACGGAATAGACTGTTGTGAAGCGGAAGATTTGTTTATCTGTGAAGGAGAAGATTGTCCTTGTGAAGAACCTGTCTTAACTAATACATTTTCTGTTCTGACAAAAACAGATGAAGCAGATATAACATTAACACGAGAGTATACACCCTGTGAAAAAAGGAAAGTTGCAGCAAGACCTGATTTTTGTAATCCTTATAAGACAGGTTCTGACGGAGCGTATGAGAATATAAACCCTTGTCTTAAAGATGATTTAGCAGACACAGGTTGTAGCGCAAATTGCCCAGATTCAAGAGCTTGGGCGTATTCACCTTATATTGGTACAGCTAACACTTCAGGGGTAAGCACAAATAAAAAGAATTGGATATTTGACAGGGTAGAAAGTTTTTCAGGAAGTGCAGATTCAAGTAATCCAGAAGTACTATCTATAGGAGCACCCATATTTGGAGGAGCTCATATAAGCCCAATATTTCCAGACTCTGAAGCTCTAATAGACGAAGATACACCCGTATGTATAGACGACCCTGCTTTTTGTGCAAAGACAGAGGATGATACGGACTTATTATTATCTTTAAATTCCCAAGACTACCCTTACAACGTTGATTATGTGAACAACATTAAAAGTAAATTCTGTAGAAGTCGCAGCGATTTTAATGCTCACGGATATTACGAAGATAAAATACATTCTAACGCACTTTGGTGGCAAGTAGACTATACAGAAGGAATGGTGATAAATATTTCAAAGACTACTAAACCATCCACGTCTAACTCAGAAAAAGATTGTTTACAGTACGCTCAAAATATGAGAGTAACAGTTTACAAAGGAGGAGCAAGTAACGGTAATATTCAAGCGACTTATTTAATAAGTAAGAACGGAGGAATACTTTGCGGAGTAGATAATGCAACTTTTTCAGAAGGAGATGTAATTACAATAGCAATAGATACACCTATTGTAAGAATATCTAACAAAGCTACAGCAGATAAGAAATTCTCTTGTGCAAACTATAACTCTATTTACTTGACACCAACAGAAGGTTGTTTCAGCGTTACAGTGCAAGAACCACAATTAAACATGTTGTCTTTTGAAGGAGAATTGGGGATGAGGATAGAGAAGACTTGTGAGTACACAGCTAACTGCCAAGTTACAGTTTTTGACGAGGTAAAATGCGACCCAATTCCTTGGGAAGAAGGGACTTTCTCGTATTGGGAAAGCACAGAGAATTATCCTGATAATAATTATCTGTACGACAGCAGTAATTTAGTGATAGACTCTGATAAGATACCTGACAAGTATAAAGCAGAATTTAAAGAGGTTTTTACAGATAATCCTGATAATAAAGTTTTTAAATGCAAACCTATTAGACATTTTAAATTTCCAGATGTAAGTGTTTCTCCTATAACAGATGGTGTTGCAGAAGTATTTGAAAATTCACCGTTCAAGTCTAATAAAGTATATCCAATAGGTATACACATAGATAATGAGTTGATAAAAGCTATGTTAGATATAGCTGTGGATAATGAGCTTATCACTAAAGAGTTTAGAGATAGTATAGAAGGTTACGAAATATTTAAAGGGGATAACAGAGTAAACAGAAGTGTTATAGCTAAAGGTATTATGTATGATATGCAGAACTATGAAGAGGCGGGAAAGAAGACATGGTACTCAAACTTCCCTTATAATGACAATCATGAAAACACTTTAATTTACGATTCTAAAAATAGAAATAACTTTTTACAACATCCTTATGGAGGTCAAGAAAATATAAAGTTTACTTTCCACTCTCCCGAAACAAGTTTTAATAAGCCAACGCTTCCTTTTGAAATGAAGGTAGAAGGGTACTATTTAGGAGATAGCAGAGGTAAGTTTGCAGAAGTATTAGACCACCCTAAATTTGTAATATTAGGGAGGTTAGCTTACAGATGGGCAAGAGGTTTAGGAATAGCAGAAGCAACTCTTCAACTGATGTTAAAGATAGCTGACAACTTGCTACAAACTTCGCAATCAATGACAGGGTTTCCTCCTTTAGGAGCACCTGTAGCTTGGGCAGCATTCGGATTAGCTACAGCGGAACAAATTGTATATTTCGCCACAGTAGATATAAATCAAAAAGTATATGAGTGGTTGAAAATATTTGACGAAAACGGAACACCTCATAACTTTGCAAGTTTCTATACGTCAGTGGGTTACTATAATTCTATATCTAAGTCAGTAGTAGAAGGGGAGAAGGTAAGGGGTTTAAGAGATAAAAAATACCTTAGTAGTGGACGTTACAGCTTCAGAGAAAACTTTGAGGAGATAAACATAAATAATTTACAAAGAGAGAGTTCTGTTTATTTATCCATAGACGAGGAAGGGGAAGAAAAAGTTGCACTACAACACCCTAACAGATTTAGAGGGGTAGATAACAGTAGGACTTACGCTTCAGCTGTTGGATATTGTGATGCAGACGTAGAATTAAACAGAAACCTATATGCTCCTTACGTGAGTTTAAAAGAATATAGACCTGACCAATTTGGTTCTATAGATTCTGTGCTGTGGTTAACTACAAGTTATTGCGGAAGATTAAATGAGGACAACAGTTGTGACACTATATTTGGAGGAGATACATTTTTAAGCCGTTTCTCTTTAAAAAGAAAATATCCATTCTTCTTAAATGCTATGATAAACGAAAGTGGAGCTTTAGCTAATAGAACTCCATTTGTATATTCCAAACAAAGAAATATAGGTTTTCCAAAATTCTATATAGATAATAAAATCAAAGATTCTGAAAACTTTGGTCGTTTTGAACTGCCTACTATAGGCTCAAATTTTGAAGTAGATTGCAGGACAGAACCTAAAATGTATGTTGTCCCACCTAGTAAGTTTTATTTATCCATGTATGGAATACCAAGCTTTATAGTAGAGAGTCGTTATAACTTGAACTTTAGATACGGTGAAAATAATCGAGAAAAAGACTTCTACCCAAATGTAGACTATATAGATTGGACGCAAGAGAAATTTATTTCGATTAAAGAAGACAACTATTTCTTTTACCGAGATTTATATTCAAGTGATAACGACTTATACAGTTGGAGACAACTTCCTTTTGACTTCAATTCTGAAGACTACAGTTGTAGAGAGCAATTACCTAATGGAACTATCTATTCATTAGAAGATTCTGATGAGGGAGATTTTCAAGATTCGTGGAAGCATTTTTTAGCAAATAATTCTTACAATTTTGGAAGTTCTAAAGGACAATTACTGTTTATAAAAAATATTGAAAACCAAAAAGTATTGGGTATTTTTGAAAATGGTAGTGTTATTTTTAACTCTTTTAATACCTTGGCAGGGACTGTTGAGTCGGTTCAGATAGGAGATGGAGGTGTGTTTACAACAAGACCTACAGATGTAGGTAATGTTAAGACTGACCTTGGTTTATACGGGTCTCAACATAGACAATTCATAGCTTGTGAACACGGATATGTATGGGTAGATGCTAAAAGAGGTAATGTAATAAACCTTACAAGTCAAGGTATGAGTATAATATCTGATTTAGGTATGAAAGCTTGGTTTAGAGAGAACTTACCTTTTAAGATTAAAAAATCATTTTCTGAAATACCTTTAAATATGATGGATAATCCTGCTAAAGGTCTTGGAATACTTCTAACGTTTGATTCTAAATATGATAGATTAATATTGACGAAGAAAGATTTTAAACTTAAAGATTTTGGGAAAGGAAAATTAGAGATTATTAATAATAATTTTATTGAAAAAGAAACAAATAATATAATCAAATATACTGATACAAAGTATTTTGAAGATACATCTTGGACAATATCTTATAACTTCTTAACTAAATCTTGGGTATCTTATCATAGTTATATTCCAAATGGATATGTCTCTTATGATACTTACTTTCAATCCTTCTTGAACTCTGATGAGGGTAGTTCAATTTACTCTCACAACCTTACGAATAGAAGTTTTAGTGTATTTTATGGAAAGAGATATAATTGGGAAATAACACTTCCGATTAAGAGTACGGCAGGACAGAAGTATTTAAATTTTGTTGAATACAAATTAGACGCAAAACGCTTCGTCTCTGAATATGACTATAACCATTCAGACAGTAACTTTGACCAAATGATTATTAACTCAAACAGAGAATGCAGTGGACTTTTAAATTTAGTAACAGCAGAGAAAAACAACCTCTTTCAACATGCAATCTATCCTAAGTATAACAGTACAAGCATAGACGTGTTAGCAATAAATGAAGACCAAACATGGGCAGTAAACACATTCTTTGATATTGTGAAAGATAATCATCAACAACCTATTTTCTTCAATAAGAACAACGGGGTTGGAAAAGAATTAAATAATAATGCTTTGAACTACGCACCATTCGTTCACAACAGATTTAGAGCTCAGAGTGGAGAAATAACTTTAAAACAAACCAAAGAGAGTCGAATTAAGTACATCTTAGAGTATCTAACAACCGAGTCTACTCAATATAGATAATATGACAAGCCTAAAAACACATGAACAGTTTCTTTTAGATTTATATGAAAGAAATGAACAGTATCGAAAAGGAGAATTTGAGATTGTAGGGGCTTATGTTGCCGCTAGGTTTAAAATAGAGGTAAGGAATAAATATGGTCACTGTTTAAATACACCTAATGGACTATTAGCAGGGAGAACACCAACAATTAAAGCAGCGATAGATAAAACAAAGTATTTTATTAACATGGCAAAAGAATTATATGGAGACAAATATAGTTATCATAAAACTATTTATACAAAAGCAAAAGAGTTAACAACAATTACATGTAATTTACACGGTGATTTTAAAATATCCTCCGACAGTCATTTATCAGATACAGGCTGTCCAAAATGTGGGAGACAAAGAACAACAGACAGCAGAAGAATTACAAAAGAAGACTTCATTGAGAGAGCAAAGTTACAACACGGAGATACTTATGATTATAGTATAGTTGCTTTTAAAAACACCAAGGATAAAATAAAAATAATATGTAAAAGGCATGGTATTTTTTTACAAGATATACACAACCATCAAAAAGGAGTGGGTTGCCCAAAATGTGCAAATGAAGCTAGAAGTAAACAAAACTCCTCAAACACAGAAGAATTTATTGAAAAAGCTGTTAGAGTACACGGTGATAAATTTAATTACGATTTAGTAGACTATAAAGATTCACAGAGTAAAGTGGATATAATATGTAAAAAACACAGGCTATTTAAACAATCACCTAGTAACCACATGCAAGGAAAAGGTTGTCCAAAGTGCGCAGATGAAGCAATTGAAGGAGGGTGGTCAAAAACAGCTTGGAAAAAGGGAGCTAAAAAATCAAAACAATTTGAAGCATTCAAGGTTTATGTTGTAAAATGTTGGTCAGAGGAAGAAAGTTTCTTCAAGATAGGTAGGACTTATACAACAGTAGGTAAACGGTTTAGAAACATACCCTACCAGTATAAGACTTTATTCACAATAGAAGGAAGTTGTGATTATATATTTAATTTAGAACAAGAGTTAAAAAACCAACATAAAGAACACAAGTACATCCCTCAGATAAAGTTCAACGGAATGCAAGAATGCTTCTCGAAGCTCATCATTGAAGAAATCAAAAAACACGTAACAAATGATTAAAGTAACTTTAAGTAACGCAGTTAAACAAGACATTTCAAAACAAGGGTATAAAGACAATAGTCCGTACAAGAATGCAGAGAGTTTGAATATTAATTCACCTAGCGGTAGAATAAGTATGGACAACGTACAAAAACCTTTATCTGTTACTAACGAGTTTGGACAAGAAGTAATTCTACAACCAAATTCAGGTACTCATCAATTACAAGGAACAAAGTTTGTGGAACGACCTTTAAACTTTCAAAACAATGGAAAATTAATTCCTGTAAGCAGTATATTTCAAGATGGCGGAGAAGGAGATAATAAAACTTATTCAGCAGGAATAGCAGAAGAAGTAACTATAACAGCCCCTAGAAAAGACATATATAAGAATGCTTCTGAAAAACAATTAGAAATTTTAAAAAGCCCCTATTCTTCTGAGGGAGCTAAAAGAGCTGTAAAGAATGAATTAAAATATAACACCTCTTTCATGGACAGTAACAAAGCTGCTATTGGAAATGCTGTAACAGGAGTTAGTGAAACAATGCAAATTCCACAGTCTGCAATGGTAGAAGGGATTGAGTACCTGAGAGGTAATGAATACGATTTTGGAAGTTTAGTACCTAATGATAATAATTTACCAAGAGTCCCATCTGATACATTTTTAAAAGATTCTAGTAAACCTGTACAATTTATAGGAGATATGCTTATAGACCCAACCCTAATAACAGGAGGAGCAGGTTTATTAAAGAAAGGAATACAAAAAGGAGCTACTAATTTCTCAAAATCTTTTGTTTTAGATAATTTAGATGATGTTGGAAACAAATATTTACCTAACGCTCATAAATTAAATCCTTTTGCATTTAAACCTAATCCTGATGCTTATTATAGAATGATAGGAAAAGATGGGTATAAAGATGCTATAGAAAGTGGGGTTATTAGGAAACCAAAAGATTCAAAATATTCTGTCACATCTTTTTCAGAAGGGAAAGTATTAGATAACACTTTTGAGGGACCTTATATGGTTCAAGCAAAAGATAAAGCACATTTTAAACCTGATTTTCCTGGAGAAGTTTCCACTAGATATGATATACCCATTGACAGTCCTGATATTTCTATATATAGACAAGATTGGCTAAAAGGATATAAAGAAGTTCCTAAAGCACCTGTATTTCAAGGCGGAGGTCAATATAACTCACTAACCGAAAGGGCAAATAAGAGAAAATTTAAAGTGACCCCATAACACACCGTCTGTTGTCACATTTTTGGTAAAGTCCAATTAAAGCAATATCTTTGTCAGAAGTTAAATACTACAATTATGTTTGAAGTTTACCAAGACCAATATGGGTTTTACACTTTAGAGAATGGACAAAGAGTTGCAGCACCTTACGAGACACAACAACAAGTGATTGCAGCAAATCTACCTTTCAATCCTGCACCTCCTTCACAGACTTACGAGGCACAACAACAAGGGTTATACAATCCTTTAAGTATAGACACAAATACTTATGATGACATAAATATCAGTGATTATGACAGCCCTCAACAACCTGTAGATATGTGGGGGCTACCTAACCAACAAATTCAATCACCTAACCAAGGGCAACAGTTTTATGACCCTAACTACATAGGTTCTGATATTACAGATAATACTTTAAGAAATCAAAACAGAAATGAATTTTCTACTGAAAAGCATTATGACGATATTAACTCTAATGATGTAGAAGACCCCCCTAAAGGTGTAAATGACCTACAGAATAGATATAATGTGTTCAATCCTTTTTCAAATGTAGGCGGTTATGGTATAATAGGAGCATTCAATGTTGCAGGAGCAGGTGCTAAATCTATTCAGCAAGGAAGACAAGAAGGAGACAGAGGAGCTGTAAGGCGAGGTGCTTTCGCTACGGGAGCAGGATTAGCAGCAGGATTACTTGGAGCAGGGAAATCTTTCGCAGCAGGAATGGGAAATCAAAACATGTACAGAGAGTCTGTGAACAACATGAATGAAAGCCAAAGAAAATTAGCTTTAGGTAATACTAAAGGGCAAGAAGATTTAGCAAATAATGGTTACTTACAATACAAGTCAATCACTCACCGAGATGGAGGGACTCAAAGTGGAGATATTTATAAGACTACTTACAGTAACGCAATGCCACAGAAATTTTATCAAGACGGTGGAGAACAGACAACAGCAGTATTGAGTGGAAGACAAACCCCCACAACAAGTAACTTAGTAAATCCTATGGAGGTTAATTCAGAAGTTGAACATGGAGAGATGGTTCAACAGCAAGGTAATATAAGCCAAGTAGATGGGAAAAGACATTCACAAGGAGGAGAAGGTGTAACCTTACAAGAAGGTGACCAAGTTTTAACAGACGACATTAGAATACCTTTTGCTCAACGCAGAGATATAGAAAAAAAGTTAGGGATAAAATTAAAAACGACTGACACTTACTCACAAGCAATGGAGAAGTACAACAAGAAAATTGGACTTACAGAACTTCAAAAAGAGCAAGAAGATATTTTTGCAGATTTAAAAAAAGATAGCGAAAGAGACTATGCCCAAACTCGTCAAAAAGAGACGACAGAGCAAGTTAATCAAATGTTAATCTCTAAAAAAATAAATGACACAGAAAATGCTAAAAATGAATTAAAACCTTTACAAGATGAAGCGTTTAATTCTTTGTTTGAAATGCAAGAGTTCGCCAAAGAAAATCTGTCTGAAAATTTAAGAAGAAAAGATGGTGGGTTAAGAAAAAATGACATGGAATTTACTGAAGGAGAAAGTTATGAATACAACAGAGACGGTAATAGAATAAAAATGACCTACCAAGATGGAGGTTTTCATGTAGATAATCAACAAGATTTAGATTCTTTAAGGAAAGTATTGTCTGAAAATAAGATTACAAAAGAAGAGGAAGTAAACAACTATTTCTTTAAATGTGGAGGAATGAAGAAATACCAAGAAGGGGGAATGATACAACAAGGTGACAACCCCCAAATGATGCAACAACAAGCTCCTCAACAAGACCAAATGCAACAAGTAGTTGAACAAATAGCTCAAGCCTTACAGCAAGGTGCACAACCTGAAGAGATTGTAGCTCAATTAGCTGAAATGGGGATGGAGCAAGAACAAGCTATACAACTTATTCAAGGAGTGATGCAACAGATGCAAACACCACAAGAGCAAGGTATAGTTGACCCTATGCAAGGTATGCAACCACAACAATTTCAATATGGAGGAGCAAAAGATATGCAAGCTTACAACGATTCAATAGTGAAACATGTAATGCCTGTTATTGACCCTAGTAATGATAAAGTGGTATTCACAGGAGAAGGGAAATATGAAGATTTAAAAGGTTATAGTAAAGTATTAGTAGATGACTACATAGTAGGACTTAGGAATTGGTGGATTAACGAACAAGCTACTAAAAATCCTCAAATAACTAATAAACGTTTAAAAGAATTTAACGAAGGGGGAACTTGGAGACCACCTATGTTGTTACCTGAGAGAGATACTATGAGCGATACAGAAATAACTAAATATGTTGACGAAGCTATTAAGAAAGGTACTTTAAAAGGTAAAAAAGAGGATTTAGTAGACTTAGTTAAGAATGGTTATTTAAGCAATATCAAAACTAAGTTAGGAGAAGGTTATAACAACTTAAGTCCCGAAAACATAAAGGCTTTAATTGATTGGGAAATAACAAATACTCCCCAAGAAAGAGTAGGAGTGGCAAAAACACCTGCTAACGGGACAAACGTAGCAGCTACAACAACCTACGATTTTCCAACAGCAATAACTGGAATAGAAGGGGCAGAATCTCAAAATGTTTCTTCCACAGAAAATCTATCAGGAGTAGAGAACATACAGAGCTATCAAGGAGCAGGATATGGTCAACAAATGCAAGACGTAGATAAGTTTCTTGGAGTCCACAATTGGTTCTTTGACACACCTGAAAAACAAGCTGAATTAAAAAAGCAAATAGCAAGCAGAGGTTCAAAACCTTTAGTTAAAGATTTTCAAAAAGCTTACAATCAAAAGATAAGAGACGAAGCTAAAGCTAACGGACTAGACGAAGCAAAAATAGAAGAGTTAATTAAACAATACGGATTCCACGGAGATAAAATTCAAGGTATAGAAGGGAAGTTAGGAGCATACACTTCTTCAAGACCTTTGTTTAATTTTAAGAAGACGGCTGACGAAGTTGTTATAGAACCTGTAGTAGTAGATACTCCTGCGGATGGCGTTATTGACCCTTACAACCTCCCGCAAGGATATGTAGGACGTACACCAATAGTACCTGTTAAACCTGTTTTACCACCTATGGGAATGATAGCTCCTGCTTACGCCCTTCCTGACTACGGAAAAATAAGTCCTATAAAAGTTGACCACATTGAAGCGACAACAGGAATACAAGGAGTACTAAGAGCTCAAATGCAAGCTAATCAAGGCAGAGCAGGAATGCAAACACAAGCTAACTTATCTCAGGCAGCAGCACAAGCTAGTGGAAACATTAACAAGGCAGTTTCAGACGTAAACAGACAGAATGCCGCTTATAAAATGCAGACCGACCAAGTCAATTTACAACAAGATAATGCCCAACAAAACGCTAACGTTCAAGGTATTCAAAGATATGACGAACTAGCAGCAAGAGCTCTAGCTAATCAAGACCAATCTGTAAGAAACTATTTTGATGAGCTATATACTCAAAGAATAGGAGCTCAAAGAGAAAGTAGAAACCTTGCTATGATAGATGCTATGAATCCTCAATTTACTTTTGACCAAGCAGGAAATGTTTTATACACACCTGTAAACGAAAGAGGGTTAACAACACCTACAGGAATAGGAGGGGGCATGTACGCATCACAAAACGCTTTAGAGGGAGTATCTGATGAACAACTTAAAAAATTATACAAACAAAGAGGATTAGCATAATGGCAACAGCATATACAGCACCAACAACATATAAAGGGTATGAAGACCAGTGGGACGAAGAGCTTTTAGCTACTGCTCTGACTTACAAACAACAGAAGTACGATGTTAACAAGGCTAAGATACAAAATTGGTTCAATGATTTTGCAACTTTAGACTTAGTAAAAGAAGAAGACCGAGCTCGTTTTGCAGAAAGAATATCGCAAGTTAAAGAACAAGTTAACCGTCAGGGGATGGGGGATTTATCTTTAGGAGCTGACCATATAGCAACATACATAAGTCAGGCTGCGGATAAAGGAATAGAAAATGGATATTATGGAACTTTAAGGTACAGACAATATGAAAACGAGTGGGCTAAAATAAAAGAGGATTCCCCTGAACTTTATAACCAAGATAATTATGAATACGGGTTAACTAATTTTATGAATTGGACTAATGATAGGACAGCAGGTACAAGTGTTAATAGTTACAAAAATACTTATATAGGTGCAGGTGTAGGAGAAGTAACACCTTATACAGATATACAAGCAGAAGCGAGAGAAATAATTAAAGAGATAGAGCCAGATGTATATGCAACTTTAGACCAAACAGGGAGATTTACATACTTTAAGAAAAACGGAGAACAAGTCACATCTTCTAAAATAATCAAAACATTAGACGCTGCCTTAATGGGGAGTTCAAAGATACAGAATCAAATGAAAATAAATGGGTGGGCTAACTATAAAAACGTACCTGATGAAGTTTTTGTAGAAGGAGTTAAAAACATGTACAACGCTCAAGTCGATAAATATGAAGATATTTTAGTTCAATTAAAACAAGAAAGAATAGGAGCATCTGCTGAAAATACTTTAATAATAGATGATAATATTAAATATTACGAAGAGCAAAAGAAAGTGTACAGTGACTTGTCAATAGATGACCCGCAAAGTATATTAGCTAAAAAATCTTTATTGACTACACAACTTTACAAAGAAGATTTTCTTAAAGGAATGGGAGACGCTTTTTCATACAACAAAGTAACTGATGTAGGATTTGAAATAGACCAAGGGGAATTATCTATATGGAAAGAAAATCAAGCAAACAATAGATTCTATGCAAGATTAAACTTTGATAAGAATAAGGCGGAAGGAGATGACTTCACAGATATAACAAAGGCATACCTATCAGATGGAATGCAAGGTGCTATCTTAACAGGGAGAGCAAAAGGTTTTCCAACAGAATTTGTTCAATCTTTAATAATAGGGTCACCTAATTCAACACCTTTACCTATCAGCACTCCACAAGAACAAGCTGATTTTGTTAGAGCAACTCTAAATGGAAAAGTATTTGAAACAGGACAGAGTTTAATAAGAGCAGAAAATAATATTATAGACCTATTTTTCACTAAAGAAGGTAAGGATAGTTTTGGATTACAAGATAATAACAAAGTAGGATTAGCGGTGTCAGACCATATAAAAAATATAACAGAAGAGCAGTTTAATCAATATGTAGATGAAAGGTTATTACAAGGAAGCTATGCGCAATTTAAAGACAAGTTATATGAGTATTCAAATATAGAAGAAGCAAATGGTATTTATAATAACATAAAAGCAAAAGTAGACGAGGAGATAAATATAATAGCCGAACAACCTTATCAAGAATTTAAAAACCGTGTTAAATTAGATGAAAAAATAGACTTATCTAAGCGAGTTGGAGGAACACCTGTAACTATCGCTAACAGTGGTATATCAGGTGCAGATAACATGGCAGTAGCGTATAATAATGGAGTATATGTTTTAACCACATTTTCTACGGCAGGGAAAGATTTTGATAGAAAACGAAATGAAAAAACAGTTCTTTCAACAAGCAATATAAACGAGGTAGAAGACTATATAAAAACTAACTTAAAAGAGACTAAGGTAATATCAGACCAAATCTATCAATATAATTTTGAAAATATACACTCGTTAGCAACACCTTTGGAGATAAGAGGAGAAGACCCTTTAAACGTACCTATGGTAGAACAAGCTTATATGCAGTTATCATCAAGTAGGATTCCTGATGAATTTAAAAACGCAATATCAGTAACAGATAAAAGTGGAAGCCCAACAGGGGAGTTAGATTTTTCTAGAGTGAATATTAATATAAATGAAGGGACTAATACAGTAACTTTTAAAGCAGGTGACTCTAGTGTAACAGAAGATTTAAGCTTATTTAATGGAGTAGTTAAAAATAACTTAATAAGTAAGGCAAGTATTGTAAGTGGAAAGCAATATTCAGCAACAAGGTCTGCATATTATATGAATAACCCTATAACAAGAGACCCTATTGAAATGGTATTTGAAAACACTGAAAATCCCTCTATAAAAACAAATGTTAAAGTAGAATTTAAAAAAGCGGACGGACTTTTTTACCCCTTATTAACAGCAAAAGGGGAGTTTAATATGCAATATTATATATTACCAGAAGGGACACCTGATATAGCAGTAGCAGAAAGTGCAGCGATACAAGAATTAAACAAAATAAGATAAAAATGGCATTGAAACCAACAACAGCATTACCTAAAGACCCTTTAGCGAATATCTCACAAAAAGATTATGATACTGTCCAAACAGCTAAATTTTCTGAAATATATGATTATGGAGGAAAAGAATTAGGTTACGTGTCAAGATACCCTGAATTTCTTCCTTCTTCTAACAACGAGAATTATTTTGCAGAACAACAGACAGGGCTTGAAAAGTTTGGGAATACTCTAGCTACGTTTAAAAATTTAAGTTTAAATACTTTTGTGAATCATTTTGCAAGTTATGGTAGGGATATAAATGCCTTAACAAGCGGAGATTATAATGAACTTTGGAATGATGCATTAGGAGAGGAAACAGCAAGACAAATATTAGCTCAATCTAATTTAAACCCTTTGTATGAAACTGATGCACAACAGGCAAGAAGAGATAACTCAACAGGAGCTTGGGGAGCAATTAAACAGTTTGTACCTTTCACAGGAAGGGCAGGTAATGCTTGGGGAACTTTAGCAGGACAATTAGGATTTACAGCAGGTACAATAGGCGCAGTAGGAGTAGAAACAGCGGCTTTAACAGGTGTAACAGCCTTAACAGGAGGAGGTGCTGCTCCTATTACAGCAACTAAGACAGCTTTAAACCTTAAAAAAGGAAAGGATATAGCTACAGTATGGAAGTTATTAAAAGATAGTAAAAATCTTTTTAAAGTAAAACAAACAGGTCAAGAGCTAAACATGTTAGGGAAAGCGTTGACAAGCAAACCTTTAGAACTTTATAGAATGGGAATTGCTGCTCAAGGAGAATCAGCAATAGAAGCCAACACTTCGGCTTTAGAGTTTAAAGAAGAACAGATTGCAAAATACATAGAACAATACGGAACAGAACCTACACAAGAGTTTATCAACGAGGTAGAGGAAAATGCAATCAGAGTAGGTAACACCACTTTCAACGCTAATATGCCTATTTTATTAGCATCTAATGCTGTTACAATAGGTAACCTATTTAACCCTAGATACTTATCAGTAGCAAAGTATGCACCTGAAAGTATTGTAAAAGATGTAGTGAAAAAAACAGGTTTCTTAGGAACTAAGAGCGTTATTCAGACAGCTTTCAAAGCCTCTCCTAAATTACAAAAAGCATTGAGTCTTAGTAATAATGCAGGGAACTTTTTAGTTAAAGATAAATTAATGGAGGGGGTAGAAGAAGTCCTTCAAGGTGTCGGAAGCAGAGCAGCTCAAGCACAGTTTGACATGTTTGATTCAGACTATGGAAGAGGTATGGGAGCTTTCATATTAGCAGCAGGAGATGAGATAGGACGTTCAGCAGGGTCAAAAGAATTTTGGGACGAGTTTGTTTCAGGATACCTTACAGGTTTTGGCATCAGCATAGGTAAGGGTGGATTCAATAGAATAACAGGAGTTACTAAAGCACAGAAAGAAATGGTTGAGAAAGGTATAAACGACCTTACATCAACTTACAGTAATTGGACTAACTTGTTGAAACAAAACTCTTTGTCAGCAGCTAAAGAAAGTGCCGTTGCAGAAGGTAAGACTAAAGAAGCAAAAGACCTAATAAAAGAAGCAGAAAATGCTTTTTATATGGAATTAGCGAGATATGGTGTTGCAGAAGAAAAATTAGACGGTATAGCGGATGCTATGAAAGAAATGTCAGAAGCAGACCAAAAAGCTATGTTAGGCGACAGGACTGTTGATGATGTTGTAAGAGGGTTAAAATCAGGATATAAATCTTTTGAAACAGACTTATTCACTTTAAGAAAAAATATTCAAAACCCTTACAAACAAGGAACAGAAGATTATAAGACTTGGGACACAGCTTTAATGATTGCTGCTTCTATACATGGTAACTCTCAAGACATGCTGAAAAGAGGGGAGGCTTTAGTAAGAGAGGTGAAAGAAAAGTTTCCTGTTGACGAAACTATGGTTTCTGCAATGATAGACCCAACCACTTTGTCTGATTCTTTAGAGGAGTTACGTAAATTAGAGTCTCTACAAAACGAGAGTGCAAACTTAGACAATCTTACAAAAGAAGAAAAAGCAGTAAGACAAAAAGAATTGGTTAAAACTCAAAATAAACTAAAAGTATTAGAAAAGTTAGAGAACGTATTCTTTGAAAATGGAGAACTAAGAGACAACGATAAAATAAACTCTTCTCAGGCAGTCTCTTTAATTTTAGAGGGTATGTATGGTAAGAATGTTGAAACTGCCCCTAAAGAATTACAAGACTACTTAAAAGACATTTATGACTTAGAAAGAGAGGGGAGAGAATACCTTAACTTATATAACATATTAAACAATAAAGAAAACTTCAACAAGTTTGGAAAATCTTTTGTGGACACTTACAATAAAAACAGCAAAAGAATATTTGAAAGGTTAGAAAAACAGCCTAAGACAGAACAAGCTCCTGTAACGACTGAAACTAAAACTTCTGAGGAAGTAGACGAGTCTTTAGATGAACTTGAGGGGATAGGAGAAGCCGTAGGATTTAGAAAACAAATAGCAGAAGCTGTGGCAGACGTTGTTAAGACTGCTGACGGAAAATATAAGTATGAGGGAAAAACTTATAATGACATCAATGCTTTGTTTGACGCTCTTAAAAAGAAATCTAAAGTCACACAAGAGCAGTTAGACAAAGAGAACAAACAAGGCGAATCTTTAGAAACTCTTCTGAAACAAGAACTTAATGGTAAGACTTTTGCACCTGAGACAGTAGACGAACAATTTAGAGAGAACACTACTGAAGTTAATAGTAAAGCAGATGAGAAAGATGACAGTCACACGCAAGTAGCTAAGTCAGCAAAACCAAAAAGTAAAGAACAAAAAAGTTCTGAAAAAGAGTTTTTATTTTTAAAAAACAGTTCAGGTACAACTTTAACTCACTATTATGATATAGTATTGTCTTCTATATTTTCGGATTCAAAAAATATCTTAGACAAGTTAATGAATCAAGCTCCTAAGACTTTCAATCAAATAGCAAAGGCTATTAAGAAGTTTGGTCTTAGTACTCCAACTACACTTTCAGCTATATATCTTGCTGATTTAGAGCAGATGCAAGAAGCTATTGGAGATAGAACTTTAAAAGAGTTTAATGAGACTACCGAAGATATGCAAATCATATATGACGGAATAAGATTTTTTATTCTTACAAAAGGTAGTCAAGAAGATGCAAGACGTATAATAGCAGAAGAAACTAATTTTGTGCTAAACGGAGCTAATGTTACTGCTGCTGTAGAAAATGCTGATGGAACACATATAGCATCGGGTTTCAGAAAAACTTTAGGTCTGACAGAAAATAATGATGCTGCGGTACACGCTCTAAAAAAAGGAGACAACGTAAATATGTACTTGTCAGACAAAGAATATAACGAGCAAGCAGTAGAAGAAGCTAAAAAAGAAATAGAAAAATCGCCTGATAAAAAAACAGAAATCTTAGATAAGCTAATAGATAAACTGCTTATAGAAATAAGAGACACAGACGGTAATTTAGTAGGAGTATTAAGAGCTGCTGATTTCTTATTTGAGCTTAATAAAACTGAGATTAAAGATTTCCGTCAAAGAATATTAGACAACAACTTTAATGGAATAGAACCTAATCTTGGAACTAACATAGGAAGTACTAAAGTAAAAGGAATATCTACTACAAGAAACTTTAACAGAAATGAAGATGGTTCTAAAGTGTTCACTAACGTAGAAGAGTTTTCTCCTGTTGACAGAGACGGAGCTTATGAAAAAGAGCTCTTTTACGTTACAGAAAATGGAGAAGTAATAAACGAGAAAGGAGAAGTATTAGCTAAAGATACTTTTGAATTTGACAGAGGTTCTCTTGCACCTATGGGCGTGTACATGAGAATAACAGGACAGAATGGAAAACATAGTACAGTACAAGTAATAAGAGATAACGAAACTCAAAGTGGTTATACAAGAAAAGAGTTTAAAGACGGGCAACATTTAAAAGACGGCTTGACTGACTTAAAGAATGACAGCCCTATCGTGTCTAAACGTCTTATTATAGACATGGGAGCTATTAACGAGGAGACTACCGAAAAGAATGATGCTCAGGAAGTTGTTGACAAAGCTAAGGAGATTTTAGAAGGACAATCTACTCAAACTGAAATAGAAGCTAAAGAAGCTGATATAGAAAGAAGAAGACAAGAAGAATTAGGTTTTAAAGAGAGTAGATTTTATATAGATGATGACGGAGTAACTTGGACTGTTGAAATACAAACATTAAAAGATAAAAAAGTAGTTAGGGTTAGTGGTGAAAGAAATGGAGAAAGTGTTGCAGACACTCCAAATACATATTCTAAAGAATTATCAAATGATAAAATATATGAAACTGAAAATCCTGATGAATACGAGTATAGTGCTGTAGAACAAGTAGAAACAAAAGGCAAAAGAACAGACAAAATCAATGCTAAATATGATGTAGAAATAGCAGCATTAGAACAACCTACATCTAATCAAGAAGCGATAACAGCATTAGAACAAAAATACGGTGTAAAAATAACAATAAGTACTGAAACAGGAAAAGTTAGTGTTGAGGTAGTAGAAGGTTTATCAGAAGAAGATGCAAAACAGTTACAAGCAGAACTCAAAGAGATTACAGAGCCTCTTAAAAAGGTAACGGTAGTAGACAACAAAGGTCAAGAGACAGTCTTAGAAAACCCCATAGTAGATGGAACTCAAATTGGCGGTATAAGCGCAACAGACATTTCTGATGTTAAAGAGACTGAGGAAAAAGCAGAAACACCTGTTTCAGAAGATAAAAAATTAGAATGGGATGATGTTCAAGCAGACACTTATGAAGCTATTGAATGGTTAGTAAACAATGCAGTAGCAGGAGAGACTTATAGATTAGAAGATGGAACAGAAGTTACGGTAACTCTAAAAAAAGGTAAAGGAGTTTTCGCCAAAATAAAACAAGGAAACCATACTTTTTATGCTTATTTATCAGAAGAAAGTCAAATACACCCTTTAATCAGAAACAAAGAGACAGGAAACATAGAAGTAGAAGGTCTTAAAGACTTAGGAGAAACAAGCATACAATCAGTATATAGAGAACAATCAGAAGTAGATGAGTTTGTTCAAGAAGTGTATAAAACCCTTTCAGTTTATGGAGTAGACCCTGATGTAGTTTTTAGTAAACTCTTAGATGCTTACCAATTTTCTGTAATAAATGGAACTCCTATAACAAACTATGAAATTTTAGCAGACGTAGCAAGACTAACAGAACAAGAATATTTTGCAACACAAAAAGCATTAAGTCCAATCTTTCAGAAGAAATTTATAACGTTCATGGCTAATTCTGAAACCGTGTGGAATAGTATGGCAGAAGAGGCTTGGATAACTTTTTCAGAAGATTTAGCATTAGGTCTTGACAATTTAGAAAATGCTAACACAGAAGAGCAAGTCGAAGAAGAAACTAAAAGGCTTAATAAACTGTTTAATAAGAGTGCTATAAAAATAGACTTATCAAACATTAGTTTCAATAAACTTAAAGAGTTAGCCACAAGACTGAAACAAGTAGTGTTTGATACAGACTACAAAAAAGCTATAAAAGACACTTTGAACACGTTACAAGAGTTTGGAGCTACGATAGTTGCCCAAACATTGTTTACGATAGCAAAAGTTGATTTAAACACGTTGGGCAAGAACCCTATATTGTTTGACGAACTAAGCCCTAACTTAAATGCTGATTTGACAATGATTAGTCAAGAACAAGATATGTACGTAAAGAATGAAAAAGACGGGTTGTTTGTTAAAGTTCCTAAAATAAAAGAAAAAGTTTCAGAAGATATTTGGAAAGTTCAAAAAGATTTATTATCTTTGACAGGGATTACGTTTCCTGTCACATATTTACAAGCGTACAAAGACTTGAATGAGAATTTCACGGCTCTAAAAACAAGAGCTTTAAAATATAAAGAAAGTCTCTTAATACCAAACCAAGATATGACAGTAGAACTAAAAGAAGTAGAGAAAGTTTCTAAAAATAATCTATTGTTAAGTACTGTAACAGAAACAAGAGCAGTGTATAAAAATGAAGGTTATGTTCTAATAGCGACTAACAATGATGGCAAAGGAGTTTACTTGAAAGAAGGAAAAAGTCTGAGAGCACAAGACTACAGAGCCATGTTAAGAGAACTTGGAATGGTTAAAAACACTCCTAAGAAGATTATTAGAGTAGCTAATCTATATGCTAACTTGAAAAAAATAAAAGACGAAAGAAATAAAATAACTTGCAGTTAAAATTAAACAAATAAATGGCTTGTCAGATAATAAAAAATGAAAACGGAAAAATAGAGAATGTTTTAGCAGAAAACGGAAAACAATCTTTATTATTTTCTAAATTAAGCTCACTCCCTTTCTTGACAGAGGAGAAAGCTGAAATACTATATGTAGCTGCTTTAGATAAGACTAAGAAAGGAGAATATCTTAAAGATGCTAATGGAGAGCCTATTATGGTATTCAGAGATGAGAGTAATAAGAACAGTTTAATGAACGTTACAGGAGATGTGTTTGAAACTTCTTATGAAAGTGCTTTTAAGAACGATTTTAAAAAGAAAGGGATAGAGTTTGGTTTCTTAAAAGGTAGCGAGGTTAAGAAAAATAAACTTTACACCATGTCTCAGTCTGCTCAAATAGCGGAAGCATCAAATGCCGTAGAGAAAAATAAGACTTCAATTCTTGAAATTCAAATTAGAGATAAAAACACTGTTTATGCTATACCGTCTAATAAAAACATGTTTGTTAAACTGGACAGGATAGACAGAAACTTAGATAGAAAAACAGCAGAAGGTTTTATAGAAGGACTACAAAACATAGGTATTAACCTGTTTGAAAAAACTAAAAAAATACCTAACTCTAATGCCAGAAGAGTAACAATAGATGGAGTAGAGATAGTATTTAAAGACAGACATAACACTTCAACAGGAAAAAAGTTAAAAGGGTTAGAATTAGATAAAATAATAAGCTCTAACAGAGGCAAGGGGAAAGCAAGAGAAGCTCTAAGACAGTTCTTAGACTATACAGACAGACAAGGGGAAGATGTTTATCTATTCGCAAAACCTTTAGATAATACCACGACAGAAGAAGGTTTAATATCTTTTTATGAGAGTATGGGTTTCAATTCTTTAAATGAGTTTTTACCGCAAGAAATGGTGAGAAAAGCTAAGAAGTTACAACCCCAGTTTTCTATAATAGGAGAAAAGGGGGCACAAAACAAGCAAGAAATAGCCAACAGGCTAACAGAAGCTATAAGTATGTTATCTGAAGGAAAGTCTATGGATGAAATAGAAATAAGTACAGGATGGTATCAAGAAAACGGTAGTTGGAAATATCTAGACCTAGAAACTTTAAAACAGTTTTCAATATTAGAGTCTCTCGATACAACAGCAGGGAAAGAATATAACTTGGAAGATGTAATAGGAAGTTCTAACAGATTATTTGACTTCTACCCACAATTTAAAAATATAAAAATAGAATTTTATGAAGATAATTCCGAGCCAAGAATCTTGGGAGAAAATGGACAGGGAAGAATTAGAATTAATACTGCACGAAGCGTTGAAAAAGAAGATTACGAAAGACACTACGGAAGAAGAGTACTACAGGATGTTGGACTTGGAGGAGTATCTATTCCCCTCTCACTCACTCTCACGCATGAAATTATTCACTCAGTTCAGGCATACGAAGGATTCCCATTGGGAGGAAATTTCTTTACGATATATAAAGAAGGAGACAGAATAATAGGTTTCACACCTTTATTTAAAGATAGATTAAAAAGAATAGAAGAAAAATTAAACCAAGTCGGAGAGGAAGATAGGAAAATACTATTAGCATACAAGGATATTTTAGAGTATAGCGCAGATAGAGGTGTAACAGAAGACAAGTATAGATACATATATGGGGAGGTAGAGGCAATAGCCTTGGAGAATCTAAGAATGGATTATATCGAAGGGAAGTTAAATGAAAACACACTTTATTCTGAGATAATAAAAGTCGCTGAAAGTACAAGAGATTTAGATGCTAATAAGTTTCTAAGAATATATAATGTTGATAGAACATTACAAACAATAAATAAAACAATACAAAATTATGGACAAGATATATTACAGGGAAGACGGGTACTTAAACGATTTTCACAAGAAGAGCACAGAGGAATCGCTAGAGGCGGTAAAATCTTATCAGAATACTCCGTTTTCCTTAGCGGACTTCAAGAGGCAGACAGCAATGTTAAATTCGAAGACATCACCGTCAGACGAGACGAAGACACCTTAACACCTGATTACCCTTTCAGTGTAGAGTATAAAGGAGCGTTTTTAGCATCTTCAAAAATAGAAGATTACCAAAATGACCCTATCACCATGTTTAAAGTTAAACAGAGAATGAAAGACATGATGTTAGATGCACAATACCCCGAATTAAAAAGGTTTGCTAAAGAAAATGGGTATTGGATAGAAGATTTGTTTTCAAGATACGGAAAGTTCGAAGAGTTAGGCGCAGAGTCAATGATATTCTTTAGAGGAGAAGATAATAAAGTTACTAAGATAACCGCAGATATAGTTCAAGGGACTCCTCAAAAGTTACTTGATAAGATTATTATTCATAACACTCTATTTCCTGCAACAGCTTATAAAGTATTAGGTTTTGGAAACTATAGAGATGACACGTTTCAAGTAGTTTTAGAACAACCTTTAATAAAAGCTGCTGAACAAATTACGGCAGAAGAGACAGACTCTTTCATGGAAAAGCTCGGTTTCGTCCCAACCGAAGAAATCTATAATGAGCAAAAGACTTATACTAACGGAGACGTTACGGTAAAAGATTTACATGCAGGAAACATTTTGAAAGATGTGAATGGAGTAATAAACGTAATTGACCCAATAGTTTATTTAGAAGGAAGAGAGAACGGTCTTGTAGAAGAACAAATTCCTGCTAAAGAAAATACAGACTTACAATTATTAGAGGAAGTGTATAATGAACTTCAAAAGACAGGTTTAGTAGATAACACTTACTTCTTAACTAACGCTGAAATAGAAAATAAACTAAGAGAGTTGGGTTATAGTGAAGATATTGTTAAACAAGTTTCAGCTTGGCATAATATTAATATATATAAAGTATCAGATAATTTAGAAGATACATCAACTATTACACTATCCTTTGATAAAGGTGAAGTTACTGTAGGAGAAGTGTATGGATTATATGACTTTTTAGAAGAGTTTGAGGATAATTTTAATAATTCGGATTTTTTTATAGAAATACAAGATTTAAAAATTAAACCTGAATTTCAAGGTGTAGGTGAAGGTAGTAAACTATTAAAAGATACAATAACTTACATACAACAAAGATTTGGTGGTGTTGATATATATCTTAATGCGTCCCCAATAGATAATAAGGCTCTGAATGCTCGTGAGCTTTCTGAATTTTATGCGCAAGAGGGGTTTATTGAATTAGAAGATGAAGGGAGTAATATCACCATGCTAAGAAAAGGTAGTGATATTCAATTCCAAATAATAGGAGAACAAGGTGCTACACCTCAATTTATGTATGTGAACGAAGAAGCCAACTTAAACGAGGAACAAAGGGTTAGTTTAGCTGATGCAATACTATTAAAAGAAGGTAATACTTCAGATAAAGTAATAAAAGAACTTACAAATTGGTACTACGATTCCAAAGAAGGGTGGTTGTACGAAACCGAGGATAATAAGGCAGAAACTCAATCAAAATTACTAGCACTATTATTAGATAACTTTAAATCTTTAACAGAAGGAAATACGATAAAAACAGATTTAGAAACAGTATTAGGTAAACAAGAAATATTTAGCCTAATAGAGGACTTCAACCCTACAGTAAATATCCAAGTATCAAGTAAAAATTCAAATTATAATCAATTCACAAACATTGTTACAATAAATATTCCTTTCTTAAACGAAGAAGAGGTAGAGTTAGCAATACAAAATTTATACCATGAAGCACAACATGCAGCAGCTTTTAGACTTAAGATGGAAAACGGGGGAAGCGAAGGAGTTTACCAAAGAATCTTTGAATACATATTTAAGAAAACGTATGGAGACGGACGAAGAAATCCTTTTAATGGTGCAGGAACAACTCTCTATAAATTCAACAAAGGAGAAGTAATTTCTTACGATGTACAAAGAAGATTAGATGACAGGAATGAGTTACCATTAGTTGAAGGGAAAGATTTTATAGGAGGTCTCATCACTGACACATCAACAGAAGAGTTCCTTAAACTGATGGGCTTAATTGATGAAAATGAGGTGTCAATAGGAGTATTAGAGGCTATAAATAAATACAATATTCCTTTAAAGTTTTTATCTGAGTCTTTACCAAAATCTCGACTTTTAAAAGTAACAACTAACGGTTTCTTGGTAAATGAAGACGGGCAAGAAAATGTCTATGTAAATATGGAGGCAAGAAATCCAACCTCTGTGATTTTACATGAATACAGCCACAGTTTCCTTAATAAATTAAAACAAGCTAATCCTGAAATGTATCAGAGAGGGATTGAATTAGCACGTTCAGCAGAAGCGAAAGAGATTTCGGACTTTATTAAGGTTAATCAACCAAATCTAATCGAAGGTTCAGAAGCCTTTGCAAATGAGGTTTTGGCAGAGATAAGTGGTAGAAGAGCATTTGAAATATTAAGTAGTAAAGAAGATTCGGAAATAAAAACATGGTTACAAAACTTTTTTGATTGGATTCGCTCAAAGCTTGGGTTAACACAAATGACTAACGAACAAGTAGCTACATTATCCCTTGAAGGCTATGCTGATGCAATAGGAGTAGATTTAATGAGAGGGGAAGAACTCTTCCAAAACAGACAGACAAGAGACGAATACAAAGTCGGTTATAGAGCAGACACAGAACAAGTAGCAAGAGAACGATTTGATATACCTAACTTAGAACAGGTTGGAAAAGGAAGTGACAGAACAGTTTTCAAACTAGACGATGATAAGGTGTTAAAAGTAGCACACTCAGCTAGAGGACTATCTCAAAATTATAATGAAGGTGATTATTATTTAAGCGGGTTAGTACCTGAAGTGTATGAAAGAGGACTAAACTATGTTGTTGTTCAAGAAACACCTAGAATAACAAACAAAGACATGGTGACTACTTATGATGTAGATGGAAATGAAGTAGGAGAAACAACAGCAGGTCAGATGATTAAAGACTTAAGTAAATATACCCAAAGGGATTTTAACTTAAGAGATAGAGACTTACAAGACGTTATTTACAAGTATGGGTTTCAAGACATACTTAGTTATGATGTTCTGTACGGAGATTTTTCAGCTAAAAGAAATTGGGGTTACTTAAACGGACAACCTGTACATTTAGATGGGGGAACTTTCGGTGGTGTACAAATGATTGAGGAATATAAAGGAGTCAAAAACTTAGAGGACGCAGAATTTAGAGATATATACTACAAGAGTAGAGAAGCTAAAAAACAGTTTGGGGATTCTGATAAGTACACTATGTTCCAACAAGAATTAGAAATTGAAACAATAGATAACCCTCAAAGTATAGACCAACAAATAGAAGCTATGATAGAAAGTGGAGAAATAACAAGAGTGTGCAAACTTTAAAATTACGTTGTAGTAAATTAGGAAAATAGAATAATAACATGTACCTTTACACAGTAAAATAAACCAACAAAATGGGAAAGTGCTTATACACATATCAAGGAAAAGAATTTAAAACAAAAGAAGAATTAGCAGAGTTTATAAAAAATTCTACCACCCCAATATCTTCTTACACTATCAAAGGAACTCCAAGAGAATCCGAACTAAAACAAGCAGTTATAGAATCAGAAGCTGAACAACAGTATGGAACTTCTGAATTTTTAAGTTTCGAATACACAGAAGAAGGGTTAGAAGTGACTGTAGACCAACAAGCTATAAAAGACTTGAACAGCGGAGAAAAACTATTAGAAAACGCACAAACAGGAAAGTTTGATAGCGTAAACATTCAAGAGCTTATAAACAAAGAAAGAGCAGGAGAAACAATCCCACAATACAAAGACTGGGAGTTTGAGAGAGATATTTTTATAGCTGAAAGAATTGGACAAGAATACTTACAAGACTTAATAGAAGAACAACAAGCCTATACACCTACCGACATGAGGGACAAACTTTTGTCTTTTGCTGAAAAGATGGGCATCTCTATTGAGACTATGGAAAATTATCTAAAAAATAAAAAGATTAAAGACAATGCAGAAGTAGAGGACTTAGAAGGTTTAGCAGATATATTCTCAAAAATAATAGCTTTAAATAAGACAGGAGATGTAAAGATTCTTACTGAAGAAGTAAGTCATTTCGCTGTTGAATGGTTTAGTGACCAATCTATTATTCAAAAGATGATAGACAAAGTTAATCAGACAGACACTTACAAAAGAGAAGCTGACCGATATAGAGAAGTCTATAAAAGAGAAGGTCTCAGTGGAGAACAGTTAGAAAACAAAGTCAGAAGAGAAGTTTTAGGTAAGATTTTGGCAGAAAAAATAATAGATAACTTTAACGAGGAGACTACCGCATCTTTATCCGAAAAAGGTATAATAAGCCAGTTGAGAAATTTATGGAACAGTCTGTTGGATTTATTTAACACTAACCAAAATTTTTTACAAGAGTTTGGAGCTATCTTAGATGAGATGGCTTATAACGTGTTAGACGGTAAAGAAAGTAGTTTTACAGCCAGAGACAGTAAAGAAGTCTATTATGCTATAAGTAAAGATAAAGCTCAAAGTAATGTCAGAGAATCTTTAACATCAATGTCTGCTCAGTTTAGAAACCTGTACAGACAATATAAACAAGACGATTCCTTAACTAAGAAGGGCAGAGCTATAAAAATTCAAGAAGCAATAGACAATTTGACTAAAAATGAGTATGTTCAGACAGTAAACTCTTTAATAGCTGTAGCGGACATTGATATACAAAAAGCTTCAAGATTAGTTGCAGAAAGTAGAAGTAGTGGGAAACCTTTATCAGAAGTAGCTGATGGTTCAGACATAACTTCTGTATTGAATTTTACAACTCACATCACTCCTTTATTAAACTCGCTAAAAGCAGAAGTAGAATATATAAAGGACAACAGACTGTTTTCTGCTAATGAGAGAGAGAACTCAGACTTAGGAGCTGACTTGACAAGAAAGTTAAATAATATGACCACCCAGATTACGGGTATACAGCCAGAGTTAAATTCTTATGTAGACAAAGAAGTCAAGAAGGTAGGAGAAGAGTTCTTAGACAAAGGTGGTTATACAAATGAGGAATTTAGAGAAGGTTTTTTACAAGACTTGTCAAGAAATATTCATAAGAGAATAGGTTGGTGGGGAAAACACGCAGCGTCTATTAGAGACAGTGCTAATAACTTCTTAAAGATGGCTAACGCTTTTATAACAAGAGCAGACATCGCCTCAAGAAGAGACACTGTAAATTGGGCTTTGTCTTTCAGAGATATAATCAACAAGCATGACTTGACAGACAGTCCTTTAGTAACATGGCTCATCTCCAATAAACGAATGAGAAACGCTCTTAACTTAGCAGAGCTAGAAAAAGAAGAGCAAGCGTCTAAAGATTTAATTACAGAAGAGTATGATAAAAAGATTGAAGAAGCAGAAACACAGGCAGAAGTAGAACGCTTAACAGAAGAGAAAAGCAGAGCATTAAACGCTCATGACAGAGAATGGAGAGTAAGTAGAACAAATTATGCGTTTGATAAAAAATTAGATGATTTAGACATTTCTCAAGCGACAAGGAACATTATTAAAAGTAGAAGTGCTGACAAGTATAAGATTCTAAAGAAATATAAAAATTCTGATGACACTATCAACTACGAAGCTATATCTACAAGAGATTTATTACTTTTAGAAAGACTTGATGCTAACTTTAGCATGCAAATTTCAGAATGGAATGGAGGCGTTAAGAAAGAAGGTCAATCTTTAAAGATAGCAAGAGAACTTAAAAAATATCAAGAAAGTTTTCAAAATAAAGAGGAAGGCGTAGACTTAGAAAAGTTCGAAAATGATAGACAAGTCGCAGTTAAAAAAACAGGAGTTTCATCTTTAGAGGCACAAAGTATTGACAGAGGTGCTATTCCTGCAACACGAGCAGGAGAAATGTACAGGACATGGTTGTCTCAAAATGCTGTGTTCAATTACAAGAAGGAAGTGATGGACACCATAGAGTTCGGTAATGATATAGAAGTTGATTTTGAAACCACCATGAACAAAATGAGACTAGATATTTCTTACGGGATTGAAGAGGATTTACCTGAGACTGTAATAAACACTTTATTAGATAACAAACTAAGACTTTTAGTTGAAATTTCGGGGATAGAATTAAACGGAAGACAACTACAATCAGAAGAGGTTTTTAACGAGATTTATAATGGGTTGTTACAAAAAAGAAAAGAATTAATAAAACCTTACAGAAAAAAAGACAAAATAGGTGAAATACAAGGAGACTTAGTAGAAGAAAATAAAGAATTATTAGACACTCTATTTGAGTTAGACGATGCAAGAAGAAGTTTCAAGACGGAAGAGTTTAAGAGTAGCACTAAGATGAAAGCTGAAGCTAATGACGCTTTCAACCGAAAATTAGATTCTTTAAAAGGAAGAGAGAGAAGAGATTTTGCAAGAAGAGTAGATAAAAAAGGAGTGCCTTTAGATTACCATTACAGAAGACTTGTGTTAGAAGACAGTACAAGTCAAAAAGAATGGCAACCTAACTTTAGATACAGGCTCAATAACGAGTTTACTGAAAATTTAAATCCTGACTACATAGAAGAGTTAGCAGGAAAAGCTATTCAGTACAATCTAAAGAATGAAAAAGTAGCTAAACACTTAGACAACGAGTTTTATGAAATATTCGGAATTGACAAAGAAACAGACCCTTATGGGCTTAAAAGAGGAGCTACAAAAAACAAAGGGCTATGGGAGTTAAGAGAATTTTTATTAAACTCTAAATCAGAGATTGATGGGGAGTATGGTTTATCAAACAATTACTTCCGTCTACCTCAAGTTATTGCAGATAGGAGAGAAATCGGCACGTTAGGTAAAAATACAATCACAGCGTGGACAGAAAAAACTTTTAAAAACATGGGGAGTAATGATGAAACTACATTCTCAACAGAACACTCTGAGATTGTCCCTCAAAGGTTTACAAGAGAGTTACCTAATCAAGACTTATTGACAACCAACGTAAGTTTAATGTTTGGTTCTTATTTTAGACATGGAACAAGATATAAATACATAAATAGAGAAATACCGAAACTAAATCTAATCAAAGAAAAGATTAAAAATGGAAAAGTAGAGGGAGGAGGTGAAATGGCTACAAGCGGTGTCTTAGAAATGTTAAACAAACACATGTCTATTCATGTCTATGGAAACTTGATAGATGAAACAGAGAGTATAACTAGTTTTTTTAATACTATTTTTAGGACAGACAACATTTCAGGAGCTAAGATTATTAAAGCCACACAAGGTTATATTAGAGACACAAACTTAGCTTTAAATCCTGTCACTCCTGTCGTGGGAGCTATAACTTCAACATTAGATAATATTAAATTTACTTTAGCAGACAACTTAGTTGATAAGAATAGGTTAGGTTTTATAAACAAAGAGACAGGTAAAATGTACGCAAGTCATTTAAGAGATATAGGGAGTAATAAGCCTACTACTTTTGCTAAAAAGCTTATGGAGTTTGCAGGTCTAAATATTTCTGCGGACGAACTAATAGATGGTATGGCTAAGTCTAAAGTGTTTAGGATGATGAACAACCCCACTATGGGAGCTTATGCTAACGCAGGAGTTCAATCTGGTTTGCTAGCTATCGTAGCCATGTATGATGGACACAGACTGATAGGAGACAAGTTTTACAACATAAATCAATGGAGAGAAAAGAACGTAGGAAAGTCTAAAGAGGAAATAGACACTACATGGAAAGAGGCTGAAAAAAATAGTTACTACAATTTCTTAAAAAGAGACGGACAGAAAGTAGAGATAGACAAAGTAAGATTAAAAGCGTCAGGTTTCAATGGCAGCATAGGGGAACTTCAAGAAAGAATGATGACCGTATCAGATATTTATTGGAACAGGATAGAGGCACAAGCAGTGGCAACAGATAGACCTCATTTAGCGTCTAGTCCTATAATGGGTTTTGTAATGACCCACTCCATGTGGTTTTTCAACTATTTTAATACTGGGTTTAGAAAAAAACAGTATAATATAGAAGAATATCGTTGGGAAGAAGGTCGTTATCAGACTATCGGCAGAATGTTCTCTAACTTTACAAAAGACCCTAATATGTCTTTAATGGATAAAGCAGAAATAGCCTCTAAAATGATGGGGAGTCTTATTACCATGGGTTACTACGCAAAAGGAATAGAAGGATTAGAAGAGTTTGAAAAGACTAACATTAAACAGTTAGGTGCTCAACTAAACGTGTACTTATTAGGCACTTTAGCTTTTCTTTTAATGAACCTTTCAGCAGACGATGATGAGGATAACGCCTTAAAACAATACCTAGCCTTTGTTGCAAGTAGAGCTTTAAATGAACAAGCCTCTCAAACAGCTCCTGTATCTTTAAGAGGTATCTTAGACAAGATAAAAAGCCCTGTCCCGGGTCATAGGTACATGGAGCAGTTATGGAGCTTACCTTTGATGTTGTCCCCTAAAGGAGGAGATATAGTTAAAAGTGGTACTTACAAAGGGATGAGCAAAAGAGGAGCAGCTATATTAAAATTTTCTATTCTTAAAAATGGGATGTACACATTTGACACTGCTTACAAATTTAGACAAAACAACCTATACTTTAGAAGTTCACTATTTAGTGCAGAAAATCAAATATTAGACTATTGGCGAGATGAAGAATAAGATAAATTACATATTTGTAGGAGTAGTAGCAGCGTTGTTATTTTTTATAGTTTTTCAACAAAGTAGGCTACAAACTGTTAGCTCTCTAAAACAAGAACAGATAGTCGAGTTAAGTAAAGAGAGAGAGAATCTACAAAAAAAGGTTACCACTCAATTAAAAGAGCTTTCTGCGTTAAACAAAGAGATTGAAACTTTGAAGAAAGAAAGAAAAGTAGTTATTCAAGAAAAAATAAAAACAAAAATACTTTATGAAAATAAAATTAACAATGTTAGCCTTATGTCTGCTTGGGAGCTTGATAACTTTTTCGCAGACAGACTATCCAAAAACGATTGAATTAAATGGTGATACTGTTACTATATTTACTTTTTCACAAGCTAAGTTATTGGCTAAAGAATTGGTTGAAAAAGATTACTTAATAATAAGAAGTCAGTTAGATAGTATAGACTTAGATATTATGAACAACATATTGTCTAACATAGATAAGTTAAATAGCAGTAAAAATAGTATCATAGAAGACTATAAACTAATAGTTGAAAATCAAAAACAAGTGATTACCTTACAAGAACAGGTTATAAAAGACTATTCTAAAAGTACTAAAAGAAGGAAGTGGCGAAATGCAGGAATAATTACAGGAATAGCAGGTGGTTTAATAACAACCTTAGTCTTGACTAACAATTAACTGACTGTCACATATTTGGTAAAATACTAAAAAACAATTATCTTTACGGTTATGAAAGATATAAAACTCCCTATAAAATACTTAAGAAACTGTACTAACACAAAATGTTATTTCAGCTTAAATGAATGGCTATCTTTCAAAGATTTATCCGATTTTCAAAACGAGAGTGAAAACCCTTTTTTAAGAGCAGGAGAGATTGCTGCATCAGCTATATCATTTGATAACACTGTCAGCGGAGTTACAACAGACAATGTACAAGCAGCTATAGACGAGTTATACTCTAATAGGAAGCTTAAGATATTTGTAGACAACTACTCAGAACTAACTTTAGAGGTTGGTATGGCAGTAGGAGATGTAGCTTACGTTTATAACTCGCAAGGAACAAGTTGGTTACCAAGCACTTTAGGAGGAACTTACTATCCTGAAGGTTGGTATATTTATTCTGGAACAAGTTGGGTGAGTAACAGAAACGATATTGCCGCAGCAATCGACCAACTGCAAACAAATTATTTACGATAGAAGCCCAAAGAAAGCCCACATGTTTCAATCGTGGGATGAATTTGGTTAATAATTACATTTGTCACATATTTGTAATTCAGAAATAAAAGTTATATATTTGCACAAAACATATAAGATTAATGTTAAAGTCAATTAAATACGAATTAAAACCAACAAAATCTCAGGTTCAAAAATTGAACCAAGGGTTAGGTAATTGTAGGTTTGTATATAATTGGGCGTTAGATAGAAAAATAAAAGCATATTCAAAAGACAAAACATCTTTATCTTGCTTTGACTTGATGAAAGAATTAACGCAGATTAAAAAAGAAGAAGATTTTGAGTGGTTGAATTTATCAGGGAGTCAGCAGCTTCAACAATCTGTATCTAATTTAGACAAAGCGTTTAGTAACTTCTTTAAGGCTAAAAAAGGTTTTCCTAAATTTAAAAGTAAACACAATAAACAATCTTTTAGGATTCCGCAAAATGTAAAAGTAGATTGTGAAAATTATAAATTCTTTGTCCCAAAAATAGGTTGGATTAAGTTCTATAAAGACAAACATATTGAAGGGGTAATTAAATTTGCCACAATATCTAAGACACCAACTAACCGATATTTTGTATCAATAACTTTTGAGACACAGAAAAAACGAAAATATGGGGAAGGTGTTGTCGGCATAGATTTAGGAATTAAAAATTTAGTTATAACTTCTGAAGGAGAGGTATTTGAAAACCAAAAATACTTAAAACAGAATTTAGCAAAATTAAGAGTAGAGCAGCGTTCTCTACAACGTAAATTTAAAAAAGGCGTAAAAGAACAGTCTAAAAACTACTACAAACAAAAATTAAAAGTAGCTAAACTGCACGAAAAAATCAGCAACCAAAGAAAAGATGGGCTTCATAAGATAACAACTTATTTAGCAGATACTTATGAAACCATTTGTATTGAGGATTTAAGTGTGGAAAATATGATTAAGAACCGAAACCTATCTCTTGCAATATCCGATATGGGGTGGGGTATGTTCAGGAGAATGCTCGAATACAAATCAAAGGATTTAAGAGTAATAGGAAGATTTGAGCCAAGCTCTCAAACTTGTAATGTTTGCGGGGATAGAAACAAAGACTTAAAACTATCCGACAGAAAGTGGACTTGTAAAAACGGACATATTTTAGACAGGGATGAAAACGCTGCCTTAAACATAAAAAATTGGGGGTTGAGGGCATCAACCTTGAACGTTAACGTAAGCCATTAGGTTATGCGTTGTTCAGAACCCCGCCTGTTTTAACGGTGGGAGTATGTCAGAAACAGTCTTACACGCTCAAGTGTTCAGCTAAAATAAAATCAAATGGTTACTATAATAAAACATAAACTATCTGCTTCTACAAATAGGCACTTACATTAACAAAGATTTAATAGAAGAAAAAGAGCTAATCACAACAAATCAAATATTGTGACAGCTCTTTGTCAAGTAAATGGGACGAAAAACTTGACTAATAATCAATATCTTCTACGTTAAACCTACTTTTTTTAACTTCTTGTTCTGGTACGTCAAATATATGTTTAACATACAAATTCTTAGCATCGTATTCTTCTTCTAACCCCCTAGATTTTACTATGTGAATATAAGCTTTTCCCCCACATAAAAAACTAGTAGTTTTATTAGTTGAGTCCATCCTATACTTATATTCATCAGGAATGTATTTATACCTATTTTTAGAGAACACCCCATATTTCTCAAGTCCAAACCTGTAAGGCAATACTTTAATAGCTAAGACATCACATAACTTCTCCATAGCTCTAGTCCCATACACTGACCTAGCTGTGGGGAACATTTTTTCAGGAATACTCATATTATCTTCAAACTCGCTATTTAACTGATTAAGTATGATAAACACAATGTATTTGTGCATTTTAGTCAAAACATTTATACGCTGTAAAACTAAGTCCATACTATTCTTCTGACTAGTACCTTTTAATAAAGTGTTCTCAAGATTATCAATAGAAACTATTATCTTTTGGTCAGGATGTTTTTCAATAATACTCTTAATATCTTCAAAGAAAGTATCTGCATCAGCAGGGTGAGGTTGAACGTACAAGTTAGGGTCATTAAACCTTTCTAATATTTTATCGTACTTAGCTTGCATTTCAGGAGTTGGTTTCTGAGAGTAAATATCTCTAACACTTTGACCTGTCTCTTTAGCTAACAATTTAACATGAAGTTTCCATTCTGTCATTTCCCAAAGTAAGTCTACAAAAACTAAATCCTTATAATTATTTCTAAGGTTTTCTTGAATCTCCATTAACTCCGTAGTTTTACCATGTCCACTTAATGCAGCTATCCCAATAATACTTGAAGGAGCTAACCCACCTAATGAAGACTCATCTAACCAATCTACTCCTGTCTTTAAAAGTTCAAGTTCTCCGCTATGTAATTTAGCCAACATTTCTTTTACTTCTTTTGCGCCTACGCTACTACTTCTTATCATTTTATTTTAATTTTTATAGTTTGAGGAGCTCTTCTATTACCTCCGAACCAACTGTTAATTACCCACCACTTTGAAGACTTTAGTAGTGTCGGTAAGTCAAAAAACTTTCTCTCAACCTTTGTTTTACTGTTGTTAGCAATTATTCTTAAACAAATGCCTATTACAGCCCCGTGCTTTTCCTCTTCAATGAAACCTTCATAAATCTCTATTTTGAAAGGTTTAGAAATGTCTTTTAAAGGAATATCTAAAATACCATTGTCGTTGTATAAAGCTGTTCCTTCACTGTCGTGCCTATAATCAGTTAACTGAATACATTGTTTTGTAATATTCCAACGCCAACCAACCATTAAAGAGTTTTTTCGAGGAGAGAAATAATTAGCTTTCACACCTATGAGTTTGTTCCAATCAAATTGGTCAAAACTCCCTAAGTCGTACATAGCAGATTTGTCAAACGTAACCTCGTAAGATAGCCTTTCTACCCTTTTGATTATGGGTAAGAAACTGAAATGAAATCCTTTTAATATTATTTTTTTCATAATTTTAATTTACCAAGGATACCCTGTTCCTTTAGGTCAGGGAGGAATTGGTATCCTATTTATTTTTTTGGTTAATAATGTAATTCTTGCACTGTTATCATCACCGTATCTATACAGTTTCTAATTCTTTAGTTAATACACTAATGTCTACATCATCTAATTCAGTACACATTCTTGCCAATTCCTCTAAAGCTTCTATGTCATCTTCATGAATAGCAAAACGAGTGGCTCTAAACGCACCGTATGGCTCACAATCAGAAATATCAATTTCCGCTAAAGAAAACATGAGAACATTCTTTGAATCCTCATGCAACGAAGTGTGTACCATAATAACATGATACTCTCCCTCTTCTTTTACCCACTTACTTGAAGGGATAATAGAAGGTTTATTTTTATCATCTGTACAAATTACTCGTATCATAATTCTTTAATAATTAATAATGTTTGACTAAGATATTCTTTCCCATTCTTATCTATCATAATAATGTCATCTCCATACTGCTCATCTAATTCAGGCATATAATGTAATTTCACATGGACAGTATTACCTTCTGATGCAACTGCTTCAAACCATTGTTCTTTAGGTGGAGTGTATTTATAAGAGTGTAATCTACCACAATCTTCATCGTCAAATACATCTATTTTAAAACCTATGCTTTTTAAGAACGATTCAAATTTACTGTCTACTCTTTCCCAATAACCTACTCTAAACATAAGGGTTTCGGGTTGAAAGTCAAATTCATACTTAAGCTTATTGTTGTAAGCGTAAGCCCTTACTTTATCAAATACTGATATTATTTTTTCCATTTTAAATTGTTTTTATTTACCCTTCAAAGGTAAGTAATATTTTTCAATTATCCAAATTATTTTTCAAAATTAAATCATATTCATCTTTTTAATTCATTTTTAATTAATTTATCGCACAGATGTCTAAAAGGTCTTAGACTATCTATCCCTACACAACTAATATCACTCACGTTTATATTGTCATTCTCTATACTTACGTCATCTAAGTGCCATAAAAACCCTTTTAAATGGTTAGCTTTAATACATCTGTCAGTGAATATAATTTTACTTCTTGGAATTTCCAAAACATCTGTAACCATGTACATATCTTCATTAGTTGGATTTAGAGGATATTTATGTTTATTATCTTCTGAATATCTTGAAGTGCATATCCACACATCTATCCCACGAGCAATTAATTCTTCCGCATAGCCCATTACTTCCGAACGACTTAAAGTGTTATCAAAGTCAAATGAGACTTTTATTGTTTTTATTTTCATTGTGTTTTATTTTTAATAATGTACATTCTTCGTTTTTTATCATAAAAGACTTCATCTTTAGGTATAATTTTAACCTCTGAAATCAAAATTTTACAAGGTTCGTCTAAATACCAAATATATTCAGGGTCTGTTTCTGAAATCATACCTGCTTCACAGTATTTAGGACTTATACCTTTTGGTTGAAAATAAACTGTATTCATAATTTAATTAATTGTAATGCTTTAAATAATCCTTTTTCTAATGCTTCTTCGCAAGTTTTGAAGTCTGAAAGCGTATATGCAATTTCTACATTTAAATCTTTTTTAACTGCAACTGTGCAACCAAAATCTAAAATAGGGGTTACGTAGATGTTATAATTTTCTCTTAACCATTGTTGAAGTAAACACATCCATAAATAATAAGATTTTTTATTTTCTAAAATATCCATATCGTAAAATATTCCTTCCCCTCCATTAACTTCATTTGAAAATCCTTTTTCCTTAGCTAATTCTATCAATTCCTCTTTCATAACCCAAGCTTTTTAATTTTAACTAAGTCACTACTTAATGTAATGTAAGTAATCATATTATTCTTAGTTATCTCTAAAGTATCTCCTTTTTCAATATTTGCAAATATTCCGTAAGATATTTTTGAATATTTGCCACTTTCAAATGCGACATAATAACCACTGTCTGAGTCTACTTTATCTACTACTATTTCAGTTTCAGTAGATATTACTGCTTCACCGCATGAGTAAAATAATATAAATAATATTAATAACTTTTTCATAATTCAAGTCGTTTATACTCTTCTTTAATTTTTTTTAATAACAAAATAAAAAGGAGAAAATAATTAAATACTTTCTCCTTCCTTCTTTAAAGATTACTTATTTGTATCTTCTAACTCTTTGACTAACACGTCTCTATCTACACCTAATCCTGCATCTAAAAATCTTTTATAAATCTTTTCCGCCAAGATAAACATACGTTCTAGGTCTAAATCTTTTTCAGCAATACCTTGACCGTTCAAAACAGTCCCGTTATTGTTTACGTTGACTAAGACCATTCTAGCATTTCTAGCTTGAACAATGTCATAATGTAAAGTTAAAAATTCCTCTCCTGTAATAGGTAAGGTTGCCTCGGGTCTAAATAAAGCTCTTTCACTTGTTACAGTATTACTAACTTCTGTCTTGGTTTTTTTTCCTTTCGGTTTGTTACTCATAATTTTGTTTTTTGATTAATTTTTGAATATATTTACTTAATGCGTCTATGATATTGTCTTCTTCTGTCAGAACCAGATATTGAACTATGAACGTATGAAAATCAGATTCTAGGTTAAAGTTAGGAGAGACTATTAGGCAGTTTTCAAACTTATCCGCTATCACTGTACTCCCACTTAATTCAGTTTCTTTGATTTCTACGTCTACATCGAAGTTATATAGTTCTTCAATCTGTTGCTTTAACGAAGTCTGTTGGTTTATTGCGGGGGAAACAACTATAACTTCTCTGTTATACGCCCATAAACTGTCCCCTACACTCTTAATAATCTTTCCTGCTATCTTACAATCATCTCTGCTTTTAATTAGTTCCATAACCCAACTATATGAGTTTACTTCTCCAAATTCTTTTTCAACTTCATAAGCTATGGTGTGAATTAAATCACTTGCGTCACCATAACAACTTCCATTTTTAAGAAACTCATCTTCTTGAATTTTAAAATCAGACGTTATAATAGTTCTTAGAAAGGTCTCGTTGTTTGTATAGCGAATAGCATCTTTAATTCTGTTCCCAACAGTCCACAAATCTCTTAGTATTCTACGTTCATCTATCTCTCCAAAATTAATATTGAAATTAAATCTAGAAGGAACTTTTGCGTCTTCGTAGACTAAGATATTACTTTTGAATATTCTTAATGTGTTATCAGGTGAGTCGAATACTTGAACACCTCTTCCGATGTCAGTAAAAGTTTCTGTGTTTTCTAAAACATATTTAGAACGTTCATTCCATATAGTGTTAAATTCTGAACTTTCTTCAAATAATAAAGTGATTATTGTCCCTTCTTCTACTTTAATGTCTTCTTCTGAATAGTAACCTCTTTCATCCAACATATTAGAGTATATTTCTCTAAGAGCCATCCAAAGTTCCCAATTGTGCCCTAAGTTTTTAGCAAAAGCTGTTTTAACAGTCCAATGTTCAGGGGCAGTAGGTTCTTGCATGCAGAATTGGTTCAGAGCAGACCCGCCATGAAAAATATGACTACAATCTATTTGAATCAACTCTTTATCACGCTTATGGTCTGAATCTGTAAAAGTACTAAACTCATACTCTTCTGTGTAAGGTTCTTTCCATTCTTCTCTATCTACGGAGTTACCTGTAACTTGAATATGCATACTGACTTCATTTCTAAGCAACAAAGCGATAGCGTATTTTAATCCAGAGTCAAAAGTACCAATAGTAGTTTCATCCCCTCTTTTAGAGCTATCTCCCATAGTCGTGATGTCTAAGAGAGATAGTCTAGTGGGAGTTACAAATCTAATTTGTCGCATAATACTTTTTTAAGAAACTGTTATACAAATCAATCTTAGCTTGTAAAGCAATAGTTTTTGCGAACACAACTTCTACTGTTGAGCTGTCTACTGCTGTTTCAGAAGAAAGTCTTTTTTCTACTTCGGCTTCAGCATCTTCTAACTCGTCTGTCAAATTACGAACTGTCCTATTTAAGAATTTAATATCTGTCTTAGCTGTGTTAGCGATTAACACTTTTGAGTTTTCGTCTTTGTTTAAAGACACGTTTAATAACTGTTTTCTTTTCATTTTGATTTTGTTTTATTGATTAAAAATAATGTGTATAATTAAATACACACCTAAAATAGTTCCTATAATAGCAGGACTATATGCTAAAATTGTTTCCATGATTCAAAGATAATACTTATTTTTTAATTATCCAAATTATTTTTCAACTATTTTATTTTTCATACTGTTTACTTAATTAACTATATTTAAAAAGTTCTCTTAAAGAGTCAAGCCTTGTTTTAATAAGCTTCTCTTTATTATATTTAGGATTACTCACATAACAATACTCCCCTTCTATTTTTCTTAGTACAAATACTGAAGCTTTGTAAGCCCAAGATAAGTGATACTTCTTACCTAAAACAGGTTTTTCAGTTTTCTTAAATACTGTGCTACTTTTATCAGTGGGGGTGTATTTATTTTGCAATTCTCCACTTTTAGTTTTTTCAAGATATATGTTGTAATGCCTTTGTTCTTCACTAGGTACAATTACATCCATAAAATGCTCTAAATCCTCTTCTTTGACCTTTATTTGCATGGATTTTAACATATTTGTAAAATGAAGCCTCTTTTCTGTCCAATGTCTCCCTAGTTTTTCTAAGGCTATTTTCTCTGTTTGTTTTCTTGTTAATTCCATTGTCTTATTTTTATTTACCCTTCAAAGATAATACTTATTTTTTAATTGTCCAAATTTAAAAGCATATTTTTATAATTTTTCTCATCTTTTTCCATAAGAATGTAATTCATACCTAATTCTTCACACGCTTTCCCCACTACACCGCTCCCTGCAACATTGTCTAAAACTAAGTCTCCTTCTTGTCCGTAAGTTTGTAACATATACTTAGTAAGAGCATAAGGTTTTTGTGTTTTATGTAAATTAGAAAGTTGTTTATCACTTTTAAACACTTGAACACTCCTTGGAAATCTGGTAGTAGAATCGTAGCCTTCTACTTTATCTGGGTATTCATTGTTATATATGTTGTCAGTATTATTTCTTCTCTTAATACAAGCAGCTCTATTTTTAGCAGACGATACCTTTCTAACATGACCCTCAGTCATTTGAGGGAAATATTTAGGTAGTTTCTTATAAAACACTAAAATATTTTCGTGAGCTTTCATAGGCATTTTCTTTGAATTTAATCCACCTGTAGCTTGTGTCTTTTCCCAAATCCATTCGTATCTCAACTTAATTTTAGTTCCGCTGCCTTTAACACTCTCACCTAATTCTTTATCAAAAGGTGTTTGGGCGTACAATAAAATTATACCTTCATCTTTTATAATCCTGTCATAATGAGTCCATAAACCTTTTTGTTTAATCTCTTTAAACTCGTCTACTATGTAATGGATAGAATCAGAACTACTAAAAGCTCTGTGGAGAATATACTCGTCTCGGTACATAAAAACTTCTTTCTTACCTTTCTGAACTACTACAAAGTCATTCATAGGAATTTTAGAATCCCAAGAACAGTTTGTTGTATTGTAAGGTAGGTCAGCAAATATTATATCTACGCTTTTGTCCTTTACGTGGGTGGGGATTAATTCTAAACAATCTCCTAAGTATTTTTTATTTTCCATAGTTTATTTTTAATTTTCACCTAATAAAAATTAGATGATTATTTACCCTTACTTTTACATAATTCTATTAATTCATCTAAGCAAACATTTGTAGCTTCTTGGTAAGTTCCAAAATCTTCTTTAATTGCGACACCATTGACTCCACACATATAACACTCACTACCATCTTGCATACTTTCCTCTGCAAAAATGTTGTGATGCATTCCATTATTTTATCTAAACCAATCAAAAGCTTGAGAGTATAGAGGTCTTAGTATAAACTCTGTATTAGCAGTGTCTTTGAAATCCCCCTTAGAGTGCAATTTCTGTAACGCTATTATACCGCAGTCACTAATTGAGTTATTTATCTTATCATGAAAAAACCATGCTGAGCACTCCTCGTTAAACCCCAACTCTTTTAAAGATAACGCTTGTTTATACGTTACAAAATATTTTTTTAAGTAATTCATGTTTTTATTTATTTACCCTTCAAAGGTATGGTTTAATATTCAGATTTCCAAATAAAATGTTATTTATTTTTCAAAAAGTTTATTATTTCTTCTATATTTTAAGTGTGTATAATGTAATGGAATATTATTTTCTTCAAGTACTTTTATAACAGCTTCTATGGCTTGTTCTTCGGTGTCAAACCTTTTTCCTATAATTTTAATACCTTTGTGCATCACATTTGCTACCCATTTTTTTCTACTTTTATCGTATGCTACATTACTATACTTTGATGTATACACATCTTTTATATAATCTCTATATTTTAAAAAAGATTCAAACCCCTCTTTTTCAAAAATTTCTAAAGCTGTATTGTATATTTTAGAAGCATCTTCCTCTTTTTTATAACAACCTAAACTGTATTTTTTCCTCTTAACACTTATTGCAACTCTAAAAGAATCTTCGGATTTAAATACCCCTATATATTTGCTAAAAGAATCGGTAAGGTTACAATAATGGTGGATATTTTCTCTTGTTGTGCACCACTCTAAATTTTCAAAATAGTTATTAAGTTTATTCAAATCTTTATGATTAACAATCTTTTTATCTAAAGAAGGGCGTAGAAAATGCTCCGCCACTAAAATATGTATTAATTTTTGATACATCCCATTTTGACATAGATTCACTACATAATAGCCTCTACTATCTATAATGTTTACTAAGATTTTCCCATTAGAACTTTTTTTGAAAGATTTGACTCTTCCATGGTTTGACACTTCATAATCTTTAAAATTAGAAATTCTTTTCCAAATCTCTTTACTTTTCATAATTCTTCTTTAAAATTAAAAACCCACTACCTTATCCACTGCATCTCAACTCAGCTTCAAAAATAATGGGTATTAGTTAGTTTTTATGTTGTTTAGATTGAGATGCTACAACTATTAACTATATAACAATAACCGTGCCAAAAAAGTTTCTAATGGCAACCGTACCAATTTTTATGTACATCATACTCAAAAGCTAATTTAAATTGAAGGTTTAATTTTTTTTCTGCTTTTATAGTAGCTTCTTCTATTGCTAACGATACAGGACTAGGCAATGCAACATACCATTTATTTTCTTTTTTAATACTACTAAGTTGCCCATTTCCTTTCCAATTTGCCACAAAGTCTAACGCATCTTCTTCTGTTTCAAAAGTCTTAAATTTTATAAGTGGTTGATTAACAGCAAGTTGCATCTCATCATGATAAAAAATCATCTCTCCTATATCAGGTTTATTTTCAAAACAATTTGTACAATATCCTTGCTCTTCTAAAATACTAAATAAGTAAACAGCAGTATATTTAGCAGAAATAACCCCGTTCCCTTGAAATAAAGTGTTTAAAATACTGTGAGGGCTTCTCACTAAAAGTTTTCTTCCATCAATAGCTCTTATAAACGTTTTGTCAGTGTTTTCCCAATAAGCTGTCACATTGTCTTTTAATTCCTTTAATGCAGGTACAGCTTTCCAATATTCATCATAAAGTCTTTTCCCTTCAGACGGAGATACATTCAACATACTTGCTAATTTTTTAGGGGATGCCCCATATAAAACCGCATACCCAAAGCTTTTTGCGTCTGAACGGCTTATACCGAGTTTTCTTGCGTTAACAGAGTGCAAATCATTAGGTTTTTCAGCTAACAAGGTTTCTGCCAATTCTTTACCACCTTTATATTTAAGTACATGTCCACCTTGTACACGGTTCTCAAGCGAATTGAAGTCAAACCCAAGTTGTACAAAACCTTCTCCACAACCAAATAGACTTCTCATCTCTTTACCGTAAAGAGATGTAGCTCTTGCCACGTTCGCAATGGAAATATGTCTTAGTCTATTACTGACAGCTCCTATCTCAATTGCAGGGCAAGGTACACGAAAATCTTCTTCTCTATAGACAGATAAATACCCCGTATTTGGAGTGTCTTTATCAAAGTCCATATCTTCAACATCACCCCCTGCTATACTCGCCTTCCTGTGTTTGTAAGTTAAATACAAAGTAAAATCTTTTGCAAAATCAACCTTACTCCCCATCCCCTCAAGGTTAGGGCAAAGCTCTTTTTCAACTCCTACTCTCACACTAGGGGAGGTGGGAACTCTTACAGGAAAGTCTGCATGTAACTTCTCTGACAATATGTCAAATATCTCATCAGGATTACGTCCTAAGTCTAATTCTTGAAGTCTCTTCTCTCTATACTTTCCTTGCTCAAAAGTTTCTCTTATCCAACGTTCTAAAGCTTTAACTCTTTTTTCAAAAGAAATACTTTGTTTTTTAGAGTCTTTAGTTAAATCTCTCACTCTCCATTCAGAGGGATGCCAACCTAACTCTATTAAATATTGTTTTACATGGTCTAAGTCTGAAATTGAAGAGGGGATTGTATTTACTATAGGTTTACATTCCATAGGTAGTTTATACTCTTTTCCTTTGAAATAAAATTTATTTTTTCTAATTTCTCCTCCCGAATTTTCAACAAACCTTAACATAGCCTCTGAAGGTTCAGCTTCAGTAATTAAAGGTTCAGTCAAAGGAAACTCATATTCTCGCCCTTCATATACCAGCATCCCATTTTCAAAAGTTATGTTATGCTTCTCTATGAATCTTATCATAGCAGAGGTAAGCTCTCCATCATTTTTAATTTGGTTTTTAGGAGGCGTGGTATCTTTTATCTTAGAAGTAGATAATTGGTTTTTAGGAGGTGTATAAAAATTCTCTTCTGTCTTGTTCAATGGCTTTGGAGGAAGTATAGGATTCACCCTATCCTCTAAGACTTTCATTTTTTCAGTCAAATCTTCTACACACTCGATAGCAGCTTCTTTGTCAAACGCAAAACCTAAGTGTTCTCTTTTCATACCTAAGTCAGCTAGTTTGTTTTCCATCTTGATAGCATCGTCCCAACCGTCCCACTCTCTTTTAACTTCACTTAAATGAGTTAACAGTTTAGCAGTAGTTTCAGTATCTTGTTCACAGTAAGGTATCATTTCAGGGCAAAACTTCTTAAACTCTTCTCCTTTTGGTGCATTTTTATCTATATAACCTTGGTCTATACATAATTGCCTGAAATCAGTTTTAGGCTCTCCTAACCGTTCTCCCCACACCCCTAAAGAGTGACCTCCGTATCTACTTGGATTAAACAACCTACTTAAAATAAGTGTATCTATGAAAATAACTTTGTTTCCAAAAAGCGTGTCATCTTGGTCGATATACCCTATGTGGTAATCAAACACTCCAAATAGTTTTAAAGAGATGAAATCGAATTTAATACCGTTATGAGCAACTATATAAGTAGCACCTTTCAACGCTTCTTCCATATTCTCTTTAGTTATATCTTCTCCTACTAAAGTTGTAACCTCATTAGTCTTATAATTTCTTATAGATACACACCATAATTTTGCATCTTCATTTAACTTGTAAGGAAAGCTTTTATAAGTTAACATGTTTGCTAACAAGTTGTTTGATTCTATATCTATAATGTATATCATACTTACTTTTTTAATTTTCTATTTTTTTATGCATACCAAACTTCAAAGGCATATTGTGTTCTACTTTCTTTTACTGTCACCCAAAAGTCTTTCCAATGATTTTCTATCTCAATTTTCACAGGGTTTTTAAAAGTTTCCAAATAGTAGATTGTGTTTGTTAAATCAAACATGTGTTTTTCATATTCTTCTTTATCCCTACTTAGTTGGTGTTCTTTTACGTACTGAGCTACTACTTTCAATAGAATATTATAGTCGATAAGACTGAAATGGTTTATTTTTACGGGCTTATTCATGAGTCTGATTTTTATTAGCGGAATTTCTCCTATCTTCTATCCAACTATTAATATTATACTTTATTGCTAATTCGTCACACAACTCAGATAGTGTTTCAGCAGTACTTTCATCTTCTACATACAGTAGTATGTGTGTAAAATCTCCTGCGGAATCATACCCACCACCTTTTGCTTTAATACAATGCCCATTATTATTGGGCTCAAAGAATGGTCTTGTAGCTTCCCAATCAATATTATAATAATCAAACGTAGATTCCCTATCATATTCATTAATTAGAGCTACAATCCAAGGTGTTATTATATCAAATAGTTCTAAGTTTTGTGTAAATTTACTAGCTTCTGAACCATTGGTATCTATTTCTATTAATTTAATTTTCATATTTTCTAATTTTTATTTGTTTAATTTTTCTCCGTGGAACTTTTTAAAATATTTCTTGAACTGTTTCCTAGCCCAATCGTGTTCTCCTTGATACTCTATTTCTAAATCTACTTCTATTAAATCAAACATTAAAGCATTTCCTCTGAAAGACATTTTTATAACGTCTCCTACTTCACTGTTTTCTACAGCATCTCCATAATCGTTCTCATTATACCAACCTCGTGTTATATTATGATAATAAGTTTGTTGTCCCATATTATATATTTAAAAGAGCCTTAATTTGTTGGTCTATATATTCATAATGCTCCATAGCTGCCTTTTCTTGAAACATAGACCCTACACACTGAATTGCAACTACACGTTTATATTCCAATAATGTTTGTAATTGAATAGCTGTTTGTCTTGCGTTTGTATTACAAGCCTTTATAATATTTTGTTCTCTATTAATTTCATCTCTGACTGCTTGCATCTTCTTCTATTTTATTAGCTATAAACTTTAAGATTAGAGAGGTTAAGTCTGCAATACTTATCCCTGAAAAACTTACTTCTCCTGTCAAGTAACCTGCTAAAAACTCCTTTGCATGCAGCCATTCTCCACTATCTTTCTCTCCCAACCTTAAAAGGTAAGTGCTGAGTTCGTCTGCTATACTGAACATTGCGACTTGAGTTGTTACGTCCACAGGTCTTTTTAAGTCCCCTACCTTCCACAACAATGAAGTTGTACTTTTAGAAGAAGGGTGCTTTTGAACCAACCAAATACCGTCTGTCAAGTCAGGTACTCCTGAATAACCAGCTTCTTTATATCTTCCTGTCTCTGTTTTTCTATATAATGTTTCCATACTTTTCTTTTTTATGCACACTTCCTATAACTGTTAAGTCGTGTTTTAAATACTTGTTTAATTCAATGAATTTATCACCTTCGTCTTTTCTACTTACTGAAACTCCAAACATACCTTTTTTAAATAAGACTCTCCCTCTACTTGAGTATTTTTTAGAAGTGTACCTAAATATATCATTCTCGTAGATTTCTTGCCTATTGTTATCAAGCATTCCTGTAAATCTGTCTCTGTACTTAATAGCGTAATTCTCTGTATCAAATAAAGCTTTTAAACCTTCTCTTTCTATTATATCCAAATAGTAAATCCTTTCATGGATTTCATTCGTGTTAATATTTTGTAAAATATATCTAATTTTCATTTTGCGATTTTAATTTTTCTTTTAACAATTGAATCTCTTTCTCACAACCTAAACCATTCAAAGGAAAGGTTTTCCCGTCAGTAAAAACTTGATACGGGATAAAACCAACCCAATAACAGTCTTTTTCAAACTTAAATTGCCGAACACTTTTTAAGGCTTCTTTTTGCTTCTTCACTCTTGTCCTTCTATTATCAAATGCCCGTCTCTTAATACAGCATTAGAAAATAGCATTTCTAAATCTTCCTCTTCCTCTTCTGTAACTTCATCAGGGGGAGACATCAAGTATGTTAACGTTTCACTATTCCCTTTACAAACAATTCTCTCACCTTTCATTAAAGAGACGTTATCTACGTCTACTCTTAATACATAACTACCTTCTTTATACATTCTGTTTTATTATTTAATTTTCATATTCTTTACCCTTCAAAGATAGGTTAAGTTTTTTAATTCTCCAAATATTTTTCAAACTTTATTTTTAATTTTTTATTTTCCTCTACAAAAGGGAGGAGTTTCTTCACTCTTTTTATAACTATTTGCCAAGCATTAGGAAACTCTTCTTCTAGTTTGTCAAACTGTAGTGTATCTAAAAGTTGGTCAAACCTTGTATGTTCGTCTGCGGTTAAGAAAATATGATTATCTAAGTTAGCTTGGACACTTTTATAAGTTCTTTTCGGGAACAAATGGCAGATATTCACTCTGTTAGCATCATATATAGGTGTACCACTTTCTTCACTTCTTTTACAGAGAGGTATTAAAGTTTCAAAATAAATATCTCTTATGCTTGATTGTATCTTTTTTTTCTTAGCGGCTTTTTCCGTTATCTTCTTAGGTCTGTTATAACTTTTAGAAGCACATCTCTTACACCTTTTCTTTGAAAACCAAGGTTGGTCTTCTCTCCCACACTCCGTACATTTTTTATTAACTCTTTTTATCATATTATTAGTTTACAGTATCATCTGAAGACCATAAAAGACCACTTCCATCTTCCTTTATGTCCTCTCCTTCTTCATAGTCTATACCAACACTTTTAGCTGCTTGAACAAACATGCCTAATAATATTTCAGGAGTAACTTCTTCTACGTCTCTTTTCACTGAAATCTCTATCTCCTCGAACTTAATCGTTATCTTTGTTTTCATTTTAATAAGTTTTTATAACCTCATTGTCTTTATTTAACAGTACATTTATCTTATATTTCTTATCAAAATATCTAACCAAATCTATCATTAAATCTCTAAATAATCTTTCACCTTCAAAAGGGTGGTTAACTGTTTGCCTAAGTATAATGTCTAACTCTTTAAAAGACCTTCCCTCTTCTTCGCACCACTCTTGCAAGAATGTCACAGAAGGGTTTAAGGTCAGGAAACTATTTCTTATTCCCAAGTACTTTGCTCTCATTTTTTACAATTTCTTTTAATTTTTTAACATAATTAGGGTCTTCTGCATAATTATTTCCTAAATATTGGTAATAATCTTCTTCTGTTTTCAACTCTCTAAGGTAAGCCGCACTGTATAAAACGTAATCTTGAACACTTGCTCTCCAATTCTCATAGACGGCATGTCCTAAATTACTCCCTACATTAGTGGTAGGTCTTATAGTAGCTTTCCTCATTCCAAACATGTTGTTATTCGCCTTAAAAACTTCGCTAGAAAAATTAGCACTTTCAAGTTTCGCTTGAGCCTTCGCTATATGAGGAAACTTAAGGTTAAAACTATTCAAGTACAAATCAAACGCTTCTTCTGAAAATTCATTTTGTTTATTTAAAATTATCATTTCAGCTTCTTGAGGAACTAACACAGTTTTATAAACAGTTCTTGACATGTATAGTGACATTATCGTGCTGAACATTAGTATAGCTGATAATACTATCAGTAATAAAGTGTAAGGGACTTTTTTAAACTTACAATCTTTGTTGTCGTATCTAAATATTTTCATAATTTCTTGTTTTATTTTTATAACTTATTATTTAAAAATTCACAAATATCTTTTGCAAGTTGTTTGTTAAGAATAGCGCATTGAAACTTATCTCCATAGTATATTAAAAATTCACTTCTTATTTCTTTTAATCTATATTTAGTAAACTTTGAGTTAAATAGTTTTATTTCTTCTTCTGTCGCTTTTCTTAGGGTTTTAATGTCTTTTTTCCTGCATAGACTAAACCATTGTGGTTCATAAGTGCAACCACTCGTAATGCAGTAATGATACGTTTTTACACCTTCACCAAAACTAATAATATTACCTTTAGCTAACCATTCTTTATTTTCGTCTGTTTTAACATAAAAAACATCTTCATAGTTCAATATTGAGAAGTCCACTTCTACTTTCTCAGCCCATGTGTTGGTTTCCTTATTCCAAATAGTCATATACCCAAGAGATGAAATTACTTGGCATAGATTCCCAGAAGTTTCTTCAATAAAGAAATCTTTCCTATTTATAAGTGTTATTTGGTTTTTTATCTTAACACCCTCAACTAACCCTTTTAGTTCTGCTACCTTGATTAAGTGTTCTAATATTTGTTTGTTTGTCATTAGAACGGCATTACGTAAACCAAATACTTCATTTTCTACATAAATACCATTTTCGTCAAATCCGTCTGCAATAACAGTATTAATAGTATCAATCCTTGTTATCATTATTTTTATAGTAGTATAATCTAATATTTTTATAAAATCCCCTACTTTAAACTTAGGCTCTTTCAACTGTTCTTCAAGTTTTTCAATTTGTCTTCTCTTCTTAGCTATCTTAGCTTGTATTTCTTTATTTTTCATTTTGTTTGTTTTTAATTCAAAGATACGAAAATTTTTAACACTGCATAAAAAACATTAAAACGTATTTTTATACAAGTGTTATATGCAATTTATAGTTCAGGATACTCATCATCGTATCTATTCTCAAACATATAAGCAAAACTGTCTGATAAATCGTTTTGGCATTTAGTGCATAAATTACAGTTAGTGATTTCGACAAATACAGTTCCTTCAACGCTTTTACAAACTGCACATAACACGGGTTTTGTGCCATTGGCGGTTTCGTGGTTGTTGTTACTTTCGTTCATTTTATTAAGTTTTATTATTTATTGAAAATTTCTTCTTCTAAGTCGCCAACGGACACAAAGCCCTTGCACGTTGTAGGCAATTAGTACATTGATAAATATCACCTTGTAATTCAACAAAATTGCATTCATCGCAAACTAACTGTTCGCTTCGCCCTACAACATTGGCTATACCCAATAATTTTAACTTATGCTCGTGGTATGCTTCTGAAAATGCCATTATTTCATCAAAGTCATCAGATATACCTGTGTTTGTTAATTTTGTAAAGTATTCAAACCTATCTTGGTTGTTGTAATATTCTTTTGCTGTCATTGTTTCTTTATTAAGTCGTTAAAATTACGTGTGCATAGTCAAACCGTTGTAAGCAATTAAAGTGCTAAGGCTTCATTTGCAAAATACTACCACACTTCTTGCAGCTTGTGTGCTTTTTATCATACCGCTTCGGTTGATGGTCGCACTTTAACTGTTCGCTTTGCCCTACAACATTCAATAAAAGCAATATTTGCTCTGTGGCTTCTTGTAGGGTTATCTTATTAATTTCAAAGTCCATCAGGACACATTTAATTTTATTTTCTGTTGTCATACTGCTTTTATTTTTTACGTTG
>SMFF01000010.1_pt1 | contig 121618 bp, 176 predicted proteins | sample 2456181 | NCBI WGS metagenome assembly SMFF01 (sample SAMN10132611, study PRJNA489261) | soil metagenome | isolation source: day120 antibiotic-loamy sand soil ammended with raw manure from dairy cow... | place: USA | collected 2015-04-01
ATCTCAGGATTGTTGAAATACCAGTATGTATCAGTCTGATCTTGTACATCTGATATTTGACCCCACCTCTTAGCAACAGTTAAACTTTTTATAGTTTTCCACATTGGATCAGTATCTCCTTTTACCAAACTTCCTGCACTTGTAAGTAATGTGAATGGCTCCAAGTTCTCTAAAGTATTGATCGCTGTAATCGGAGATTTAAGTACTCCGATGGTCGATTTACCCATACCGGTTAAAGTTGATGAGTGAAACTCTTTGGACATTCTTAGGAAGGAATATTGCATTAGATCTTCCAAGTAACTGTCGTCATCATCGTCTGCAGCAAAAATAAACTGTGAAAGCATAATTAATGCTACAAGTAATACTGAATCTGCTCCTACTCTTTTTAAATTAGCTCTTTGGTGAAACGGTAATTCTGCTAACATCTTAGCTATTTGTCTTGGATCTCTAGTCTTTACCATCTCTGCAATTAGCTTTGCAACTCCTACATAGTGCCCTTGTTCCATTGCTCCTGTGGAATAGTTTATGTGCTCTGCCTTAAACCTTTTTGTAAGTTGTACCGGAAACCACCCCTTGTGCATCATTGTGATGTTTGTAAGTACATCTCGTTGTGCTGCTGTTCTATCTGTCTCTGATATTACGGTATCTGTTATCTGTATAATACTCTCTACCTTAGAAGACATTTTTCTTACTTGCTTGTTAAATTCTGCTGTTGGATCTTCAAATCTTTCTTTGAATGTATCATTATACTCAATCCCATCTTTTGTGAAAACTAAGTGGTCATAGAACGACTCCTTACTTGCAGCCTTAAACTCTGCCTCAATTGCCTTCTTGTCTTTGGTTTTATCTTTCGCTTTTTGTGAGTTGTAATACTGTTGCCACCCCTGGAATTTTCCGTCGATGAACCTTGAGTCCATAAGTGTGGAGTACACAATCTGTGGTTTAATCCCCATATTCGACAATTTAGAAAGCCCGAACGGTGATCTACTGGCAAGTTTTACTACCCTGCCCTGAGCACTATTCTCTAATCTTTCATCGATTGTCTCTGTTCCAAATAACTCAAAAATATGATTCAGTTCTGATTCTTTTTTCAACTTACCTGACTCTGTTACATACTGCATTACTTTAGGTATTGTCAAGAATGCTCTATCGTATGCTGATCTGTGGTAAAAATCTTCTGCAAATCTATCGGTTAGGTTTACCGTAAGTCCCGTTGTGAAAGATGTAATGTCTACTGCGGGGTTGAAGGCCAAGTTACCGAATCTTGTGAAAGACTGAATAACGTTGATCACCTTGGTGAAGTTTATATCCCTCCCCATAATGTTACCCTGCATCTTTCTTGTTTGCTTGATACCATATAATTCATTTCCTAAATATTCATGTGCCTTCTGGTACAAATTGCTCACCTGCCCTCCCCTTGTAATGTTTGTTATTTTACCACCTACCCCAAGTTTACCGATGTTGTCGTTCTCAATCCTTCTTAGGATAGAGTTCATATCAGCTTCATTCTGTGTTCTAGCTTCATACAACAATGCTTGCTTATACATAAGAAGTTCTGCTTGCAAAGTGTTCTCAGAAAGCATCTCTGGGTCTTCTACTAAATCCAAGTAGTAGGTAGGAATAGTTCTAATGTTTATCTGTCCCCCTTCTGCAAAAGCGTCTATAGTTTCTCCGTGTACTTTCTCATCGATCCTGTCCTGGAAAACACCTCTCCATGCATCAAGTAAATTGGATCTTGTTTGTCCTACCTTACCTGTCCCTGCAGCTACAATCTTCTCTGCATTTGTTGAAGTCAGTTGCGATCTTTGGAACTTAGATACAGATTGCGTTTCTCCGTATGTCTCTAATGTTTTCTCTTTTAGTTCAATTACCATTTTCAGGTACTCGTATTCTTTCAAGTTCTTGGTGGCTTCCATCTTTGACAAATCAAGGGTTGGATTATTTAGCCATTTTTCCATATCTATACCAAACTCCTCAAAAAACTCTGTATCTACATACTTGGTAGGTTTTCCATCTTTTACAAGTTTTGGTTGTTTATAGAACTCTCCCTCCATGTAACGTTCATTACGATACTTGTCGTTTGAAATATCCTCAGACCAAGAATAGTCCGGTGTGATTTCTATAAAGCCTGCAACAGGATTACTTTCTAAGAACTCAACATCTCTACTAAGAAAGTTTTCTAAATTGGTCTTACCATTGCTTCCAACTTCCTTGCCAAATTCTCCCCGTAGGCTTTCTAGAAATGCAGTTGCGCCTTTAGGTTCGAATCTTTGGTAATATCCAAGGACTTTAGTTTTTGCAAACTCGTTTCTAAGTAGTTCAACTGTCTCCTCTACACTCAGTCCGTCAAATCCTATTTCACTTTCTACTTTTTGGATAAACTTGTTGTATTGTTCCTTTATGGTAGATTGGTAGTTTTTCATATACGCATTCACGGAGGCTGCAAAATCCTCTGTGACTCCAACATTCCTTCCCGTCATGTGCTTTTTGGCATACTCGAACTCACTCAACCCACTTGTAATTACTCCGTCATAGAAATCTTGTGTTAACACTCTTTCTGAAATCTCCGAAGTTCCCTCAGCAAAGTAAGAGGAAGGTACGCTAAGTGCAAGCTTCTTACCTTCTAGTTCTGTCTCTATTTCTTTATATCTCTTTATGACACTATCTGGCATAGATGGATCAACCTCCATTGGGTTCCCCTCTTTCCTGTACAACTTGGAAATCCTATTCTTTTCAGTCATAAGATCCCTCATCTCACGAAGCCTAGTTTCAAGCTCTCTTTTCTCAGGTGTGTCTAGCATCTCATCTAGCATATTCTGTGCAGCATCGATGTACCCAGTAAACTCTTGCCCTGAAAGTTTTTCGTAATATTCAGACGTAAGTGTAAGTGATCCGTTTTGAACCGCCCATTCGTAAGCGTCCTCTCCGCTGTTTTGTGCTTCCCTTAACCTTTCAAAAAAGTCTTCACTAAAACCTCCTTTCTTGTCCCCGTCTTTCAACTCTTGTCTATACCTCATATTGAGGGTGTTCAAGTCTAAAGATACTCTAGAATCTTCTTCAAGTAAATCTGCTAGTGCCTCATAATCCCCTTTATTCTCTAAAGTTCCGGCAGGAACAACAATCTCGCCCCTGTACTCAGAGTCAATTGTAAAAGGTAATACCTCAGATAGTCTTTCTCGTTCTTTTGTTGGTAGTTCCGACGTATCAATTACTCTAAGGTCTTTTCTAACCTCTCCGTTGATAATGGGACTTACAATAGACCTATAGTTATTCTTCTCTTCCTGATCGAGAATTTTATCAGCAGAGGACTTTTTGCTACTGTCTACTCTGCCATCTGCTCCTCTGTACTTTTGATCTCTCTTACCCTTCGCAGCATTTTTGTTTGCAATTACCTCCTCGGTAACTTGACTTACATAGGCATTGGCATAACGCTCTTTTTTATCAGCCTCGTACAGAGCATTCTTAGGTTTCTCGCTCCACTCTAATTGCCACTCTTTTATTTGCCTTGAGTACTCTGTTTGTAGTTTGTCTTCTTTTAGGATACTATATGCAGTTTCCTTTTTAAGCCTAGCTATTACTTGTTCCTCCGTTAACTCAGGTAAAAGTTCTAAAATTATACGTACTTTCTCTGCCTTCTCGTCTTCCCCGTAAGCATGTTCATTTCTAGGACCTTTGTAATAATATGTCGCCTTTCCATTTGCCCTCTTGATAATGGTCTTTTCAACACTCTGCAGGTTACTGTCAAAAAATTTAGCCAAAAACGGTTGGGCCACGTTTAAGTACCCAATATTTACCATTGTTCGCATGTTTTTTCCGAGTTGTGCTATTTGTCGTAAGTGTGGGTTTTTTGAATTTGTAATAAGCCCAAACAGCCTTCCAAAAAGAGTAATGTCCGTTTTATCTGAATCTGACAGAGTTCTCTCAGTTTCTTTTTGCTCATCGGTCAGGTCTGTCTCTTCTAGGATTTTGTCCTCCATTTTCTTGGCGTTCCTTTTAGATGCCTCTGCAACAATATTGGATACAGAAGAGAAGTTAGCACTAGCTTCTGCAATGGCTGATCCAACTTTTGCTATAGCTTCTTTTCCTTTGGCATCTACCCCTTCAATCTTTTTCAAGTCCTCGTAAATACTCTCTGCAGTCTTAATTGCAGTTTCTAAGTATGTGATACGGCTTGAATCCTCTCTAGACACAGGAGTGTCGTTTTTCTGTACATCCCTCAAACTTGCAACGAGTACCTTTGCTTGTTGGTATACGTGTCCTGCTATTGCATTTGCGGAGCTTATCACGTTAATAGTCTCCATATCCTGAGCAATTCTTTCTAAGGCTTGCTTGTTTGGAATTGGCGATTTGTATTCCTTTCTGAATAGTCCCTCTAATTGTGCTTTAGCTGCTTGTAGTTTATTTGAAATAATCTTGTTGTCTGTTGGCAACGCACTGTAATATACGTTTGAAGACTCGATACTTGTATCAAAGTTTCCTATCTTTCCGCCTAGAATACTATCAGCTATCTGATCGTTAATCCTTTTTATTTCTTTTACGTGACGGTTGTTTATGCCGTTACCTAAGAATCCAACAAACTCAGACCACATCTCTCTGAGGCGATCAATCAATGTTTGTCTCTCGGCTGTTTTTCCCTCCTTACTGAATCTATCGACCAACTCGGCTTTTAAAATCTTCCCAAGAATTTCTCTGCGTACAGCTTCCTCCAAGGCAACGTTGTCATTTGGGTGTTGCTTCTTGTACTTATTTCTGTAATAGTCTGAATACTCTGCGTACTCTTCTGTTAAGTGTACTACTGCCAAGGCAGATGCAATAGAGTTTTGGTCAGCGTAAAATTCAATGGCAATGTGTGCCACCTCCTCTGATAAATCTTCTACTCCAATTTTACCCTCCCTAAACGCTACAATCTTATTTGCCATATCGGCCAAAGCTTGTACATCCGGGTCCTTACCGTGAGCGTTATTATATCTCTCCCTGTAACTTTCAATTGTGGAAGTCGTAAAACCCATTAGACTTAGGAAGTCCATAAGTGCTTCTTGGATGTCTGCTGTTTCTTGTACTTCTTCTACAGTCTCATTTGCAAAATCCGGAATTACTTTTTCTACGGTTGAGAAGTATTCAAATAGGATTTCAACTTTGTTCTTTGGGTTGTTGTTTCTAACCTCCTCTAAAACATCTTCTGTCCTGATGTATTTGATACTCCCATCCTGCCCCTCCACAATTACCGTGTTGTCAGTATTTGGGATAGTAACTTTTCCGTCAGTTGTAATGGTAACTCTTGCGTTACCTTTCATATAGGCATCAAACTTTGTTGCGTGGGCACCCATTGATTTATCAGTGTGGTGTATTCCCTTACCTTCAAAGTACGTGTCTCCGTTTTCGTCTAAAATTCTGTTTGGTGATAGAAACCCTTGTTGGATAACAGAGTAGATAAATTCTCCCCTCTCATTGCCATCAACTCTAAAGTTGGTTACAGGCATCATCTCCCCTGTCTTTGGGTTTTTGAATGCTGCTTGTAATGTTCCGGACTCATTTGCTATAATAGCGTCCTCGATATTGTCATACACGGAATCTTTTCCAATGATGTATAACATTGGCTCTCCTGTATCGAATACGTTCTCTGTTGCACCCTCAAAAGCCTTTTGGACTTTATCTGAGTACATGTTCTTATAAATTTCTAAAGATGTGTCTGTGCCCGCTAGAAAAGGTATCGAATGAATACTTCTAAAAAGCTTTGATTCGACTCCATCAGGAGTTTTTACAGATACTATTTTCTCTCCATTCCTCTTGATCAAACAAGCCATCGTTGCCTCGGTTTTTAATTTTTAATTTGGTTTTTTCTGTTAGGTTGTTGATATCTGTGTCAACGAAAGGGAATCCATCTGTACGTGCTATTTTGTACAGTCTATATCTTTCCTCCATTTTTTCAAATTTCATTACCTTATACATTGCGCAAGACTTTCCGCTTTGTATGATATCTCCTACGTTAAGGTTGTCTTTGAGCCCAATGAATGATTTACCATTCATTTTGTAAGCTGCTTTCACGACAACTGTCCACGCAATTTTGTTACTGAATGCGTATGAATAATCATAAATAGATAAATCTAGTCCTTGTAGGCTTTCACTTCTAATTATGATTTTTTCGTTATCCTGCACACTCATCAACTCTATTGTCTATCTCTTGTTGGCTACTCTCTGGATACAAATTTAGCACTTCTATCTCGGAGTTCAAAATAGATAACATATTTTGTAATAATGTTTCATTGACTGTGGGTGTTGTACTTATTGAACTTTGCCCCGCAACAAACTCTGAAAACCCTTTCACATCTTGCTGTGATCCAAGTTCAACCGCAACTATTTCTTTATTGAGAACATATTGTATTTGTCTTCCCCCTATGTCCTCAGTATTTAATCTGACAAGTTTTCCCTCCGTGTTGTTTATAAAGTCTTGTTCCTGCTCTCTGAGAGAGTTTACACCCTCATTACCCATTACCCTAAAATCAACTGTTTCAACTTTAGGTATGATGAAAGTCTTTATTCCTTCCTCGTCTTTATACCATTTTTCACTTATACTTTTATTTGCAGAAAAATATGAGTGCCCTGGTGTTACGTGTACTTGGTTTGATTTGTCCCTTAGTCCTTTATAGACTATTGGCTGGTCTGATATCTCATCCAGGTATTCTGTGTATTGCTCTGCTGTACCGATCTCGGCTAGTTGTGAATTACTTTCAAGAACTTCTCTGACACCCACTCTCACCCCACTAGATAATGTAGTTGGTGGTTGAATGTTACTAAACTTTGCTTTCTCTAATATCTCAGAATTTCTCTCTGTAGTATTTTCTGGAACAGCTAACATGTGGTCACTGAAAAACTCACTTGCTTTAACTTCATCAAATGCAAAATCTACACTTTGGTCAAGCATTGGAGAATCTTCCTCTAACTGCAGCTCTTGATACAATGATTGGTTGTGAGCTTCTTGTACTTTTCTATATAGTACTCCATTAACCTTTGCAAAGGATTTCCTTGTGTTTGGAATAATCAAGTACTCCTCTTTGGCGAAATAGTCTCCCTGCTGCTCTTGGACTGTCTCTGGAAAGTTTACTGCCATCAAATCCTCCGAAACAACTCCGTATGGATTTTCTACTAGGTTATCTAAATCGGAATCTCTCCTAAGTCTAATATAATCTTCAAATTTAGATCTGTTCTCAACTCCCTGCAAAGTTTTGATGGGCGCTATTGAAATGATTCCTTTCTGAGTAAACTTTAATTTAGAGAGTACGGTCCTGTAAATGTACGAGTTTTCTAATTTCTCTTTAATGTAGTAGTTGTAAAACTCAGGAACAAAGCTTTCGACTAGTTCCCCCGCCTCATACAATGCCTGAGAAACATTCCTCATCTTTGTTACCTTTGGCGTAGCTGGAATCGGTGTATGTTCAAAAGCCACTTGCATAGCAGAAACCTTTTCCCTGCTCTCACCTAACTTTAATCCTGTCTCTCTGTTGTTTATAAACTTTGATAAATCCTCTAGAACGTCTACTTTGTTCATAGGATTCTTTTTATCCTTTACACTAACGAGTCCTACAGGTATTTGGATATCTCCGTCCAAGTACATATCGTACAAAAACTCATACAATGCTTCAAGACTGTCTTCTGGGTTTACCTTGTGATACAGGTTGTCTCCTATCTTGATTAGTCCGTGTTCTGCAAACAATGTCTCATCACTCATTGTCGCTTCCATTCGAACGATGTTTAGTGGTAAGTAGTTTTCGCTAAGCCCTAAGATTACTTCTGATTTGTCCTCCCCAAGAAGTTCATCCCTAAGTGTGGCGAAAGCTTCTATCGCTTCGTTAGTTGGATTATCGAGTATTGCGATACCCGATTCCACTAGTGCTTCTGCCCCTTCTCTATTTGCAAACAAGTCCTCTAGTCCTACCAAATCGATGTTGTAGTCTGCAAATATTTTTACGTTTTCTCTGAGCACTTTCTTTATTCCTTTTTCTCTTGTCCAAGCAAAGTCAGTAAAGCCTCTCATATTATTGAGTCTAGCTTTTAACTTTGCCGTGTTGGTGCCGATCGGAAGGGTTGCCCTCACTGTCTCAAATGTATTAGACGTAGTTGCCCTCATATTCCCATCGGGCCCAAGCTCTACTTTTGGAATTGCTTTGGTGTTGTCAATAGAAGATTTTAATCTATCGAAGTACTCTTTGTCTGTCTCAGCTAGTTTTATGATATTGTCAAAAGATGTTTCTCTTAACGCAAGCATAAATTCACTCTCAGTCATTCCGGGTTTAAGTTGCTCTTTAAGTACGTCACTCACCTCTTCTAAGGACATTCTTTCGCTTGTTCCTAGAATAGTTTTCTGCGAAGAGTTTATTGTTTCGTAGTTTGTACCTTCGTTTTCTATCTCAATATCTGTAACTTTTAGGGTGCCATCTATTTTGGTAAGGATTTCCCCCACTTCTGATAGATCAAGGGTTTCTAAATCTTCTCTCGTGTACAATCCGGAGCTTATAGCAGCCTTTTCATTTAGTCCTATAATCCCGTTTGGTTTGAAGATTTTATTTAGTTTTACACTTAGGTCAGATAAAGTCTCAACCTTAGCCCGCTCCATAAAGTCTCTGATCTGCAACATCTCAGTGGCATTCATTATATTGTCATTGGACTTTGCAATGTCTACGTACTTCAATGCGTTTTCTAAAGTGACAGGAACTTCTCCCATCACTTCTTGGTAATCCTCTGTCTTTGTGGCTGCCCACAGATTCAATGCTTTGTCTTGATTCCCATAAAATTCTTTTGCCTCTTCAAACAACCTGGAGAAATCTCCGCTGTCTTCTGTTACAATTAATTCTTTTCCTCGGTAAAATATGTTACAGCTCATTGGTTATTTTTTACAATCTGAATTATCTTTCTTTACTTTATCTAAAGCACTGCTTCCTACAAGTGATCCGTTGCTTTTGGCAGCTTCGTTTTTGGCAGGTTGTGCTTTTACGTATGATGTCGTATCAACTTTCAAGTCTTTGTATTCAAAGGACATCTTAGGAGAGTGGAATGGTTCTGACAGGTTAATGTCCACCATTGCTTGTTCTATTAAAATATCTTCCATCTTTTCTTTGCCGGTAATCCACCCATCAAGGTCGTAAAGGTAATCAATGCTTTCCACTTGTGCAAGTTTATCATTAAAAAAGGATTCATTGCCAATGTTCTCGGTGTTGAAGTTGTCCCCATTCTTTTTTATATCTACTCCTCTACTTGCCAACAGTTCATTTAATCTAAGAACTTTGTTGATATCTGACATGTTAGAGTTGAAAACAGTTTCAAATTCAGTGTTGTCAAGTTTCTCTTTGGATTTAAGCGTCACCGGATAAGCATACCTCTTGTTTCCTTTTTTGATAACTACGAAAGGCACTTTACTTTTACTTTTTTCAAAAGCTTTTATGAAAGTTGTGTCGATAGTGTCGTCCAACTTCTTACCTGTACGTGTCTTAGGTTTACCTCCCTCTAAGTATCCAATATCTACAATTTTCTTTGCATCAGATTCTTTGAAAGGTTTTCCTTCTATCACTGCAGATCCATCAGCGGCTCTTCGCATATTGAAATTAGGTTGCCCAGGAAGTATTGTTTTTACTGTTACAACCCCTTTCACGGGGAATTTTCCTTTCCCGTCCTTGTTACTTACAACTCCTTTATTTGTTAAAAGTTCTTGCAGGAAAGCTTCGTTGTCAATAAGCTCATCCCTCATTGCCTCGAACTGCATATCACTGTTCAAGTTCTTTTGTCCAAACTCAGTCTTACCTTTAAGTACAGAGGAGAACTTGTTTCTAACTCTTGTTCGTATCACAAGTCCTTTTCTAAGTTCTTTCTTAACTTCCTCTATGGCCTCGACTTGCCCTGCGTCAATTGCCCTTCTTAGATTGTCAAGTAACTCTACGTTGTGTGGGTCTTTAGGATCAATCTCTAATGTAACTTCATCTCCTACCTCTGCTTCATAGATTGAATTTGGATCCATTGGCTTAGCAAAGTCTTTTGCGTGACTTGATTTAAGGGGATTTAAGTTTCCACTTGCATCTTCTTTTACAACAACTCCATAATTGGTAGTTAAGTTTTCGGATGGGGGATTAATCATTATGCCTGTATTGCCTAGGTTTACTCTGTCGGCTTCTTCCTGCGAAATTACAATGTTCCCTTTCTGAACTTCTTCTGGAAATTCTTCTGTGGATGCAACTAATCCAAATCCGTCAGGTAACTCGTCGTTCAAGTCTTCTAACGAAATTCCTTGTATAGAAACGTATTTTACACCCCCTTTGGTAATACCTGTGGAAGTTACTGCTCCGTAAGACTGTCCTAAATCGTAGTTTGGTCCGTACTTTTTATCTTGGAAAAGTCCGTCAAGTTTTTGCTGCGGTGTTAAATTCTCAGCTTGCTCTAATTCAAGAATCTCAGAGTTGTCCAATTGATTTTTCAACTTGATCAAATCACTTAATCTGAATCCTTCTACTTCCATTCCTGTAATAGCAATCCACCTGTCAAGGTCGTCTTCAAGTTGCTCTAGTTCCTCTACCTCTTCTTGTGTCAAAGGTTCGGTCAGTGCTTTCTTATTCAACTCTTCAATACGTGCGTACTCCTCTGAATCGATTATTCTCGCTGCAGCTTCTACCTTAGTCGGTTGTTTTTCTTTGGGGGCGGTTTTCTCTTCTTGTACAACTACCTCTTGCTCCTTGCCCTCCAACACAGCGATCTCCTCTTTGAGTTGGTCTATAACCTCTTGACTTTTGAAATCAGATGCCTCTTCTTCTGCGAGGTCTCTTTTAAGTAAAGCCAGTACTTGGTCTTTTACACTTACAGGTGTTACTTCTGTACGCTCTTTAGTGCCTGTATCCTCTGCTTCACGCTTAGTTTGCTCATTCTCTCCTTCAATTCTGTCAACTTCTCTATTAACTCTTTCGATTGTTTCTTCTGTTGCATTTTGTTCAAAATTTAGCATTAAATATTGGTAAGCTACCTCCTGTGCTCTTTGCCCCCTGATAGTTACCTTCTTACCTTTTTCATTGGTTAAATTTACGGAAATTACTTCTCCGTTCTCATTTTCGTTAATCGCTTTTAGAGGATCAGAATTTTTGTTTGTATATTTCTTACCTTCGATAGTAACCCCGTAGTTATTGTCTACACTTATGTCTAACGGTTTTTCAACTTCTAACCCAAACTCTGAAATACTAGTTGCACCTACTTCCTCTATATTTCCAAGCTCATAGATTCTTGTATCTGTCTCAAATACGAAAGTTTGTCCTTCTTTTCTGATTGTACCTCTTTCTCCGTCTTTGGTATATACTTCACCCTCCTCCGTTTCGTTAAGTGTTTCTCCTGTTTCTTCTTGGATTTGTTCTTCTATTTCAGTATTTATTTCTTGTTGTTCTACTACCTCCTCACTGTTTTCTGTTTCAACTTCCGTCTCTATCTCGGTAGGTTGGTTTTCCCTAATACTAGTAGCTCTCCTAGCATCTACTGCAGCAAGCATTTCAGTGATGAGTTTTCCAAGTCTTGTAGAAGTGTTTTCTTTTTTGTCTTCTGCGATTCTTCTAACTCTTACGGCAATACTATCTCCCGTCAAAGGATTTGAATCTACTTCTTTTTGTGCTAAGGCTTGCTCTTTCTGAGCCATGTCTGCACTAGCTTCTGCTATCCTGCTTTGGATAGTAAGTTGCATTCTGATAAGTCCTTCCAACTTAAACTTCTCTCTGTCAGATAGGTCTTCGTTTTCTTCGAGCATTTCTTTTAGCTTCTGCTCTACTGTTTCATAGTCACGTACTCCAAATCTATTTAGTTGTGAATCGATTATTTCGTTATTCTCTCTTACCTTTGCTATTGTCTCCTCTGACATTTCATAACTTGGTCCTAAGATACTGCTGATAAGGCTTTGTCCTTTACCTGATGTAAAGAAGTTAGTGTCTCCCATAAGTGAGAACAAGTTGTTCACTTCTCTGTGTGCATCGTTGAACTCCTTGTACTGCTCAATCATATATTCCAAACTGTTGGCATCAGCTTCCCTACCGTTTTTTCTAAGCGAGTCTATATACTGATCTAGCTCTTCTAGACTTTTCAGTTTATCCATCATAGAGTCAGCAGCAAACCCAGCGTCTTCACTTGGAAGTTTGAAGTTCATTGCCTTAACATCTTGGTCGATAGTCTCTTGCATCTGAGTTACCTCAGCATCAAGTTTGGTAACCTCTTGCCTTAAAACTTCGTGTTGCTCTGCAAGTTGGTTTTGTCTTTTTTGTTCCTTACTTCCCTCAGTAAGTTCTTTAGCTGTGCCCCTAAACTCCGCCAAAGTTTTTCCGCTCTCAACGAACAGCTTTTTTTGTTTTTCTAATTCTCTTCTTTTAGAGTCTAGCTCGTTTACAGCGTTCTTTTGTTCTTCTTTTAAGTCTGAGTAGAACTTCATAGCATCCCTGATACCATCTTTCCCAACCATCCTTTGAATATCGTTTCCAATACCAACAGAAGACTCTTGTGCAGCCTGCCCAAGCATCATTGACGTGATGAGGTAATCTCCTATCTCTAGCTCATTTCCTTTAGTAAGTCCTGTTTTTAGTTTTCTGTTTAGTCCTAAATTGTTTACAATAGTTTTGGCGGTTTTGTAGTTAGCTACGTTAGTCTTAAACTCCTCGACCATGGCTCTTTTGTACTCCGCAACGTCCTGCACTTGTTCTTTTATTTCCTCTGATAACTCAGTACCTTCAATTATAGCTTCGTAATCTGCTATAATATCACTCATTGGTTTTAAGTGACTTTGAGATTCGATGAACCCTTTTGCAATAATTGCATTGTTCATATCCATTCTTGGTGGAATAGTTCCGTTCTCAGAAGCTTCTTGTTGTTCTGTAAGCATTCTATCTCTGAATACTTTAGCAGTGTTGGCATTGTTCATGCTTGCAGCAAGTCTTCCTCCCATACCATCGATACCTGCATTCGCTTGGTCGACTTGTTTCTGTACTTCACTTCTCGCACTCGTGTAACTGTCTTTTCCGAATCCTGACGCTGCCCCACCTTGTAACATAGGTGCCCCGAAACCAATAATCATTCCGAGTCCTATTTCTTTCCATCCCTCTTTGGTACCGTATGTTTCTGCAAACCCGTGTCCAAGTGAGTTCATAAGTCCGTAAGTTTCGTCAAGTTCTGGATTGTACTTTGCAGCCATATAATCCTGCATTGTCTTTCCGATAACCCCCTGAAAACCTTCTTCGTAAAGACCTTCTGTTAAAGGTTTTGATAGTATCTTGTAGGTTTTTCCTGCGATTTTTTGTGCTTTGGTAGCCTCTGCCAACGCCAATCTACCACCTGCAATTTTCTTAGGTGTAAGTCCGATGAACCTGTTTCCAAAGTCATTTATAGCCCCTCTTGTATTGGTTGCAATACCAAACTTGGCTCCAAACATTGCGATGTTGGATAAAGAGAGTACTGCCATATTTGCTCCGTATGCCCAGTTGCCTGCTTCTCTTGCTTCGTTGTAAAACTCAATAGTTTCGTCTAGTGTTGGTGGAACTCCATTCTGTTCTTCGTATTTAAGGTGGAACGCTTCTACAGCATCATGGAAGTTATGTCTAGCTTCCATACCGGCCTCAAAGTTAGACGTTCTAGCTATAAACGCAGCTGTTTTGCCAATTTCTCCTATTCCACTAGCTATGCTCGTTCTGTTCTTTAGCCTCACCATACTCATAGTCTGATCCCTGCCTTCCTTTTTAGTAAGTGCATTCACACCAGCTTTAAATCCTGCACGAATCTCTCCTTTTGCAATAGCTTTACCTGCTCCGAGTGCTCCTCTAGCAGCCATTTTTGCAGCTGATACTGTTAAACTCGTTCCTCCTGACAAGTACGCAATAGCTATTTCAGGTAGTAGAGCTCCTGTTACAAATGCCATACCATCTGCCAAGTCCTTAGTTATAAAGGTCATTGGATTATAGAAGATGTTTTCAAGTATGTTTTGAGACTTGTACTCATCAGTGTAATAGATAGGCAGTTTGTGGTTCAATTGCTTATCGGCATCATCTAACCAATTTGATACATCGTTGTCCCATACTGCGGAAAGTTCTCCTTTTTGGATTCCGTTTATAATTCCGGCAGCAGTCCCCACTGTGGCATCTAAAGCATAAAGCCCTGTTTTAGACCCAAATCTTGTTATACCTTTTATGGTCTTTTCCCAAAAACCTTGTTCTCTAGTAAGTCTATCCTCGTTACCCTCAGCACCTTGGTAGTTCTTGTACATCGCTGTATAAGATCCATCACGGTTTCTATCAAAGATGGCTCTGAAAGGTACATCATAATGAATGTTACCCACCTTACCATCTTGCCCTACTTTAGTACTACCCATTTCCATTGGGTCAGATAGTAATCCGTAATCTGTCTCTTTTGGTTCGCTTACATTAGTGCCGCTGTTAAGTCTCCCCTTTATTTCACTTAGGTCAAATTCTGTGTTTACTATTACGTCTTGTCCGAAATTTTGTATATTCATTGGTTTACTCTTCTAAGTTGGATAATTGTGTCACAAACTCTTCTGACAACATTTGTATGCTTTCTGTTTCTAAGTTGAATTTCTTATTTATATAGTGTGCGATAGCATCTTTTTGGATTGAGGATATAATAGTTGGATTAGTTATCTCATCTGCCCACATAGCCTCTCCTTGAATAATATTAGTTGCAGTATGAAACACCTTCCCATCTTTCATCAGGTTTACTCCGATACCACCTCCTTGTAACGTTTCTATTTCAAACCTAATCTTCTTGTTGTTTAGATCTGCGTAGAAGTTAGAAAAAGCTTGTTTGTCTGCTTCTGTTTTTAATTGGCTTTTGTATTGAGCAGACATTGCTTTTATCCCTTGTAAATTTTGTCTAGCTGTTGTTGGAAGATTATCTCCCTCAGCCATATCTCTAATACTTCCGACTCGTATGCTTTGTCCTGGTATTGCTGAATTGATAACCGGCATTTCCACTCTTGCTAGGTCTACCACTTGTCCAATTTCTTCTGATGGTATTGCCTTCGTTGTCTTTCTCCCATCTTTCGTGGCGTAGGTGATTGTGTATTCTATCTTGCCACCTTCTTTGTATTGTGTGTTTATTCTTATGTCTTGCTTGTCATCAATGTTGATATCATTATCTTGTAAAGTACTAGCCACTATTTGTCTTAGCCCTACTGCCTCTTTACTTTTACTATTATATACGTAATTATCTTGTCTTGCGTAGGTTTTATCTTTTTCTACCAAGTCTGAAACTTTGTTTTCTAACTGCATCAGTCCTGCTTTAAGTACATCTGCAGGAGCTGTCCCCCCTAAGTTTTTAGTTGTTCCAAAGGCAATTCCCGTAGTCCAGTTGGCTGTTCCTACACTGCTTATGCCGGATGTGACCTTGGTACCTTCTCCTACTTGTAGTTCTCCTTTTGCCCCTATCCTAGTTCGTTGTCTTCCTGTTCTTCCAATAACTCCTTTCTGAACCCCTAATGACACGATAGGTGCATCTGCGTTTAATTCCCTCAATCTGTTATTCATTGCCTTAGCATAGGCTGCCCTCTGGTTGGGTGTGAGAGAAGGGTCGGTAACTATGGCAGCCATTTGATGTATCTCTCTGGTTATTGCTTTCGCCTCTTCTTCTTCAAAACTCCCACCTCCTGTAGAAACTGGTTTTCCATTTACCATTCTTACGGTGGCTTTGTTTGAGTAGATACTCCTAGTTGCCTCAACTGCATTAGAATCTGTCTGGTCGTTTGGTGATCCCCCTACTCCCTCCATTCTCCATCTGCCGTCTTGTCCTTTTTTGTATACACCTGCTACAAGTGGTAAGTGCTGGTCGTACCTATTTCCTTTCCCTAAAGAACTTCCAGCTACTTCCATAGATTTCCCTACAGAGGATACTAGTTCTTTAAAGTTTCCTTCAATTTCCTTATCTAAGCTTGTACTCTTTTTTACCTGAGCCCAATACTTAATCATTTGTCCCTTTAATTCATCATTTAATTTTATTGTCTTACCGTCTACAACTATTGAGCTTTTTGAACTTAATCCGTCGAAGTGCTCATTTGTAAGTTTGGAGATAATACCCTTTCTAAGTTTAGGATCAATACCTGAGTTATCAAAGGCTGTTTCTAAGTTCGTAAGAGCGTTTATATCATTGTTCTTACTTTGTTCCAATGCGTTATCGTAATCCGTCTTTTCAACGTCTATTTTCTCTCCTTTAGTTATTATCGGAGTAGAGCCTGCTCCACCGCCCCCTGCAGACTTTGTTCCGCTTGTCCCATACTCTGCATTTGCTTTCATCATATTTGCCTCAGCATTCATTCTTGAACTCTCCGCATTGTACTTAGAGATGGCTATCTCCTCTTGCTTGTTCATATTCTCTACATAGAACTTGTGCGAGTCATTTACCTTGATACTAGTGACTTCATTAAAGCTATATCCATTTAAAAAATCGTTAGTCAGTCTATTAGTATACAATTTTGTCTCTACAAATTCCCTCCCATAAGCTATCGCCTGGTCGAAGCTATCGGAGCTTTGTGCCTTACTTATGTTTGATTCTAATGTGGCAACGCTCTTTCTAACCTTTTCTTTATCCTCTTCGGATTGTGTATCATCTTCTAGGAACAATTTTTGCTTTTCCAGTTGCGCTATATCATTGGCAGTTTGACCTGACAAGTAGGAGTCATATTGGTCTCTTAACTGGTCCTCTGTTAAATTTCCATATTGCCCCCAACCATTTATTTCTAGTTGTTTTCTTTCTTTCGGTCCGATAAGTCCCATCATAGCTGCTTGCATCTGATCCCTGTCTACCTTCTTTCCTGTTACGTCTACAAAGTACCCAAACTGTCCTGGTACAGTCTCCACATACTCAGCCCTAAGTAGTTTGGAAAGTTTTTGAGCGTTATCAGTAAATAGTTTATTCATATCAACAAACTCTACAAACTCTGAGCCTCCGTTGTACACAGCCCCCACCTCTTCACTTGCTAAGTACGCTTGCCAATTTGGGTTTTTGGTTTTAGCCCACTTCTCATTCAATTCTGCGTATTCTTTTCCTCCCTTAAGTCTAGCAGTTTCCCACTCCTGATTCTCCTTGCTTCGAAGGCTTTTAGATGTTACTGCGTTGATTACTTTTTGGTCTACCATTTGATCGAGGTTACCCATCAAATTTTGAGCCAAGTAATCGCTTGACAGGTCTCCTGACGAATATTCATTCACTATTTTGGTAACTTGGTCTAACCTGCCATTAATGTACTCTTGGTCAACCCCCTTTATGGCAGACAACATTGAATACTGGTCATACAAGTTTTGAACCTGTGCTCTGTTAGTATCTAACTTATTTTGTTTATACGAAAGTGCTTTAAACAAGAAATCCTCGTCTCTTTCGTAAACGGGTATACTTCTATAATCGTATATTAGGGGTGTAGCCATTTTTTAGTTTTGTTTATGATTTTTCAGTACAAAGTTGATTAATCAATTATCTCTTTGTTGCTTTTTTAGTGTCTGTTGGAGCTGGTTGTCCGTCCGCTGAAATTCCAACTGCCATTCTGTTTGATTTGTCTACTACACCCCACTGTCCATTCGGATCATACTGCAGTGTATTGAAGTAACCCGGGTTGTAATCAAATAGCTCTTGGTAAATAGAGTTCATCCTATTTTGGTCGTAGTGTTTAAGAGCTTGCCTATGCATATTCAAGTCCCTCTCTTCGTCATTGAGTCTCTTAGCATTTACACTGTTAGCCATATCGTCAAAGTACTTACTTGCAAACTGCTTATTCAAGACTTGTTCTCTATCCCCAATTTGTGCATTGTAGGCATTTGCCTGAGAGTAGTTTTGTGCAGTAGCTGTGGCAGCCTTGATCTGTCCTTCCACATCCGCTCTTTGTTGTTGTGCAATTAATGCTGCGTTGGCTGCAAGTCTTTGTTGAGGTGTCATCCCAGATCTAGAGTTTGCTCTCATCCCCTCCCTCATTGCTTGATGGTCTTCTTCATAACGAAGTCTCTCAGGATCAATTCTGTTCAAACTTACTTCCTGTCCTAACTGCGGTTGAAGTGGAAACGATGCCGATGCTCTGTATGGATAGAATGTACTAGCACTTCTCCTATTTAAGTCATCTGGTCTCTTACCTACAATAGGTTCATCCGGTGTTTTTTCCTTTTCAGGCTTTGTTGCCGGTGCAGGTTCTGTAGGTGTATACTCCAATATTTTAAAGTTAGGTGCATCTGCTCCAAAAGCTTTTACTCTGTCTTGTGTCTCCTCCGACAACTTTGCTAGTACGTCAGGTTTGTTTGCTAAATCTCTTACTGTGTATACATCGTTTTCCTTTAGAATTTCCTGTTCATCGGGTCTAACCACGTCTACTCCAAGACCTCTCCTAGTTGATGTAAACTCTCCTAGTTTACCATCTAAACTTCTAACATCTCCATCAGCTTCCATGAACGTTTCGTTCTTTAAATACTGATCTGCGAAGTCTACGTTTTCTTTGCTGAATTTATCTGCATTCTTTTTAACATATTCTGCAGTCTCCTTCATGTCTGTGTTTATGGCTTTTTGCAAACCTTTCACCAACTCTATCGATTCAGCTTTCTTGTTGTCAAAATCTTTGGCAACTTCTGCGGGAGTTTTTCCTTTGAAGTACTCTCTGTAGACAGCTGGGAATTGGCTTTTTACTTCTTGGAAAGCACCCTCAATAGTCCCACTTTCACCTGGTTTACCGTATGCACTTCCTTGAGCAGATTGTTTTTTCACATTGTCCCTAGCGATACCTTGTGTTTCTGCGTACTGACTTTTTACTTTGTCTAGTAATAGTTTGGTATCCCTAAGTCGAGTATTTAAAGCTGAGTCTAGGTTGGCACTATATGTCCTTCCATTATCTCTTGCTAGAGCAATCATTTCTTTCTCGTACTCGTCTTTGGTCAAACTTCCTTTCGTGTACTTATCTACGAGCCAAGTCTTCTTTTCGTTGTAACTGTCGTCCTCTTTGGGTTTGTCTGTTTTAGCTTCTCCCGCATTCTCATACTTCTTTACTCCTCCTAAGTTGAATATGTAATTCTTTTTCTTCTTTTTACCTGTTGCAATTTCAATCGCTTGGTCTAAAGAGATCCCCATCCTGTCTGCTACGATTTTCAGGTCTCTGTGTGTTACTCCTCCGTACTCCATTTCGTCAGGTTCATTTTCGTATTTCTCGGGATTTGCGTCTTTCTTAACCTCTTGCTTATCAAACACATCGTTGAAGATTCCAATAAGTTGTCCATTAAGTTCATTCTTCTTAGCTTCCAACTCATTTATCTTACCTGACAAAAATTCATTGTTTATCAGACTTGTTTTTTCATCAATATTTTTTCCTTCTTGTTTTTTAAGTTCGTCAAAGTAGTCAGCTTGTTCTTTTACTGCTTTGTTTAACCCTATTTTCTTAGAGTATTTTTCTATCACAGTTGCAAAAGTATCCTTGGCTTTAACATTTATGTCAAATTTCTTAGAAATAGTTTTGGCGGTTTTCGCTCCTACCTCTATTGCATCAGAAATGATTTTTGTACCATCAGGTATTGAAACCTCAACCCCTCCTTTTGTGTGCTTCTCTCCGTACCCCTTTTGAATTGATCCGTCGGGATACATCATCCATTCTTTGTTCTCAATCTCAGCGTTGACTGCTTGTGGATTGTCTTCTCCGATATCTACGGCAAAGTGCCCTGTCAATTCCTTGTTTAGTTCGAGTTCCTTTTTATCCTTCCCTTCCATAAAACTTTTTTATTATCTTGGTAAAACAGGAAACTGTCCTCCTCTTCTAAACTCCATTGGCATATCCATCCTTCCATTCATGGTATTTCTCATGACAGCTGATCCCCCGCCTGCTTCCGGCATTGGTTCTTCTTGTTGTTGCTCTCCTTGTTGTTGTACCATCTCAGTTGCGATTTGCATAACCATGTTGATTATCTGCTCATCAACACCTTCTTGTTCTAAGTATTGTGCAATTGTGTCTAGGTCTCCTTGGAACTGCTCTACTAACTGCATAGCCATCTCCTGAACTTCTTGTTCTGCTCCTTGCTGTGGTTGCTCTTGACCTTGCTCTTGTGGTTGTCCTTCTCCTTGCTGCATCATTTGTTGCACCATTGCCATTTCTTCTTCGGACATTTGTTCTCCACCTCCTTCGAAATATCCTCTTCTGCTTGGGTCTTGGAATAAAGAGCCGTATTTATTTATTCTAGCGGATCCGTCTACATATTGACCCCTGTCTCTTGTATACCTACCTCTATCGTAATAGTCTTGTCTTGACCTTGAATCTCTATAAACTCTTCCTGTGTCTTTTGAATCTGCAATACCACTCAATAGATTTCTGCCAAGTCCTATTGCCGTATCTCCAATACCCGCTGCAATTCCCATCCCACGTCCTTTTGTCCCTTTGGGTGCTCCTAAAGCTTGCCCTAACGAGTATGCTCCGTAGTCAGAGTTCATGGCTAAAATTGGCACGGGGTCTCCTTTCTTCCACCAAGGGTCTTCTTCTTCTTTTTGCTCGGTGTATCTTCCTGCCGCTATTTCTCCTTTTAAGTACTCTTCATAACTTAGTTCCGGTACATCCTCTGGTCTGTTCCAGCTTTCTAGTACCGGATATGCCCCGTAAGCCCCGTATCCTGTCTTGGGATAGCTTCCTCCTTCCATAGGTTCCCCAGAATACCTTCCTGCTCTCCGTTCTTCCTCTAGGTACTCCGCTAACCCTCCATCAGGTGCCTCTTGTCTTGTATATCCTTTTGTTGCTATTGGCGAATTATTGTTATTTAACCAACTGTCTGGATTTTCTGCATTTAGGTCCCAAGGACTTCCTGTTTGCTCCTCGTTGTATTTGAATTGGTTACGTTTGTATGGGTTCCAGCTCTCTCTCATAGTTCAAAATTAATGTTTTTTTACTTATTTCTAAAATTGATTAGTTTTTTTTAAATATTGTTATCCATTTGGTCCAAAGAGTAAATGAAGTTTGGTGTTTGAATGTCACCTAGTAAATCTAAAGACGGTACTTGCGATCTCTGTTGTTGTGGTGTTATCTGAGGTCCTTCTTCTGCATCTCTCTCTTGTGCCATTCGCATTTCACCCATGACATAGTTTTCCCTACGGTCCATTTCTGCTTGCTGTGCAGCTAGGTACGCATCCTCTTCTGCTTTTAAGGCTTTCTCTGCTTCTGTTTGCTCTTTCTCTTGCCTCAGAATTTCAGCCTCTTCTTCGAGCCTTGTTTTCATAGCTAGGTTTTCTGCTCGTAGAGTTTCTATCTCTTCGTTGTCTACCCCTTCTTCCTCCCCGTGGTCGTGACCATCACCTTCATAGTGCTCTTCTGCGGAGTATTGGCTTGGATGGTACGAATTGGTTTGATTAGAAGTACTACCATTTGATCTGCTTGCAACTATATTATCTACAGCCTTGGTGTCAGAATAGCTGACTGGTTTTGTATAGTCAAAAGTAGTACCTGTGTTCTCAGAGTAAAGTTGGACAAAGGGTTTGATATTTTCCACCCTCTTTACCTCAACCTGTCTTCCATCGTATTTTTTTAGTCCATAATTTCCAGATTTTTTTGCTAACGACTCCATCTCGGCTTGTTTTTGCTTCAATCTTTCCGCTGTGTTTACAACAGACTCGGAGTTGTCTTTCCCAATGTGGAAATGTGCTCCTGTACCCTTTGTCTTCTTCAACATCTCAGGATCACTCTCATCTAGTATGTTGAAACCGTGAGTTGTCATAAGTTGCAACCCCTCTACCTCATTGACTAGGTAGTCCCATATCTCGGGATGTGGCCTGATATCCAATGCATCTCCTTTGTGATGGTGCGACTCCCCTTCCCCTTCTCTGTAACCGGAGGTAAATACAAGTTTGTCGGGTCCAAATTTCTGGACCAACTTATCTACAAACTGCTTTGAGTTGTTACTTAGTTTATCGTATCCTGCTTTCTGAACACTGCTTGCAAATTGTTCTTTTCCTTTGTATGGTTTTTCTTCTGGCATGTCTTATTGGTAATAATAGTTTCTATCATCCATAGCGTGTCTAAATATGTATTTGAACCTGCTATTTGCATCTTGTGTAAGTCTCACTAGGAAGTAGTCTCCTCTTAGCCTATCGTGGTACATACTTCTATAATCGATTAACTTGTGGTTTAGTGTTTTGTCTACGTTTGATGTATCGTATAACCAATTCGGTAGTCCTGACCTACTATCACGGAGCCTATTGTACAGGAAGTTGAATGACCACTTTCCTGATATTTCACTCTGCAAATCTTGTGTGTTGTTTGCGTTGTATTTCGGGAAGTTGATACTTTGTGATAAATCATTGTTTTCCTGCTTTACAAGCTCTATCTGTCCAGTATTTTGATCAACATTGTAAATTGTAGCTTTGTTAAACCCATTATCACTTATAGCAGAATAATCATGTTTGTTGTAGTACCTCCTGATATCTAACCAATAATCGATGCTACTCAAATTTGAAAGCGTTCCCTTAGTAACTAGTGGATACTCAATTGTAAACGGATGTAACCTACCATAAAATACTTGGTATGAACTGTTGAATGGTATGTGTGACCAAATAGATGTCCCTGTTGCATCACTGATACCTGTCTGGAAATACTCATTATACCCAACATAGAAGTTTGGCTTGTACGAGTAGTAACTAATCCAACCTTTTACTAGTGGGTTGTACCCGATTGTCCAAGAACACTCTTCAAATACGTTAGTGTCAGTTATCTCAACCTTGTTGCCTGCTAACCTAAACTCTCCGTTGAGGTACGTAACGCCTTGTACTTTAGTCTTGTAGTCTTTCTTGGTTAGAAGTATTCTACTACTTCTCTCATCCCACCCCATAGTAATTCCTACTTTATTGTAAGAGTTGTCTATATCATCTTCGGTCATGCCTGGTACTTTTAGGATGTTGTATGGTAAGTTTTCTTTAAACCATTTCTGAACTCCTACAGTAATGTCTTGTGGAAAAGATCCTCCATTACCCCCTGATGGTGCCATCATAAACACTTTGCCCCTTGATGCATCTGCCCAAAAGTGTCCGAACATGCAGCTCACCATAGCCACGTTCTGTGTACCTGCGTACCCAAGGTCTGTTTGAAAGTAGTTCATGTTCCTACCTCTGAAAATCCCTCCTGTACCTAGTGTGTCACTTAATGTCCCAAATCTATCTCCTATTTGGTCCACTGTTCCAAATACTGCAAACCCATTTCTGAATCTTGCAAGCAGTTGGTCGTTTTCTATCATCGAGATATCGTTTAGTTTCCCGTTGCTTGTGCTAAAATTATAAAAGTCTGCGGTTTTATACTCTTCCCAAGGGTCTTCTCTATGTGTTTCATCATCATCTCCCTCAGACCACATTACGGAATTTGGCATATTTACCATTGGGTCTTGCCTTTTTCTTTCGTAACTGGTTTCTAGTAAGTCGTAAGGGTTTAATGTCCTTGGAAATTCATAAACCGGATTTATATTAAATACCTCCTTCTCTTGTATTGGAACATTTACATTCTGCGTGAGTTCAATCACATCATTGTGATGCGGGTAGAAGTCTTTTGCTAAACTTGTCCCTGCATACCTATAATTACAGTTGTACATACTCTCTACTAGAAAGTGCGGTATTCCGTAACTGTATAAATAAAACTTAGATGGCGGTCTTTCATAAAATACATTGTTTAAAGACGGGAAATCTAATCTATGTTTTGTTTGGTTTGTTGGAAACACGGTGTTAATAAAACCACCTTGAACAGATGAGTCTATCATGTAGTTCAAGTAATACCTCTTATTTAGTTGCGTTTCATCTTGTTTACCCGTTGAGTCTATTGCAATTGGAATGTTGAAATACCTACTGTACTCATAAGGAGTGTTATCAGGTTGTCCAATAGCTGTCGTTGTGAAGAAGGGGAACTTCCTTTTTACTGAGAACCTGCTTATAAAAGTGTCTCCTCCGAAAATAGCCTCACACCCATCTTGGTCAGCATCCAAATCCCCACAATATCCTGTGTTTACCCAATCAATAGAATTTATGGTTCCGTATTGTCCCGGTAAATAGTTTTTTAAACTCACATACGGGAGTGCAGTGTTTTTCTCAATAGCCTGCGACTTACCTGTTCCTCCAAAAACCCTTTCGGATCTTGTGGCGTAAAACTTATTGGTGTCGTAATTATCGTAGTTGGTGTAAAGTGTTGGATGTTTTAGCCTGTGCGATTCTCCTACGTTTATCATTACGTGGTCTTCTCTTTGAGTGTTATTCAAAGTTATTGCAGGTACACCTGTTTTATTGTTTAACTTCCACTTACCTTGTGTTACATACTGCACAGAATTGAGTCCTCTGTACCTACTAGTGTTTTCTAGCGTGTTATCCATGTAAGTGTAAGTTCCTATGGATGCACTGTAATATGCAAATTGGTTTGGATTGCCGAGTTTTCTAAATGTCTCCATCCATTGTTCTCTATACTTACCCCACTTGAACGCAGATTGGGTTGCCATTGCAATTACGTTAACAGAGATGTATATCCCTGATTCTATTGTACCTGAGCCGTAAGTACTTCCAAATCCTTGTGTAAACCAATCAGATAGCTTTAAGTAGGATTCAAAAGCTATTTCTGCTACTGCAAGTGTTGCAGCTAATTGTTCAGCTCTCTTTCCAAGAACAGCGTATCTAGGGTGTTGTGACACCTCGTCGTAGTAGTTTAGTGATTTACCAAACATATATCCCTCTACACTAACTTCTCTTGGAAGTGTCGGTTTGTAGAAATGTGTTTCAGGTGAGTGAAATGCATATAATGAGTTACTCCCGTCAGAATTATTCTGTGATAGGTTTCCATTTAAAGCATCTTGCCCCATTGTGTTTAGTGGGTAATTTGGGTAATAGACATCTTCTCCATTGGCCCCGTAACCTTGATCTTCATATTTCCTGTAATCAAATAAGACTCCCTTGGCCACAACACTCTTTTGGGATGTTCTGCTTCCTCTGTAAATCTCGTATTTATTTAGGGTTAGTCTTTCCTCAGAAGTTATCAGTCCGTTGATAAGAGCTACATCTAAAAAGTTTTGTATTACCTCATTGTCTAAATAGAATCCAATTGGATAAATTGTTGATTTCTTAAAGTTCCCTGGGTTTTGGTCCGAGGTATTCATGTATGGAGATACTTGGGAATTTGGAAACTTATAGTGCCTTATTGGTTTGTCTTGGAAATCTGCCTCAGAGTTTAGGATATAATATCCATCTACATCTACTGCTCCTCCATTTGTATATTGGTCTTCAAAGTCGTCTCTGTATATAGTAGGTATGTTTACAGGTTTTATTTTTAAGTTGCTTGAATCCCACAACTCTGCGTTACACGGGTATTTTATAACAGATTCTACGTAAGAAAATTTTCCTTTTTTGTAGGGTACTGGCATACACTCATCTAATTCCGGTTTTGAGTAAGAGCATTCCGATGTGTACACTTGCTTCTTTCCAAACTTCATGTTTGTAAAAGATGTTTCAATACTAGTTACAACATCCGTCTCTGTTATAGCAAAACAGGAGCAAGGTGGTCTTAATGTGAAAATAGATTTATCATTTATTACCCTCTCGAATATTTCTGAATCTATTGTGATGAAAGCTTCTCCCGAAGGAAAGTCTGTCGAATCTAATTCTATTGTACGTCCTGTGTTTGGAAGTGACATCATAGCTCCATAAGAAGGTACGTGTGTACTCCCACAATCAGTGTAGAGAGACAACCTTACTTTACTTCCGTTATTGTCGTCTGGATTATCACAAGTGGAAAAATTACTCAGTTGTAACACCACCTTATCCCTCCCTGTAAAATCTACTCTAAACCAAATAGCATTGGTGTGCAGCTTGTTCCTAAACTCTGTCCCATAAGCAGTTGCATTGTGTGTACTTAATAAACTTGTGTCAGTAAGTTCACTTCCTTTGTTTGAAAGGAAATATCCTGAATTGATTGCATTAGGTGCTACTACAGTTATAACCGAAGAGCAACTCGCATTTAAAATGTTGTTTCTAACAAACACCTGTTCCCCCACTTCCATGTAGTTTGATACAAAGGTTGTATCTATCTCGGGACTCAATGTATTCGGATCCATCTTTGTGATGTTACAGGAACTAGGTTCAATTATCCTTTCATATAATCCGATAGGTTGTGGCACTACTACATCTTGCTGTTCTCCTACACTTATTACAAAAATTTGGTTTTCTTTTAGTGTAACCTCTCCGCAATTTTCTCCAAACTCGGGTTGACACTCTTGCTCAGGATATTCTCCCTCCAAAGCCTCTTGTATGTCTTCCCAAGAAATGTCTGTGTATTGTGCTATGACATCTTGATTATTGTTTATGAAGGATATTAATTCAAGTCCGTTTGGAACAACTACTTGTCCTTCGTTCACTATTGTGACAACTGCAGGTTCTCCTCCATCACTTACCGTACAAGTTTTTTCTTCGGGGAGTGTATACTCAATGTTCCCTATCGTTGTTGGCACAACACAGTCTTCTTTATCTACTGTAGCTGTGTTCTCATACTGCCATTTATACCTTCTGTTTTCCCTACATGTAGGTGTTTTTACTATGGAATCGACATTCAGCCCTCCCTGTAACACTGTTCCATCTTCGTCTACGTACTCAACTATCTCATCGGGTCTTGGTGGTCTAGCTACAAAAGGCATCAATGGTGTCTCTCCTCCTCCATCTCTTATAAACTTTATTGAGAGTGGGTAAGTCTCATCCCTCATGAAAGCTTTATAGTTTGCTACTATGATTCCGTTTTCGTATGCATCTTCTTTAGTTTGGTATGTTGCCCACTTAACCATTGAACCCATAAGGTTTACAACTGGTTGTAGATTAATCATTCTTTGCTGCTTTAAGCCAAAGTGAAACAAATGTCCATTCCCCGAAGCAAGTCCTTTGGTCTGCTCTATGATAGGTCTTCTCATTATAAGAGCGTCTTTATCTATATTGTCGGAGCCGTCTAGTGTTGCGAATATTACCTTGTTTGCTGAAATTGGGTAAACATCTAATTTATGATAAGTCTCTTGCCAATTTATCCCATTTCGTCTTACGATCGCTACCTTGAAATACTTGAACCTTTCGTCTAGATTTGTAACTTCATACTCAATAGCAAAGTTGGTTTCATAGTCCAAGTTTGGTTGGGCTAGAATCCTATTGTTCATGTCAAAAATTGGAACAGGGTTAGTCGATACCTGATAGTCAGATAACTCTACTCCTGCCACAGTACAATAAGCGATAGCTGCCTCGTATGTCCCTGCTCTCAAATTTCCCCCCGAACCTATTACGGTAGCCGTTATGCAAGGTTTGTCATAGGGTTTGAACAATAGTAACTTCTCACACTGTAGGCACGTTGCAGTGTCATCCTCACAAGGCTCTTCATCTTTGTAGTAATAGTCGATTTCATCCAACCTTACTTTTCTAGGTGGATTAAAATTATCTGTGAAATACATGTTGTACCCCGACTTCTCATCTTTTATCTCAACGTTGCTTTCATGGATGGGTTTATTTATGTCAAAATTAAGACATTTGGGTGCTTGTGGGAATTCTTGACAACAATCTGACATAAGTGTGTTGTAAGTACAATATCCCACCTGAGAAGTGTTCTCTAGTGGTTCTTCTAGTATTACTTTTATGTCACAACCGCATTCTGATTCAATTGCCTCAATACCATCGAAATTAGTTGGTACGTCAATGTATCCAATCTCCGAGCAACCTGTTGTAGTGTTTTTTAGAAAGAAATATGTTCGCCCTCTATTTTGGTCGTATTTATGTCCTATGACTCTGTATCCAACTTTGAACCCCGAGCATCTGATGTTTGAATTGTCGTTTTGAAGTATAACTTGCCCGTTGCCATTCTCGTCTGAAATGTTTGCATTCAGTGCAAATGTGTATTCTTCGTTTCCTACTTCTGATGGGTGACTATCCCTGTTCATTCCTTTTTTAGGGGAATTGTCATCTTTTTTTAATGCCATGCTCCAACGTCGTATTTAGCTGTGTCTAGTCTATTCAATCTTCTTATTCTCCCCCTAAGTTCATCGGGGTTTATAGCATTCATCTTTAAATCGTTTGTGGCGTTTTTTAGATTTATGTCTTCTAGTCTTCTGTACTCTGTATACAAGGACTGTATTCCCTGTGAGTCATTGTTACCCATGAGTTGTAATGCCGTTTCACTTAGTAGTCTGTACTCTAGGTATTTTTCTAAATGTCCGTTGAATGTATCAGGGATCTCTACAACGCCCTCTTCGTCTACTGGTAATCCGAAATAATTGATGTAAATGTACCCACTTTTAAAGTTGGTGTTCAACATTCGTTTGTTGATTTCAATTACCTCCTTGCCACTTCTTACAACTTTATTTCTGCATTTAGAATTTATCTCTCGTTTGTTTATTGTCTTTGAGCTTAGTCTAAGCAACCTTGGGTTTGTATAATAGAAATCAACATCTCCCCCAACAAAGTATAAACTCTCCTTGATTATGTTTTCTGTTTTGTCTTTACAGCATGGATTGCATTCGCTCCACTGATTTCCTCTTTCTGTCCTCTCGGTGTAAAAGTAAGAAGATTGCAGATCGTGTATTTCTATGTTTGAACTTTTCTCGTATCCAAGTGGGTCGCACAAATATGCAAATAATAAATTACTAAAGTTTTGAGGTAATTCCGCTTTACCATCCTTTACAGTTAAAACTGTTTCGTGCAATTCGTTTACACTATTCCCAAATTTCTTTAGTCCTAATACAACCTCCCTGTAAAGTGAGTTTTCATCAATAAGTCCTACGTCGGTATATTTCCTTAGTTTGGATTTTACCTCTTCTATTAGTGCAGTTGTATTACTCATATTAATTTCTTTATTGAGAATGGGTATCCGTTATATCTTTGTCCAGCCATAAGCCTTTCGTATAATTCTTTTTTATTGTTTGCTGTGAATGTTGTGTCCATACTCCAATATTCAAACTTCTTAGATGGAATGTAACAGTAGGTGTAGACTCTTCCGTCTGTGTGGTACATAATACTATCTACCATTTTGTTTTCCTTCCCCCAATACGTTACAGCCATTTTTCGAGGTATTAAATATACGTAGAAGTATCCAAGCCCTTTTATGCTGACCCCTGCTTCTCTTTCTACAAGTTCCTTACCAATGGTCTTAAAGAACAGTCTGCCAAATGCTAAAAACTCTGATCTGTCATTAAACCTGAGTTCTTTTTTTACTTTTTTCTTTAGTTTATTGTAGATGGTAAAAAGGGGGTAATCAAGTAATATATTTCCTTCCCTTCCTGTTTTTACCCTTGGTCTCCTCTTAGCCTTCATTACTATTTAGGTTTGGGTTGTTATCTTCCGGTGTACCTCTCCAAATAGATGCAAGTTCCTGTAGGGTGTCTTTTGCAACTAGATCATAGAACCTATCAGGGCATACAAACTCGTAATCCCATATAGATTTGCACTTTGTTTCTTTACTACTAGAGTCTCCACAAGTAGAGCATTTGTCACTTTCTTTTTTATTAAGTGTTATGACTGATAAATCAAGTAACTCTGTGTCGGAATTTGGTAGATATACGTGCCCGTCTTTTATGTAGAAATATCTTGTATCTTTTATCGTGTACTTTCTTTTTGAAATAGAGTTAAACTCTCTTGGGTTAATGTATTGATACTGATTCTCTCCGTCCACTGTTGTTACGTGAAGTATTGCAGGTCCGTTTTTTCCGTAGATTAACTCTGGGATTTTCTTAACACTTTTCATCAAACTTCTACACAACTTGAACTCAAATATGTCACATCTTTTCACATCGATACTCTCGAACTCCACGCAGTTTATGTGAGTTATGAGCCCTTCCTCTTTATTTAGGGTAAGTTCATCCCACTTTTGAGCTATGAGAAAGGCAGCTTTTTCCTTGCCTATATGCAATACATGTCTCCTACTTATATTCCTGTCTTTATTGACAGCCTTTAAGTCATTGACTACCCTACTTACAAACTCTTTATTTGTTCTCATTAGACTCTATTTTCAACTAACAAAATTACCTCTTTTTTTTGATTGCTCAAAATAAGTTATAAAATAAAAAATAGGCAGCCCTCAACTCAACGAGGAAGAACTGCCTATTAACAGGAAACCAATTAAAACCTGTTTTCCTTTAGTCTTGTTTACATTTTCTTTATAACCACTTTCATCCAAGCTAGTCTAACAGGACCTCCCTCACTTACAGTGTCTAGTCTTAGGTCGGGCACAACAGTGTCCCCCTGACTCAATTGGTGATAAAGTCTTATCGTAGTGGGTGTGTTTGTTGTGTTTGTTGCAAAATTAGAATACTTGAAATTGTCTAGACCTTCTCCTTGTACATTTATCGGTACTACGGGTGTAGCCCCATTAACTCTAAGTGCCATAGTTGATAGGCTTAGGTTTCCTGTATTTGTTGCTAGATCTGTTTCTATGTATATTTCATACAATCCTGCACCTGTTGCAATAGTGTGTGTTAAAGATGTATTATAAACGGTCATGAGAGGCGATTGTGTTACCCAATCTCCTGTATTTGATGTTTCAAAATCTCCAAACCACATTCTGTTTGAGATAAGTGGGGAAGGTTGTTCGCAGTCGCATTCTGTTTCACATACGTAGTTAGTACTAATTACTGCGTTGGTTTCTCCATTGTATAGAGTGATTTTTGTTCCCCCTATGGTACAGTTTTCTCCTGGTGGTTCTTTTGCTACTTGTAGGTAGTTTCCATTCGTACCGTTTTCCCCATTTGTCCCATCCGTTCCATCTGTACCATTTGTCCCGTCTTGTCCTCCGTTTAAATCTAGGTCACATACAAATGCTGCAACTTTACTTACGATAGTCTCAAATGAGTCCTCTCTTTCGATTCCCATACAGTCGATGTCGGGTCCCTCATATCTTACTATACAGTCTGTCTTCTTAGGTTGACATGGGTTACACGGATTCTCACACCCGCAACCTGTTTTATTTTTATGGCACATATTTTAGTTTGTTTTAAAAGGTGTATACTTGGTACTGTGTCCAATAATCTTTCACTTTACACCCATTAGCATCTGTAACTTCTAATTTGAAATGCCAAACATGAGTTGGGTCTGTGACTCCATTCATATAAGAAGCTCTACAAGGTACTCCACCCATTACTCCTGTACAATCCCCATAAGTCCCTTGCATAGAGGTTAACATTGTACTATAATCGCTTGTAGTAGTGTCTCCAATTGTATAACTTGTACCGCCCGTTTGTTGTAAACTCCACTTATAAGTATACGGAGCGGTACCACCTGTCAAAACTATCTCAGGTACTTTTATATAGTTCTCAGACTCCATCGGGTTTAAACTCAAATACAATCCGTTACAGCTATCAGTCTCCACATCCTGACAAATCTTTTTGTCGATCGCTTCGATGATGTCTTCGAGAAGTGTTCCTTTAGGTAGGTTTAAACACTCTAGGTCTTTTTTTGTATATCTTATGCAAGCTGTATCCACTTCAAATTTACAACCGCATTCTTGTTTTCTGCAGTTGTTATCACATGGATTACATTGGTTGCACTTATTGCATTTATCTTGGCACATGTTTTTTGTGTTTTAAATTATGTTGTTGGGTCTACTACTACTAAATCATCTGAATTGTCTGTGTATCTTAATCTATCTGTACCATCTTGACGTTTGAATATTTCACAATGGTAATTTTGGTAGATGTGTGTTGCTGTTGTAAAGTCTATGCTATTTGTATCATTACCAAAAGTATTGGATTGTGTGCCATCACCAAAAGTGTTAAACTCTGTATCATTACCAAACGTATTGGAATTTGCACCATTACCAAAAGTATTGGAATTTGCAACATTACCAAAAGTATTGGTTTTTGCATTATCACCAAAAGTATTGGAAGACACCACATTACCAAAAGTATTGGTTTTTGCATTATCACCAAAAGTATTGGAAGACACCACATTACCAAAAGTATTTATATTTGCATTATCACCAAAAGTATTGTTAAATACCACATTACCAAAAGTGTTACCAAGAGCTACATTACCAAAAGTATTATTACCCAAAACATAAATAGAATACCCAACTTCAAATCCAGATACTCCAATCTTATTATGAAAACTATTACTCCCAAAAGTAGGTACTTCAACACTCCCAAAACCTGTGTCCCAAAATGAGTTGAAAACACCAGAACCACTTACACTTTCATATCTTTTAAAGAGAATTTCGCCGTGGTCATATTGAGTTTCATTCCCCTTGTCATCAATAGCCTTTGTAATTCTACCTTTGGCTGGAGCGTTCATGTACTCTGTTTGCGTGAAATTAATGTCAAACTCAAATCTCCATTGCGGTCTGCTAGGCATCCAGATTTCTTTCGCAAATTCAGTTGGTGAAATCGCTAATAAAATTATCGGCGTAACTGCTCCCGTTTTGGTTGCAACCGTTGTTTTTGGTGTCATTGCGTTTAGGTAGTCTGGTTGGTCATACACGTTTGTATAATCAAGCATTCTATAGTAAGCACCCTCATTCAATTCTCCGTTTTGCATTTGTGAATACAAAGTGTCATAATCCTCCCCAATAACGCATCCGCAAGTCCCGTTAGAGGAAATAGTATATGTTGTAGTGTTTCCTACGGTAGTTGGTGTTACAATAACGTTATCTGAGCCTGATTCTACAACAATATCCCCTTGTGATGGTAGTGTTGCTGATACTGTATAAGTAGTGGTTGTACCTACCGTGTTTGACGTTACGATTATCTCGTCCGACCCTGACTCAACAATGGTTTTTGAACCTGTTTTTAGGTTTTTACACAGTCTATTAAAAGCTTCTGTAAGTGTTTTACCTTTCCCTAGTTGTAAGCATGGTACAGCCTCTGACATAACTACGCAATTACTCGGAGTTAGACTACAGCACTCAATTGCATCTTCGTTAACTGTTGGTATATTAGTTCCTTGACATTTTCTTGACATCTCTTATTTTTTATTATTGACAAATTTGATTTATCATTATTTGTAACAATTCCTTTAGATTAGTTGGCACAGCTTCTACTCCGCACTCATCTACTAAACATCCGTAATCTAATCCTACGCAGGCGATTGGTGCTGTGAACACTGGATGGCATTCTCCTTCAACTTGTTCCCCTATTGCACATAGTTTAGAAATCACAGCTGTAAGTACTTCCGGAAGTTTTGGTTCTGCAGAATCTAACTCTAAGCAATCTTTCTCAACTTTTGTCATGTCAAGATCGTTGCAGTGGCTTGTAAGTTGTTCTCCTACATCCTCCAAAACTTCGTGTACTGTGTGTATTCTACACCCTGCATCTAGTTCTGTACACTCCGAAAGTTTGCCCTCGTAGTCAACGCACCTAGCGTTTGTTCTCTTGCCACAAGTGTCGCTTATTTTATCTTTACAATTACTCATAGTTCTTCAATTCTTCTAATTGTTTTGAGTATTACCTCTTCTCTTAATATTTCCTTTTGGTCTCCGTCTATTCGACACCAATCCCTACAAGACAATCTGTATAAATGCAACATCAGCCTATGGTTACGTTTGTCATAACATCCTACGTCAAATCGTTTCTTTTTAAGTATGTCCATAGACTCCTTAGCCATGTATTCGGCTATGGCTCTATTTACACTTAGATTACTTTTGCTTAAAATGTTTTGTGTACTCATTGTCTGTGTAGTCTTGAATGGCTTTCACCAATGTTTTGTCTGGACAACTTTTACTGTAGTCCAATTCAACTAGCATATCTTTTAACCCCCTCTCACTAGTTGGTTTTAACCCTAGTAGGGTTTTTATTTTGTTCTGCAGTCTCTTCACAGTTTTAGTGTACTCAGGACTACATTTACTTTTCTTTTTACAATTGCACATTACTTATAGCATTTCTTACAATTCTTCAATTTATCTATCTGCTTACTTGCCTGCGAGAAAAGAAGTCCTGCTTCCTTTATCCTATCCATTCTCAGGTTAGATTCTGCTCCTGCTTTCAACATGTCGATTTCTACAAGCTCCTGTTCTATGTCCATATACTTTCCGGAGTCTATTGCAGTGATTATCACTTTGTCAACCTCCATGTCAAACAAGTCAGTCTTCAAATAATACCTTTCTTTACTGTAAGTTGATGGTGATCCTTTTACAGTTATGGTGTAAATCCCGTCGGGAAGTGTAACTAAATCCACATCTTCGCAATCCCCCGTTGAACAATTTACTTCTAGTGTTATTGAGTTTAAAGCGTTCGCTTTGTGTTTGTCAAAATACCTAGTTACAAAAGTACTGTATCCTGGCACTGTTACTTCGACAATACTAGGTTGGTTTTCTATTATACCCCACCCCGAGTAATCTGCTATTCTTAGCCAATACGGATCGCTTGTTATGTTGAAGTCTATATTAATCATTACTTAAAATCGTTTATCATTGTGAAGGTAAATTTATCTCCATATAGCTTTGCGGATTTTTTTGCAATGCTCATCATTTCGTCAAAGTCCTTTATTCTTTTGAATACAACGCAACCTGCAGACCAACTATCTACTTGTCCGCTATCTTTCCCTGCGTGGTGGATATTGGTGAAAGCAATCTCCTCGTAAACTTTTCCTCCAATATCGTGTTTAGTGTCTTTGTTGTTATCCCTGTTGTACTCCAAAGGTTTATGCTGTCTTAGGCACTCATATTTACCCTGGTGTGGTCCAAATGTAAATGCTCCCCTGTATTGTCCTTCTACGATGATTGCTGAACCATCTTTATGAAGAGGTTTCAACATATACGTTTTGCCTGGTTCGGTTGCACAAGCCCATTTCTTTACAATGTTTTTTCCTCCTTCTTGGTAAACTACATAGAACTCGTCATCAAATGCGTTTGTGTCAATGTCTTTTCTTTTTGCGAAAATATTTAGGTTTAACTCCCCTTCGAAAAACGTATATCCCTTTTTCTTGAAAAGTTCTTTTACTTCATTGTAATTCATCTTTCTTATTTTTATTGCTTTTGTGGAAATCGTTTGGATCCAAGCTTGTGTATTTTTTTAGTAGTTCGTATGCACTGTTCCTTAAAAACTTGAAGATCATTGTAAAAATATCTATATCCTTTACTACTACCTTTGTTTTAATCGTATACAGGTTACTTATTGTTGAGATAAACTCTGAAACTATTAGTATTTTAACTATGAGCATAACTCCCATCGTCATGTCTTGTCCAACACCTTTTGATAATAGTGCGACCACTAGTGGAATAATCAGTATTCCCAATTTGGATACGAGTCCCCACAATAACTTTGAAAAACTAAATGATTTGTAATCAATTCTAATTACTTTCACGACACCTACTGTGGTATCTAAAGCCATGAAGAGGATTAGGATCTTAAACACATCTATATCTATATTCAAATAGAGGAACATTATGTATAACAGGTACTTTATTTCTAACGTAAAACCTTTCAAAACTTCACCTATACTATTTAATCTCTCCATTTTATGAGTTGTAAATTATCATGAACTCCGTACCTGTCGCATCGTAAGGAAAAGAGTTTGCTGGGTAAAAATTATTTAGGCTTCCGGCATTGAAGTTTAGTATCTCTCCTGTCCGTATAACTGTTCCAAGAACCACTCCATCAGTGTTTCCAACATTTGCTACAGAGACATCGTAGGTATTTATCGCAATGTTTCCGGTGGAAGTAGTCCTGATAAAATTAGGAGTCCTTGCCATCTGATCGGTGTTACTCAGTATGCCATTAAGTACGTCCCTTTCTTCTTCTGAGATAGTGTTGATATCTCTGTTTATCTTCTCCATTACGCTTTTCAAGCACAGTACCTTGTTTTCCAAAGTCGCAACTTGCCTTGCGTGATTAGGATGTACCTTTGCGTAAGTCATTTTGTGAGTATTTTACGTAAAATTAGTATTTAATTTCCTATTTCTAAAATTGGTAAGTTTTTAAGAAATATAAGAGTAACAAAAAATGGGATACCTTTCGATACCCCATTATTTTTATATTTGTGTCTTTAAACTTAAGCTGTTGCTCTTACTGTTTTCTTGCCTGCGTTAGCTGCAATGTTGTTCAATAAGTCTTCTACTGCTTTATGTTTACCCAACTCTACGTATACGTCGTAGTTAATGTTCTCTGCAGTCTCTGATGCGAAACCTTGAGTCAATGACTTGTGACGAACTTGCAGTGTGTAGTGTGCGTACTGTGCAAGTTGATTCTCGATGTTCGAAGTCGTACCAGTCAAGATTCTACCTAAGTAGTTGTGTTGGTAGTTCAAATCTCTAAAGTAAGATCTCCCTTCGTTTTCGATATCTCTCAAGTTACCTCCTAAGTGAGTTCTGTTAACTCGTCTATCCAAGATAGTTACTTTTGCAGTACCTTTTGGAATCTGTCCAATACCTTCACGAATTTCTTCTGGGTAGCCTGCTGAAACTTGAATCTCGGAACTTGTCTCTACGAAACCAACCTGATCAATCAAAGCTTCCTCTGCTACTAATAAGAATGGTTTCGCTTTGAAACGGATTCCACATAAACATCCTGTGTTTGCAACCTCAGTTGTAACCTTAGTCCATTGTGCTAAATCGTAACTCTCAGGGATCTCTGATTTGTAGCTGTCCAAGAATACTTCATCACACTCGTCACAAACAATGTTTGTAATAACTGTACCTTCGTATCTAGTCTGACAACCTCTTCTATCCTCGACTGCAACAGTAACCTCTTCACCTGTAACATCGCCTGTGATTGTAATAGCTTCTACTACTGCGATTGGTCCTACGAAACTTAACACTGCTCCTGTAGAGCTAACTGTCACCCCTGTCGCTGCTAAGATTGTAGCTGCATTGGCAGTTACGAAATTAGTTGCAGTTGTAGCAAAGTCAGTTGTAAAAGTCAATGTGTAATCTACACCACCTACATTTACTAAAGATGTGTCAGCAGCTGTTCCTGCATTAAGTGTTACTTCTAACTCTTCAAGAGTACTTGAATCAGAGATCGCTAAGTCCGTCATTAACGGATACGCAAGTTGTAACTCCTCCAATCTATCCTCACCACATTTGTTATCTGGAAGAACGATTGAGTAAGTGTGTGCAGTTGCATTACAAACCTCTCCTGCTGTCCAAGCGATGTCAGTTACTGTACCGTTAGCACACATATCAGATACATTACCAAGTAATGAAATCGTAATAGTATTGTTCGGAACCGCTCCTGCAAGAAGTGCAGCTTTCTGAACCTCTGTCATTGGTGTACTAAGGATAGCTGTGTAATAACCTACTCCGTTGTTGTTCCCAGATTTAAGAACTGATCCGGTAACATAATTCGCAAGACCTGAGAACTTAGCTTTCAAATCAACTCCATCATCTTCAATCGTGAATGCGTACAAGTACCCTCCTACTGCTGGATCGTATCCTGCTGGACAATCTTCACAACCTTTGATTACTGATGCCAATGTTTGCTCGTACTCATCAGGTGCTCCTGCTGATACCGGTAAGATTACCTGGTAAGTAGAGTTCGAACCTGTTCTGTTTACTCTTTTAACATCGAAGTCGTACTGAGATGCAACTAAAGATTCTGCTCCGTCCGAGCCTGTGTCACAAACCTCTAAGGTGTATGTTTGATAAGGTACTAAAGCTACATCTTCTCTACAAGAGTATACTGGTGTAATTTCTACAACCTCGTCTACTGTCATACCACCTGTCAACTGCTTACGCTTCAACATTTCAATTGCTTCGTCTACAATAGCTGTACAATCGTAGTTAGCACATCCGTCGCATGTTTCACAGTTGTCAAAAGGGTCACAATTTGGAACCTGAATGTTTACTGACACCATCTCACAGTTAGTAGCTCCACCTCGGTACTCTAATGCCCCACCATCAATTTTCAAAGAAAGTCGGAAATAAGAATCTTCTGGTTTGAATTTGAAAGATGTTGATGGATCAAATCCGTCATACCCTACAATAACCTCGTCAAATCTCTGCTCTGTTTCTTTTGGTGCAGATACTGACAACTTAACTACTTCTTCTAGAGAGAATGGTTTAGTTGACTCACTAAAGTTATTTCTTGACCTGTTTACGTCAATGGCTTTAATACCTGTTCGTAGTTCAAAAATCTTCTCGTCTTTAGGTGCTCCTGCAGTAGTTGCAACAATCCCTACACCATCTCTAGTTGTAATCGAGTTGTTTACTAAAGCTAACTGACCTTTTGCCAAGAGATTCGAACCTCCGGAAGTTCTTACCGAACCACCCATGACCATGAAAGGTCTGTCAAATGCTCTGTTTAATCCCATTTTACTTGTTTTTATTTATTATTTACTTTATTGTTTTAAACTCTCGAAAAGAGAATCCTTGTTTATTTGATACTTGTTTACATCCTCATTCATTGCTGCAAAATCTTTTGCCATGTAAAGTAGGATCTTGTACGCAGTCTTTTCGTCCCACTCTGGGTCTATGTTTTGCGTGGAAGGTGTTCCGTCTATTTTGATGTAACCATCGATGGAAACCTGTCTTGGGAGTTTATAGTAAGTCATTTTAACTCCTTTGATAGAAAAATCATTTTTATATACTGCAACTTTATCTCCTTCTGATAAGTGGTATACTGTTTCTCTGTATTCGAAGTTTGGCTTACTAAACTCGTCTGTTAATATTTCCTCCAAGTTCTCGGTTTTCACTTCCTCTGTGTGTAACTCGTCTGTACAACCGTCGCTAGAAGCTTGTACGTGTAAGTTGGAGAACTCGAAGTAATCTTCTGGAATATCGTATAAATCGTAGATGTCTAATTCCGAGTTTTTGTTGAGTTTTTTACGGGGTACTAGTAGGTGACTTACTTGCCTTATTTCATCGCTGTCCCTGTTGTTTAGTACCCAATCGTAAAATCTTAATTCAACATCTCTAAACAACATAATAAATCTAGCTCTGTCAACGTTTATGTTGTTGTTAGTCGCATTCCTGTTCACTAAAGTTAGGAACTTAACGTAAGCTTCTTGGATTTTCAATTTTAGTTGTTTTTGGGATTATCTTAATCTTCGTCTTCCGATAGAATTAATTCTTTTTTGATTTCCTCAAAGTGTTTTTGAGTTGCGATATTGGATGCAGCCGTCTTAAGATCTCCTCCAATTTCCTCACCTTGGTAAAAGTAAACACCATTTAAGGACTTGGTAACTCCTCCTTGTGGGTACTTTTGTTTCAACACCCTGTAAATCTCTAACTTAGCTCTTCCTTCCTCAGTCTCTGATTCTCGGATCAAGCTGTTGTAGAGTTTTAGTTTGGATTCATCTTGTTCAATTAAGTCTTTGAACATAGACATCATTGTGGGTTTTGAAACTGAGTCTGAGGTTGTTAGTCCAATGTAGTCTAATACCGCTCTTACTCTTGTCTTATCAACAGTAAGTAGTTTCATAAACGATTCGATCGCTTCAAACTCCATTGCTGCTTTCTCATCCTTACGTTTCATTCCCTTGTTAATATCGATGACAACGTATGTGGATTTTGAGTACTTATGATCTCCTTCTTGACCTTCTGGTGTGAGGTGTCCTGTCATAAGTGCAAAGTATAATTCCACTCTGTCCTCAATCTTTTGTGTGTTGAAAACTTGTCCTGTGTAAACTTTGAAAAGTTTATCTCTCCAATATTTGTTTTCAGCTGCTTGTGACAACACATCCGCTCCTCCTAGCATTGCTGCATAAGGTTTCATAACGTTGTCTACTGCACTCTTTAACCTGGACTTGACCACTGTTGGATCGTTTTCCGAAGCGTAGCATCTTGAACTTTCGTAGAATCCTGTGTCCCACAATCCAGCACTGCTTCCTGGTGATACTGATGCAAACCTGCACGTAAACATATCTCCTACTCCATCCGAAGGTAACCTTGTTACTCCTCGCTCTTGAAACCCTGATGGGGCATCATAATCTGCTTTATCTTTTGTCGTGTAAATAGTGTTATCGTACACCTCGAACCCGTCTATAGCAAACAGTAATTTCTTTTTTTCACTCATGTTGGTTATTTTATGACAAATTTAGTTCTTATCTGTCACAAATAAAAATAGGTAACAAAATTTGGAATATTGGGGAAAGTGTTACCTCTCCCCATTTTCCTTTTTATTTAGTATCTATCTCTGTCTAACTCAATCGTTACGAATCTTGTAGTATCCAGTACTAAAGCTCCTGACTGAGAAGTTGCCCAGAAGTTACGTCCCATAACCTTCATAGAAGATTGTACATTTTGGAACTCATTGCCGTTTGGCATACGTCCTTGTTCGTATCCGTAAGTCAAGTGACCGTCTTTTGGCTTAACGTAGTAGATGTTAGCTGCTTTGTTACCACCTTCGATAACGCTTGCATTCTTAACTTTTTTACTTACATTAGAGTATTGACCGTCTGTAACATCCCACATAACTAATGAGTGAGAAGTCCAAGCCTTACCTTCACCATACATTCCTGCACTGTGTCTATCTGCCAATGGCATAAAGTCTAATGATGGATCATGCTCAACTTCTACCATTCCGATTCCAGGGAAAGTAACAGCCTTGATCATTACCGCTTGCATTTTCAAGTTGTCTAAAGAACCTGTAAACACTGGTTGTCCGATTTGACTATCAGTCCCTAACATTCCTGCTGGAAGTGCTCCTAACTGAGAAATCGCTTCTTCTCTGAACAACTGTAAAACGTTTTGGTATGCAAACCAACCTGCCTTAAACTTAGTAGTTCTTGCACTTGGTGCAATGTCAGAGTTTTTGTAGATGTAACTAACTGCCTCCCCGATGTGGTTCAATGTGATTCCACCTGGACGAGAGTACTTGATTAATTTACCTCTTCGCATTTGGTGCCATACCCCTTCATTCACACGTTTAACTCCGTTAGAAGTTTGAACAGTAGCTGCTCTTGCGAACAATAAAGAGTGTGCCTCCATTTGTGTAAGCTCCATCAAAGCTAAGTACTCCAATGTAAATCCGATTTGTAATGTATCTTTACGGATACCTTTACCGGATGCATCTTTCTTGGCTGTAAAGAACATTCCTTTATCTTGTCCACCTAACGCCTCTAGTTTCTGATTTACAGAATCCATCATGTCATTACTGAACTGAGTAAGTCCTGGAGATTTCATTCTAGCTGCTTTTGCAGTGTAGAAAGTCTCAACCCCTCTTGGAGATCCTAAGATAAACTCATTTGTGATTGAACCTGTAGGATTCTTGATCATGTTTACTCCGGAGAATCCTGTACTGAACTCAGCTAAAGAGTGTCCAATTTTAACGTACTGAATACCAGCTTTCAATTTGTCCTTAGAGAACCACTTAGTTTTATCCTGTGTGTTCAAGTGAACGTAGTGTAAGAAGTTGTCTCCTACTCGTTCTACTTCGTGGTCTTCTGACACCATAATGTTTTCTCCGAACTGTGGATCATACGTTAAGATATCTCCCTTAGTAAACTCGTAAGACAATACAATCTTAAAGATGTTTCCATCAATACCTGGGTAATCTGTGTAAGTAGACATGTCCTCTGCTGTGTAACAACGAGATTCTTTTCTGTTTACAGGAAGATCGTAGGTGATTGTGTCCCCTTCTTCAACTTCTAATACGGCTGCGTCTCTGAAAAGGTCTCTCATAAAAGGTACCTCCACCTTGTGCGTAGTATTAAATAAGTTGATTAGACCTAAGTGTTTCTTGTGGGAATCTTTCCCATCGGTTAGGTAGGTGTGTACCTTATTAGAGTCCATCCAACCTAATGTTTTCATCTCCTTGTGGGAGGTGAATCCAATTACCGAGTCGGAATTGATAGACTGCCTAATATCAAAGTTATTCTGCGACATTCTTTTTTCTTTTAATTTATATTACTTGTTTACTTTCTATTTAAGACTGTCCAAACTGATTATGTCTTTGTCAGCTTTTCCTGATTCTTTCTTACTTACTTCATAAGACTTCTTGTTTGTTCCAAGCCTTATTACTGTTTGGTCTTTCAACCTTTGTTTATTGATAGTTTTAGAAGACAAGTGTCTGACAAACTCCTCTCTATCTGAGAAGAATAGTGTTAACAATGCAACATCTTCCGGTTTACTCCTTGACGCTTTATACATCTTGTCAATCTCGTATTCCCCATCTTCTCCTTTCTTAGTTGCCAAGTCTACCAATTTTTTCCTAACAGCCTCTTTCATTTCGTACTTGGTAACCAACTCTTCGTTTAGTTCTTTCTTGTACTCCTTGAAAAGCTCATGTCTTTTCTTGGCACTTTCCTCAGCTTCTGTTTTCAGCTTTGTTGCGTGTGCCTTAATAGATTCACGTATCTCAGTATCAAACTCTTTTGCCTTTTCTTCAAGAATCCCTTTCTTTTTATAGATTTCGATTCTCATATCAATTTCATCGTCCTTCTCCTGTCTTCCTCTTAAGTAAAGTTCTACAGCTTGCATTTGACCATTTTCAGTTGATAAATCAATTCTATCAAGCGGGTCTGTGTATGCTTGCTTGTATTGTAGTAACTCTCCGATTTGTCCTCCGTTCTTTTCAATCTCAATGATATCCAAGATCATATCCGAAGTTCCCTCAATCGAAATTTTACCCTCAAGTGCTTTCTCCCTTTCAGCAGAAATTTTACTCTCAATCAAGTCCTTTATGGTCTGAGGTGTGAGTTCCATATCATCGATACTTACTTCTACATCATTCCCGTCTTCATCTTCCCGAATAAACGTCTGCCCCTCTCCAAAAATACTTGTGATAGCATCTCGGTATAAGTCAGGTGTTGCTTCCTTCGCAGGTTTCCCTTCTTTTTCTTCTTTGTCGACAATCAGGTCTTTTCCCTCTTGCTCTTCTTCCTCTTCTTCATCTCCCCTCTCTTTCAAGAAGTTCTCTGTGAAGTCATCACTTTCTTTCTTGCCTTCAAGTTCGTCTCCGATACTTTTTTCAATCTCCTCTTTTTCTTGCGCTGCTGTCTTATCCATCGGACCTGACATCAGTGCGTCTAGTGAGATTACTTCGGCTCCTTCTTCGTGTTCTGACATTGCAAATTTAATTTAAGTTATTGGTTATTACAAATTGGTTCGTAATATTTAATCTAGCAGGATGTACTATTTCTTTATTACAAATTAAAAAATATTAATTCTTGTTTATCTCAGATGTGTAAATTTTGGCATCAATCTCCCTCCTCTTGTTTCGGATCTCTTCTGCTTTCAATTTCAACTTCTCTTCTTCTAGTCTATTTTTACTCAGTGCAGAATTTTCTCGGAGCCTGAACTCCTGTTTATCCTTTTCATACTGGTTGTTAATACTAGTATCCTTTCGGGCATCGTCCCTAATCTTACGAAGTTCATCGTATGCTTGGTTAGATGTTTCGTCTCCTGATGCAATACCTGCAGCTTTGATGTACTCGATATCTTTCCTAGCCTGTCTATCCTTTTCTTTAGACTCTTCTTGTCTTTCCCACTTAACAGCTTCTTCTTGTTCTCTGATTTGAGCTTCTTGTTGTTGTTGCTCCATTGTTCTTCTGTGGTTAAGCTCTTCCTGCTCTTGTCTGTTTTCTCTTTCAATTCTAGCGATCTCCAAAGCCTCTGACATCACATCTGATGAGATAAGTCTTGCAACTTCTAAAGTATCTGCGCCCAAAGTATTAGTTTGCATCAAGTATGCTTTGAAATCCTCTAGTTCTTTCCTCTTCTTAGAGTTAGTTGCAGGGAGGAGTCCAATTCTTCTGAAAGGTAGTTCAGGATCAGATAACTTTAACCATTCTATACTTGCATCACTCTTAGTATACATTATCGAATTATCCTTGCCCGTAGACTGAGAGAATTGTGCTATTGATAAGTGCAGTTCAAGGCACCCTTTATTTCCAACTTCGTAGTCTTCATAAATCTCAGCTATTTGTGCGAAAGATGCTTCTTGTGTAGTTTTAACCCCACTAGCAGTTTCGTACTTTGTAGGTTCAGCCATCATCTGTCCGGTAATCCCTACTGATTCATAAGCTTTGTTCTGATAGAATCCTGCAAGTTCTACCCTACTTGAAATTTGTTTTGTAAAACTAACATCGTGTGCAGCAAACTGGTTAAAGTATGTTTGATCTTTCTGAGCGTCCCCCGACGTGGCCACGGGCATAAGTCCAATATCCTTGGCCAAGTTCCTAATGTGGATTATCGAGTCCGTTACATCCCCAAAATTTTGATACTCACTTGGAATCAAGTTCACATCAAACAAAAAGAACATCCCAATCTCTTTTTCAAGTAAGGATGTGATCTGATTCATACACAAGTTATATGAAGCTTGGTACGGTGCAATTCTTTTTGCAAATGATTTACCAATATAACCCCCAACCGGAAGTAGTACCTCAAAATCGCTGTCTCCTCTAATTTGGAATTTAGTTTTTCTACAATACAAGTACACTGGTTTTACCATTCCAGGTGCACTTATTTTTACACCTTCGTATGTAAATGGTTTATAAACCCACTTGATTGTATCTTTCTCGAAACTCTCTACAATATCAACCCTACTCTGTTTGAATGAGGCTTTTATATCATTGTCTTTCAGAAACTCAGGTAAAATATCTTCTGTTACAATCTCTGTGACTAATGCTCCAAAATCGTTTTCGTATGTTAGGTATCCAATTAGATCGTATGCCCTAAAGTAGACCTCTGTTACTTGACATAAATCCGTCCTGTGTACAAAGTCACTTCTAAGTACTTTTGCATAGTTTGTGTACCTACCTAAAGTGTCCCCATGCATTCTAGGTAAATACCGATCAGTTGTCTCCCCTGTCTTTGCATCGGTGTAGTTACCTAACGGCATTCCCAACTCGTCTTGCATTCCAAGATAGAAGTTGTAATCTAAAACTCCACTGAAAGGTACTCTTGCTGTGTTTACAAAATTACCTGTTATTTTATTTCCTATTGGGTTTGGTCCATCCATGTGTCCTGAATAAGCCCTCCAATTGTCATTTCCTCCAAGAACCTGTCTTAAAGTCTTCGCATCAATCTCGTGTCCGTATTTTGCCTCTACTTCACCAGGTGTCATAAAATGCAATCTTCCTACATACTCTCCTTTTTGGGGAAGCAGTGCTCCGGTCTCTTTTGAGAAGAATGTGTTTTTTGGAGACCATCTTTCAGGTCTGTACGAGTCTGCCGTCATAACATACTCCCGGAAGTATCTTCCTGAAATAAGTTTATCCTTGAGTTCTTCTTTCTCTAGGTATGAGAAATCAAATAGTTCTCTATCTCGCTCAATTGTAGCCTCTCCCCACTTTCTACCTTTTGATTTAAAGGTTGTCTTTAGGTCTCTATCCAAGTCTTGTGGCACAAGTTTACGCTTCTGCTCTTCAAGCTCTTGCATGTATTGCTGTTGCTCTTCCTCTGATTCGAAACTCTGTCCTTGTGGGTTTATTCCTTGCTTTGCAAGTTCTGTGTTCACCTTGTTTTCAATAACGCCTTGGATGACTTTATTGATCTCTTCATTCTTGAATCTAAGAAACTCGTTCTCAGCAACCTCTCCGGTATCTGTAACGTGGAACTTGTTTTGAATGTCAATATATTTTCCTACGATCGCTCTGATAATCAGTCCGATGAGGTCATAATGTTTTATGTGTGTAGGTATTCCAACACCGTCTAGTAACTCTTCTAGATCACTTAGTTGTGGAATCACCTCAGACAACTCTTGGTATGAGATATCATTGTCTACCATTCTGTAGTAGTCGTAGAACTCCATATTCTCTTTAAACTGCCTAGTTGCTAGAGCCTCAAAAGAATCCATCACAGCTTGTTGCCATTTATCGGAATCCTTTGTCTTCTTATCTACGTGCATCGGAGGAAGTGTCTCCGTCCTATAAACGTTATTTATCCAATCTGTCATTAGCTCTTCTTTTTCCTACCTTTAGCTCTGGCTCTTTTATCTCCCGGCATATCTGATGTTGACCCCCTGTTGGTAGAAGAGTCCTTTACCCTGATACCACTTTTAGTGTGTGCAAGATCCTTCCCTTTTAGGTCGACCCCTCTTTTCAACATAGCTCGTCTTTTCTTGTCAAGTTCTCTCCTCTTAGCCATTTGCTCGGGCCTTGAGTTTACTTCCGTGCTTTTCTTGTCCTTGACTTTCCTAGCCCTAGCTGCATTGGCAGGACTACCTTTGCCTGGAACTGTTGATCCATACTTATAGTACCTTGCCGTTCTCCCTAGTTTTTCTGCCATCGCTTAAATTGTCTTACAAAAGTGTAAAGTTAAGAATTGTAAGTTAATGCTACAAATTGGTCATATTTTCAGAAATATCTAGAACTTATTCAACTTCCTTCTTATTTCCATAGATCCATACTTATTCGACCTAAGTTGTGTATTGATATCTCTTCTAGATAACCTTTCCATCTCGTAGTCAAATTCTTCGTCTCTTGCTTTTGGCAGATACCCCTTTTTGTCAAGTTCTCTTGCGTATGTAAGTGCATGCATGAAAGCATCAATTCTATCAAAGTTACCTCCTTTAGTGTACGCTAACATTTCTTTTAGGAGTTCAATATCTTCGATAAATTCTACTCCTGTTTTTATTACAGGATTACCTTCCTCATCAAATCCGATTACATGTTCCTCCCTTGTATAATCCACTGCCAAGTTGAACATGTATTCTTTGTTACCTGTTGTAGGGTAAATACCAAAAGTGGTTTTCAGTTTCTTATCTGCTCCCTTGTGCCCACTTAAAGTAAAAGACCGTACAAGATAGTCACCTGCAGTCCCTTTGTTGTCTAGGTACTGTTGGAATCCCATATCGACTGCTTCAATCAAACACTTGGCCCCCCAAGCACGTAGCATCTTCTCACAGTTCTGGTTGAAATAACGCATCTTCTCTGGCCTAGCTGAATATGAAGCAGCAATCACTTCACATGGACTGTTAGGTTCTATATTTCTTCTTTTTAGAACATACATTGATCCGAGGGAATCTGTTTGTGAAACGTCAATCTTGTATCCATCGAGTCCTGCTACAAACATTCCTTCCGGTGGAATAGTTTCTGTGGGGTCTATGTGTGCAACTATTGGTGCATCTGATATACCCCCACTATGTCTAATTTTTGACCTTTTCTTTTTTGATAACTCGTAACGTTGTTTACTGTCTTGAATGTGGAGTTCGATATCTTTTCCTGTATCCCCTCTTTCTTCTAGTTTTCTAATATGTCTTTCAATGACCTCTTTTGGAAACGGGTTTTCAGAGTTTGTAAGGAAACAGTCGTCTGTGCTTTGGGGATAATACATCCGGTTCCTATTCCTACTCGCCTCATCTTTTACAGACTCAGAAGTAAGTTCCTTTACTCTTTCAGTTGCCCTTGGCCAATCTGTTACCATTATTTCAACCGCCTTTAAATCTGGGTGGTTGTTTCCTATGAACTCTCCGAAACTTTTTTTAAGTTTGGGAACTTCGAGCCTGTAAGACATTTGTCCAGGTATGAAAACTCCGAATGGTCTTGTCTTACTAGATTTCCATGTTATGCATTCGTCCGGCACACCTCTCTCTAATCTTTCCCAATTACACAGAAGCATCTCGTGCCCTGCTGGGTCTTCCATTACTTTCCTTGCATCCTTGGATAAAAGGGCATTACCTCCCGTCCCTGCACAAATGGGTACAAGTTTATACCCAAACTGTGTCCTAAAGGATGGAAGGGCGGATTCATAAGTCTTCCAAAATTCAAACTTTCCAACTTCATCAAAAATGTATCCAACGGGACTTAATCCAGCTCCTTTCTCAGAACTACTACTAGTTCCCCCGACAACGTTTGTTATGTTTACAGCAGAGTGTAGCATATCTTTACTTGCCTTGTCCTTTATTCCAAAGGTTACAACTTGGTCCCAATCTGCTTTTAACGTTGGCATTTGAAATGCAGCTGTTATTTTACTCAGACTGTGTTTTACAAGGCTTGTTATGGCAGTAAGGTCATTATCACTTCCTCCCATTATCGAGTGTACCCCATCGGGCTTGGTTAGAAGTGTCCAGTGTGTGTTAGATGCAATCGCTGTTGACTTGGTAGACCCCCTTGTCCCAAACAAGAATAAACCCAAGTTGAATTTTTCTGCATCTTGATAGTTATCGATGATGTATAAAAATAAATCATCCAATTGCGGGACTCTTGACTTATCCACCACTTTGGCTCGACCTTCCTCTTTAGTTGGTACGGGCGTCCTAAAAAAGTTTATATGAAAGTACAACCATGGATGAAAAAAATAACCCCCGATGTAAACACCGAAGGTTATCTTCCTTTTTTCTAATTCCCAAAAATCCAGTACTTCCTTAGTCTGCTCATAATAATGTTTCTTTGGATCCCATTTGGGAACGTTCTTCATATTTATGAACAGTTCTGTGGCGTGTATTACTGTATCGTTACTCATTTAGTTTGTTTAAATGTGTCCGAAGTTTGCTTTTAATGTTTCTTCTTCGGATGCGTTTTTTAGAAGTTGTTCTTCTAGGCTTTTATAAAGTTCACTATCGAGAGGAACGATCTCTCCTTTGTCAATAGTAAACATGTCTCGCTCTTGGTTGACAAGGAGATCGTAAGCTTCTTTGTTTTCTCCTTCCACAACAACCTTGACCCCCAATGCCTTGGCAACTGTACTTAGCTCTGTAATAGCGCAAGCGGTGTTTTTCAAATTCAAATCTACCAAGTTGGTTTTATAGAACCTTTTGTTGATTGATAGAATCTGCTCTTTAACATCTGCAGCCGTAATCTCTGGATTATCTTGCTTCATTTGTTTGATTGCCATTTGGTCTGTTTGCATTCCCTCGTGTGTTGCAATCAAAAACTTATCAAAAGCCACTGCTGTTTCGAGCAAAGATTTAATTCGCTCATTCAAATACTTCCCTATTGTTTCTTCTTTCATATTCTACTTTGTTACTTTATCAGCCCACTCTCTAATCGCAGCTTCTCCTACCTCTTGCTCCCCTTGCTCTCTTCTAATCGCAATCCCGACAGCCCTGTACATATCTGAATCACTTGCATCGATAAGGCTGTTTCCAGTGTCACGTTTGTGATGTACCTTAATGCTGTGTAAGATTTGTCCTACCGTTAATTCCGGATACGACTTAATCATCTTTGCTAAATTGTCTACAAATGTCTCTCTGTAGTTGCTGTACCCTTCGTTACTCATATCTTTCAAATCTTAAAACTATACTCAAACTTTCTGATTTACTTTGCGTCAGAAAATATTTTACTAAAACCGTCCTCTCGGATGCATCTCCTTTGAACCCTTTTGTAGAAATGGATAAATCTACGCTGGATTTCTTATCTGTGAGTTCTACGTACTCCGCTACCGTACAAGAGCACCCAGCTTCGACACTTATCACTTTTAATTTCTTTTTGTGTTCAACAAACAATTTGAACTTGACTACCTTCTCTTCTGTTTTAAACTTTCTTGTTAAGTAGACCTTCTTGTCTTTGTTGCTTACCAATATTGAGTCATCATTAGTTGAAACTTTCAGGTTTTTATCAACCTCGCTCGTTATTTCAAGTGGACCCCATTCTGGCTCTAATCCCAATTTCACCTTCCCGCAAACTTCGTCAGGAACTCTCACCTTTTTACTTCCACAGCATCCGCAGGCAGTACAAACAAAATCATCTTTGCAAATTGTTTCCAGTTTAATTTTGGTAACATCAGAGAGTTTGCTTTTTTCAATGTTGTTAGAATTGTACTCACAACCTCCACAGATCTCCATTCTTCTCTGATACCAACTTTCCTCCGTTGGCTCTTTTGATGTGAATCCCTCTACTATATTTTTAATCTTTCGTAAACTCATTGTATTTTCTATTTTGAAATTCCTCTACTTGTTTCAGATCCATTTTCTTATTCAAATACTTATTCTTTGTCCTCTCGATTCTCAGCTGAGGCGTATTGTACCTACTGAAATCTAACTTTGGTCTGAGAAGAAAAACTTTCTTTTTTAGGTTCTGCATGTTTGCACTTAACTTCCTCCCAATTCCCTCTAACCTTTCAATTATCCTGTAAACCGTATTTACCCTAAAATACATTGTTCCCAGTCCTGACAAGTACATCGTACCACACTCAACTTCATCTGACCTAACCTTCATTGACTTGATTAATAGTTTGATGTTAGCTTCAATCTTTTCCCTTGGAATACCTAACTCCTTTTCCATCCGATCAACGATGTCTTTGGTGTAAGCTATCTCCCCTTTACTCGTCATAGTCCAACTTAAAAGTTATCATAAATCTTGCAACAGTTCTTGGGTCCGTTAAATAGTAATCCCGAAGCTTCTGTAACACTGGGTTCAAATGGTTTATCCGGATGTTCCATTTATCCTTGATAATATACCCACCTTCCCTCAAAGTATAGTTCAAACTATTCATGTACTTTTCACTTGCTCCGAAGAATTTACCTGCAGACTCTTTTGTCTCAGTACTAATCCCTTTCTGCAAATACATAGAAAGCAAAACTGTTGGCTTGTGGGCCAACGGATTACTAACTTTGCCCGTCATCTTTCTATAGCAAGAATACAAAAATATGCAATGGTGCAACATCTCCAAGTCATCCTTTGGCTTAATTGCTGATAATGAGAATATATCCTTTTCCAATCTTTGTTGTCGTTAATTATTCAAGTTTAAATTCGGAGCTGAGTTTAAATCCTCTTTGAAGAATCATTAATTGATAAGTCAAACGAGAATTATATACTGTTCCAATTTCTTAACTTACGAAAGTTTATCTTCGATCTTTGGAGCTGTTTTAAGAACTCGGAGATTTTGATATAGCCTTGGTAGGTTACCCTGGTGGCAAAGTTACAATGAATATTTGACATTTGCAAGTCTTTTTGTAACTTTATTGAAAGTTTAACTAAAATTTAACAAATAAGCCCTAATATCCCCTAAAAACAAATCTTTTTGCTTGGTAAGTTTCTTTATTTTAATTTTGTAGTAAACAAAACCAATGGATTTTCAAGAATATTTTTACGAGGTATGGCAGAATCTGTCTTTTTCCGTCGTCTCAAATGAGTACAGGCAAAGGAATTTAGAGCTCATAGAATCTGTCACTTATGATCTGTACAGGCTGCACGATCAGAACGGGAGGCTCGATATTGATTTATCAAGAGTTATCCTCACTGGGTTTTTTACATCTCTTTCAAAAATAGGTGTTAAATAATTTGTTTATGTGAAATCTATTTATTAGATTTGCAAGAATATAAAGACATATAAACTGCCAGGAGGGATCAACGTGGAATCCCAAACATAAAAAACACGATATTAAACCCTAGCAGTGATCAAAGAAGACGGTGACAGAAAAACCTATGCAATGTCGTAAAGCTGACAACATAGTCCTTGGGATTTCAAAATCAACCCATGGAGCCGAGCCAAAATTTGAGGGAGTTGAGGACTCTCTCTTTACGTCAAAATGATGTCCAAGGGGCCTTTTCTTTATTTGATCTGATAGTAATTTAGGGAAGAACCCTATTTCTCTATTATTTTCTTATTATACTCCTAGTATAGTATATAGAATATAAAGAGTAGTTATTATAAATCTGGGTGCTGAGAGGGTACCCAAGGTATAAAGCTTTCTATTCCCTAAACTTTAACTATTTTCATATTTTATTTGTTTTATTGAAATACTTTTTCTACCTTTGTAAAAAGATAAATTATGAGCTTATTAAATAGAAAATGGTACAGAAACTTATTCCTACACCGGACATTTGTAAAAACAGGGGGTAACTGGGTAGATATTAAAAAATACACCGGTGGTAAAGTGACTGATGTTGATGGTAAATGGAGTACACAGGCTTTTTGTGACTGTGGCAATGAGTTAGTACATAGTAATTCATTCTTACAGGAAAGGGATTTGAAAAACTGCAGTGTGTTTGATTACAAATGTACTAATTGTGGAGAAAAACAGTATTGGAACCCATGTATAATCCCTGGACTTTTGAAATGCGATAAGAAAGGCAATCCACTAGAAATGTACATGCAAACCACACACTAATAAAATATAAGCTATGGTAATAAATAACAAAGAGGAGTACGATGAGTTTTACCCATACGACAAAAAGAATATCAAACTTTACCCAAAAGAATACCCGTGTGTTTGTAAAATTGAAAATGTAGGTGCAGGTATCATGGGAGATTATTGGCAAGTATACGTAGCATATTTTCCAAAAGATGTTTCAATAGAAGAAGCGTTTTTGTTAGGAATAAGAAACCCTTGGGAAGAGGTGAAGGTTTTTAATATATCGGTTGGATAACGGACGAGTGTATGAGCGGTAGTCTACACGAACCAAACAAAAAAGAAACAAAATTAATAATTAAACAACTGCAATAGTTTAAAATGCCTAACGGCTATTGCTTATACACATTGTTAGGCAACGTTTATTATGGGTGAAAATACTTTTAGAATAAAGGAATTAGAAAGACAACTAGAAATAGCAGAAAATTCAAGTGTCTATACAAAAGAAAGGATAGAGAGGTTGTTCGATTATTATGCTAAACAAACTGGTATAGCTTTAGACGGGGCTTTGTTAGCCTATATACTAAATAATATTGCCTAACTACTTACTAAAAGCAATAACACTACGGAGTAATCACTTGACATTTAATACACTTAACCCCCTAAAAACACCTTAATTCGAAGGTTGATCGCAGATAAATACTTAGTAAGGTTGAATAAGTGGGTCCTAAATAACACTGTTCAATATGTCTAAGACACTTACTAGGTTTTATTTTCACTAAAATGTTGCAGGATTGAAAATGTTTTTGTAACTTTGATAAAAAATTAATTATGACTAAAGAGGAGATTGGAGACATAGTAATGGATATTCTTACAGAAGACGGTCCAGATGGGCACACTGACGGAAGTAATGTAATTACCGAATTTATAGTGGAACTATTAAATAAAAAAGGTAAAGAATGGGCTTTAAAATACCGAAGTGATAAGGGTATTATTGAATACTAATCTTACGTGTATCCGGTAAGTGTGTGGCACGATGACTAAAACTGATAATACAAAATAAAAATTATGGCAAAAAAGACAGAGGAAGAACAAGTATCAAAAGAGAATCAAATTAGAAACGCTCTTTTAGGGATTGAAAAGCATTTTGGAAAAGGTGCAGTAATGAGAATGGGAGATAAACCGGAGGTTATTATGGAAGTGATCTCAACTGGGAGTTTGGAGATAGACGGTGCATTAGGTATTGGGGGGTTTCCACGGGGAAGAATCATCGATATAGCAGGTCCCAATGCATCTGGAAAAACTACTTTGACGTTACACACCATAGCACAACTTCAAAAATCGGGTGGTACAGCGGCTTTCATTGATGCGGAGCACGCATTGGATCCAGTTTACGCTAGAGCTCTTGGAGTGGATACAGATTCACTTATTTTATCTCAACCCGACAACGGAGAGCAGGCCCTAGAAATAGTTGATAAACTTATTGACACTAAGGTTGTAGATTTGATTATCATTGACTCAGTTGCAGCTTTGGTCCCAAAAGCAGAGCTCGATGGAGAGATGGGTGACAATCAAATGGGACTTCAAGCTAGACTTATGTCTAAAGCTATGAGAAAGATTACTGGGAAAGCTAACACAAATAATGTGACAGTTATCTTCATTAATCAGATCCGTGAAAAAATAGGTGTTCTTTTTGGCTCGAACGAAACTTCCCCAGGAGGAAACGCTTTGAAGTTCTACGCATCTGTGAGGGTGGATATTAGAAAATCCACAGCTATAAAAAACGGGGAGGAAATTATTGGAAACAAAACCAAAGTTAAAATAATTAAAAACAAAGTAGCCCCACCATTCAGAACTGCAGAAGTAGACATCCTGTACGGAGTTGGAATAGATTTCATCAGCGAATTACTTGATGTATCAGTGAAAGTTGGAAACATAAAACAAAGTGGTTCCTGGTTCTCTTATGGGGAGTCAAGACTAGGACAAGGCAGAGCTTCGGTGATAGATATTTTGAAAGACAACCCAGAACTTTGTGAGGAGTTAAAATCTAAAATAGGATTCAAAAATGTGGAAGTACAAGAATAAACCAGTAGATGATATCAGCTTCTTTCCGGAAGGCTGTATTGGGTTTACATACTTGATCTGTGATAAACAAAACAAGTGTTATGTGGGCTTAAAATCGTTAGGCTCACATACAAATCCAAAGGTAAGTGAAAACGTTTACAAGAAGTTGAAAGAAGAAGGTAAACCTGTCAAAAAGACTAAGAACAAAAAGCTGTCGAAGAAAGGAGCTGTTGTGTGGGATTACAGAAAGGTGGACATAAAAGAATCAAATTGGAAAGTCTACCAAAGTTCTAACACCGAGCTAAAAAAGCAAAAGGAAGTTACAAAGGAAATACTTGATTTTGCATTCTCAAAGAAGCAACTAACGTACTTGGAGTTGAAAAGAATGTTTGAGTTAAACGTACTAGAAAGTGATCGGTATTATAACGACAATATCCTTGGAAAGTTTTACAGGCGTGATGTAGAAGGAATTAAATAAAAAATGGTCCCACGATCAACCCTCTGAGCAATCAAGGACGGAACACGAATGTTACGTGTGATACCACTAGACGTAGTGGAGTAGGGAGTTTTCACGAGTAAAGCCTCGAAATGTAGAAGTTGCAACGGGTGGGGATGAAAGTATTCTGAGTTGCAACTTTTTTAAAATAGGAAAATGAAAATACTAATATTAGGTTACAAGAGATCAGGTAAGGATACCTTGGCAGAACTTTGGAATGAAAAATTCGGAGTGAAGTTTGAAAGCTCTTCAATGGCTGCAGCTAGGATATTTATCTACGACGAGTTAAAGGAGAAGTACGGGTACACAAGTTTTGAAGAGTGCTATGAAGATCGTATGACCAAAAGGAAAGAGTGGTACAACTTAATTTGTGGTTACAATGAGAACGATCCAACTAGGCTCGCAAGAAAAATCTTAGAAGATAGCGACGTTTACGTTGGAATGCGAGACAAGAAAGAAGTTGTAAGAGCTAGATTTGAGAAAACATTTGACTTGATTGTGTGGGTAGATGCTTTAAATAGGGTCGGTGCCGAAGACAGAGAATCTTGTACTGTCACTAAGGAAGATGCTGATATCATACTAGATAACAACGGAGCCGAGCACGTGTTCAAGACCAAAGCACTCGCATTAGGTAAAGCTTTGTTTGGATTTAGAGAACCACCTTTTTAAAAATAAATAATATGGAAAAGTTTAAATTTATTGTATTTATAGAACTGATGGCTCTAAGTGCATGTGCCATATTGCACCTAGTAGCTCTTGTCGCTAAGACAAAGTTTCCTTTAACTATGTATCCAACTGCCTTGGGAGTTGTTTTAATATGTTGCCTTTTAGCAATATTTGTATTTGAGCCCCTGTACACTTGGTTTATAGGGTAATTTTAAAATAAATCAAAATAAATTTGCAGGAATGAAAAAGATTGTGTAGATTTGTAAAAGTAATTAAAACCAATTAAATTAAAAGTATGAAAAAGTATTTAAGTTTAGATTATACGAAGGGTCAATTTTTCGAATATTCTAAGGAAGAAATTCCAGGTTATGAAAAGCACACCGGCAAAGAAGGAAAGGTGTCCTACCGAAATTATTTCTTGAAAGGAGTTCGAGGAGTGTTCAAAGGAGTAAAATTTGAAGACGGAAACTTCGGGGAACAGATTAGAGTTGGTCTTGAAGACAATGGAGTTATGTACTTGTTGTCAATGGGAACTTCAAATTCAAATGGTTACGAAGATGATTTCTTCATTCCGTTGATGCAGATTTTACCAGGTATGAAAATGGGTGAGATTTATTTGATTAATCCTTTCAGATTTGTGCCAAAAGATTCCAAGTACGAGAAAAAAGGATTCTCTGTGAAAGATGTTAACGATGAGAATGTTAACAGAGTTATCACTCAGGCGTATTACAAAGGGCGTGGTGATGAGAGAGTGTTGATTGAAGGAGATATTCCACCATTGGAGTTTGAACAAGATCGCAAAGAGAAGTGGACAGTAGAACCAGTTTCTTTGAAAAACCGAAACAAAGTAATCGACGATATTATCATTGGACTTGAGAAAACACATCCAGCAGACTTTGGAGCAGGTATTACAGGGTACAACGTGACTACAGCTGACGTAAGCCAACCAAGAGTTGCAACACCTGTAGCACAGGCAGAAACTGTACAACCGGTAATTGCTGTAGACAATTCGGCTCCCGTAGCCAACGCAGAGAAACCTGCGGAAACTAAGAAGGTAGCTGTCAAAAACGACGACCTTCCATTCTAAACATTAAAACCTACAATTACTCCGCAGAGGCTCCGTCATTAAGTTGGCGGGGCTACTAGTGGAAGTAGCTAAAATTAGAACTATGAGCGAAAGTGCAGCTAAAAACATTTATCTAGATTTGTTAGAAAACAAAACCCTCCCACTAGGAATGAGTGGAGACTGGGAGAAAGATAAAAAAGTATTCATAGAACAGTTCAAAATAGATCAAGAGATTGAGGCTAATGATTTAACTGTTTGGGACCTAGAGTTTGATGATGAAGAAGATTATTACTAAAGTGAGAAATAAGTATGACAAGGTACTTATAAAGAAGTTATACAAAGCTTCAAAAGATAAATCAATTAAACTAATTTCTGAAAAGTATTGCGAGGAGGTAAATATTGATTACTCCGAGAATATAAGAAAAGCCATAAACAATATAGTAGTCGACTTGAATCTAAAAGTGGGCACTGTAGAGCTAGAAAGTACAGAAGCCTACAAAAACGCAAAGACAAACAAACCAAAGAAGAGTAAGAACTACCTTATCACATACGCCCAAGACAACACTCCAATTTATAGTAAAGTTTGGGAGGGTATGAAAACTTTGGCCAAGGAATATAATGCCGAGATAATTGTTATTCCAGGTATCTATTCAAACCCACAAAGTGAAGCAGCCAACTATTCAACAGGTTGGCATCCCGATCTAACTGAGTATATGTTCTCGGGGCAGCACAAACTAAACAACTTTTTAACTATCATTAGTGATGCCAATGTAATTCCGACAGCAATTATGCCGTTGAATGGGTTTGAGGGTATTACAGGAGAGGAATCAAGTATCGTTGGTCATCCAAGGCAACATAAGGTTGTAGTTCCAACTCTTCCAACTAGTAGGGATAAGTTGATGGCGACAACAGGGTCAATTACAGTTCCGAATTATAGAAGATCAAGAACTGGAAAGAAAGCTGAGTTTCATCATATCTCAGGATTTCTAGTTGTAGAGGTTTTCGATAAGAACGATTTCGTATTCCGTCATGTATCTGCAAACAAGCAAGGAGTTTTCCAAGACTTGTTTTATGTAGTGGATGGCAAAGAGATCAGAAAAGACGGGAAGTGGGATACGTTGATTATGGGAGACATTCACCACGGGCACCAGGACGAGGAAATGGTAAAAGAGACTTTCAGATTATCTGAAATTGGAAAACCTGAGTACGTATTACTGCACGATGTATTTGATGGATCATCTATCAATCACCACGAAGCGAAAGATTTTGTCAGACAGGTTATAAACGAGAAGAAAGGTGTCACCTTGAAAAAGGAACTTGACGGAATTGTTTCTTGGATCCGAAAATATCAAAGTAAGACTTGGCAGTTTGTAAATATTCCGAGTAATCATAATGATTGGTTAGACAAGTGGGTCAGACTACGTGATGGGAAGAATGACATTAAGAATGCTATCCTATACAACGAGTTCCAAAGAGTTTTATTCGACGAACTTGCACCGAATGGACTGGTTGCTTATTATTTAGATGAAAATTTGGATGGGGTGATCAGTCTAGGAAGAAACGATTCTTTTAGAAGACTTGGATTCGAATTGAATAATCACGGGGACTTGGGTGCCAATGGTGCAAGAGGTACAGCACTTACATTTAAGAAATTAAACGTAAAAATTGTTTCCGGAGACAAACACTTCTTGTACACGATCGATGGAGCTCACGGAGTTGGTGTTACGACACACAAGTTTATGGGCTACAACAGAGGACTTTCTTCTTGGACACAAAGTCACGGTGTAGTAAACACTAACGGAAAATTCCAGCACCTAATGTTTGTGGGGGGAAGATTTACAAAATTATTTTAGTATGCAACTAAACGAAGCAATTGAAGTACTACGTAAACACAACGAGTGGCGTAGAGATAGGGTGTCGGAAGTACCGATGCCAATGACAAACCCAACACTTCTCGGGAAAGCTATTGATTCAATCATAAACAATTTTGACGAGACTCAGTGGCAGGACTACGAGAAAGGAGAGTGGCCAGATTATTACAGACCGGTGCTATGTTACCAGGAAGGACTTCCAAAACTATGTTGGATGGCAAGTAACGGTGATGATAACTTCTTCACGATCTGTGGAACCGACATAATTGTAAACTACGTTAGGTATTGGAGAAATATAGAATACGAACCTGTTAAGACAGAAAAAGAAGGGGTAGCTGAAAACCTAAAAGAGTAGGCAACAAAATAAAAATAACCAGAATGGAAAAAACATTTTATGACAGATTGCTTATCGAAGCACAAGAGTTGGCAGTTAAAACAAACGCCTTGAACGATTTTATGAGAACCCAACCTTTCGTTAATTTAGATAGGCAAAACAAAGATCTACTTTACTCTCAGTCAAGGTTGATGAATGAGTACTTACAAGTTCTTGGGCAAAGGCTTGAGTTACTTGGGGAGAAATTCTCTTTTCCTAAGTAATTTACTAAAATTAAAAGTGGCTACTGGTTAACACACGGTTGCAAGCGTTACAAATAAGAATGTTATTTGCAAGGAGTGTTCTAAACGCCTCTTGACTTAGCCACTTTTTACTCTGTTCAAAAAGACGTATAAAAATAAAACAAAATAAACTTGCGTAGTCGAAACTAATTGCGTAGATTTGTAAAAAAAAGAAAAAGATATGAAAGTAAAAATGAGAGCAAATAGAGTACTGATCAGACAAGCTGCCGAAGAAGGTACAGTTGGAGGTATTGTATTGACACATGATGGTAAGGAACCAGACATCTTTGATGTAATTGCATTCGGAGATGATGTACAAGGACTTGAGATTGGAGATAAAGTTCTAGTTAACATTTTGACAGTAAAGTCAATTTTCCTACAAGGAAAAGAGTTTGGACTTTGTATGGACGAAGCTATTTACGCAGTTGTTGGAGAAGGCACTGAAATCCCAGCGGAGAAGAAGCCAAGTGCTTTATCAAGTTTAATTTTCCCGTCACACGGTTTAATCAACTAAAACAAAAAGATATGAACGTAGGAGATAAAGTAATTTGCGTAGATGATTCAGTTGGACCACAGGTTGACTTGAACGTATTCCCAACTTGGGTTAAAGAAGGAGATATCTACACCGTAAGGGCACTTGAAGGTTCGTTAGGAGGTGGTAGAAGAGTTCTTTTAGAAGAGATCAGAAACCCCTCAGCATACTTCCCCGAGTTAATGGGGAAGACAGAGCCTGGATTTAATCAAAAAAGATTTGCAGATTTAGCAACACACCTTATGAAAAACGCTATTGGTGAGGAAGTTAGTGTAGAGGAGTCAATTGAAATTAAACAGGCAGAACTAGTATGAGAGCGTTATTAGTAGTTATTTTAGTGTCATTGGCAACTATTGTTAATGCCCAGAAAATTGAGTTTGAGGGGTATCACTCTAGAAATGACGGACTTAAAGAGTTTAAAGACGAGAGATCTAGGTTGGATATTGATTTGACAGAACGGACTGTAACTTTTGTAAGTCAAGGTGGAGTGTTCTTGCAGTTCCCAATAAGCGAAGTATTTAAAAAAGATAAAACAAAGTACTCATCTTATACTATAGTGAGTTCATCAGGACAAGAGTTAATTTTGTACATACCCTCAAACGAGGAGTTTTGCATAGTTTCGGTGGGGACTAGAATTTACAGTGGAGTAATCATAAACACAACAGAATGAAAAAGTATTTATATTTAGTGGTATTGGTTCTTATAACTTCCTGTTCTTCTACGAAGTTGGTAAACAGGGCAATTAAGAAAGATCCGAATGTACTTACGCCCTACATAAAAACTATCGTTAAAGAGTGCGATAGCACCGGCACGCCTATTTTGATGTCCGAAGCCACTCCGCAACTCTCTCCGAAGCAACAAGCAAGTATTGAAAAGCTGCAGATTAAAGAGGATGCCAAGACCGATCGTAAGAAGGATAAGCAAGATGCAAAAAACGCTAACAAGAAAGACAAGCGTGATGCCAAGAACGAGAATAAAGAAAACCGTAGGGAAAACAAGCGTGGTAAAAAGAAAGACAAGTTAGATGCCAAGGTAGATAAAAACGAATCAGATAACCAGGCTAAAGTAGACAAGGTTGTTGCCAAGCAAGACGGAAAGAACCATCGTGCAGACAGTAAACAGGATGGTAAGAACGAAAGAACTGGAATAAGAAAAGATGCTGCAGTTGATAAAGTAGGTGAAAAACAGAAAGGCAAAACAGACAGGTGGAAAGCTGTACTAGAATCCTTTATTTGGGTTTTTGTTATTATCGCTTTTATCCTAGGGATTTTCATTGGATACTATGTAGGTAAACTTTTTAAGAAGTAGTTATGGAAAAGTGGAATAAAAGATTAAGTCGTTGGGATCAAGTTGACTACGAAGTTGAGTGGGGGGATGAGTTTGAGGACACTTCCCGCAGTCACAAATTGATCTTTCAAAAAGAAGGAGAAGAAACTGCGATATATAGGGAAACATCTGATGCGTGTCTTCTAGGAACAGTCCTGCACAGCAACACTCTTTTATTCTCAATAAAGGAAGTAATGAACTCAAGTCACCCAAACTTGTTTTCAGGTATGGATGAGTTCTTAGATTTCTTCTATTACAACTTCGATTTGTTTGAGGTATCATTTGATGGCACAAAAGTAACAGTAACATTTATGAACAATCACATTTTAGATTATGATCCAATGGACTATAGAGGAACTGCAAAGGGTTGGTAATAAGCCATTCGACATCGCAGAAGAAAACATTCAAAAATTCAGGTACGAAATAAACAGGCTACATACAGAACAACATCCTGGTAGCAGTTATGGGGAATTAATGGTACTTTTCAGCACCCAGGTACCAAATATTGCCGAAGTGAGTTTCAAAGGAGAGAGTACTGGATGTTACGTTGTTGAGACTAAAAAGTTCTTATGCCCAGTAGAAGGAATGTTTTCACCCTTGTTTAATCCTAAAATAGAGTTTCAGGGTGGGGCTAGAATGGAAGAGTTTATAAATAAAAAGTAAAGAAGATGGTTCAGAGAATGACGGACAGTTTTGTAGTAGGTAGGATGCTGGGCTCTTTTGAAATAAGTGACTATTACACAGCAACATTTAACAAGGAGGAGTTAGAGGGTTTTTCAAATTTTTTGGATCTCGTTGAAGTTGAAAGAGGTGTCAGATTACCTCTAATACCCATAATAGATTTGTGGAACTTGTTTATGGTTGAGAAAATGGATTGTAATAGTTGTGGTTTTATGGTAGAGTATCAACTGGAGTTCCTAGAAAGGTTAGACCAGTTGGTTGAGGAGGCGTATGAATTGGAATATCCTTTTTAAAATAAATTCAAAATAAATTAGTTTAAACCAAATGTTTGTATTATCTTTGTAAATAAAATATATTATGACAGAAAAAGAAATTTATAACTTACCAGAAAGGACACCAGTTAAGATAAAATCCGATGTAGAATGTGCAGACTTTTATAAGGAGCCCTGTGAACTGGCTTTCAAACTCTATGATAAGGGCAACGAAGATTCCCCAAGAGAATATGGGTATGGAATTTCTACTTTTAAGGATGGTAGGGCTGTCGTCTGCTATCAGTTCCATAGTTCGGACTATGAATTAGCTTAAAAGAGTAACTATTTTTGTAAAACAAAAGGCCCCGTAGCTCAGCTGGATAGAGCAACTGCCTTCTAAGCAGTAGGTCACACGTTCGAATCGTGTCGGGGTCACAAAGCAACACTAGAACTCTAATGCCTCAAAGGGAGAGAACCCAGAACAAACTCAGAGGGCAAAAGTCAAGGAATTTGCCACTAGTGTTGCTTTAACTTAATAAAGAAAACTATGAAAAAGAAAGGAAATTTAATTGGGTTGGTAATTTCGTTAGTGATAGCGATTGCGTTTCAGTTTACTGCGGCAGCGGACACCATTGCTTCGGAAGGTATGGTGTTTTACATTGCAATGACTATGTTATCGTTAGCACCTGTTGCGTTTATCACGTACTTTACAATTAAGGAATGGTAATACTAACCTACACGCTTTGCATAATCCTTATGGTTTTAACCGGGATAGCGAATGCCTTTATGGATAAGTTACAGTTCCATTTTGATGAATCAGTTTTATCTCACTTGCGAGGTAACAAGTTTTGGGATCCGAAAATATCTTGGACTAACAAGTGGAAACACGGAGACAAAGCTCTTGGAGAAAAGTTTTTCCTATCAAGTACAGTTTTTGTATTTACAACAGATGCTTGGCACATGTTCAAGTGGGTGTATGGGAACTCAATCTTTATTGGACTCGTACTCTACGCAACAACGCATTACACGAACAGTTTAGGAATGTTCCTTATTGGAGCCTTTTGCCTAATGATTATTCAACGAGCGACCTTCGAATACTTTTTCAGGGTTGTGTTAAAAAAGTAAATTAATGAGAGTACTAGTAGCATGTGAAGAAAGCCAGGCGGTAACGATAGAGTTGAGAAAACTTGGACACGAGGCATATAGTTGTGATTTATTACCTTGTAGTGGAGGACATCCTGAATGGCATATCCAAGAAGATGTTTTCGAAGTTATTGGTAGGGGTTGGGATATGATGATTGCATTTCCCCCTTGTACAGATTTAGCTGTAAGTAGGGCTAGGCATTTCGAAAGGAAAATAGCTGATGGCAGCCAACAAAAAAGTATCCAATTCTTTATGGATCTTATCAATGCCCCAATTGCTAAAATTGCAGTAGAGAATCCTATTGGAATCATGAGTAGTAGGTTCCGGAAACCGGATCAAATTATCCAACCTTGGATGTTTGGCGACAAGGCTCAGAAAAGTACTTGCCTTTGGTTAAAGGGACTTGATAAACTCGAAGCCACTGACATTGTGGAGAAAGGAGAGTTCTTTGAGTTCGTCAGTAAAAAAGGAGAAAAGAAGAGAATGCCAATGTGGTACTACAAAGCACTTAGTCAGGCAAAGACTCCGGAGCAAAGAAGAACATTAAGAAGTAAAACATTTCCAGGAATAGCTAAACAAATGGCAGTTCAATGGACCAAATAGATTAGGTGGAGGTTTGGCAGTATGGGCCCCCAAAGCCGATCAGTTTGTTTGCAAACAGTCAACGCCCCCACCTTTTAAAACCTCTTTATAGGTTTAGCCCCGTTTCGAAAGTTGCGGGGTTTTTTGTTTCTTATACTTTTCCTTCGATTACAGAGCTTTTCTACAGATTACCTACACATTGTACCACAAAGCTCTTAAAACGTCTCCTATGGTAACGTATTTGACCCCAATCCAAATTTAAACACCTATAAGGATAAATCAATTTAACTCCAAGAGCAAAATATTTCCCGTTAAGAGAAAGTATGATCCCTCAATAAAATTTTAAAACCCTACTAGGTAGAAAAAACACATCCCCCTACCCTTATACTAAAACACCCCACCCCCCTACTAAACAAAACAACACCCCTATCTACACAATATCATAGTACATGATACCAAACAAAAAGAATGATACTATCATAGAGTAGAGACACCTTACCTAAGTTACATAGGAGAGAGGTAGAACAACATAAGGAAGAGTATAGTAACATACCTAGGGAAGATGATAGGAAACTAGTGGGGGGTCCTCTTAAAAAGTTGGTGGGGGGTAGATCACCTATTTGAAAGTTGGTGTCCCATAAAGTTTGGGTGGGCTCTTAAAAGCTTTGGTGTTTGTGCTTAAAACTTTGGCGGGGGTGTTAAGGCAACCTCTTAAAAAGTTGGTGGGGGTAAATATTGAATACGTCCCTGAGCGAAGCACCACCTACTAGATCCCCTTCCCCCTCCTGGTCAATGTTTCCCCTCACCCCCTTACATTTTTATAGAAGTTCGTTTTTTTAGAATCATTTTTTTAAAACTTATTTTTGTACTTTCTTTTTTATTTTCTTTGTCCTTCTTCCTTGTCTGTCCTTTGTCCTTGTTTGTAGTTGATATTCTTACTTGTTTGTACTTTGTCCGCTTTTTTGGTTTTAGTTCTTTGTAGTTGTTTGTTTGTCCTTTCTTTGTACGCAAATTTTTAGCCTTATATCGTTCCAGGAATTGCCCATTTTTTAAATTTTTGGCTTAAAATAGATCTATTTTTGCCATTTTACCGCTTATCATTTTATTTTACCGCTTATCACTCTATATTTACCGTTCATCACATTCGTACATTTTATTCGCTTATGTATTCGTATCTTTGTTCCGTAGGCAATGAAGCCACAAACTTAAATTTATATATTATGAGTACTTTAAACACACACACACACACAAACGAAGTTAAATCTTTTAATTTAAGAGGTTTTAACAAACTTAATGAACTAGTAACATTAAGCCAAAAAAGCGCGAAAGGTATCTTTGCCATGCATCGAAATGTAATATCTTTGTACGTAACTGATAATAAAGATTATTTTGAGGGAACAAAGTTTATCCAAGCTAATAAACTCAATCCAATTGTTAAAGAGTTGAAAGCAAAAGATTTTAAGGTATTCAATTTATTGTTTGGTACTTTCACACTTGATAAAGTTATTAAAGCAAGCGAAGCAAAAGACTTTTTATCAATGATGACTTTATATAATAAAAGTGTATTAACTTTCATCGAATCAAGCGAAGAAGAAAGAGAGTACATTTTGAAACGAGGTGAGAAAATCAATAGCCTATTTAATGCTCACAAAAAAGAGTTAATTAGTGGTCTAGACTTCGCTAAAAATTTAGTTATTTATTTTCCATCATTACAAGAAAATTTGAAAAAGGGTAAAATTAGTACAAACGTAGCTAAATTCTTATATACAAACGATATAGAGAGCTACCAAGCATTAAACGTTTCAAACGTGTACGACGTTGAACACGAAGAGTTGAGAAAAGACGTACAAAAATTGAAAGGTTTGGAGGGTGTTATTAAATTTGATGAGTTGATTAATACAAATGTTTCAGTTAACGAAGCCTTAAAATTAGTAGGCTACGAAGTACAAAAAGAAGTTGTAACAGCAACAGCTAACAATTTAAACGCATAACAAAACAATAACGACTTGTTAACTTTGAACGGTTAACAAGTCACAAAATAGAGTAACTTTTAACGCTTGTTAATACCTTGTTACTCGGTACATTCTTTGACATCTTGGATTAAGTTAGTAAGGTTAAAACCTGAATAACAAAATAGAAAATAAAATTTTCACACTCTCAAAACGTCGTACCTATTTGATACGGTTTTGAAACGAAATAATAAAATCTAACTGAGTTATTTATAGGATTAATTTAAACACTTAAACAAAACGGTAAAATATATAGTATGGAATAAGACTGTATAAACATTGACGACAGACTGTTAATAATTGGGTTAATAGTCGTACGGGATTGGATCATATTCACTATGGGTTCACTATGGGCAAAAAGTGCCAAGTTGCAAAAGCAGCAGAACCAAAAATAGTAAAGTGAAAATCCTGGAAAGATCAAAATTTATAGGGTGTATTATGTCCCACCGAATCAACGTTTAAAGTTGTATAGAGGGATAGGTATGCCCAAAAAGCCCATGGATAAAATTCTTATCGTAGCCGATAACCTCCCTTTGATTGGGGGGGTGGGCGCAAATATTAAAACTAAAAAGATGAAACAAATCAGGTTTGTAGAAGAGACCAATGGGCAAATTGTGCCTAGTCAGTCAGGATTAAGGGACAAAAGCAGAGAAGTCTTTGAAGATAAATTGAAATACAGTCCAACGTACAAAGAACCAAGGGTTTACACTGTTGTATCAAACTACGATGGGGACGTGCGTCGAAAAGGAAAATGGAGCAAAGAAAGAATCTTGGAAGAGTACCCAAGTGCAAAGGGATACCTATATAAAGATTGCATCACGGACAAAGTGGTGTTATTGCGAGTATTCCACAACTTCGATAAAATAGAAGTAACAAAGATTAAACATAAATTAACTAAAAAAGAAATATTCAGATGAATAACTCAAACAAAGCTGTATTGCTTGTGATTACTGCCATGGGTGCGGTAACGTTGATAATATGAAACGGTGGGATTTTACGCACCGAATTTGAAAATAATTACAAGTTTAACTTAAACAGATTGGGCTAATTAGACACCCTGACACCCACTGTTTTATATTTATTGTTAGGGTGCGTTATTTGTTATGGAATATCCACTAAAAGGTACATTAAAAGATTTGATGGAATCTGTACCAACAAAAGTTTTAAGTATGATGGTTTCTCAGAATAGAGATGAAAACTACATATTCAATATTGATGTACAGAATGGTTTTTTGTTGGTGTGGTAATGCACACTAACAACTGTATTAAGTATCTTGGGATTAATCCCACTAAATTAAACTGTTATGGAAATATTAGTAAAGAGAAACGTGCGTCGAAGAATCAAAGTAGATGCAACGATTATAATGATTGGAGATGGACTAATGGAGTTGGCTGGAATGATTCCAACTTCTAAACTACGTGAGATAGAGGGCGTGCGGGGTGTTGCCTACGTTTACAAGGGTAAAGAAGTACGCAAAATGATCTTCTAAAATCCGTTAAGAGAAAGTATGATCCCTCAATAAAATGTTCACACTCAGGAAAAAGGAATACCTATGTTAAAAACAAAACAAATAACTCAAATTTTAATAGCTATATCATCAGGAATATACACTGGTATGAAACTAGCTGAATACATATACCTAAATTAAAACGAAATGGAAGAAAGACTAAAAGATCTCCTAACAACTGTAGAGAAGCAACTAAGAAGAAAAGAAGCATTTTTATACAAACATAAAACACAAATCAGTCCTATGCACAAGATAGAACTAGAGACTGGTATAAACGAAACAGCACTGCTTATATACAAGATAAAAAGATCCTTGGATGTATTCAGTATATTTATGCACAACACACTTTCAAACGAGAACTAATATGAAAAAGATAAACGTAAGACTAGAGAAAGCCATTGAGATGGTAAGACAGAAGTATTTTGCCTCTGTGAATAATTACAGGGTACACAATACAGAGATCAATCACGAAAAGGCAACAACTTTACAACAAGTATTAGAAGAATTGGAAGCAATTCGGGATGCAGAATAATCAGTTACTAAAAACTAAGAGTATGAGTAAGATGAAATCAATGATGGCTATGTACGCAATGACAATAGCAGCAAGTATGCAAGAAGATAATCCCTTCCGAGAAACAAGACACATTCCAACCAAAGAAGAGTTGGAACAGAGAAGGTGGGTAATAGAACAAAAGCAGCTGAACAAGAAATTGGATGGTGGGTTAAAGAAATTCTATTACCAAGGTGAAGTTATCTATGCGAGAAACAAAAAGAACGCAGATAGAAAAGCTAAAAACAAGGGATTATTGTAGTTGGAATAGTTATGCACTGCATTGGATTCCTAAGCCTCAAAAAAGTTGTCTCCACCCCGTGGCAAGGTGGCACTTGACACCCTTGTAACCGTTGCAAACCCTCACATCTAAAAAATGGGTAAAATTGGATTCCTAAGCCCTAAAAAAGGGCAAATTTGAATGGATTCACTCTCAGAAAGGGGTGATAAACGTGGTGTGGGGGTAAAAACGTCTAAAAAGGGGTGTTTTAGGGTCTGAAAAGACGTTACAGGGGGGTAAAAAACAAAAGTGTTCGACCGTGGGAGAGACCAAGACCAAACCCTTGGTAACACTCACTTGTTGAAAAGTGAAAAATGGTCAAATAGTATCAAAAAAACCGCTAAGAGAAAGAATGATTCCTCGAAAGAATAGTCAAACAGAAGTCAAGGTTTATATAACTGTCTAATATTCAATTATTTAGGCTAATATCGCAAAATTCAATGGGAATACAGTCGAGAGGCACCGATGGGAGGATGTTTGAAAGAAATTGGAGTGAAATGTGCTCAAAAAGAGGTGTGTTTGAAGCGTGGGGAGGGGGTTTTTGAAGTTGTAAGTGCTTGATAATGAGGGTGGTGCCCCCACCCAACTCCTCAAGTAGATACCCAAAAACCCCCCGAAACCACCCACAAAGTATGGTAATACCTAGTGGTGACAACAAAAAAGATTAAAGATATATGCTTATAGCTATACTATGTGTTGTTATTAGTGTTATCTTTGGTATGTTAATGCTGTGATTAGTAAGAACCTTTTATTGAGGGATCAAGATTACTCTTTGCGGAAATTTTTTATAAGTATAAACGAAATTTAAAACTGAGGTTATGGAAACAAGATTAGAAGAGTTGACAAAAGAATTTTACAACTGTGATAAAATTACTATGTTTGAGGAAAAAGTATTAGACAAGCGTACACAAGAAGATGAGTACGTTACATTCAACGTTGGAATAGTAGGAAGATATTTATGTGCCACTCATGTAGCCCTCAATCAAGAGGAAGAAGATAGCCCACTAATTGCAAACAAATCAATCAAGATAGATGTAGACTTTTCCCTAGATGAAAACCTGCAAACATTATATGAAGTATGTATAGAGGCACTATTTAACAGTGAGTTCTATGATTTAGAAAAATAAAACCAAGACAATGCAAAAGAAAATAGAAATTATGGGAGGGATAAAAATCAAGAATAAAAAAGAAACTGAGAAAGAGCGGGCACATAAAGAGGTCTATGTAGGGGGTAAATACATAGGTTACTTCATGCCTAACGTTTCAAAGTGTGCATCAACAGGAGAAAATTGGAACTTCGTACCAAAATGTAGTGGTATCCAATACTTCCACTCACGTACAAAAAAGGAGTTGCTAGAAACGCTTATTAAACAATTAAACAGAGAAAGAGTAGTATTAAAACAACATTTCGGAACAGTAGTGGAATTAAACTAAGGCAATGCAAAAGAAAATAGAATCATTCAGAAAGAAAATAGTAGAGTTCAGTAAAGAGAACAAAGGCACACTCTTCAAAGTTGTGTGTACAAACTACTGTGATGAAAAGTCATACCATTTAAGAGATGGAAAATTAGCGGTGGCTGAAACATTCAACCCCGAGTACGACTTTGCACATAACAAAGTAAAAGAGCGATACCTAAACCAAGATGGTATTTACCTGGCAAGAGAGGTAACGAGATAAAATTAAAACTATGAAGCACTATCAAGTTTATATAGATGTACCTACCAAGGGAGAATGGGAAGACATTGAAGTTGAAGGAATGGAGGTGGAAGCCTTTAATTGTAATGACGCTTATATGAAAGCTACACTTATGGCGCAAGAACTCTATGAGGACTTCTATGTTTGGGAGGTTACGGAAAAAGATATTATTAATTAAAAACAAAGTAAGATGAAAATAACATTGTTCGTAAAGCCTGAGAGCTTGAATAGGTTTGTAGAAGTAATGCAAACATTAAAAGATCTGCCCCTAGAAAGCTCTTATAGAATTGAAGAGTATTGGGAGATAGTATATAGTTTAGAAATGGTATCTAACTATGTGTGGATCACAGTAGACATGGCAGACTTTGCTAAGTTTGGCTACTACATGACTAAAAGTAAAGCATAACGTTCACTGACAGAAAACTAAAACGAGAAAATATGATAACATTAGAAAACCACCTAGTAATCTCAAACATTTTACAAATGAGAAAAGCTATAACAGGACACGAAATAGATTTAGACAATATTGAAAAATACGATATAGGAGGAATGTCATACGATGAACTCAGGGAATTGCAAAGCACATTGATACCTCACTATAACGAAGCAGTAAGAAGTAAACAAATAAAACTTTAAACACCATGAAAAACAAATTAGTAATAAACACAGATGAAAGGATCTTCCTCTTACACTACCTGTTTGATATGGGTAGAAAAGATATGTGTAATCTAAGACAGATAGAAGCATTAGTAAGAGATTCAAATGGAGTAAAAAAGATAGATCATTTTTGGAATGGTAAGTTTGTTAGAATATCTAAGAAAGATTTAAAATCTATGTTGGAAGCTAACTTTCTCGATGCCGGATTTTTGAAACAGATTTAAAACTTAGAAATTATGGAAGACAAAACAATCTTTAAAAATATCAAATTTCCTGAGATAAAGGAAATTGACTGGAGTAAGTATATAGAACCTAAAAAGGTAGTTTTAGTGACTATTAATGGAGGAATTACAATAACTAATTTAGTTAGCTTAAAGTAAAAAATTAGAAATTATGTCAAAAGTAATTAGAAAAGTTTTTAAGATTGATACTCTTTCTTTACATGAGTGTAAAGATGGATACTACCTGTACGATTATGTTGTTGGTATGAATATAAGCATGAGAGCTAAAACAGAGCAAGATGCTTATATAGAAGCATTGTTGTATTACCAAAGAAAGTTAGTTGAAGCAAAAGTCAACTATAAAACTTTAAATGATAAAGTAGAAAGTTTTCTCTGTCAATTTGATAGGGGCGATGATTAGTATTGCACCTATCTATTAGCTATTCCCGCAAAAAGAGATTAAAAAAGGAATTAACAACTGAAAAAGATGAAAAAAGAAATTAGAAACAATCTTGAATATGAAAACATATCAAAGGTTGAACCATTACTAGAAACAATAGTATATGAACTACAATTTAATCTTGATGTTGGTGCAAGCAATGAACTAATAGCAGAGATTGAAAAGCTACAAATAAGAATGTACGAAATGAGAAAAGCGTACCAACTGAAAAAATTAAACTTAAATTAAGAAATTATGAATACAACAGTAGAAAATAATAAACTAATAGCTGAATTTATAGCTCCAAAAAGAGGTCAACAAGTATATATTAAACATCTAAATGCGTGGTTTGATGATTCTATGGGGTATAAATTTCATTCTTCTTTCGATTGGTTAATGGGAGTAGTAGAAAAGATTGAAAGTTTAGGGTACAGTATTATAATAAATGAAAATTGGTGCATAATTAAAAGTAAAAGAACTTTGTATAAAAAAGAACGTATTGCAAACATAAAAATCGAAGCCGTTTACAATGCTTGTGTAGAATTTATTAAATGGTATAACAACCAAAATTCCGCAAAGTAAAAACTGAAATAAATAAAACTTAGAAATTATGGGAAAACTAAAAGCAATAATAGTCGAGTACACATTTATGACAAGGATAGTAATAGATGAGGACAAAGAAAACTTAGAAGAAGTGATAAGACTGTCCGCCCCACAAATTCAAGAAAAACTAAATAACAATGAATGGGCAGAAAATCTAGGAGAATGGTACGACGACGAAGAGATGCTATACGGAGGTCCGTTTTCAGGAAAAGACAACCCACCACACTTTGTAGAATTTTCTCCGCAAAGAAAAGAACTAAGAAAACTTTGGAACGAGTTAAAAGGAGTTGACTGGGAAAAGTTCCTGTATGATGCAGAACAATACAACAACGCCTACAAAGATTGTTATCCTGACCAAGGAGATGCACCAATAGGTTTAATTGTTAAACAAATAACACAGTAGGTATGGCAACAAGTGTAGAAAAATTAAGACGTATAGTTTTTTGGTGTGACTACCAATCAGAGGGATTAAACGATCAGTTCAGAAGCGTTTCCGATATGGAAAAGGCTTATGACTATTGTTGTAACCACGACATCATCGAGTTCTTAGATACCGATGGACTAAGAGCATGCGACACCGAAGAGGAAGAGCAGCAAATTAAAAGAGGGGTAACAGAGTTACTTGGGTATTCAATTTTTAATTAAAAGATTATGACAGCAACAGAAATAGTAGCAAGAAAAGCGTTAGAAAAAGTCTTGATAGATAATATTGATTTTTCTGACTATGGAGACAACCAAGAAGACACAGTAGCAAACTTGTACAGAGTATTCAAAGATGAGTATTTCCACGAGAATGAGTTAAGAAGACAAAAAGGAAGTATGCCAAGAGTAATATCAGAGTGGCTACGTGGACTTCCAAGCGTACTTAGTATGCCGTTCTATACATTCCAAATAGTTCAGCTAATGTATGCACTAGGATACGACACAGAGAGTATGGAGCCTATTGATGTAGATAACATGTACTGGGAAGAGTTAGGGGAAATCATTTACGCAGGTAGGTAAAACGTTCACTCGCAGAAAACAAACTTAAAACTATGGATATGGTAAAAGTTAAAATAGAAATGAGAGATACTTTCTCTCAAGCCTTACTCACGAAAGAAGTTGAAGTGATTAAAAAGGTCGCAGAAAATCTAAAAAGCAGGATCGGAAGCATAGGTAAGGAAGTTAGTAATGGAGTAACTTGGATGTGGAAGATTGAAAAAGTAACAATTTTAAATTAGAAATTATGGCAACAGTAAACAACTTCGATAAATCATCAACAGGAATAGACATCGAGTTCAGTGGGTACTACAGTGGAGACAGAGCACAATGGGACTTTGAAGAAAGTTTGGAAGTGGTGCAACACGAGAGCTATAGAGTTTCAAGTGTTTTATACTATAGGAACTACGGCAATGTAGAAAGCTACACAGGTATCACATTCGACCTTAAAGGAACAAAAGAACAACTGATCAACTTCCTCCTAGAAAACGGTATAGGAAGCACAAAGTCAGAATACAAATCCCAAAAGAAGGATCAACTCTTAGAAGAAGCAGAAGATGCTTTGTATAGTAGTATGTGTCTGTTAAACTACAGAGAGGAAAACAAAGACATAGCAGAATACGGTCTGGAAATAGTGCCATCTAAAAAGTTAGAGTGGGTTGAATCAAGGGGATACTCTCAAGGAGACTATGCAGAGATTGTATATTGTCCGGAAGATCTAAAAAGTGCGTGGGGTCGTGAAGCAAATGAAAGCGATTTGAGAAAAGAGTTTGACCATTTACTATGGGATGCACCAATCACAGCAACACTGACTATAAACGGAGAGGAGTATTATTATGATGAGATGGACTTGGAACAATACGAATGGCAACGAGATGAGTTCATTGCAGCAGTAGCTGAGAAGTCAGGAGTTGATAAAGATTCACTCGCAGACATCGTGCCAATGGAATTAAGTTACAGTTAAACATGAAGTACGTAAAAGGAGAAGTAGAAGAAATTTGCCAAGAGTATTCAGAGTTAAAACTCATGGATGTACACGGGGAGGTTGTGTATAAAGCAACTATCCCCACAATCGAGGTAGATGAATTAATCAGTAGTAATAAAAACATTGTTAAAAAATAGAAATTATGGGAAGGTATTATAGCGGAGATATTGAAGGAAAGTTTTGGTTTGCAGTACAGAGTAGCGATGCAGCTGACAGGTTCGGAGTTACAGGAGTTAAACCAGAATCATTGTATTACTATTTTGATGAAGAAGATTTAGAGGAGGTACAAGCTGAAAACAAAAGAATTGAGGAGTTTATCGGATTGGAAAACATAGCAAAGATAAAAGACTTCTTTGAAAAAGTGAATGGTTACAACGACCAAATATTAGAAGAACACGGTATGACAAGTATTTGGAGCGAGTTTAAATCAGACTACGCAGACTATTTACTAGGAAAGCAAATAGAGAAGTGCATTATTGAAAACGGTCAATGTGAATTTACAGCAGAGACGTAAAACTAAAAGATATGAAAATTAAAACAGTAGATGTACATGCAAAAGAATGGTTTGATAGAGTAAATGGGAACAGTTACTTTGCAGGAAGAATAACCTTAAACTATGGAATGAAGTCTGAGAAGGTAATTGAGATACCCTTCCAATATGGCTACGGAGACCATTACAGGGATACAGCTTTCAACCTATTGATTAAATCAGGTGTACTGAAAGATGTACAGGAGATGGAAAGTTACTGGAGATACTACGAAAGAAAAAACATTATTTGTAGGCACTCCAAAGAAGACAACTGCTTAAAGAGGGAAGTGATAAACTTTGGGGAAGCAGCTTAATATGAATGTTCACTCACAGAAAACTAAAACGGTATGAAAGCGATAAAAATAGATGACACAGGAAGTGTGTTAATACAGGAAGGAAAGTTAAAAGTTTGGGTAGATGTAGTCGAAGATAGCTCAGGAGAACTAGTAGCTGATTGGAATAAGTACATATTTTACACAGACAATGAAGAAGATATGGAAATAAAAAGTTTCCAAGAGGATTGTGACAACTTTGATGAAGCTACAAGCCTAGCGATTTCCTATTATGAAAAGAAAAACAATTTAAAACTAAGAGTATGAAAGTAATATTGCAAGCGTCAGTGCCAACACATCACAATAGCACTGATTTAAGAGGATTAAACCTCAAACACTATAAAAGCCATGGTAGTGGTGTCCATGAATCGTGGGAAGCCTTTAAAACGATGAAAGAAGCGAGGGAACACTTGAAAGATAGAGAAGTAGATGTTCCTGTCAAGTTTCTTACAGGCTGGGAAATGGATGAGTACATTCAAAGTAAAGAAGATCACAATGTTGAATGGAATTAAAAACTAAAAGTATGGAAGATATAGATGAATTACTAGGAGACGCTATAGATAAGATAACAAAAGAGTTGTTACTTAGATTAGAAAAAGGAGAAAGCGAGGAGCTGAACAGTGCTTACGAAATCTATAGGTATGAAGGAGATTTTAGAATCTCTTGGGACGATGATGAGGATGACGAAGAAGCTGATATGATTGTACTTATAGAGATAGAAAGCGGAGAAGAAATAATGGTAGTAATGCATACAGATGGCGAGAATATTGTACTCGAAAGCTTACAAAACTAAAAAGTTAAACCTTAGAAAAGCCGTCACAATAATGATTAATCAATAAGAGAATAACCAATACAAACTTTAAACACAAAGAGATTATGAAAAATCAAGAGGTAACAATTAACATCCCTTTTACATACACTTTAGGGGAAGAGGGAACATTCTCAGGTAAAATTTTAGAAACAGTTGAGGATTGTATGCAAGAAGTTTTAGCTGAGTTAGAACATGGTATAGATGGAGACCCTTACATGGAAGTAGTAACAAACTAATAAGAAAACATTATGAAAAGAAATTTAGAAGCAGTAGTAGAACACTTAGAAGAACTTAGTACAAGTGATCTAGTTGGAATCCATAACACCTATTGTCAAGAGATAGGAGCAGGGGATGAAATCTACGACAACGATGAAGAATTCTTTGATGTGTACTTCTCAGGAGATGTAATGGGTGCAGTAAGAGCGGTATCATTTGGAGAATACAATTACTCAGACGACTACATCAAGTTCAACGGTTACGGAAACCTAGAGACAACAAACAATCCCGAAGAATGGATTACAATCTCAGAGATAGCTGAGTACATCCTAGAGAACGAACAATACTTTGACCTAGAGTTCGAAGATGAAGAAGTGTGGGAAGTATCTATCATCGGAGCAGATGGAGAAGTAAAAGATTCTACCGAGCTAGATGAGAAAGATGATGATCTAGCCTGGACAATATTCAAAGAGAGTGGGTATGAGTTCGAAGAAGGCGACACGTTGGAGTGGGAGGAAGTATAACCGTTCACTAACAGCAAACCTCGGTACGTTTCAAAACTGCCTTTTATTAACTTCAAACACAAAGAAATTATGGACGTAACAGAATTAAGACAAGAAGAATTAGAAGAGTTAAGAGCAGCTTACTACGAACAACTCTTAGAGATGGACGAAGAAGTGCTAGGAGATATAGACTGTGCGGAAGGTATCGACATGAGTAATGTTATAGCACACTACGAAGGGACATATTTTGTGGAGGAAGACTTCTTCTGCAACATTAAAGATTAAAACTAGAAATTATGAGAGAGATAGAAACTTATTTACCAGTGTTCACAGGGTTTTACGGAACACTATTCGGAGATATAATGGAGAGAGAAGAGGAGAACATCCTAGAACATGAAAAACTAACAAGTGATGATGTAGAGTTCCAGAACAAAGAATTTATGACAGATGTATCCAAACAATGTGTTGGAGTATTTGAAGGAGCATTCAACCGTGATTTAGGAACAAACCTTGATATCTCCTTTGAGAATTTAATCTCACCAATGCAGTACAACTTTACAAATGATTTGATCGATGTAACATTTAAAGTAAGTGATGAAGACTTCGAGAAAATTAAAGCAGCTATCATTGAAAACAAAGATGAGATCTCAGAAATGATTGAAGAAAGATTCTCATCAAGAGATGGCTTCATATCTTTTATGCCAACAGACTTCGATGAGTGGATTGAAGACATGGAACACTACCAAAAGTTTGGAGCGTTACTTGAAATGCTTTGCGAAGTACTAGAAGTTATCTCAGAAGAAGAGATGGTTGACTTAGTACAAGGAAATGTAAGTATGGATTACGAAATTAAAAAATAGAAACTATGACCAGAGAAGAGAAGAAAGATGCAGCATACAGCAGTAAAATAATTGAAGGTATCTACAAAAAAGAAATCGATTCAAAGAGCGAAGTTTTGAAAAATAAAACAATTATTATTAAAAGAGCATTTGGTAATTTTTGTATTGATGTTGAAACTTATTTTTCTATTTCAGGAGAAGAAGCTCTAAAGTACGAGAATGTAGGTTACGGAGGAGTTGTATTTTTAGGTAACATTGAAGGGACAGTAGTAACACAAGGGTTGTACTATAAAACACAAGAGATTAAAACGGAAATAGAAAACCTTATCAGATCAATGGATTTAATAGACTTTGAGGTAAGAGAAGCTATTAACTATGTTCACGAACAACACGGACGACCTTCTATACAACACGCAGTTTTACACTTTAATGTAAATAATAAATAAATTATAGAAACTATGGAATACAATATAGCATTTGGAGAAAGATTAGTGCAGAACTTATACGCAGGAGAGTACGAGGAAGCAGCAGAAAGAATAAACAATGGAGATGGAGACATTGTTGGGTACAATACAGAAACCGATTACATTGGAGAGCTATTAGAACAAGCTATGGGTAATACCGACTACTGTACTGTGAGTAATGAAGTGCTGGCAATAGTAAACAGCCATTTAGAAAAAGAGGAGTTGTGGGAAGTAAGGACACAAGGCTCGAAAGGGGATGAGTACCATGTAGTAGCAACGGGCTTCAAAACCTATGAAGAGGCGTACAAAAACTTGGCAACGTCTTGTGTTGAAAATCTAACGAATAACACAAGGTTCATAGAGAGTCTAGGGTTTGAACGAGAGTCAATACTAGAGTTGATGAACTTCCTTTGCAGAGGGGATAACATGACAGGGTTTGAATACTTCCTAGAATTGCACCCCGAGTTAAACATAAACAGAGAGTACGTACAAGAACAAACTTAGAGACCATGAACAGATTTGTAATATTAAATAAGGCAAGGAATGTAAAGATGCCAACTAAAAAACACAGTTGGTATGAGAGTCAAAGGTATTGGAGGTTTAGTGACAGGGTTGATACTCTATACACACTTGCATGTTTCCTCCAACTAAGGGAGAAGATTAAAAAGGAGGTGGATGACAATTACCTAATTAAAGACAGAGAGCAGCTAAGCAACTCTATTGTAAAGTATGGCGACTTTGGGGCTATAAATTTTGGGTATGAATCCGTATTCGATTTTGATCTCCAACCAATGATTGAGAAGTATGTAAATCACTTAGTAGATAAGATTGAGAGTCACACATTAAAACTAGAGTTATGAAAACAAAAAGGCAAGTAGCAAAGCACCAAATAAAACTACAAGAGAAGATCCAAAGTGCAGGTTTCAATATAGTTGAGTGTGGAAACTGTGGCTGTGTCCTCTTACATGAAGCGGAGGATGAAACAGTAGACTGCCTTTGTGGAGAGACTATGGACTTATCAGATTGTCCAGACTTATGGTACTCAGGTATGGAGAACAATGCTGAGTTTAATGATTAGCAAAACAGAAACTATGAAAACATTAGAAGAAAGAAACCAAGAGATTATAGACAGCTTATGTAGTGGACACGTAACAGTACTTATCGATCACACCTACAATAAAGTAAATATCTTTGCAGACGAGGTAGGACTAGATCACGATAGAGACCTAGGTGAAGATTGGGAAGATTGGTACGAAGAAGACTTATACAATTACACAGAAGTAGATGCTGAGGAGCTAGATAACCTAAAGGAAACGTATTACTTTATAAAATAGAAATTATGACGGTTAGAAATGTAACAATAGGGGATAAGTTTATCGCATCCGAACATAGAAAATCAAAAAGGGTTTCCACTGTCGTGGACTTTGTAGAAACTAAAAGTATGTTAACGGGGGAAACGATTATGATAGAGGTTGTAGCAGAACACGAGTTCATGGGACAAACCATAAAAACCGTATCACCTTTTACAACTGTATTAAGAAACAAAATTTAAAACTATGATAACTCGATTAATCATTATTATTCTCCTCGCAATTATTCTTTACTTTGTGAGCGGAGGTCCTGCAGAACCTGATTACATACTAGACGTAACAAAAGAAAGAGTTACAGTAATCGATCCGAGGACACAAGAAGTCATTCACTACGAGGAAATGACAAGCTGTAGTAAATTAGTAAAATCAATATTGAAAAATAACCTATAAAATTAGAGACTATGAACACAGCTGAAAAAATATTAGACAACATAGATTACGCAAAACTTCGTGATCAGAAATCAATCCTCTTGGATATGATAGTCGGATGGGAAGAATCTATTGATGCAGATTTAAGAAAAGAGGCAGACGAGATGTACGGACTAGTTTATCTTATTGATGCCATACAAGACAGGGCAGTAGATGAGTTAGGGAAGGACGAAAAAGAAGTGTTTAACTTAGAAGAATAAAATATTATGAATAATCCAATAAACAAAGAAGTATTCGACAGCAGAGACTTGGTTGAATACATGGTGGAGTTGAAGCAAGACATCATAGAAATCTGGAATGAATTAGGTGAAGAGTTTGGGTGGGAATACGTTGACGATTTCGAAGATATCGATTTGGATAATGTTATCCTAGTTGACAGAGCACCCGACACAGTCGAGGAGTACAAGCAGATAAAACAATTCGTAGACGACATCGAAGAAGTCAACCGAGACATTGACTACGGAGTTACATTAATCCACGATGATATGTTTACTGATTCGTGTAAACAAGAAGTAGAGGAATGTGGGTATATTTCAGGAAGCACTCCAAGTTGGATAACAGATCACATTGATTGGGATGGAGTTACAAGTGAAATGAAAGCAGACTACGGAGAAGTTTGGTACGATCACAACAAATATTATTTATTAAAAAACTAGAAGTATGGAAGAACAAGAGTATGACAATCTCCCCCAGAACATCAAAGAAATAGTTGATAGTTGGGACGAAGAGAAAGAGAAATATGCTGAGTGCAGCAGAATCCAAAAAGAGCTAGAACAAGTTGGATGGACTTGTAATTATGGACTCGATGGAGAGATTTATGATGTAAAAGAATTTTATTTTTAAAAACAAACAATATGGAAATCAGAGTAAAGAATGGAGATTTTGTAGCATTTTGCACAGAAGATAGAGAGTTAGGAACAGTTGCTAAAAAAGGTGACAGTATTGGAAAGATGTCAATGAGGACAGGTAAGTTCGTTGGTGCAACTGTATGTATGGTAGCACTGAAAGAAAAGTTTGATGAACATCAACAGAGAAAAGCTGCCGACAAAGGGAAGCTTATTGAAAATGTGATCAGACAAATCAAACAGGATATTGAGGACAATGATACCTCATCGATCAAAATTTTATTAACCAACAGTTCAGATGAAGACTTGGAGAGCTTCTTGTCAGAACTTTAAAAATTAGAAATTATGAATATCATAGAAAACAATAAAATGATTGCGGAGTTCTTAGTCAAGGTTGATAGTAGATGGAGTAAGGACGACAACCAAGGGGATGGGGAGCAATTATATTTCCAACCACATGACACAGAGTTTCAACAAATGTATGCACATGAGATGCTATTTGACAAAGATTGGAATTGGTTAATGGAAGTAGTCGAAAAGATAGAAAGTTTAGGGTACAGTATTATAATAAATGAAAATTGGTGCGTAATTAAAAGTAAAAGAACTTTATATAAAAAAGAACGTATTGCAAACACAAAAATCGAAGCCGTTTATTTAGCAGTAGTAGAGCTTATTAAAAGCCAAAAACAAACAGTATGACAGAAAAAGAATTAGAAACAATCAGAAAGTATATGACCGGCAGGTTTTACAGGCACAAGAACGGGAACCTGTACACGGTATTAGTAGTAACCAATACAGAGGGAGGTGTTGAAAGGCTCAAGGATCATCCCGTTGATGTTGTGTACACAGGAGTAGGTGGTAAGGTTTGGAGTAGACCACTAAGCAAATGGGAAGGAAGTTTTACAGAAGTTAATGTTGAACCGCTAAAAATAAAAGTGACTTTAAATTAGGTAGTAATGAAAAATATTCGTTACTTTGTGTAAGTTAAGTAAAATAAGCAGGTATGAAGGAGGAACTAAAGGCTGTAATAGAAGAGTTGAAAACCTTACAGAAATGGGAGTTCGACTCTGATATGTATGGACATGTATGTGGAGGACACGATGAAACAGGTAACTGGGTTTACAGGGAGGACGTGGAAAAGATAGTTACGAAGTTAGAAACAATTTTAAAGAAAACAATATGAAAAAGATAGAAGATTTTATTGAAGAGAATTACCCGAACTTTAGTTCTTGTGAAAAGATCGCAGAGTTGGATGACCTGTACAAGTTAGTACACGACGAGTACGAGGAAGGAGAATCGGCTCACGAGTTATTAGAAAGAGAGTTTGGAGGAGATGTTGAGATGGCTTACCCTCAGATATATAAGTGGTATGAAAGTACGTACTTAGAAGTACTGATCAAGACTATCAACGCTCACCTAGCAAAACAAGGTTAAAACCGTCAAGAGTAAGTAATATTGATTAATCAAACACAAAAACATTTATAATATGGAAAAGATACTAACAGAAAGAGGAACATATTTCCTAAGACTAACATCAGGAGATGGAGATAAGTATTACCTCAATGAAGATACAGGATCAGTAATGATCACAAACTCCAATGGCGGTCCTAAACAAGATGGACCTAAAGCTAAGAAGATGTTCGAGCAAGAACTTGAAAGGTTAAGAGTAAGTATAACAACTAATAAATAAAAAAAATATGAGATTAACAGGATTAATATTTTTAGTATTCGCAGCAGTAAATTTACACTCTTGTTCTAAAGGGGATATACAACCAACACAACTAGCAATACCATTTGCATTAATACTGGGAATAGGACTCCTTGCGTGTGGTAAGAAGGTAGAAGAGTACGAGAAAGACCCAAGTGCCTACGATAGAGACATGGAAGAACAGGAGAAAAAGAAAAACAATGTTCACTAAGAGAAAGGATTATGGAAATTACGTATGAAAGTAGGTATAGCGATACCGAAGAGTTCGATAAGCAGGGGCGGTGGGCTAGGATAGCAAAAGTCAATGATGTTCAGATAGCCTGGGTGAACTACCCACCCACGGCAGAGCCGATGGGTTGGGCTTCTGACTTCACAGACTTATGCTTCTTTACAGAAGTCTTATTTGAGTCTCCATCAGTGTTATCGAGCGTCCCACCCGATATTATTTTTAAACCTTCTTTTAAGATGTTCAAACTTGCATTATGGTCACGGTTTAATTTGTGTCCATTATTACAAGTCCATTCTCTATCTGAAAGTTTTAAATCTTGATTTATCCAACCACAAACATTGCACGTTTTCGAGCTGGGGTAGAAACGATTGACTTTTACAAGTTCTTTTCCATACCAATTACACTTATATTGAAGTAATGTAACAAAATTCCCCCAACTTACATCAGCAATATGTTTGGATAGTTTATGGTTTTTAATCATACCTTTCACGTGCAGGTCTTCACATACAATCATATCATATTCCGAAACTAATTGGTGTGATACTTTGTGCAAGGTATCTAATCTACAACTTGCAATTTTCTCGTGGATTTTGGCAACTTTGAGTTTTTGTTTTTCAAACCCATTACTACCTTTTTGTTTACGAGATAAGTGCTGTTGTGCTTTCTTTAATTGTTTTGCATACTTTTTTGTATATCTATTGTTTTTGAATTTAGTATTATCAGAGGTGATTACAAAATCCTTCAAACCTAAATCAATACCAACTTGTTTGTTCGTTTTAGGTAACTGCTCAATTTCTTGTTCTGTAAAAATAGAAACATAATATTTTCCAGTTGGTGTTTTGGTAATACTCATTTTACCAATTTTACCTTTAACCTCTCTATGTAGTTTTACCTTTATACCACTTTTAAATTTAGGTATGTTTATTTTACCCTCTTCTATTACCCCAAACTGCGGTATTGTAAAAGTATTTTTATTTTTTCTTGATTTGAATTTCGGGAATTGAGCATTCCCACGAAAAAAGTTTAAAAAGGCTGTATCAAGAGAACGTAACGCAAATTGTAAAGTTTGACTATTAACCTCTTTCAACCACCTTGTTTCCTCTTCTTTTTTAAGTTTTGTCAGTGTGGCAGCCTGTTTGTAATAATTGTCAGACTTTTTATCTGCTTGATATTGTTTTTTACGTTCATTTAGAAAATGATTATACACCCAACGAGAATGTCCAAAGTGTTGATTTAGCAACACTTCTTGTTCCTTTGTTGGAAAAAGGCGAAACTTATATGTCTTATTAATCATTTTCATACTTATTAAACATCAAAATTTATGCCAAAATACAGTTTTATGTAAATTTGTCATACTTAACCGTTCAACATATTGCAAAAGTTTCCGTCTTTGAGTAAAAAACTTTCACAATATGTCTCACTACATCAGTACAAATCGTTCAAAACATTATTTAAAATGTCATCTAATTCTCGTTACTAAGTACCGTAGAAATATCTTAGTAGGTAAATTAAATGATGATTTAAAATCTATATTTCAATCCATAGCAGATAGTTCAGATTTTGAAATAGAAGTCTTTGAGTCTGATATTAATCACATTCATTTCCTTATTCGTTATATTCCACGTCTATCAGTTTCACAATTAGTTCGTAGGTTAAAGCAAGAATCTACACGTCAATTATGGTTGCTACATCATACTACATTACGTCAATATTATTGGTATCAGCGTCTCTTATGGAGTGACGGTTATTTCGTTTGTTCAATAGGTGAGGCATCGCCAGAAACCATACGTCAATATATCTTATCCCAAGGTTAGTGTGTCGCTTACATCCAATCCACGCTAAAGCGATGAATTGGTTTTACGCTCCGTCATATAAATTTTTAGAAATATGTTTGTAGATTTGTTTGACAATAGTATAGCTTTTGAGCTTGGTGTAAGTGTTGAAACTTATATCGAGAAGATCGAGAGTGTAAATAAAGAGTTGGCAGGAGAGATTATAAATGGACTACTGGGAGATGATCCTGAGAAGTTTCAAGAAGCAATCCGACTCTTTAACCTAATTGATTAATCAAAATTATACGCTATCGGGTATAGTTTCGCTATTTTAGTTGTTATTATACCCGAACGCATATAATATCTTAGCTAACGGGTTGCATATAGGCGATGTGGCGGATTTTAAAAACTGAACTGTCAATAACCGATAAACTTGATTTGAAAACTAAAACTTAATATTAACCGAGACCCCGCCATATTGCCTATGTGCTGTTATAGGTAGGGCTTCTCACAAAACTAAAACAGAATGAACGTAAAAGTAACTAATGATGGAAAACAAAAGGCTCAAAGTTGCGAAGCCGAAATTGAATTAAATTCTCAATCAACTTATTGGGGATTTTTTAGAGCAAACTTTACTGGATATGGTGCAAATGAATGGTCTGCAAAAATGAATTTAATTCAACAGGTTGATGATTTAATTGTAGAACTCAATAAGTTAAAGGATGAGGTCAAATAGCCTTACCTATAACGAAAACGGCTATATTGTCGTTGCGAATTTTAAAAACTAACATTATGAATAGACCATTAACAGCGGAATACATTGTAGAACTTTTTGAAGGTGTTAAAGATTGCCAAAGCAAAAGTGATTGGAAACACAATAAGAAAAGGTTTGTAGAAATTATTAAAGAGTACGGAACAGAGCAATGCAATATAGTCAATGTTGTAGGGCAAAGCGAACAGTGCGACCATGACTACTCTGACGGAACAGGTACAGGATGGAATGTGTGTAAAAAGTGTGGTGATATGTACTAACTTAATTGGTCGCATTGCCTACAACGGACGGCGTGTATGGGAGGTTGCGCCGATTCAAGACTAAACTTCCAAAAATTACTAATCATTAAATTTAAAAATTATGTTTAAAAAAATAGCTAATGCAAGCAATCTCTTATACACGATGTTATGCCTTGTTTTATTGACAAGTTGTAACTCAAAAACAGCATTCTTTTGGAATTGGAAAGATGTAATCGGACTTTCAATTTTAGGCTTAGCAATAGTTGTAATTGCTTTTCTTTTTCTATTACAATGGATTGATGATAAAATAAAGTTTTGGAAACGTAAACGCTCTAAAAAATAAGGCATAACGGTTTGGCTATGTGTAGTGCCGACTTTGAATAAATGACTACACTAACAAATAAAGATAAAATTATGAGTAAAAAACAGAATAAACAAGAAGAAAACAAGGCATTACATATAGGTGGTGTTAGCAAACGTTATCAAGTTACCGATATACAGTTGGCTGATTGGGAAAGTGTTGCAATAGGTGACACGGAAACTAATAAGGTAGTGTGCCACTTCTTAACAGAAAATGGATTTGATGAAGCAGTAAGGATGGCAAACAAGATAGCTGATTATCTTAATGATTGCTAACGTTACGATTATTTGCGTTCGGTGGGGCGTTACACCACCAAAGATTATTAACAGTACTAAACTTTAAAATATGCAGAAAGATACTAAAAAGCACGAAACCCCCACTGACGCAAATAATATGTTAGCACCAGTTTTTACTTACTTATTTAGCTTCAAATATTGGCAACATGACCCACCAAGATATATTTTGGTTTATGCTAAAAATGAGGAAGAAGCAAGAATATTAGGTGCTAAACAATGTTTTTTCAACAGTGGTCAGATTGCATCACCAGAATATTTAGTGTTATGCACTTACGGTCTTTAAAATTGGTGCTAACTACTTACTAAAAGCAATAACACTATGGAGTGATGAGAACAATATCAAAGACTTACACCCTAAAATATGAGTTAGATTTTGCACCGCAATACAAGTGGTCGGAGTGTAATAAGTGTTTTAACACTAAAACGGGAAGAGAGATAAAACAAACTTATTCAAAAGGCTCTATTGGTTATTGCATACAAGGTAAATTTAAGTCGTTAACATCATTGAGAAAACATTTAGTAAAAATTAAGGACGTTGAATGTCCGTTTTAAAGCTTACAATATGGAAACAAGCCCAGAAATAATAGAGCAAGCAAAGAACCGTTTCAAAGAATTAGAACACAAAGGCTTTGAATGGAGAAGTTTCTACAACGGTTTTTTGGAGGGGAGGCTGGGTAAGACGGAAGATAAAGTAAAAGAGTTGATAAATCTATACGATCAAGTGTTGCATGGAGAAGGTAACTTATTAGGAGTACTTGCTTGTGCTGGTTATTACAACGGTTGTTGGGACGAAGAGTTGGAGAAGATAGAAAAACTTAAACAAGAGATAAAACATTCACTATGAAAAGAAAAGTAGCAAAACAAGATGTGTTTCTTGATGCATTGCAACAAAGGACACATAACAGAAGAATATCGTTAAAAAAGATAAATCCCGAGGGAAACATATTGGTTTTCGAAAGACCAACGTGGAAAGGCGAGACGTTAGAAGATCTGACAGCCTTTAGTTTCATCAGGGGAGGCAGGGTAAGAGAAACCGCAATTAACCTTTCAGATGAAGCACTGGAAAACCTAAGAGATGCAATCACAGTATATTTAAGAGAAGTTTTAAAAAAGTAGACTATGGGAGAAATCGCAGATGAAATGATCAATGGGAAGATGTGCTCTTACTGTGGTTGTTATTTAGAACCAAATGAATTAGTATTCTTGCAAGGTGTTAAAACTAAAAACAGGGCGAAAATGCCGAAGGACGGCAGTGGAATGGGAGCTCCTGTTGTTTGTATGGGTTGTAATTAAAATTCATATTATGAAATACAAAGGAGAAATAGAAGGATTCCCACAAGAAATTGTGGAGAGAATGTTGGACTGCCAAGTTGAGCAGGGAAACGAGAGAGACGTAAGTGTTTTTGAGAGAGTCAGAGTAGAGATTAAACTTTATGGGGGGTTCGATTGGGTCAGTTCTAAAGAAGGTAGAGGTTTCTGGACAAGAGTTATAAAAGGAGAAAATTTTGAAGTGTTCTTTAAAAGGCACCCACAATCAACCCCAACTATAAATCAAACAAATCTACAACAATTTGAAAAAGCGTTGCTGAGAGGAATACCTGCAGCTAAATCAAAGTTGAAGGAGGTTGATCCCATTCCAAAAAGGGAATTAGAGAAATCGGTTGATAGAATGATCTTTCAAAAACAAAGTAAAACCACCAACAAAAGAAGCCTACTAAAACTACAGAAGGACTTAGTAGAGTTAACACTATTTAAAAACAGACTAAAACAAACAGTATGAAGAAAGAAGATTTAAACCTAGATGTATTTAAAACTGATCCATTATTAATCAGATTAGCAGAGTTGTCTGGTAGTTACGAAATTAAGTTAGTGGGTGGGGCAGTAGTAGACCTACTAGAAAACAGAACTCCAAAGGACTATGACTTTAGGATACCATCTGATGTGAAGAAAACTCAAATAGGCAACCTGGAAGAGTTTGAGTTCCTAAGTGAAAGCAAGACAGCCACAACGTATTATTGGAAAGGGAAGAAACTGCAGCTCTTAAAAGTAGATCCCGAAGAGTTTGATTTTACAATCTCTCAAGCATCTGTATCTCTACCTAAGTTTACTTTGGATATTGATATGAGAAGTTTCAGAACTAAGAACCTCATCCCAACGGAATACTCTTTGACAAACAAGAGCAAGTCTCTCGAAGCACTGAGACGATTACCGCATTTCAAAAGAAAAGGATACACTCTTCCTGATGTGACTTATCAGAGTTTACTTACAAACTCAACAAAGAAAACTAAAAGTAAGTACGAGTCTGAAAACGCTGATGGCGAATATGATTCATAAAAAGATAAACTATGAAAAGAGATACATTTTACAAAATAGGAATGATCGTCAGTATGATGATCCTCCTTTCAATGGCATATTTAAACAACACAGCAACTGGTCCTAATGGGGAAGTCCTGGTAATTGAACGGAGGGTAATGGCGTATCCACAAGAACAGGGTTTCTCCGAGGACGCTTTAATCGATTATCTTAGAGAAATCAAGGTCAAGTTTCCGGAAGTAGTTTTTGCTCAGGCATTACTTGAAACCGGTAATTTTAAGTCGAGTAACTTCAAAAGGAATAGTAACCTGTTTGGAATGAAACGTGCCGGCAGAAGACCAACCACCGCAGCAATTGTGGACAATGGCTATGCTGTGTATAAAAGTTGGCAAGAGTCTGTGTTGGACTATGCTCTATACCAATCACATTACCTATCAAACATTAAGAGTAGAGACGAATACTTAGCAACCATCGGTAGAGTTTACGCAGAAGATCCTAAGTACCTGACAAAAATTAAAATAATAATTGATCAAAAGTTTGGTAGTTCAGTTAAATAGTATTAAATTTGTGTAAAATTAGAGAGATATGAGAGAGTTTAAAGATGGAGATTACGTATTGGTATATAATGAGACAGAGCGGGATTTGTTTCTAAAATACTTAGATGAAAACACTGAGATTGTTTGGAATGATGGAGGAGAAAAACCCTCCGAATACATCCCAGACCAAAAATTTCCTTATTGCTTCTCCCTCAATAGGGGAAAGTTGTTATACACTATAGGCAGAGATAATGTTTTTGACTCAGGAGTTTTGAAGGTATCTGACTTTGTACAGACAAAGCCCGAGCCAACTTGGGCATTGTTTTGGGATGATGGGAGTCAAGTTAAATGCAAGTCTATATTTTTAACTGAGTTGGAGGGTGCTGTAGAGCCATTCATTTCAGTACATAAAGACGATATTGATAAGCACCTACATGGAAAAAAGTTCAAAACTGCGAAGTGGGGGAACATGCTGTTACTATCAAATGAATTAGATTTAAAAGCTGAAATCCTAGCTAAGATCGAAGTAATGGACTTGGATGAACTTATTAATCTGAGAGAGAATTTATAGTCAGCCTAAAGACTTACAATAAAAAATAATTGTCAACATTTAAACTTACAAATATGGAAAAAGAAGAAAACCCATACCAAAAAAGTATTGACCTAGTGGTGGGACAACTGTTCCGCATAGTTAAAGAGATTAGAAAAGGTGCAACAGGATTAGATGAACAAATTTTGAAAAGGCTGGAATTTCTAGAATTTTTGACTACCAAGTTAAAGGAAGAAGAGAAGGTAAAAAGAAGGAGGATGTTTGCAGCTAGAGGATCAAAAAGTGCTCTCGCCATGAGCTATGAAATATACTTATTAAACAAAAAACCAAATGGCAACAAAAAAGAAAGCAAGTGAATTACTAGATAAGATTGTGTTGGCAACTGACCAAGGACAAGCTCTAATCGTCTTAAATAACATTTTGAGTGAATTGTACCTCACATCAGACTACACGTTCCTGGTCGGTCTAAAAGACAGGCTCAACGTATTTCAAGATGACTTTAGAAAGTTGTGCTCAGCTTACACGGCATCAGGTAAATCTTATCACGAGATTGACGAGATTAGGACCAACTGTGCATTCCTATACCGAGAGATAAACGATGATTTATCATTTGATATAGACAGACTAAAGATTATGCACGAAAACGACAAAACAGTAAGACGTTACGATGCAATGGTAAACATGAAAGACGATCCAAACTTTAAATCCAAGTCAGCTTCTGCAGTTAGAGAGATCATTGGTGGAGACCCGGGGTACAGAGAGTATGTATCTTTGTCTTCTATGTCCTACGGTTTATGGAAAGAAAAGTCAGGACTAATGGACTCAATAAAACTATTCACCGATGCATTAGCTTCAAGAGCTAAGAAAGAGTTTCAAATCGAAACGCAAGATGTAAAGTAATTCACTAACAGGAAAAACCAAAAATTATGAATACAAAAGTTAGAAGAACAAATATTGAGAACTTACTATTCTTTGATATCGAAACAGCAAGGAGAAACGAAACCCTAGACATTGATTCGAAAGAGTTCGAATTGTTTGAGTGGTCTCTCAGGGATAGAGTTACAGGAGATGTTCCAGAAGCATCTGTTGTGATTGATACTTACAACAAACAAGCTGCACTTAAACCCGAGTTCAACAGGGTTGTATGTGTGACTGTGGGTTTCTGTAAGGATGGGATTGCATACCTAAAAACGTTTAAGGGTAGTCAGAAAGAAATCCTAGTTGGGTATTACAACTTATTGAAGTCAACCAACCTAGTGCCAACTGGGTATAACATCATAAATTTCGATGTGCCAGTGTTAAGACTCAAAGCTTTGGAGGAGGACGTTACCTTCGATATTCCCGACAAACTATCTGATTCTCAGAAGAAACCGTGGGGACTAGATGGGTATTTGGACCTTTTCGAGATCGTTAAGGGCACGTATTACCACGGTATATCACTTGACAATGCTTGTTATCTTGCAGGAGTAGCTTCACCAAAGGAAGGGAGTATTAGTGGACCAGAAGTCTCCAATGCGTTTTACAGGGGGGAAATCGCCCAGATAATAGAATACTGCGAAAGGGATATTGTAGCTACGATGAAACTTTTCTTAAAGCTTAGCGGAAGTAATTACGAGATTAAAGAAATTGTGGTACGAGGAGAAGAACCAAAAGAAAATCAGAAGCCACTACTTGACAGTATTTTTGCCAAGGGACAAATTGATCCCGAGGACTACGATAGAGTAATGGCAACTGCAAAGACTTTAGATGCAGAAGAGAAAAAGAAATTCTGTGATTTGATTACTGCAGCTCTACTTAACAAGGACAAGAAGACTTTGGACATCGACGAGCAAGAAATTATTGACGAAATTTTAAAATCCTAAATATGAGAACTTTAATAATACTTTTAATACCAATCATAACACTTATCTTAATTGTAATTCCTGTCCAATTTATTGAAATGGGGTCAGGTGCAATTTTAGATAAAAGTTTTAGGGTTGGAGTAGTGATGTTTTGGATTATTATTACTACCTTTGTAGAAATGTTTTACTTAACAAATAAAAAATCAATTCAGTAATCAATAAATCAAAATAAATAGTATGAGTGAAAAGAAAGAGTTAACTCCGATGGAGAAAATGGTAAGAGAAAGTGAAATCAGAAAAGTTGAACTTAGTAAGAAATACGGTGATTTACTCGATGAGTTGGAAAGCATTAAAGGTGCAAACCAATCGTATGCTGAGGGAACTGCAATTAGTATTCCGGGAACAACGTTTGCAAACTTCGTAAACTTTGTAAGTTACAATCAGAAGTCTATTACTGAAATCAATAATTCAATTGCGACTTTTGCACAGCAAGTGAGTCAGGTTGTAGAAATTGCTCTTACGAATAATCAATCGATGACTGTTGCTATTCTGGAAGAGCATATCAAACAAGTGAAAGCGGGAGCTACTGTTGATAACTCAGTGATCGAAGCTGAGGAGAAAGCAGCAACTAAAAAGAAAGCTAAGAAGTAATTCTTGGGGAGTGTGTCAAACCTGCATAAGGTTTTGATGGTTGACTCGGAGGTTCGATTCCTCCCACACTCACTTAAAATAAATAACTATGGGGGAAATAAAACAAGAAAAATGGTCTTGGAAGATGGGATACTGTAAGGAAAATAAGATACCCCCCGCCCAAAAGTGGGCTTGGGATAAAGCAGAAGAGGCGTATAACGAGTTGAAAATAAATAGTCATGAAAAAGAAAACCATAAAGATACCGATTTACCAGGGGAAACTAACTGTGATCCTCGATAAAGACTTATCTTATATTGAGGAAACTTACAGTACAGTCCCTTTGAAAAACTATGGAGCCATTACCATGAGAGTTCCGGAAACTCACGGAGAGTACATCTGTGCTTTCGAGTACAAGGAAGGCTCTATAATTGCTCACGAAGTTGTCCACCTTGTAAATTATATCTTTGAGGACTGTGGAGTAATCTTGGATACAAAGAATGACGAATCACAAGCTTACCTTACAGGTTGGCTATTTAAACAAATAGAGAAAATTTTAAACAGTTAATTATGGGAGGAGATAAATTAAGAAGACATCTGATACAGTTTTTCAGGTGGCAATTGGAACAAGGTTATATTGATACAGAAGATAAAATGTATGTTCCCTACGAGGTTGCCGAGAAATACTTGGACGAAAAGGGTATAGAACCGGAGGCAGAAGTTAGAACTATGAAACAGAACGAGATTTACACATTACTTCTCCTACTAAACATAGACGAGTTCCTGCCAGAAGATCATTTCATAAGATTAAGTAATAGTTACAGAAAACTAACAGAGGCATACAAATAAAAATATGAACGAAATAATTTTACCAAGGAAAGACGAGGATGGGAGACACTACATCAGTTACTCTCAACTTACAACTTTCACAGATGACTCAGGATTTAACACAGGGCTTCCAGGAATGTACGAATACTTTCAAAGTTACTTCTTTGGAAAGCGGTGGCCGGATCAAGGTTGGGCTTTGTTTGGAACTCAGGTCGAGGACTACATTTGCTATTGGAGAGAGTCTCCGGAAAGAATTGCTGAGTTAGATGCAGAACTTGCAGCAGGTGGTCAGTCTACCGTTACAGATGCAATCAATGCTTTTAGTGAAAAAGAGAAAGCATTACTGCAATCGATTGAACCGTTAGGAAATTTCCAAGTACGTGTTGAACTGCCACTGTTTGACAATGTGTATCTACTTGGATACATAGATGATGCCAATGATGATTTATCAATTATTAGAGACTACAAGACGGCTTCCAAAACATCAAAGGCTCGATACTACAAAGATTCTTACAAACAACTTGATTTATATTCACTATGGGTATTGCATCAAACAGGAGTTTTACCAAAGGTCAAAGAAGTGAAAATTATCGAAAGAAAGGGAAACTGCTTTGGAATGGTTGAGAGACGTGACCTGTTAACTGTTGGGGGAGAAACTTGGACTTTAGAGAAAGAGGCCACTGAGGAGAAACTATTTATGTTGGAGGCGTGGATGAAGAAGCAAGTCCTTATTGTCTCAGACTATTACAAACTGTTTTTAAAGGTAAACGTATGAAAAGTAAAAGGGATAAACTAAAAGAAGCTTTGGATCGCAGAGGTTATTTGAATGAGGACTTAATAGACGAGATCGAAGCTATTTTCAATGCAAGGGATATATCCACTTATCAGATTGACTCCAAAGAGTTTAAGGAATACTTAGTTTCTGAGGGGTTTTACAGAGTTCATTGTAATACAGTAGTAAGAAACGGAGAGGGATATTCCGTACAAAATGTTCACAAACACTGGTTAAATGTACTTCAATTAAGAGGGGAGATATGAAAGAATCAGATGTAAAAGAGTACGAGACAGGGAACCATTGCTACGGAGAAATCTTGTGGGTAAATGGTAAGGAATATGCAGACATTGATAAACAAGAGAAAATAGAGTTGCTGCTCGATATGTTCGAGAATAACCATAACTCAGAACTTCTTTTGAGAGAGGTCTTTTCACTTGCTCTAGCCTATATAGAGGCAGAACTTGTCGAAGATACAAACGATAAATGTGATCAGTGTGGTGATTGGAATACCTATTCAAAATTTAAGAGTGTATGAAAGTATTAATGTTAATAGAAGTCGACATAGAAGAGACGTTTGGGGATCTGACTGACAAAGAAGAATTGGATTGGTTCCAGGACTTTGTACTAAGTGCGGAGGGACAACTGATACTCCACTCGAATGAAGTAGGAGACGAAATAGGACCAATTACCAAAGTGATCAGTTCTCATATTGTGGGAGATCCGAACACTCAACAAGTGTTTGTTGGTAATGAGCAGTTAGAAAAAGTCACGAGAGTTGAAGTAATTGATAAGTCAGGTAGAGCCTATACCAATCACAATATCAAAGACTTAGAACTAAGTTTACAAGATAACGGTAGAACCTTAAAATTATTTTCTAAATAGCTTGAGGCAGGAGTTTTAGTAAACATTAAAAGGAGCATATATTTAAGGTATATGCTTTTTTTTTGTGCCAAAAAGTTTGTGTGGTTAGATTTAATTTTGTAGATTTGTAAAAAAGTTAATATGGAAGAACTGAAAGAAAAAGTGAAAGACAAGGTAGAGGTATCTACAGAAGTGCAGCAAGAGACACAACGGATACTTGTTGGAAGACTAATGCCACAGAGAGGGCATACAGTATTCGAAGTAAATTTGGAAAAAGGTACGATCGTTCCTGCCGAATACGATGAGCAAGTGTTGAAACTAGATTTGAATAACTTCAAAGCTCCACAGAAGAAACGTAGTTTGACTAAGAAGGGGCATTGTCTTTATATACCGGCTTTGAACAAAAAGAACGTAATAAAGATCTTGAAGAGAAATTTTGGAATAATTTTTAAATAAACATGGCGAAATTTAAACAGTTAGAAGGGGATGCAGTAGGACTTGTCATGTTAGGCAAGGATGGGGGAGTTGTTCAAATAGGGCTCTCTCAAGAACAAAGTGACATGTTACAGATGTTTGCAGCAATGCTTAGTCAGGATTCTCCACTTATAAAACTTGGAGAAGAATATAATTTATATTTTAAAAAATAGTTTATGGAAAGAACAATTATAGCATACAAGAATGTATTCGACAGAGACAACAACAAGCAGTTTGACTTTGACGATATGATTAACGGAAGAGAGGAAATTTTCAAAGCTTTTGGAATAAGTGATTACCAGGAGAAGTTAGAAGAAATCCGGAACACTTCCGACAAAGAGGTAAGGAACATTAAGAAGAGAGAGTATCTTCCCGCCATCGACTTATCAATGAGTGGCGTGTTATCGATCGACATTGACAATATTTTCCACGACTTAGTGTTAAAGGAAAAAGTTATCAAACGACTTAAAACTTTAAGGACTTGCCACTGTGTGATGGAAAGCGTGAGTGGAAATGTAGTAGCATTCTTTAAATATGATTGCTCAGCTAAGGATTTTCCTTTCTTGTATTATAAAATCTACTTGGAACTTACTTTACTACTTTCAATCAACATCGATTTCTTACCTGAGATTGGAAGACTAAGGTACTTGAGTATGGGAGAAGTTTACCACTACAACGAAGACAGTGAGGAATTAGACGAGATAATTGAGTGCGAGGAACTACCTTACATCAACACGCAAGTAAAAGCCACTAAGGCTAGAAGACTTGTTTACGGAAGTAATTAAAACTAGAGTTATGGTGGAGTATAAAGAAATAGACATCCTTTGGCCGATGGTCGAAAAGATGTTGCAGTCAGAGCCAGTAGATAAGTACGATAACAAAGTGTATGGAACTTTAGACGGAAGTTTGATCGAGGTTGCTGTAACTTCAAAAGGCGTGATTGATTGGGTTCTTGTGGCAAATGCAGAATGTAGTGCCAGAGTTTTGGAAGAACTCAACAGAAGACTTAAACATACGAACGGTTTATCTGCTTTGTCCCTCTGCTACCACTGTGGAGGTGATGGTGGTTTTGAGCAGATAATTTGCACGGAACCAGCTTCCAACTGTTGTGGGGGTTGCAACGTGAATACCAAGTGCGAAGACTGTGATGGGAGTGGTGAACTCGATCAGAGTGAGTTGTTTGAGGAGGAGATGGATTTCTTAAAAGGTACTCTCGAAAGCTTTAAGGAGGTACTAGAAGATGTAAACATCAATCCAGAGTTCTATAAAAGAGAGTTAATCAAACTTATTGAGGGGTTATGACAAATCAAATAGTATTAAACGCAGAAAACTTACCTACGGGATTCGAATGGCAAATAGTAAACTACTACACACCAACCGGAATTAAGAAACTACCTGGACTAAAGTTTAAGGACTTTGAAATGGCAGTTGGAAAAGGTTCGATGGATGGGTTTAAACTATTTGAACTTCATAGGCAAGAGAGGGTAATAATGGCTTTCTGTAAAATAGGGAGTATAAAGTAGTAACAAATAAATAAAAAAAGTATGAAAGGACAAATGTGTGAAGAAGAGTGGAAAAGTTTGTTGGATGACTTCGGTTTTAGTGTTCTAAAAGGTAGCTCTAAAGAAGATGCAGCAGCGAAAGAATTAGAGAGGATTATGAAGACGTTAGGTTTAGCTCCTATCAAGACAAAACCTACCACTAAAGAGGTTTCAAAACCTAAAATCAGTAGGGTAAACTTCATCGATGCAATTACGGATATTCAGCTGCAGGAGAAAAAAGATGAAAAGTTCAATAACTTGATGACTCAGGCTTTTGAGGAAAGTAATGGTATTATGTATCCACCAACCCAAACGTTGATCGACAGTTACAAAAGATTACTTTCTGCATTAATGGAAGACGAAGAGGAGTTTATCAACTACTTCTGCGAGGACCTAAAGTTTGGAGAGAACCCTGACAACTTGTATGCGAGTAACCAAGATGGGATTATTGATTTAAGTTCTGCAGGTAAACTTTATGATTTTTTACTTACAAATAAATAAATTATGAAAAAGCTGATTTTAGCAACCTTGCTCTTCACATCTTGTAGTGCTCAGTCCTTCCATAAGTGGGAGGCGGGTACGATAGAGGAAAATTTAGACTTTAGAAAAATTGAAATAGAGAAGGGCACCGATCTTAAAGAGCATAAAGTTTGGGCGTTTTTCTTCTTTGCTTTGGGTATAGGTATAATAAGTTTAGCTGTAAAGACGGCTGACGATAAAGAGTAAGTATATGGAAGCACTGGAAAAGTTAACTCTCCTGCAAAACTATATGAACCTGAGAATAGATATTGTAGGTAATGAAGCTAGGAGGTGGACGAGTGTTGCAAAATACCAATTACCCACATTCGACTATTATATGAAGAATTGCGTAGAAGATAAGGGAGGTGATTATGATTTTACAACTAGAAGGTACTCTTCTCCTGCACAGGTTTTACAACCAACAGGTAAGTTTAAAAAGTTTTCTAGAAATTTAGTTTACTCATATTGGATGGGAACACCATTCAATTATAAAGAAGTTCGTTCAAAATAAAAAGTAAATATGAAAGTAAAAATTAAGAAGTTGCATGAAAATGCAGTGATTCCAAGTTACGCTAAGAGTGGTGACGCTGGAATGGATTTGACAGCGGTTAGCGTTTCATACGATGCATATGGTAATGCAGTGTTTGACACGGGTTTAGCATTTGAGATTCCGGAGGGTTATGTGGGACTTGTATTTCCTCGTAGCAGTATTTCAAAAACTGTTGGAGAAACATTGCGTAATTCTGTTGGTGTGATAGATAGCGGATACAGGTCTAGTGTGATCCTAAAGTTTGGTGTTAAAGGTTCGTCTAGTTATAGGGTAGGAGATAGAGTTGGACAACTAATCATTATGCCCTATCCTCAGATCGAGTTTGAAGAGGTAGATGAGTTATCAAGTTCAGAACGTGGTGAGGGTGGATTTGGTTCTACGGGTAAGTAAAAATTAAGGTTATGGAAACTCAGACATGTAAAAGCTACTTGCTGTACGATGGAGATTACAGTAAGATAAAAAGAATTGATGATCTAGGTTGTCGAGTTAAAATCAATTATCTGTGCGTAACTCCAACAATAAAGGATGCGGCCAAACTTGTCGGAGTTTCCGAAAACCACATGTTTAGCTTTATCAAGGAAGCTGGAATCACAACAGACGATATTGAAGAGATGCGACTTGACTATAAACGTAGAAGAATTACAAAAATTTTAAAAAGAATTTAGAAAAAGTTTGGTCAATTAGAAAAGAATGACTAAATTTGTAAAAGTAATTAAAACCAATTAAATTAAAATGTTATGACAGTAGATGAAGAAATGTTAAATGACCAAAAGATTAGAGAAAAGGCTTTGTCACTCGCTCAAAGAGAGGCGACATTAAATACGCCTCCTAAAGGTGTAGTAGATTTAGCTGACGTGTATTATCAGTATATTAAAAACGGAAAAACAACCAATTAAATTAAAGTAGTATGACTAAGAATTATGAAGTAAAAGTAAAGTACACCAAACAACAAGAGAGTGGTGATTTCAAAAGAGTAACTGAACCTTACCTGGTTGCAGCAATGACATTCGGAGATGCAGAGACACGTATCTATGAAGAATTAGGAGCACTTATTCGAGGTGAGTTTGAAGTGACGGCTATCAAGGCTGAAAACTTCCATGACATCAGTCGTTATGATGATTCAGATATTTGGTACTCAAGTGTATTGGAGTTTGATTCTTCTGAGGAAGGTGGTAAATCCAAGAAGACAAAGCAAAACTTACTTGTTACAGCAAGCTCTGTGAAAGAAGCTTTCGATCGTTTCGTTGAAATGATGAGTGGAATGATGGTTGACTTCGAGATCAAGTCTGTTAAGAAAACTGAGTTGCAGGATGTGTTTCCTATTCCGGTAGAAGTTGATTTGTACGCAGATAATAACTAAAACGTTCACTATGAAAAAAGGAGAAGTTGTAGAGGTTGTACTACTAGACAAAGACAACAACGCACTAGTTGATGCAAAAGAGTTTGGTCTTGATGTTGTGAAAGCAAATACGATTCAAGAAACTTTCTTTATAAAACAAGAAGAATTAAAAGGTTTTCAAGACTCTTACTTATCGATCATCAATTCGGAAATTACAGATGAGTTGTCAAAAGAAGCTAAAGATTTGAGAAACAAACTTGTGAAGTACAGAACCGGAGTTGACAAGATTCACGCAGCTGAAAAATCATTTTATCTTCAAGCGGGTAAGTTTGTAGATGCACTAAAGCACAAGATCCAAGCACCTGGTATCTCTATGGAAACTAATCTTAAAGAGATTGAGGACCACCAGAAAAACATCGAGAAAGCTAGGTTAGAGAAATTGCAACAGGAAAGAGAAACTGCCTTGGCACCATACGTAGAGTCAACAGAAGGACGTGACCTATGTTCAATGGACGTTGATGTGTGGGAAGCTTACTTGTTTATGCAGAAAACCAAGTTTGAGAAGGCACAAGAAGAGGAGAAAGCTTTGGAAGCTCAAAGACAAGCTGAACTTGCTAAACTTAAAGTGTTGGAAACTCGTAGGAATGAGACAAGACCTTACGCAAACTTAAAAGAAGTTACTGATGAGTTTCTAAATGATTTATCTGACGAGGGATACAAAACTCTTCTTGAAGAACTTAAAGCTCTCAAAGTTGCAGAGGACAAGAGACAAGCAGATATCGTAGCTGAGAACGAAAGACTTAAAGCAATCCAAGTAGAGAAGGACAAAGAAGCTAAGAAGTTGGCTAAAATCAGATCAGAGCGAACTAAGACTCTTACTCCTTACGCAGTTTACATTAGAGATTGGGATAAAACTTTAGCTCTTGATGACAAAGGTTTCGAAGCAGAACTTAAAAACTTGGCTAAAGCTCACACGGACCAATTGGCTTTTGAGAAAGAGAAAGCTGATGCTCAGTACAAATCACTGCAAAGGAAACTTGCGATCGAAGTTGAGGAAGCCCGTTTGGCAGCTGCGAAGAAACTTGAGGAAGATAAAATTGCAGCAGAAAAAGCAAGGGTTTTAGCTCTCTCTAAAAAGTCAGAAGGGGATCAGATTAAAGCTTGGATTGACACTTTTGAGCTGCCTAAAGCTACAATCGACAACGATGTAACCAAAGACATCACTGAACGTTTTGAAGGCTTTGTGAAGTGGGCAAAAGGTCTAGTTTAAATATTAGTGTCCTTTTTGCAATAACTTTATAAAATTACTAAATTTGCAAGTTCCCTCCAGGAAAGTCTTGGGGGGATTTTTTATCTAAAATAATTAACAATAAATGGAAAAAGACAAAAGAATCCTCAGTGAAATAACAATCTACAACAAATATGCTAGGTACATACCCGAAGAGAATAGAAGAGAAACTTGGAAAGAGTTGATTGATCGGAACGTTGGTATGCACATAAGGAAATACCCACAGTTAAAACAAGAGATTGAGGATGTTTATGATAACTTCGTAAGAACCAAGAAAGTACTTCCTTCTATGAGAAGCTTGCAGTTCGGGGGGAAAGCTATTGAAACAACAAATGCAAGAATTTTTAATTGTGCCTTCTTGCCAATAGAAAGCATCAGATCTTTCTCTGAGGCAATGTATTTGCTTCTTAACGGTTGCGGTGTTGGTTACTCGGTTCAGAGTTTTAACATTGGTAAGTTACCTGCTATCGAAAAACCAAACCCTAACAGAAGTAGAAAATTCTTGATACAGGACGACATTATCGGTTGGGCAGATGCTGTGAGGGCTCTTATGAAGTCTTACACGGGGAGAACAAAATCTACTTTAGTGTTTGATTATTCCGCTATCAGAGAAAAAGGTGCTTTACTTGTAACTTCGGGGGGAAAAGCTCCGGGTGCAGGACCATTAAAAATAGCTATTGCAAAAATAGAAACAGTACTTTCAGGGAAGAAAGATGGGGAACGTTTATCTAGCTTAGATTGTCACGACATCTGTTGCCACATCGCAGATGCCGTCTTGTCCGGTGGGATAAGAAGAGCCGCATTGATCTGTCTTTTCGACAAAGATGACCATGAAATGATCTCTTCTAAAACAGGAAATTGGTGGGAAACAAACCCTCAAAGAGGTAGAGCTAATAACTCAATTGTACTTGACAGAAAAAATGTTACGGAGCAGGAGTTCTTGGATATTTGGAAGAAAGTAGAATTAAGTGGAAGTGGGGAACCAGGTTTCTATTTTTCCGACAATGAAAGACTCGGGACGAACCCATGTTGCTTTGTGGGCGAAACTAGGTTACTTACAAGTGATGGCTACAAAGAAATAGGGAGCTGTGTTGGAGAACTGGATCTAATAAACAAGGCAGGAGATGTTGTCAACGGAATGGTTTGGTCTAACGGAGTTAAGGAAGTAGTAGAACTTAGGCTATCCAACAATACTCAGATCAAGTGTACCCCCGACCACATTTTTGAAACGAATACTAGGGATCTTGTAGAAGCAAAAGATTTGATTGGGAAAAGGATAATGTCCTTTTACACAATTAACCAAGAGGTAAGCGAGTTTACTAAGTACGGATTTATCCAAGGTGACGGGGGTCTGAGCAGATTAAAATCCGAATCCCACAAAGGCTTAGAGGTTTGTATAGGAGATAAAGACTCAGATATAGCGACCCTGTTTGGAGTGGAGGTAGAGAAGGGCAAGAAAGCTTACTACCTTAATGGTTACAACGATGTACTCAAAGCCTTGGGATTTAGTTCAGACACTCTTACAACAAGAACACTTCCCTTAACTTTCAACTCTTGGAGAGACGAGGACAAGAAAATGTTTGTCAAAGGTATGTATTCTGCCAATGGTTCTGTAATAAAGAGTGGCAAAAGAGTTGCATATAAATCGGTTTGCAGGCAACTAATCACCGAACTGTCCGGGTACTTGTCTTCTATAGGAATAGAGTCCTATACGACAACCAATAAGGCAAAAGACGTAGAGTTCAGTAACGGTACATACACCTGCAAAGAATCTTATGACTTAAATATTTCTAAGGTAGATTCTATTATCTCCTTCGCCAAGGAGATTGGGTTCGTACACCAGTATAAGCAAGCTTCTTTGGAGGGTGTAATTTTTGAAAAATCTCCTTTGGTTGTAGGTGTAAAAGAGGTAGGAAAAGCAGAGGTATTTGACTTTAATTTAGACGATGATATCCACCTTGGAGTTGTTGAGGGCGTTATTGCACACAACTGCGAAATTAGCTTAAAGCCACATGGCTTCTGTAACTTGACAGAAATTAATGGTTCTATCATCACAACTCAGGAAGAGTTTAACAGTATTGCCAAGGCAGCTTCTTTTATCGGATCACTTCAAGCAGGGTACACTGACTTCCATTATTTGAACGACGAGTGGAGAAAGAATGCGGAAGAGGAATCATTATTAGGAGTTTCCATTACGGGGATCGCCAACGAGAACCTTTTGAAACTAGACTTTACAGAATCTGCAAATGTAGTGATGGAAGAGAATAGAAGAGTCTCTAGTTTAATTGGAACAAACCCCGCAAGACGTGCGACTTGTGTTAAGCCGGCAGGAACAACTAGTTTGGTCTTAGGGACATCTTCCGGTATCCACGCTTGGCATAATGATTATTATATTAGAAGAATGCGTGTTGGGAAAAATGAATCGCTTTATACTCACTTGAGAGACAATCACCCCGACATGGTAGAGGACGAAGTATTCAACCCACATTCAACTGCGGTTATATCTGTTCCTCAGAAAGCCCCCGAAGGAGCTATTACAAGGCACGAAGATGTGTTTAACTTGTTAGAGCGTGTGAAGAAAGTTTCCGAAGACTGGGTTATGCCTGGACACGTGCAAGGAGATAACTCTCATAACGTAAGTTGTACTATCAGTATTAAAGATGGTGAGTGGAAGTCTGTTGGAGATTGGATGTGGAAGAATAAAGACTCCTACAACGGTATTTCAGTACTACCCTTTGATGGTGGCTCCTATGCACAAACTCCTTTTGAAGATTGTACTAAAGAGTACTACGAGGAGAAGGTAAAATCCCTTGAAGAAGTTGATCTCTCAAGTATCAGAGAAGAAGAGGACAATACGGACCTGAAAGGGAATGTAGCTTGCGGTGGCGGAAGTTGCGAGATTGTATAAAACAAAAATAATTTTAAAGTTTTTAGGGAATCTCTTGTAGGTTCCCTTTTTTGTGCTTATATTTGTAGGAGTGAAATAAATTATATTATGAAAAAAGTAGTTACCAGGGGCAGAAATCTTAGTCTGCCAACAGAGGAGTTAATTTACATGTCGGAATTGTTTTTTAGTGGAACCCCGCAAACTGAGTTGGCAGAGATGTACGGCTGTCACCAATCCACTATATCTAACCACATCAAAAAGTTTAGAAAGATGAGGAGGGAAAATCTTCTTCCTGACTATCAATTCAACGCATCGGTTACTCCACCCGCACTCCACATAAATAAAGTTGTCAAGGACCCGGTTACAACAACAGTTAAAAACCTTAAACCTACAGTATCTTCTCTAGAGCCAACCAAGATTGATATTGCAAAGGAGTTTTTGGTTTCGAATGATGAATTGCTTGCTTATGGTCAGAATCTAAAATGGAGTTTAGATATAGCTGATAAACTTGGACACAGGTATGAGTGCTTTATTATTAGTGAGAAAATAAGAGTTCATGGAGAGACTCTCGAAATAGTTCAGAAAATTTTAGCAAAACTTATTTAATTATGGAAAAAGAAACAGTAGCAGTATTTAATCGGTACGGAGAAGAAGTTTTGTTTGTCAGATCGGGCAGCAAGATTATGATGAGTTTTCCGGGTAAGATTTACAGGTCAGGTTTAAAGAATGATTACTCAATTGCGTTTGAAGAGTTTAAAAAGTCGGAGGGTTACGCAGGTCAAAGTCTGGAATGGTTTGAAGATGTTGCCTTGGTAGATCTAGAATTGTGGAATAAGTATTTCACTTTCATAGTCAGTACAAAGGAAATATCTTTCATAGATCCAAGCGGAGGTCCTTTTGTTTCATTAGGAACAGACTTGGGAGATATTCATGGTAAGATGTCAGGACTTGTTGTAGAGTCTATTACAATCGATAGGAAAGGAAATATAATTTTAAATGTATGATTATGAAAAATGTCAAAATGAGTAAAATCCCCCAATTTAGGGACGTAGTTAGAAATGTTAAAACGGATACCACTTTTGTAGGTTTAGATGAAGATGGAGGTGCTATCTTTGATTCTTCTATCCCACTTCCCTCAATCATTTTCACAGGATCAATTAAACTACATGGTACCAATGGGAGTGTTTGTTTACATAAAGGGAAAGTATATGCTCAGAGCAAGAGTAGAATAGTTACAGTTGGGGATGACAACTTCGGGTTTGCCTTATTTGTAGAGAAAAATAAAGAAGTTTTCGAAAATATGTTGCAGTCTATTGCTGCAGCCAACAATGTAGACGAGGAAAGTGTTCTGACTTTATTTGGAGAGTTTGCCGGTAAGGGTATCCAAAACGGGGTCGGTATTTCTAATCTTGATAGATCATTCTTTATCTTTGGGTGCAAAGTTTCAGACCCACAAGACGAGCAACTCTCTTATTGGATGGAGGTTGATTCTTTTTCTCCTTTCCTACTAAACTCAGACGGGATATACAATCTAGATTCCTTCACAAAACACCTTGTAAACGTTGATTTCTCTTCTTCTGCTTCTTTAGGAAGAGCTCAACAAACTTTTGAAAAACTTACCTACGAGGTGGAAGAGGAGTGCCCCGTAGCAAAACATTTAGGGTACTCCGGAATTGGTGAGGGTTTGGTATGGACTGCTAACCACAACGGTAAATTTTATAGGTTTAAGACTAAAGGGGAGAAACACTCCTCTACAAAAGTCAAAAAATTGGCTTCGGTAAATGTTGAGAAACTGGAAGGAGTGGAATCTTTTGTTGAGTACGCTAGTACAGAGAATAGATTCAACCAGGCTATTGGAGAAGTGTTTGGTAAAGATCCCTTAGATGTCAAGAAACTAGGAGAACTTATAAAGTGGGTTGTTTCAGATATCTCCTCGGAGGAAGTAGATACTTTACTAGAGAACGGATTAGAGCCGAAGGATGTAAACAAGTACATCGCACAAGATGTAAGACAAAGGTTTATGGAGAAACTAAATAACTTTTAAATGTATGAGTACAGAAGCAGTAAATCAAGAAGTTAGGGATGTGTTACAATTAGTAACAGGTCTGACAAGAAGTACAGATTTAGGAAGTGATGTTCGTCCCAAGTATTCAGATGGAGTAGATGCCTATACAAATTTTATTACTCAAAGTTTTTTTAAATATGACTTGAGTGATCAAAGATTCTTCTTACCGAGTTTGTTTCACACTCCTTGCATAACTGGGATTAAAGAGATCAGGTGGATTTATCAAATGCAGTCTAATAAACTAGCTGATGCCGAGTCACTTGGGCTCCATTGGTGGCTGCCATGGGGCAACGAAGCAGGAGAAATTGGTAAAAGATATGGTTACGTTGTCAAAAAATTCAAGTTAATCGACAAACTTTTGCACGGCTTAGAAACAAATCCGTTTGGCAGAAGACACATTATGGACCTTTATGATCAATCTGAATTTGATAGTCCCGGACTTTATCCCTGTGCTTTCCTTACGATGTGGTCTGTCAGAGTTGTTGGTGGAGAGAAAGTGTTAGATATGACTCTTACGCAACGTAGTTCAGATTACTTGGTTGCAGGTTGGATTAACAAGTCTCAGTACGCTGTTCTTCAAATGATGATAGCGCATTCTCTTGGGATGAAAGTTGGATCTTTTGCTCATGTAACTCAGAACTTACATATCTACGATAGACACTTTAACAAAGCGTTATACTTAATAGAAAAAGAAGAGTTGCCTGTTAACATTTATATCCAAATGAAAAAGGATACTCCAAGAAAAAGTTTCTACGATTACACCGAAAGCGACTTTGAAGTTATTAACGAAAACAATATCCCCCTAGAACGTTTAAAGTTGGATGTGGGAATTTAATAAATTAAACTATGAAAACAAAACTTTACCCCTGCCAACTTCCTGATTGCGAAAATAAGGCTACGATAAGATCAAAAATAAAAAATGGGCAACATAAAGGGAAGTTGGCTTGTGGGTATTGTAAGCATAAAAATGATGGTAGTGGTATCAAACAGATTACTGCCAAGACCAAAGCTAAGCGAAAAGAGGAGAGGAAAGGTTTGCCTGAGTTCTTTGGATCTGCTATTGAAGAGCTTAAAGACAGTCCTATCTGTCAGAACTGTGGTGGTAGAATTAAATGGTGGTTGCATCCAGTAAATAACATAGCTCATATCCTTGCAAAAAGAAATCATAAGTCTGTGATGGATCATAAGGATAACTACTTGTTCTTATGTAGCTCCAAAGACGAGTTAAATGCTTGTCACGAAAGGTTCGATAACAACATTTACGACCGAGTTTCTATGCCGGTTTTTCCTTTGGCAAAAAATAAATTTGAAAGTTTTAAGCATTTAGTGTTGGAAGTTTCAAATGAAAGCCGTATATTTGAAGAAAATTAGAAGTTATGATTAGAGAAATGAAAGGTATTAGCCCAACACAGTTTGCCAAGGTATTAGCCTTTGTACAGAAGTACCACAGTTTTGCTAGGTGGGCTAGTGCTGAGGAAGTTGCTGAGTCGCAAGCTCTTTATCCTAAAATGGGTGAATTTGGTTTCAACATCAAATACGTTCGGAGCTGTTACGATTCTAGGTTCAAAGATATTTGGTCTGTCACTTTTAGTGGTATGGGGAGTCCTTTGAATTTCAATACTAACACTAAGTTGGATTTACCATTTGAAACTTTGGAAGAGTGGATTTCAGCCTACCTAAAGTCCGAGTGGGTCCCAACAGAAGAAGAATTAGAAACTTTAAAGGTGAAGTTATGATTAAAAAATACTTTATAGCAGATTTGCATTTGGGTCACGAGAACATGGCTACAAACAGAGGTTTTGAAAACGCTGAGCACATGTTCGAAGTTATCAAAAGAAACTGGAATGCAAAAGTTAGAAAGAATGATACGGTGTATATTCTAGGTGACGTTACCATGGAGAAAAAGAAAGGGTACGAACTACTCGATGAGCTCATTGGTAACAAACGTATTGTACTTGGAAACCATGATCGTAGACAAGATGTACCTGAGCTACTTAAGCATTGCAACACTGTGAGTGGAATGGAAACACACAAGGGAATGTTTTTAACTCATTGCCCTGTTCATCCTATGGAATTTGATTACAGAGTTAAGAAAAATATTTGTGGTCATACGCACTCTAAAATTGTGAAAAGAAGTTTCCTTGGAATAAAGTTCAAGGACAAAAGGTATGTAAATGTTTCGTGTGAGCAGGTTGACTATACGCCAATGACACTCGAAGAATTAGGAATTAAAATTTAAAATTATGGCACTACTTGTTTTCGTATTCATATTTTTAGTACTTTTGTATTTGCTCAAAGTAAACGTTGTACTTTTAGACGAAGGCAAGAGAGTCGCCATTTACTTTTGGTGGCGAGGTAGAAGAATAGAAATTATAATTTAACGTTATGTATGTAAACTTTGATTTATTAATCAGCAAAGGTCTTGACAAGAGTTCTTTCCTACTACTCCAAGCGTGTAGTCAGAATAAGACAGAGGATCTAGGGGGTATTATTGAGAACAATTGGGAGTGGGTCGAATTAAAGCGATTAGAGACACTTGGACTCATTGAGTATATAAAGGGAACGAAGAATCAAAGTGTTCAGTCTAAGGCGAGGATTTCTACCAAAGGACGTGATTTACTCGATGAACTTGAAACGCCCCTGGTAACGGAGAACGATCTCAAGGTATTTGATTGGCTTGAAAAAGTTTACAAAGGGCTTGGGAAAGAAGTTGGGAACCGGAAGAAAACTAAGATGTACATTGCTTTGTTTAGGGTTCACTCACAGATTGACAAGAACAAGTTGGCAGTACTGATCAACTCCTTCCTAAAAGACGATAACCAACTAGAGTATTCGATTAGACTAGAGTATCTTTTCTTTAAACCCGCAAACATGTTTCAGGTCAGATTCGACATCGAGCAGAGTAGGCTCTACCAGTACTACTTGAAACACCAAGAAACTTTCGATAAGGCATTTAAACAATACGAAGATTAAGACATGGCAATTAGACCTATACAAGAGCTAGTACAAATAGCTAAAAGAGATTTACATAACTATCAAACAGGATCTAATAAACCAATACCAACGGGCAAAGAATTTATAGACAACGTTTTTGGGGGGCTTATTCCAGGAGATATTGTAACTGTTGCAGGTTCCTCGGGGGGTGGTAAGTCATTTGACCTTCAACGGATCAAGAACTTTATAATGTCTATTGAAGAAAACGAAGCTGCAGAAAACTATGTATGGCTTGATTTTTCTTTGGAGATGCGAGTTATTTCCAATATTATTCGAGATATCAATTTAAAGACTGGTAAGTCTAAGAAGAAAATTATCTCAGAAGAGTTTACCGAGGAAGAGCTTACTATTGTAAAAAAGTATTTTGAAGACCTAGAAGATGGTAGATTTTACATCGAAGAGGAATCCACCGATCCAATTGCTTTTGAAAATAACCTGAGAGATTTCTTAACTCTTCACAAAGATAAGGCTGCAGTGTTTATCTCTGTCGACCACATTGCCTTAATGAAATCTGGTCCGGGTCAAAAGAAAGATGCTGTAGATGGAACCGTCGAGGTTATCAACAAGCTAAAGAAGGAATTTACAAATACCTATTGGTTTATTGTCTCCCAACTTAACCGGAATATACTTGGTAGAATTAAGGATAAAGATGTTATGGCTATGCCCAACAGGTCTGACCTATACCAATCAGATACTATTTACCAAGTGAGTGATTACATCTACGTTTCTCACAATCCATTTATGTTGGGTATTAAGGCTTTTAGTAGATTCAACGTAAGTAAGTATGAGGACTTGGTTGATCACTTCTGCGAGGAAAAAGGTGGCAGGGCTTCCTTTGATACAATTGGGAAGATATTCTATATTGTACTGAAAGTTAGAGAGGGAGGTGTTTTCTTCAAAGACATTTACATTGAGGATATTGGAATGTCTGCGGAAGACAAAGAGAAATTTAGGGAGAAGGAGGAATCTATTGTAGCTAATGATTACATGCCCAAGTTTGACAACACCCCTGTCTTCGACGCTTCAAGAGAAGTTAAGTTCGTTTCCAATGACTTGTCTAAGTATAGAAATTTTGAAGATGAGTAAAACGAGGGAGTTCAATTAAGAGCTCCCTTTTTGCTTTTACACAAAAAGATTACATTTATTTTAATAGTTGGTATTTATTCTAAAAGTTTTCGTACCTTTGGAGAAATATTTAAAATTGTATGATATGGATTTAGAACAGTATTTTAACATAGAATGTCTACGGGGGATGAGTCAGTTTGAGCTAAACAAGTTTAAAAAAGATTTCCCCACACTCTACTCTTGTATTATCTCAAGTATGGGCGTAGCGTTTGCTGAGGGACTTAGAATGGGTAAACAAGGTGAGAACCTTATTGACAAAAGAGTTTTAAATAATCGTATTTTAGGTAGTAATTAATATGGACATAGATAAAGTTTTAGTTATTGATATTGAGGCTGATGGACTGCTCAGAGAAGCTACAAAGATCCACGTGGTTTCAATGTCTTATCAGAAAGAAAGTGGAGAGTGGGTAACTACTTCTACTAATGACTATGATAAAATGAGGGAGTTGTTTACAAATCCCAACCACACTATTGTTGGACACAACTTTATTTGCTATGATATTCCCGTGCTAGAACGTATTTTAGATATCAAGTTTGAGTGTAATGTTATAGATTCCCTTGGACTTAGTTGGTACCTATTTCCAATGCGGATGTTACATGGGTTGGCTTCATGGGGGGTTGATTTAGGGGTTTTGAAAGTTGTCGTTGAGGACGATCAATGGAAAGGGCTTTCTGAGGAAGATTTACTGCTACCTCCTGCACAGCTTAAACAGAGACAAGATGAGCATTATGCTTTGATGAAGGAGCGTTGTGAGGAAGACACAAAAATAAATGTACTCCTTTGGTATAAGATATTAGAAAAATTGAAGTTGTTGTATGGGGACTCTGATAAGATTGTCAATGTCATTAATTACCTAAACTTCAAAATGACGTGTCTGAGGGTACAAGAAGCAAACCCTCTGACCATTGATGTTGAGTTGTGTGAAAAAAATATAGCTTTCCTCGACAGCATTATAGAAGAGAAAGTTACTGAGCTTATGGGTACTATGCCTAAAGTCCCTGTCAAACAAATCAAAACTCGTCCTAAGAAACCTTTCAAGAAGGATGGCTCCCTCTCAGCTACAGGTAAGGCTTGGTTTGATATGTTAGAAAAATTAGATCTCCCTGATGACTACGACAAAGAGGTTCAAGTCATAAGTAGTTACAAAGAGCCAAATCCAACATCCTCTGCTCAAGTAAAAGATTACCTGTTCTCTCTAGGTTGGAAACCAAAGATATTTAAAGATGGTGCGAATGGTAAAGTCCCCCAACTAAGGGATGATGAAAAAATGTTATGCAGCAGTATCCAAGATATCATAAAAGTTGTACCAGAGTTAGAAAGTTTACAAGGTCTTTCTGTGGCCCAACATAGATCAGCTATACTTAAAGGCTTCCTGTCCTCTCTTATAAACGAAAACCAAGTTATTGCAGGTGCATCTAAGTTCGCCAGGACATTGAGACTGGCCCACCGCAAGCCTTGTGTGAATTTGCCATCAACTTCTTCTCAATATGGTGAGCTTATAAGATCTGTCATAATTGCACCTGATGGTTATCTTTTATGTGGCTCTGATGTATCATCTTTAGAAAATAAGACTCTGCAGAATGCGATTTATCATTTGGATAAAGCTTATGTAGAAGAGATGAATTTCCCTGGGTTTGACTCTCATTTAAAGCTGGGCAGGATGGCGAAGTTGATAACTGATCAAGAGGCTGAGTTCTATGCTTGGTTTAAGAAGTACGATAAAGTTGAACGAGATTCTAATACAGAGGCTATGTCCAACTTAGTTGCAAAAGGTCTTGAAAACGATTTGATCTGTGATTTAGTTGTACAAGATTCTGCCACAATGCACAAGCTATTCGACGCAATCTCTGAGAAAAGGAGTGTATCAAAGACAAGTAATTACGCCCTGACATACAAGTGTGGGATAGCTAAGTTAGCTGAATCAGCGAAAGTACCTATGAGTCAAGCTAAGTCTATACACAAAGCTTACTGGGATATGAATTGGGCTGTGGAGACCTATGCTGAGAGTTTAAATACTAAAACCGTTGAGGGTGAGGAATGGATTTTCAACCCCGCATCAAACTTATGGTTATATCTCTCTTCTGACCACATAAAATTCTCTGCTTGTAACCAGAATGCAGGTGTTAAGATATTTGATTTATGGTTGTATTTCGTTATGCAGAAAGGTATTGAACCTTCTTTCCAAGCACATGATGAAATCTTATTTAAAGTCAGACCAGAAGATAAAGCAGATGTTGAACGTAAGCTAAAGGAATCTATGCAACAGGTTAATGACGCTCTTGGTCTTCTTGTCCCCATAGAAATAGATGTTCAGTTCGGATTAAATTACGGAGATGTACATTAAAAAAAGTTAATTATGAGTGCAAAATCTAGTACACAAAAATTTATAGATAAGTCCAAAGCTATCCATGGTGATAAATATTCTTATGAGAAGTCTTTATACAGTGTAAACCATGTTAAAGTGATCATAACCTGTGAGGTCCATGGGGACTTTACACAGACTCCAAACAGTCATCTGTATGGAAGAGGTTGCCCTAGGTGTGGCAAAGAGAGTGCATCGGCTTTGAGAAGTGTGTCCCTCCAAACTTTCTTAAAAAGGGCTAAAAAAGTACATGGTGATAAATACGACTACTCTCTCATTAATTCTTCAAATTATTCCGGTGTCTCTAGTAAGTGCCATATAATATGTAAGAAGCACGGAAAGTTTGAGCAAGTTGGATCATCCCACCTAATCGGACATAGCTGTGAAAGATGTTCCTACGAGGATAGGGGTAAAGGACTAACAACACCGTTGGAAGATGTGCTGTCTAGATTCAGATCTGTGCACGGTGACAGGTTCGAATATGATCTGTCCTCCTACTCTAAGACTAAGGCAAAAATGCGTATAAAATGCCCTACCCACGGTTGGTTCGAACAACTAGTGGATGGTCATGCAGCTGGTAAAGGTTGTGCCAAGTGTTACAGGGAGTCCTCTATAAAAAGGCTCAGCTCTCAAAAAAGTAATACAAAAGAGTTTTTAGAAAAAGCTAAGGCTGTCCACGGGAGCACTTACATATATTCTAAGTCAGAGTATGTGCTCAACAACTTGCCCCTAATAATCACTTGTCCCCACCACGGAGATTTCCTACAAAGGCCTAACGGACACTTACTTGGAGCAGGATGTCCTGTGTGTGCTAATCTAGGTCCTCTCTATAAAGATATGGACAAAGATGAGTGTAGAAAAGTCAAATGCTCCATCTATCTGATCAAAATGTACAATGATTCAGAGAGTTTCTTCAAAGTGGGTATTTCAAGGCTGCCAAGGAGGAGGTTATTAGATCTTGCATCAGAAAGTGGTTATAAGGTAGAGTGCTTGGAGTTGTTTAAGGGTAACCTGTTTGATTGCGTAACAGTGGAACATAAAACCTTTTCACACTTCTCAAGTTTTAAATACCCTCCACTTGCCCTTTTTAGTGGACACACTGAATGTTTTAATAGTTCCACCCCTTTACTTGAGGTCTCCTCTTTCATCAAAACAGAATTAAGTTTGGCTATTAGTCATTAAAATATTTGCACAATAAATAAAATAGTACTAACTTTACAGAAAATAGAAATTATGAAAAAATTAAAGAAACGTTTTGCAACTTGGTTACTAAAAGACAGTGATCTTACTTTTAAGGTTTGCTATAATAATTTAAAGGACTCTCAGTTAACCATCGACATTAATCTTATTGGTTCTATTAGCTTTGAGGATGTAGAATTACCCGAAGGCATGGAAGTAGTTATTAGAAGAAAACTTAAATAAAAAAAAAATTATGATAGCAGTATTCAAGAGTGTAGATCCAATGGAGATAAAGAGACTCGGTAAAGCAACTGATATGGCTTGTTTTATCTTTGAGTTGTCTCACAATATGGAAAGAAAATTTGAGGATTCAGAAGTGGATCACAGTGAAGTGTTTGAAGAAATAAACCGGTTACTTGCCGAGTTTAGTATTGATATAAATGATTTAATCGATTAGATATGGAAAAGTTGTATAGAAAGAAAAGTAACGGTAGGTATGAGTCTATCGGGTTTAATGGTGTACCTGATTTGACAGATGGTATTTGGCTTGTTCAATCAAAGCCAGGATGGAAGTCTAGTTCTAATTTGATTTTTAGAATTGGAGATGTAAAAGGGTTAGTAGATATTACTACTCATGCTGCTCTTCAAGCTATGTCAAATGATTTAGCTTTGTATGTTTCTAAGTTGCAAGATGAATCTTCTGATGAGTATTTAGATGCTAAGGAGTTACTTGGAACTTGGATAAAAGGTCCTATCTCTTTTAGTGGAATTGCTTCGGCTGATTTATCAAGTCTTCTTCTTAGGCGAATTGCTTTTAACCTAGCTAAATAGTATGGAATCAAAGTTGTTTTTAGAAATGTTTTTGGGTGGAATTGTCTCGGTTTTCTTAGTAGCACTTACATTAGTGATTTTGACTGATGAAAAGGATAACTCTGCTTTGAGTTACACCCTTTCACTACTCCTACTTGTTTCCATTTTCTTAACCTTTTTTGGTTTCGTGGGGATGGTTTTTACTTTTTTTAGTGGTTTCTGCTAGGTTAGTCGTTTTATTATTTGTATATTTGTAAAAAATTAAATTATGTTGAAAGAAAAGAAATTGATTTATTTGGCGAGTCCGTACACACATAAGGACAAAAGAGTTATGAAACTTAGGTTTGATCAGGTAACTGCTGTTGCAGCTCACCTGGTTAGAGAAGGTCACGTTGTATTCTCTCCGATTACTTATGGACATACTCTTTGTGAGTTCGAAGACTTACCGGTGGAGTTTGAGTTTTGGAATGATTTCTGTTTAAAGTTCCTAGAGAAAAGTGATCTATTTGTCAGACTAGAGTTTGATGGGTGGAAGGAGTCAAAGGGTTTGAAAGAGGAAGTTAAGTTCTGTAAAGAAAACAAAATTCCACAGTACCTTATTCCCCCAAGAGACGGTGAGTTTCAGCTTGATAGAATTTCTAAAAGTATTGAATCAGCTTTGAGTTTGATTGAGTTGAAAGACTCTACCGTTGATTGGGCGGATACCACACTAAAAGAGTATATGGATTATAGAGAAAATCTCGCACAGATTCAAAAGAAAAGGGAATGGGATAAGTTTTGTCGTGAATCAGTTATGGGATGTTTTATTGCCTCTGATCTTTGGGTTAAAGGTTCTTTATAATGGGAGATTTCAGAAACATTGCTTTGAGTTACTTGTCAAATGGCCTTACCACTATTCCTGTGGGGGCTGACAAGCAACCTACTATAAACTGGACAAAGTACCAGACAAAGCACATTACAGAAAAGGAAATTGAAATGTATTTTAAAAACTGTCATGGTATAGCTGTTCTTACAGGTGGGCTTAACGGTATTGAATGCATTGACCTAGATATGAAATACGATCTCTCAGGAAGCCTTAATGATAGGTACAAAGCAGTTTGTGACCCTGCCATACTTGCTAAACTTTGGGTACAGTCTACTCGTAATAAAGGTTTTCACTGGATTTATAAAACAAACATTGTAGAGCCTAGTCAACACCTTGCAAGAAGAGAGACAACTCCTTATGAAAAGTACGATACTTTGATGAATCATTTTAATGACCCAAAATCAAGGGAAATCGCTTTTAACGTGGCTGCGGGAGATAAGGCAAGAGTTTTAATCGAGACTCGTGGTGGTGAAATCAAGGATGGTATAAATTATAGTAAAGGTTATTTCCTCGTGGCACCGTCGCCAGGATACGCTAAACTATTCGGATCTCTAAACTTTCTCGAAGACGAGGAGAGAAACCACTTGATAGAAAAGGCTAGGGAGTTCAATGAATATTTCTCTAAGGTTAAAAACTACAAACGTGATGCTTTAAATAAAAAACACGATGGGGATTCCCCTTTCGATAACTTCAATGCAAGTGGCGATCCTTTAGACTTGTTGTTTATCCACGGTTGGTCTGAGGTTTCAAGTAGTGGTAATTATTATAGATTACGTAGGCCGGGTAACCCCGATTCCAAATCGTCTGCCTTAATTGATATGGGCACCAAACTTTTCAATGTGTTTACTACATCCACTTCTTTTGAAGTTAACAAGCCGTATACACCGAGTGATTTATTTATTGAATTAGAGTGTAATGGAGATACCATACTTGCGTACTCCAAACTCAAAGAACTAGGATACTAATGGAAGGATTAAACTACGAGATACAAGATTTCATTGAAACGAGTCTTGACCCGCTTAAAAATGAGTACAATTTCATTAAGAAAAGTGATTGGACAAAAGCTGTAAATGATAAGGCAAAAGAACGTGAGTACAATATTCTGCATCTTATTACCCAAAGAGCTTTAAAGACAGCTAAAGATTTGAACGCAATTGCCAAGAATGATTTAGCTCATCCCGCTGTCAAAGAGGTTATGGACCTATGCAAGTCAGTGTACGACATTTACGAAAAGTATTACTCAAAGTATACCAAGGCTCAGAAGTGGGAGAATTTCCTAGACGAGGGTAAAGACCTTGTAGCAATGGAACTTGAGATGCGGTTTCAAAATGACTTACGGGATCAATTAAATACTCATAAACGAAATGTCAGGGCAATTAATTTTGGCGACATCGAAGATAGAGTAGAGGTCAGAACTTTCAATGACACTCCTTTACCCCTGTTTATGAGAGATCTTATTGAAGAGAAGTTTCCGGAAGTAAAAGAATTATTAGACAAACAAAAATTAGAGAAAGATGTTATTCCCAAGGCAACAAGTAACAGTAAAAAAGGCAATAAACTACCTAAGAAATAGTGACAAAAGACCAGGTGTGATTGTAGCCCCAACTGCTTATGGTAAGAGCCACGTTATCGCTGGTATTGCTGATGAGTGGGGACAACCTGTCCTGATTATCCAACCTGGCTCTACTTTGCTTGAACAAAATATGGACAAGTTTTTGAAGGCGGGAGGTGTGGCAACTGTCTATTCAGCGTCCAAGGGTGTCAAAGAAGCTTCTAGGGTGACGTTTGCTACTCTTGGTAGTATAAAGGATAAGGCTGAAATTTTTAAACGTTTAGGTGTACGGACTGTAATAGTTGATGAATGCGATTACGGGTATTCTGCCAAGGATGGTGGGATGTTCAAAGAATTTCTACGTGAACTGAAACCTAGTAAAGTTATTGGTCTTACAGCTACACCTTTTAATTTGGTTACATCTCGTGATCGTATGGGAGATAATGTATCAAAACTCGTGATGTTAAATAAGATTCGACCTGCAATATTCAAACACTTTATAGATGTTGTACAAATCCAGGAAGTTATTGCTGATGAGCGTTGGACTCCACTTGTGTATATTACTCCTGACTTTGACACGGGCACTCTTAGGTACAATACCTCGGGGTCTGACTACACTGCAGCTTCTATAAAAATGGCTGTTGAAGCGAATGGTGTGAATAATAATATGTACTTACGTTTAAAAGAATTACTCAAAGATCCGTCCAAAAACATTTTGGTATTTGTTGACTCGGTTGAAAATGGTGAGAAGTTTGCCTCGTTGTTTGATGAGGGTGAAATGCTAAGTGACAAAGTTTCTGCCAAGGACAAGGAAGCTATGATAAAACGTTTCAAAGATCCAAAACATAAGACGAGGGTGATATTTAATCACTCGATGCTTACTACTGGATTTGACTTTCCTGCACTTAATCACATTATGATTGGGAGACCATCTAACAGTTTACGTTTGATTTATCAAATTGTAGGTCGTGTTGTACGTTTGTTTGATGGTAAGCTTTTTGGGTACGTGGAAGATTTTTGTGGGAATATCCAAAAGTTTGGTTACATAGAAGATATTACCATAGAAGATAATCCTAAAGTTGGGTGGGCAGCGTTCAATGGAGAAGATTTGCTAACGGGTGTTAGACTAGATTTACCGGTTAAACAAACTAAGAGTTCACTGACAGAAGGTTTAGAGGAAAGCGTTAAAATGTCTTTTGGTAAATATAAGGGTATCCCTATAAAACAGTTGGGACGAGGTTACCTAGAGTACTTATCCAAGTGGATTGATGGTCTAGATAACGTCTCGTCTAATCTGCAAGTTCTTAGGAGAGAAATACGTGGGTTGACGGGGAAATAATTGGAGCACTTACAAACGCCGTCCATGTAGCCATTATAACGCCACCAATATATTCAATATTACTTCTCTCCATTTGCTTGACCATCTCATCAAATTACGTCAAAATTAACGCATTTCAAAATTAATTAAAAATCATTAACATCAAATGTTTCTAAATCAAATAAATCATTTCCTAAATAAGAAACTGTCACCTCATCAGCAAATATGTAAAAGAAATCACTTTCTTTGTTAAAGTTACAATAAGTTGTAGTGTGTGATTCGTTATTCTTCGGGATTGATTCTCCTGAATTTATCAAATCAATTGCCGTTAACACCTCAACTTTCGTGTTGAATTTATGTACTTTAAATACCATAATAATTAGTTATATCGTTATCAATTAGCTGTCTATCAGTTGTACTGTATTCATCCCTGAAAATTACCTCCGAGATATAGCCCTTAAATGGAAGCTCTCCAGAACCTCTTCTAAATTTTCCTATTGAAGCGTTGTTTAAAGGGAATGATTGCGTAAAAGTGTGGGTTAAGGTAGATGTATCCACTCCATTTACTGCTAATTTTTGCGCTCCAACTTCTTGTATTTGAGCCGTAATTAACCTTACATTAAGGTCATTGACGCCACTCGGGATAAGCAAATCGACATTATTTGGCTGTCTAATGTAAATGTTTGATGTGGGGTTGGTTCTGCAAAACGCTTGAACCACCGTGTTGTCTAGTGTTTTAGCAAAAGAAAACATAATTGCGTCACTCGTCTCATCATTTTTAGACACAACAAAAGAACTTCTGTCAGTCATAATGCCACCAAAATCAACACCTAATTGGTCAATTTCGAGCCAGTGATTTCTATTGTAATAGTATTCGTCAGCTTTTCCCGTCTGCGGATTCAGCGATAAAACACCTCCATTAACTATTCGAGCTTGATTTGCTCCTGCGTTTTGAACGGCATCATAGATTGAACCACCGTAGCCTTGGTTGTACTTCGTGACAACAAAACCATTAGACGCCCCTACAAATGTCAATAGCGTTGCCGTGTCTAAGAAGTATCCCGAAAAGCCAATATCCATTTCAGCGTTATCACTTGAACGTCTAACACGCATACATTTAGTGGCTGTTGTTGATAGCTTTCTATTTGAAACAGCAAAGATTGCTGGGTACGTGTCTAGTATTGGTATGAACGTCGAATACGCTCCGTAAAAATTAATAGTCCGTACTGCCATTTTCTCTCATTTTTAAGTGTGGACATGCCTTCATGCAATCTTCTATATTTCCCTCAAAAGTAACGATTTCAGATGGAATGAAATACTTTTCGCCAATTTCAACTTGTGTTATGATTTCGACGTTATCGTGTAGTGTTATTACTGTTTCTGCTTCCATAATTTCTAATTTGTTAATACAATTCCGCCACCTCCTGTAATAATAGCTACTGCGCTATTTGATAGCGATGTTTTTGCACCACAATTTCCACGTAAATCTATGGTTTTTCCTGTGAAATCTGGCGTAGTTGCGACGCTTAAATCAATTAATAGTTGGTCTGTCATTGCAGATGTGAACGAGGCTGGTGCTGGTCGTAGATATAGTGTTGTCGGTACTATTGACCATATTTTGGTTGTGTATGTCCACGGTGAAAGGATGGACTGAAGTCGTAACGTTATTAATTCATTACTTAATGTTGCTATATCGCCTGTCCAAGTGGATGTATGGGAAAGCAAATGCAGCGCAGTCAGTGCATTACTTAGCGTGGATATATCGCCTGACCAAGTGGAAAGACTGGATTGAAGCCACAAATAAGTCAACACATTACTTAATGTCGATATATCACCAGTCCAAGTAGATGTATTGGATGTCAACTGCAAAATAGTCAACGCATTACTAAGAGTAGCTATATCACCGCTCCAAGTTGAGATATTCGAAATTAAATACAAAACAGTCAATGCACTACTAAGAGTAGCTATATCGCCTGACCACGTGGAAAGACTTGAGTTTAACCGTAACGTACTTAATGCATTACTTAATGTTGAAATATCACCTAACCAAGTAGATGTGTTTGAGTTCAAGTCCAAATAAGTCAACGTATTACTTAATGTTGCTATGTCACCTGTCCAAGTAGAGAGGATGGAAACTAACTGCAAAACAGTCAACGCATTACTTAGTGTGGCTATATCTCCGCTCCAAGTAGAGAGATTGGAATATAACCGTAACGTAGTCAACGTATTACTTAATGTTGCGATGTCACCTGACCACGTTGATGTGTTGGAATTCAAATACAAAGTAGTCAACGCCACCAAACCAGCCAAATCGTCTAAATCAAACGTGTACTTATTTGTTTGATTACTTATTGTAAACTCCTGAAAATCACTCAATCCAAGAAGCGTCCTTGTGTGTATATTTCCCGTGAAATTTGGCGTGAAAGTTTTTGTAACCGATTGGTTGTTGATGTAACTTTCCCACGTGCCATCGCCGTAATCGCTCTCAAATCCATTGCCCGAATGCGTTCTAATTTGCATTTGTGCGTTTGGAGAATCCACCAAAGAAAGCTTTAAAAATTCAAAGCTCAAAACAGCGTTGTAATAATCAAATACCCTCATACTCCTATCATTTGTAAAATACCCGACCCCGCATAATTGCTTCTCTTAAACCAGCCAGTACCTATTAGTGGAGTGAACGGATAAGTAACCGTTGCAAAAGTTATACCGTCTGATGAATAAGAGAATACACCTATATTTGTCGCTACTTGGCTTGTGAATGTACCTACGTTCAAAGGTGTTATATTGACTACAAATAAGTCCTCAAGGTCTTCATAATTGAAAATCAAATAAAGCTTGTCTTCCAAAGTAATGGTACTGCCAACAACCGATAAAGGCACTACATCGCTTCCACCCTCATTTATAAGTTCAATGTCTTCCGTTGCTCCCGAAGGAACAGTTATAAATGATGAGCCGTTTAATGTTACCGTGGCATCCGGGCAAATAGGAACACCTACCTCCACCGTAGCTACGCCACCAGCTAATGCGCTTGAAATGGGCGTTATTGGGTTGCCGTTTTGGTCTTCAATTAGGATGTTTAGCGGGTCGCCACTTGGTAGGTCTCCTTTGTAAACGCTATCCACTGATATTTCGGAATCCTTTTGAACCTTAAAATACATATCATTGTTCATATACGTTCAATGTTTAAAGTTATAACTGATATCAAATCTACGGTAACTTCAAGTTCATCACTAATAGAGATATTTGAGCCTAAAGTGTAAGGTGTCCCATTTATATTTAATGTTGTTGTAGGTGTGTTGAATATATTTGTTACAGAGTTTATCTTGAAGTTATATGGTGCGTAAATTGTTTCAGTTAGTTTTCCTTGCGTGTAATCTATTGTCCACCCCGATTTTAATACGTAATCACTATTAGTTAATGTTAGAGGTGTTACAAATTTATCATCTACCACACCTGTATTTACTTCTGCTTGTGTAGCTTGGTAAGGTACAGGTGTATGTGTCCAATCGATACCGTTAGAATAATAAAGTCCCGCTTGTCTATAAGTTCCACCAATACTACCCGGTAACCAACTAGTGCCCGTTGAAGTTTCTACCCAATAGAACTTTCCAGCACTTACGTTAGCAGGTGGCAAGGATGCGTAAACATCTACTACCTCTATCTGTACTGATTCTTTGTTTATGTATATTGAAGTTCCCATATTATCTTATGCTTGCTGCAGCTTCTCTTTCTGCAAGTCTGCTTTCTTTTAACTCTTTCTTTTCTGCTGCTATCCTTTGTCTCTCCTTTTTTATCGGGTGAGAAAAAGGTATCTCAGGATTGTTGAAATACCAGTATGTATCAGTCTGATCTTGTACATCTCCTATTATTTACTGTTACTTGCATAATATTTTATGTTACGATATTAAGTGGTGCCCATATCCAAGTCTTTTGGTTATCATCATCCATCTCATACTCTCTACCGTTGTTCCTACAAACAACAGTAAAACCCTGGAAGGCATCTGGATAGAGTGTGTTTAAGTCTGACTCACTTTGGTCAGTGGTAATTGCTTCGTTATAAACTCTAAACTCGCCAATTTCTTCTGTTCCCAAAACTCCTGTGGGTGATACTGTCACTGCTCTTGTTGTTGTTCCTACCAATGTAGGCTGATAACCTGCTCCGAATATTCCAACCATTGTCCATCTACTCAATGAAGCTGAATACCTGTAAACAACTTTACCATCAACAGGTAACAGTAAATCTTGAAGCCCAAGATTAATCATTCTATTTACTGCCGTTGCTGATGGAGAATCATTAAGCAAGTCTATTGCTTGAAGTGTATTGTTCCAAATGGTTAACTCTTTACCATCTTTAACATTGTTGAATCCTGCTATAATTACTGGAGTAGTTTGATTCGTGAAGTTTAAGAAGTTAGTTGGAGTAGCTTGGTTATTGATTGTCCCTCCTACTGTAACAACTGTTTCCTTGACAAAATCAGCATTCTCTACATTAATCATAGTTCTAACCTCTGCTGGAGTCAAGTCCTTTGGCACACCACTTCCAGCTGCTACTCTCCCTTTTATTGTATTAGTAACTACATCTGCAAGTTTGGCATTTGTTACTGCTTTTGCTGTGATAGTTAATGCTCCTGATCCTGTTACCTCTCCTGTGTGTGTTGCATTTGTAACCTTAGCAGTATTAGCCGCTACTGCACTTGTGAAGTCTGTATTAGGTACACTTCCTAATCCAACATCTGATTTGGTTACGTTGTGAGGATTTCCAGTAGTGATTTGTGAATGGTCATAAGCTGTTTTTCCTCTATCTCCTCTATAAGCAGTTGTTGAGGTTTCCCCTAAAGCTAACCCAGGTGGTAGGGCGTTGATTTGGTCTTGAACAGCCTTTACAGTTGGATACTTAATGTCATTGATAACACTGAAATCAACAGCCTTATTACTCGTGCTTTCAACACCGTTTAAATTTATATTTTTTACTCCCATTATGCTGTTATATTAATAGTTAAGTCCTCCATTGCTTGCGCTGTAAAGGCAGTGTTTAAAATGCCATCTACATATATGTTATACGTCTCATTTGGCAAAACCAAGTCCAAGTTACCACCTACAAAACTACTAGAATCTAATGGAATTACAACCCCATCGCTATCTTTTACTGATGCTTTTATCCCACCACTCCCACCGCTTGGAACAGTCTGTGTTCCGATGACTTGGTCGTTGTTGTCGGTGATGGTCAATGCTCCATCAGGTATCCCCTCACTCCTATCCGCATCACACGCCGTTACGCTTGTGCTTCCTATGGTTGTCCCGATGCTGTTTTTGAACGTGATTATTGTTGGTGGACACGGAACAGGTGGTAGGCACATAACATCAGTCTGTGCTTTTACTCTTCTGACTGATCCATCGGAATCGGTCACACTGATATCAGGTAATTTTTTTGTGCAAGAACTCTTTACACAGAAAAGAAACTTTCCCTCTGAGTCAGTTATTTTTACGGGCTTACATTTTTTTGGCTTTATCATTTTCTCGTTGTATTATCTTACGCTTGCTGCAGCTTCTCTTTCTGCAAGTCTACTTTCTTTTAACTCTTTCTTCTCTGCTGCTATCCTTTGTCTCTCCTTTTTTATCGGGTGAGAAAAAGGTATCTCAGGATTGTTGAAATACCAGTATGTATCAGTCTGATCTTGTACATCT
>SMFF01000011.1_pt1 | contig 110135 bp, 100 predicted proteins | sample 2456181 | NCBI WGS metagenome assembly SMFF01 (sample SAMN10132611, study PRJNA489261) | soil metagenome | isolation source: day120 antibiotic-loamy sand soil ammended with raw manure from dairy cow... | place: USA | collected 2015-04-01
TTCCAGCAAAAGAAAATTACATACACTTACACAGTATATCGCCACCTATCTTGGTATTACGGACACTTCTTTGAGCAGAATCAGACAGGAAATCAGTACCTATTCAGCTACTGAGAGCAATACCACGAAACACGCTTGATTTTCTTGGAGCCTGAAGAGGAAAATACAAAAAAAGTGGCAAAGGCAATTTGGTTAGCCGCAAACCTCAATAAACCTCGCATTCTTGAGTATTATTAATGGACAGTATCGGTAAGTTTATTAATTATAAACTGGAAATCTCAGTGCATTAACTTAAGTGAATTGAATTGTCAAATAAGTGATATAAAATTTTGTGTGTAATAAGATATAAACAATTATAAATCTGATGGAAGGACAAGGGAAAAAGCTATTTACTAAAGATATAAATGCACAGGGATTAGAGCTTGTACAGAACACAGTGTCCACAACTGGTCTAATCATCGCAACTTATCGTTTAAATAAGGAAATAAAACTTGGTTCTTTTTCCATGGATAAAACAACTGATTAACAAAATGAAAGAAAAAACATTCTCTATGAAAAATTGGACTTTAAAATGGCTGTTGAGCGGTTTAGTATTTCTGCTCTTATTAATGGATAGCATTGGCAAGTTTATTCAGCCTGAAGAAGTAATAAAAGCAAGTGAGGAACTGGGATTCAATTCAGATCAAATTACTATAATAGGAATTATTTTATTGATATGTTCTATAATATATATGATTCCCAGGTTTGCTGTAATCGGAGCAATTCTTTTAACTGGCTATTTAGGAGGTGCAGTTGCGATACATGTCCTGGCTAGTAATCCTCTATTTTCGCATTCACTTTTCCCTGTATATGTAGGTGTATTAGCCTGGCTTGGTCTATATTTCCGCAATAAATCTATGGTTATTCAACTTTTAAAACCCTAATATTATGTCTTTTCACAGTTAATTAAAAAACATTGAATTAAAAATATTATGGCCACCACTCGAAGAAGAAGTCATCCAATTTCGTTCAAAATCGATGATCTGGGATTTAGGATAGCCAGAACTATGAATAATAATTACTTTAGACCGATATGAGACTTGATTAATATTCCTTAAGACGTAAAAAATCATTCAGTTGACTGATTTTCTCCCCAAACGGTCAAATGAATGAGTATATTCTCTAAAGTCTTTCCTTTTTTGATAATTCGTATTCAACTCGAGGCGGCACCTCAGGATGTGCAATTAATAAGCCTATCCTTTTCCAATTCTTTCAACTGATTGATTAACAGCCTAAAAGACTGATATTTCAGCTACCAAAATAAATATTGTAACTTTAGATATGGAAAACCTTACTGAAATGATGATCTAAAGTCTTCGCCAGACCTAATTGAAAAACAACTTAAACGCTTAAACTATGTATATAGAAAAATCTATTTCATATCATTGGGCTCTAGCCCTTCTCGTAACTTTTATAATTTTGCTCATTTTAATAATTTTCGGATGCCGATGGGTATATAAACTAAAAAAAGAGTTAGCTAGAGAGGAAAAAGAGTTAGCCAGATTAAAAAAGCAGAAAGAGTTATGTCGAAAACTCGATGAGATTCTAGAAAAGTATCTTAAAGAGTATTCCGTAAACGAAAGTGAACGTAAGAATATATAATCTAATCGTTTCGCTAAAATATCATAAAATAACGGTAATCGATAAGGCAAAATTAGTCAAATTTAAAGAAAACGGTCTTGTCAAAAAACAGTGCCCAAAAAGAACTAAACGAGCAATTATTAAGACAGATATGTATCAGTACAAAGGAAATAAAATAATTGAAACCCTATTGTCTAAGATTTAAATTTTGCGATCCTTTTTAAACATTAAAATTTGTATTATTAGAGTTTGTTTTTATTAGGAGCAAACTCTAATAAATGCAAAACTTGCCTTTCAGCCATTGATAATAAGCTTGTTTTTTCACTTTTTCGTAATGCTTTTTTGAAAAAAGGAAAGGCCAATTCATTTTCGTAGGCTTTAATTAAAGCATCAGCTACATAATATTTTTTACAGACCAAAGGCGTATTTCCTAATTTCGAGGCTACAAAACGGTACATCTCTTTACAATTTCGTTTACATTCAGTTTTTGTCTTAAAAGGTTCCAGTTCACATAATTTCCTGAATGCCCAGACTGTACCGTGCCAAGTCCGGAAATCTTTGGAAGTGAAGTCATGCTTTGTGCATTCTTGTATATACTGATTTAAATCACCAGAATCAATTGAACAGCTTTCACCATTTTCATCAATATATTGAAAAAGATGTTGCCCAGGTATCTCTTTGACGTCTTCTAATTGCCTAGCGAGTTTTTTATCATGAAGATTTATTTCATGCATTACACCTTTCTTGCCTCTGAATTTGAAGAGAATATCCGCTCCTCTAATATTTACATGTTTATTCGTTAGCGTGGTTAAACCGTAACTATCGTTTTGATTTTGATAATAAGTATTGCCAGCACGCATTAGTGTTTCTTCCATCACTTCCAGTGCTAGTGCAATTACTTTATCCTTAGTTAATTTTCTTTTTCTGCTATCTTTTTGAATTTTCTTTCTAATCAAAGGAAGTGATTTCCCGAAATCTATGATTTTGGAAAACTTGCTTTCTTGTTGAAGACGTGTCCACTCTGGATGGTATAGGTATTGTTTTCTTTCTTTGTGATCTATTCCCGTAACTTGTAAATGGCCATTCTCTTTCGGACAGATCCAAACCTTTTTCCACGCGGGGGGAATAACCAATTTTTTAAACCGATCGATTACTTTTTTATCTTGGATTAAAGAGTCTTTAAAGTAATATGCAAATCCTCTTCCTCGTCTAACTCTAGTATACCCTGGCTCTGAGTCAGGAATGTATTGTAGGGTTGAGATGTGTTTACTATCCATTTATTGCATTAAGGAATCTTTATTACGATAAACCAGATAGCGTATTAAATGTTTGGGGCAAAGCGTTTGTCTCACTTTGACTGCGTTGAAATTATTAGCGATGACAATATTAACAGCACCGTGTCTCCTGGAGTTAATAAACGATTTTATTCTACCCACAGCAAAAAAAACAAAGAGTTAATATGGATGTTTAATCGAAGAACTAATTAAATTAACCATGGACGATAAAGATATAAAAGGCGGCTCGGACAGAAAAAGGATTAACGTAAATCAAGATTATGAGTTACAGGACTGGTCAGAGAAATTCGGGGTATCATCAGATGAGCTAAAAAGAGCTGTAGAAGCTGTTGGAACATTCGCTGATGATGTCGAGAGGTTCCTGAGAAAGTGATTAATTTTCAACGAGGTAGCAAGCTTATTTTCTCAGCAAATGATTATTGATCCGCGGTATCGCTGTTATCGAAAAGAGAAACTCTCCTCTCCCAGCCAATCTCTTAAATATTTAAAGGTATTTTCATATAAATTGGTCTGCCCATTTCCGAAGCCGATCTTCTCATATAACCTATTTACCAAATTGCCATCGTTCGACTCTATCTCATAAATCAAATTGTGACTTAGTTAAGTTTTCGGATATGTATAATTTTACACGTTCAGCCCACATTAGGCTTATACAATGTTGGCAATTGGCTTTCTTCCATTATCTTTAAATTCCAATTACGTATGAGGTTATCGATTTTATTTTTGAGCCTTTTGCTCCATTAAATATGTAAAAGTCCGAAAACGCATATTTTCTATCGTTTTGCATTTTAATAATTCCGTTTGCAGCTCCTTCTTTTCCGTGTGTTAAAATTTGGTCGAGTATTAATTCGGTCGCCTTCTCTTCTTTCATTTTTTTCAATTCCTCCGCATAATTTTCTTTTCCTTCGATTTTTTTGTCGCCAATTATATTCCAAATAATTTCGTCTGTAACACTTTCGATAAGAAATTCCACGTTTCCTTTTGCAAAGGCAATATTGAAATCTTTTAGAAATTCCATTTTGGGTGACTTTCCACAATTAGGACTTGAAATAATTTTAGTCATTTTTAATCGCTTTTAGCTTTACATATTTTCGTTATAGAGTAAGTTAAATTTGTGGCCGTCAGGGTCAGCGAATACGCAAACGTAGAATCCATTGTTATCGTAAAATTCTTTCCTGTCGTTATTAGAGTCAAATAAAATAGTTCCACCTGCATTTTTAATTTCAGTTATCCAACTGTCATAGTCGTCCTTGCTTTCTGTCGATAGGGAAAACATAACTTCATTTCCTTGTTTCAAATCAGAAATATCTCCCTCAAGACTTGCTTTCAACTTTTCTTTTTTAAAGAAGTGAATTACAAATTCGTCATCACCAAATAAAAAACTTACTAAGTCATCAGCTGGCTTACCATTTAATTTAAAGCCTAATGACAGGTAAAAATCTTTTGTTCGTTCGATATTCTCAATTCCAAGGTTTGCCCAAATGCTTTTTGGATTCATAGTGTCTTTATTTTGATGTTTGATTTTGTAGCTTGTTGCCAACGGTCAAGTGTAAACGCAGTAGCGGATAGACAACCCATAACTTTCCGTTTGACAACTGCCTTAGCCAAAACCTTATTCTAATTTACAAAAAAGGAAATTAGAATAAGGTTTTGGCGGACAAAAAAGTACAGGCTTTTGATGAAGCACTAAAACCGCTATTACTTTTATACAATGTTGTGCATTTGCTTACTTTTCCAATAGTTCAGTTTTGACGTTCCATTATATCCGCTCTTATCAGCGGTGATAAAGTTAGTCTTAGTGCACAATCTGCTGAGCTTAACACACAACCTCAATCTCTTAGTGCACTACTCTCATTTAAAACCTGAAGAAATAGTTTCTAAAATAAATCTTTTGGGAAAACGGACAAGTGATGTTGAAACAATAAAAAGTATAATAGTAGACCTTTGTGCACTTAAAGCTCTACAAGGCAAAGAAATTGCATCCATACTTGGAAAATCAGATAGGTATATTTTCAGAAAATTCTTAAAACCTCTTTTGGAAGAAAAAAGACTAGAATATACGGTGCCTGATATGATCAATCATCCTGAACAGGCTTACAAGGCAATAAAGGACAAATTAATAACATAGTACCTAATTCAACTAATACCAACATAATGCACAACCTCTGCATCCTTAGTGCACAACCTCTGCAATACGATCTATAATGTAGGCGTTGAATATAGATTTGAACTGAGTATCCAACTGTATATCCCTCTTCGGGTGAAGTGCGTTCATGAAAAACGCTTACAATATCTGAAAAAGGGTTATTTTTCATGTCTATTTATGATTTTCAATTAATCAAAGATTCAAAAAACAAACACATCTCATGAAAAACAATTAAAAAAAGCTGCCAGCCATGAAATATAGTTATTCACACCGTATTTTGTGAAGATTCACAATCAGAATAAAAGAATGCCACTCATCATTCCTCCTGATCAAATAGAGGCGTGATGCGAAGGATGTAAATGAAATTAAAAAATTCTTTGTTCCTTTAGGGGCTGTGTCTGCACATAGGGTTGAAAGGGTAACGGCTTAATGAACTGGTATAAAAATCTCCCTTTCGAAACATTTTTTCTTATTTCTTCTTCAGTTCTTTTGAATAAAAAAGATTAAGCCATTAACTTAGGTGAATTGAATTGTCAAATGAGTGACCTATTTTTGTTGAAATAGGAATTCGCCAATTTAGAAATCATAAATGATGAGAAAAATACGTGTTAATACCTTTATTTCCTTAGACGGCATCATGCAAGCGCCCGGTGTTCCAAATGAAGACACATCAGGTGGCTTTCCTTTCGGTGAGTCCATGACTCATTCAGACTGGAAAAATACCATCATTCTTAATGATAATCCTTTACAACAGATTCAACGGCTAAAAGAAGAGCAAGCTCCGGATTTATTGGTTCACGGTAGCAGCCGGCTTATACAAACTCTTTTAAAAAACAACTTAATAGATGACATGACTGTATGGACTTCTCCCCTTTTGTTACGACAAGGGAAAAAGCTCATTACTGAAGATATCAAGTGCACAGGGATTAGAGCTTGTCCAAAATACCGTATCTACAACTGGCGTTATCATCTCTTCATACTCTTTAAGTAAGGAAATAAAACTTGGTTCCTTTGCCTTTGATAAAACAACTGACTAACATGATGAAAGAAAATGCAATCTCTATGAAAAATTCGACCTCAAAATGGTTATTGAGCGGTATAGTATTTCTGTTATTATTAATGGATAGTATTGGTAAATTTATTCAACCTGAAGAAGTAATAAAAGCAAGTGAGGAACTGGGGTTTAATTCAGACCAAATCACCATTATAGGAGTCGTTTTATTGATATGCTCCATTATATATATGATTCCCAGATTTGCAATTATTGGAGCTATTCTTTTAACGGGTTATTTAGGAGGTGCGGTTGCCATACATATCCTTGCTAGTAACCCTCTGTTTTCCCATACACTTTTCCCTGTTTATGTTGGTGTATTGGTTTGGTTAGGTTTATACTTTCGGAATAAAGCTACGGTTATTCGACTTTTAAAACCCTAATATTATGTCTTTTCACAGCTATTTAAAAAACATTGAATTAAAAACAGGAAAAGCACCAGAAGATTTCATCAATCTCGCTACTAAAAAACAGTTTATGGAACATGGCCTCTTAAAACCTACCATTAAAGCAAGTGAGGTGATTCAATGGTTAAAAGAGGAATACCTTTTGGGCCATGGGCATGCGATGGCTATGCATGCTTATCTCAAAAGCAAACGGGAATAGTGGTTCACGTTTAGGATTTAAAAACAGTCACTGCCTAAAACACATAATATTTAATAATACTACATAATCACACATCAAAATATCCACTTAAAATTTTTGTATATGAAAAATACAACCCAACTAAATCCTTACTTAAATTTCGGCGGTCAATGTGAAAAGGCCATGCAGTTCTATCAACAATGTTTGGGCGGTGAGCTAGTTCTACAAAGAGTATCAGAATCTCCTATAGCGGAACAATGCCCAGAGGGGATACAGCATCAAATATTGCACAGCACGCTAAAAGCAGACTCATTGACTTTAATGGGTACCGACATGACAGGCAAAGAAAAGCTTATTTCTGGCAGTGATATAGCCCTAGCTTTACACGGCACTGATTTGGAAATAATGGGGCAAATTTTTATACAGTTGTCGCAAAGTGGTGAAATTATAGAGGAATGGTCTAAAAAACCTTGGGGAGACTATTTTGGTGTATTGAAAGATCAGTTTGGAAAGCGTTGGATGATGAACTGTTCCATCGCAATGCATTAATAATAACCACTTTTATATTTAATTTTTAATAGTTAAAGCACCAAATATGATTTCAGTAAAAGTAACTTATACAGTAAAGGATCATTTTATCGATCAAAACATAAAAAATATACATATATTTTTAAAGGATTTTGGCATGTTGAATAATGACTATTTCAGATATAGCATCTATGTCCTGGAAGATAAAAAAACTTTCGTACATCTTTCCGAATACAGCAACCAAGTTGTCCAACAAGAATTATTAAACGTCCCTTCTTTTTTATCTTTTCAAAAACAAAGAGATGAAAATTTAGAATCCGAGCCAATTGTAGAATTGTTGAATTTAATTGGAGCATCAAAAGGACTATGAGAATGGAGCATGAGGTTCAAACTGTCAAAAGAAAATCAGTGATAATGAACGATAATCAAAAAATCCGTAATGGCATCGACTCTAAATAATCTTTTGATAGAGATACCTGCTGGAAATGTTAAAATGCGAGATGATAGGACAAAGCAGGAATGGACCGTAGCTATTAAAAAGTTCATATTAGCTAAATATCCAGTTACTCAAGCACTCTATAGTGAAGTAATGAAACAAGCTCCAAGTACTTTCAAAGGAGATCAAAAACCAGTTGAAACAGTAAGCTGGTTAGAAGCAGTTGAATTTTGTAATTCCTTATCGAAACTTAACGGACTCCAACCATGCTATTCTCTTATTTTGGATAATGAAGAAATCGTTTTTCATCCTGAGAAAACTGGATTTAGATTACCAACCGAGGCGGAATGGCAGTATGCCTGTCAAGCTGGATCAACTGGAATCAGGTACGGAGATTTAAAAAAAATCGCTTGGTATAAAGAGAACTCTCGACATAGCACACAGGACGTTGGCATAAAATCACCTAATGCATGGGGGCTTTATGATATGCTTGGAAATGTTTGGGAATGGTGTTCAGATATTTATGATGAAGATATTTATGGTTCGTATCGAGTTTTTAGAGGTGGTGGTTGGTGTGATGAAGAACGAAGTGTTATGGCAACTACTCGAAGAAGAAGTCACCCAATTTCGTTCAAAATTGATGACTTGGGGTTTAGGATCGCTCAGAATGGATGAGAGGCTGCAAGCCCTCTTCCTCTTTTGGAAATTGATAAAAGCAAAAACTTTCAAGTCAGGGCTTGTGCAGCTACATTATGAGCTTCCTTAAATTTGATTGTGTGCAATGTAGACGTTTTTTTTTAATTAGAGATATATTGTAATTTAGTAGGTCATCTTTAAAACTACCAGATATGCACGGAAAGCTACTGAAGGCCATCGGGGAAATTATTGACTTAGATACTGACGATATTATTTTTATCAAAAAACTCTTTACCCCAAAAGATTTTAAAAAAGGTGATTACTTTATTACTGAAGGGCAGATTGCCCGGGAAGTCGGCTTTGTACTAAATGGTCTTGTAGCCTAATACTGGAACGATGATGGTGAAATCAAAATATTTGAATTTGGGAAAGCTGGAAACTTTGTTGCTAATTATAAAAGTTGCATCGAGAAGTCTCCGTCTGAAATGGTTCTCGAATTCTTAGAAGATACCTCCATGCTGTGTGTTTCATCCGAAAACTTTGAACAATTTTTCAAGAAAGTGAAGCAAGGCGAGAGATTCGGAAGAATCCTTCTTACGCAACTTTTTCTAAATGGTGTCCAATCAATTACACGGTTTTACAGAAATACGCCTGAACAACGTTATTCAGAGTTCATGGAAACGCATTCAGATCTATTGGATCGTATTCCTCAATATTTAATTTCTTCTTACATTGGAATCAAACCGCAATCATTGAGCAGGATCAAGAAGCGCGGAAAATAAAACATAAAGAAATTTAAAAGAATGAGAACATACATTTCAATATTGAGAGGAATAAATGTAAGCGGAAAAAACATCATCAAAATGGACGCTCTTAAAAGGCTTTTTGAAGATTTAAATTTTCAAAATGTGACGACCTATGTCCAAAGCGGAAATGTTGTTTTTTCGTTTAAGCCAACAGACATTAAAGAATTGGAAAAGCTAATAAGTGCCGAAATAGAAAAACATTTCCGGTTTAAAATTCCTGTAATTGTCTTGACAACGGATGAGCTTAATGATTGTATAGAGAACAATCCTTTTACAAAAAGAAAAGACGAAAAACTCTTATATTTTACATTCCTTGCTGAACGACCAGTTAATTATAAAAAAGAAAACATTGACAATAAAAAAGCAGAAAACGAGGAAATCGAAATTTCAGAGAGAGTTGTTTATCTGTATTGTCCAAACGGTTACGGAAAAACAAAATTGACCAATACCTTTTTGGAGAATACGCTGAAAGTTACGTCAACAACCCGAAATTTCAGGACTACTACTGAGCTTTTAAAAATCGCAGAACAAATACAAAACCTAATTGTAAAGAAATAGGAATTAGAAAATCGACATAAAGTCATGTACTTTGATTAATCCTACTTCAATGATTACAGGATTTAAAAATCAAGGACACATATAGAAGTGTATTAAGAAAATCAGAAGGAAAAGCCGTTTTGAGAATACAGAAACATCTCAATATACAACAGCCCATTTGCAAGCTCCGAAAACAGTTAGATCTAATTAGAAAAATAAATAATACGGGAAGTATGAGTGATCAAAACCTAGGACTACAATGAAAAAAACTATTCACAAGGTATCAGACAATAGACTTTCAATAAAAGAACGGGAATAATAAAAACAGAAAATATGGAATTAGAAGTAGCAGCGCAAAACAAACAACTAAAACACCGAATAATAGATATATTACTACTAATAGTGGTGGTTGCACTCTATTTTACGCAATGGATCAATTTTCCTTATAAATTACGACACTATCCCATTAAGTGTGTAAGTAGAAAAATATAGGCTCGGGTTTACAATCTGAGCCTTTCTTCGAAAATAAGAATAAACTGGTTAAGAACAATGCCCCAATTATGGATCGGCATAGTCCATTTTTTTGTCGCTTCCCTCAATGCCAAGAAAACAGATTTCAAAACAGCATCATCTGTCGGGAATGACATCTTGTTCTTGGTATATTTTCTAATTTTCCCATTGAGGTTTTCTATCAGATTGGTGGTGTAAATGATTTTCCTGATCTCAAGTGGGAAGTCAAAGAATACGGTCAGTTCGTCCCAGTTATCCCTCCAGGATTTTATGGCATAGCTGTATTTGGATTCCCATTTTTCTGCAAAATCATTTAACGCGAGTTCTGCGGCCTGTTTATTTACAGCGGTATAAATATGCTTCATATCGGCTGTAAACTGCTTTTTATCTTTCCAGACAACATATCTGCAGGCATTCCGGATCTGGTGGACCACGCAGATCTAGGTTTGCGACTGGGGGAAAACGCTTCGTATCGTCTGGGTAAAACCGTTCAGGTTATCGGTTGCCGTGATCAGGATATCTTCTACACCACGGGCTTTTAGATCGGTCAATACGCCCATCCAAAAGCTGCTGCTTTCATTTTTACCCAGCCACATTCCCAGCACTTCTTTTCGCCCTTCACGGTTAAGGCCTACGGCCAGATAAATCGTCTTGTTAATGACTTTCGAATTTTCACGGACTTTGAATACGATACCGTCCATCCAGACGATAAGGTATAGATCCTCGAGCGGCCTGTTCTGCCAACTGACCACTTCACTGCTCAAAGCGCTGGTAATCCGAGATATAGTTGAAGTGGATACATCAAAATCGTACATCTCCCTGATCTGCTCCTCGATATCACTGACACTCATTCCTTTAGCATAGAATGAGATGATCACGTTTTCCAGGCCTTCAATGATGTTGTGCCTTTTGGGAACCAGTACCGGGTTAAAAGAGCCCTCACGGTCTCGGGGAACTTTGATCTCATCCTCACCATAGGACGTTTTTATCTTTTTGGTCCCGTGACCGTTCCGATAATTGCCCTGGCTGCTCTTTTGATGTTTTTCATTATCCAGATGCCCATCAAGTTCGGCCTCAAGCATGTGCTCTACCGCACGTTTATGCATCTGTTTGAAGAAAGAGGTCAGATCCTCTCCGTTTTTAAAGGTCTTGTAGAAGTCCTTGTCGTTTAATAATCGTTCTTTGTCAATCATAAGTATGTAAGGGTTAAAAGTAATCAAAAAGTTATTTCCGAAAAGCTTTTTTGAGCTTGAAGGCTCAAAAACTTTTCAGAATAACTTTTCTACTTACACACTTTGTGAAATACTACCAAAACTTTTTATGCATTTTATATCAAAATCCTTTTCCCTACTTTAGCCTTATCGGCTTTAGTTGGGGGTATCGGACTCTCGGCATCGCGATTAAACTATTTCGATTACGTTGGAATAGCGTTTTTTTTCTTCGCGCCTTTTGTGCATTATCTAACCTATGAGTTGAAGAATAAAAATGAATACTTTTTCTATTTCAATCAAGGTTTGTCAAAAACTCATTTGTGGATACTCACTTGTCTTAGTAGTTTCTTTATTGGCCTATTATTCTTGCTAGTATGAGCAAACTCTATGTTGATGGTGTAATGAAGCAATACGGTCATAGAAAAATACTATCCGACATCTACTTGGAGTGCTCGCAAGGAGAGATCATTGGTTTATTAGGTAGAAATGGATCTGGTAAATCAACACTTTTAGAAATTATTTTCGGATCAAAGAATGCTGACGGTAAATTTATAAAAGTGGGCGATCAAATAATAAAAAATGTATACAACAGTTTTCATCTAATCAAATACCTTCCCCAAGACAGCTTTCTACCCAACCACTTAACGGTATCTAAAATCATAACTCAATTTAGCGACAAACAGAATGCGGAATTAATAAAGGGAAATGAATTCATTGAGCCGATACTGGGTAAAAAATGCAATGAACTTTCAGGCGGTGAGAAAAGACTACTGGAAATTTACCTAATCGTGTGCTCCAATGCTAAATATGTTTTAATCGATGAACCTTTTAATGGAATTGCACCAATTTATAAAGAAGTTATCAAAAAGCTAATAAGAGAACAATCCAATAACAAGGGTTTTATTATTACGGACCATGATTATAGAAACATCCTAGACATCTCCACAAGGATTGTTTTATTACACGACGGTGTAATAAAGAATATTAAGCAAACAGAGGAGCTATTGCGATGGGGTTATATTCCTGCATCGCCCTTACTATAGCTTACCATGCCTGAGTTAACTACAAACACATTGGCAGCAAATCGCCCTTTATCGAATGCCACTACAAGGCCTTTGAATATTTCTCAGGGTGCGCAAAACCATAAAACTGGATAACCTGAAGGTCGGTGTAATCACTCCCGATGTTAACCCACAACTTCAGTTCTTTTATTTCTTATAGTTAGTTTAATAAACTCAATAGTCTTCGGCCTGTCTCTGTTATTTTGTATCGTTGATTGGGATGAGTAGGAGTATCTGGGAACTCCATTACAATCCAACCAAAACTAATAAGAGGATCTAAGTACTTTGCTCTATTCGTAGTATGATTACTTAGTTCAAGTTTTTCGAATACCTCCTTCCGCTTTGTCCACTCTTGTGTTGCTTCTAATAAATCGATTACTTTAGAATGAATCTGCTCACTGATTATTTTTCTAGCTTGGTCACTAGCTTGGTCACTAGCTTGGTCACTAGCTTGGTATATAAATGCAAGAACATCACCTAACGTGCTAACAGTCAATAATCCAGCTCGTCCACTAGCTTGGTCACTAATTTGATTTACTCCTTGAGCACCGACTTCGAAAAGTTCATGTGCGGGAAGAGTAACCAATACATACGTTTGATCATCGGTTTCAAATAGAGGGGCTGGAGAACCATTATTTTCCATTGCATCATAAATCGTAGGAAAACCTGTTCCACGTCCTTCCGTTAGATGAAGCTCCTTCAGAAAATCACCAATCCTCCTATTTCGATATTCACGTGCAACAATGATTCGATTATTCTTTAATGTATGTGCATTAACGGGTGGAACCGGACCAGGGAAACTCAAGATTTGGATCTTATCTGGCCATACTTGAACTTCGATAGGGGAACCTAATTCGTAACTTTTATGATAAACGGCATTGGATAAAGCTTCTTCAATAGCCTCATTAGGAAAATTATAAAAACGATCCGCCTCCGCTCTGTCTGTTCGCTTGATCACCTGCTCAGCTAAAATATTCGTTCTTAAAAAAGACAAGGTATCCCTCAATTGCTTGTGCAAGGGTCCTTTAAAATAATACTCTTTAAATTTCCTTCCAGAACCATCCTGATGCCAAACCAGTTCAATCCATGCTCTAGAAAAAAAACGTTCAGGTTCTTGTGAAAAGAAAAGCAACCCTACATTAATTGGACGTAAATCCTCATCGGGTCCTTTCGCAATATACATGGCTCTGCAAATATCAGTCAAAGGCATGCGAATGCTTTCAGCATACAAGTCGCTTTTTACTTCTTGAAGATAAGCTTGTATTAATCCTAAATCAAAATCTTTTATTGTGGCCTGATGGTTTACTCGATCATCGAACGGAATCCTTGCTGTTAATTCCAATAACCTTTTTAAATTTTCTCCTTTAGCGATCACCGTAGTAGCTCCAACCCGAATATAGGGTTGTCGTTGCGCATCCTTGCCTAATGATGTTGGCGCTGTATATGATCGATTATCTCCAGCTGGACACCACAATACTAGGATATGCTGATTTTGCAACCAGTAAGGCTGTATAATAGGTGAATAGTTCGGGCTTATTTTATGACTAAGTTCTAGAATCTTCTTTTGAAAGCTGTCCAACTGGTTTTGCAGCAAACCAACGGGTGGCAAAATAGGCTGCCCATCCTTCTCTGCAATGCCAATAATAATATAACCCCCACCCCAATTATTCAGGTCATTTGCGAAAGCACACATCGAATGCATAACATCTTCAGGGTTCCAACCTTGTTTAAATTCAAGACGCTCCCATTCAATGGTATTCCCATGAACTAATTCTTCTATATTTATAGGTAATGCCATAGTCAGATTACTTTCATTCGGGGGTAAGTTACTTTGGCAGTCATTTTACATTCAAAAAAAAGCTTTTTTGACTTAACTGGCAAATAATAACAAATATAAGAAACACTGATGTAAAGTTAGCTAATTGATAATATACCAAACAAAACTATTTAACTTATCACTGCCAACTGACTAAATCGTTAGAATTCATTATTGCCACTAACTAAAAGTCCGAAATAATTCTTTTGATTCCAGTCAGATCGAATTTCTAATTATGCTATTTTTGTACTAAACTGTATTAAATATTTTCTGAATAATTAGCTCCATTGTAGTTCCTAATATAAAAACTATTAATGTCCAGAGGAATAATAAAATCCAATTATTCTTTATAATCTCTAATATCCCAGGAATTGTCATCCCATAAATTACTTTTTTACCGACGTTTACTTTTAATTCACCTTTATCAGCCTTATCAATAATGTTTTCAATGATATCCACTTTATTCAGAGTTGATTTATGGAGTTTCAAATACTCTTTATTATCGAAAGCCTGTGCTTCGTCAAATCCTTTTAATGCATCTCGAACCGAAATTGAGTTCCTGTTAGCTAAATTCAAAAGCTTACCATCAGGTCTATCATGTTCATAATCGTAGGTATAAATTTTACCTAGTATTCTTGGAAAATCATACCTCCTGTCTCCATCTATTTCAAAAGCAGCCCCGCCAAGGATTTTATACCTATTAGAAATTGCTTCAAACCCATAATTTGAATCCCTCATATTCCAATGAATCCATTTAAATTCTTTGTGATCTTTAGCGAAAGCGTAAAATTCATTAAGCATTTCTTTTTCTAATAGATCGTAATCCTCGCTATTTAAATTATTAAAATCTCTACCCCTAAACTGTGCTTGCAAATGAATAGAGAAAGATTTCGTTTGAGCATTTCCAAGATAACGCATACAGATTGAAGTAATTCGTGGAGTTCGTCCATGATTGGTTATGAACGATTCACATGAATAATGGATTACGACAGATCTTTCTTTATCCTTTATAATATTTCTTAGAGTCTCTAATCCTTCTGCTCTTTCTATTAATCGTTTTGAATTGAAAAACATAATTGTTTCTTGGTAGATGAAGGATGAAAATATCGATATTAACTGAACTATACACGAATATCGTTTTAATTGAATAGATTCTAAATAAAAACCTAAATATGCTAATAAGGCTTTAGAAAAAGATCTATATCTGTATTCATAATAATCTCGAGATTATTATAAGCTCACAAGACCAATATTATTATTTACCTTAGGGTTAATTAAACACTTCAAAATTCACTTCACACTAATACTAAATGTATAATACTCTTGATCAAGCTATTAAAAGCGCTTTAGAAAACTTCAACAACCAATTAGAGGAAGTTTCTTTTGATGATAGTAGTAAAACCTTTTCTTTTACCCTAGGGCAGAATAGAGACAAACTCGAAGAATTGGCTGTAGATAAAAACCTCCCTGGAGTTTATTTTTTTGAAATGAAAGTTCCAAGTCACACCAATTTTGGTAAGGACGTTAAAATAATATTACAAAATTTCAAAAATCTATGGAGCCATCCAGATTATCACAAAAGGTGGACACCAAGCGTAAAAGATTCGCGTATTAAGGTACATAATTCATTTAAAGACGACTGGATTCCTCTTTACATTGGAAAAAGCAGATGTTTAGGAAAGCGGATAAAGGAACATATTGAAATGGATTTAACAAAAACCACATTTGCAATGAAACTGAATGCCAGAAAAAATCTTCATGGTATTAAATTTCGAGTGAGATACATTAAAATTGAAGTTAATAATTATAATATGATCGTACCTCATGTTGAAAGTCGGTTAAGAGACAGATATAATCCTATTGTTGGAAGACAATAATAAAGATTCTCATAATATGAATTCAACTATATCTTCAAAACCTAAAGAAAGTTTTATTAATCAAATACATAATTGGTTAAAAGAAGAACACGAAACGACCAATAAAGGATTTTATATTAAGTGGAATAGTAGTATATATCCAGCTTTCGAGTGCGAGGACGCTATATTTTTAATAAAAAACAACGAGTGTATTGGATTCGTCACCTACACCAAGGCTCCTGAATGCCAACTTGTACACCTTGATTATGTTGTAATTCATTACAAATTCAGGAAGCTAGGCTATGGAAAGCTTCTTACCGAAAAAGTAATGGATTATTTCAGTAGGCAGGGATTCATATCTGTAGAATTATTGAGTTTTCCTCCTTCCAATTATACCTATTGGGAAACACTAGGCTTTGCACCTATTCCCAATTACCAAGCAGTGAGTCCAAAATTATATAAAATAATAACACCTTCCAGAGAAATCGCCACAGATGTAAACACTTTGTCAAGATTGGAAATGTGGAATAAAAAGGATATAGCTTGCAAAAATATTCCTCCAAAATGGGTATGGGATCTTTCAAATGAAAATAATCTTCCCATTATCAATGAATGTGCTCCAAATTGGCGAATTAGGTATATTGTTAATGGACAAGAAAAATACAACGGTGAAATGAAAAGATTTAGACAGAATAGTCCCTCTGCTTATTATCTTTTCAATTTTGATGCTCCAAGTCTATAGACTTAATTTAAGGCACATTAAAAAAACATAATTAAATTCCGAATACTTGAAGGAAGCCATGGGAGATGCCGAGAAGCTTTTTTACCTCCGTCGATTTCAACCATTTTTTACCAGGCAGTCATTTGCTTTCTTTAACGATCGGTTTAATTTCATCGAGCATTTCATCTTTGAAACTTTCTAAATCGCCAATGGTTAACATTTGATCTTTTGTTGGTGGAAGAGACCGTACTCCTTTTTCTTTGTTGAGATACTAGTGTCATAATTAATCATATTTGAATTACAAAACAATGAATCAAAACCACCTTAACTTCACACCTCAGACATGATTAGTGTGTTATTAATTAGAAGAGAAGAAACCGCATTCTTTTGAAATCAGCTAAGGACTCACGTTCATTTCACCAGTAAAGAGCTTTCACGGCATAAATTCTCCTTCGTGCCTCAGTCCGATTTATTCCATGGTCTCTTGACAGATTCATTCACTTAAGAGAGGGGAGCTTTAACAAAAGGAATGCGAGGTTTTGCGATCTCTAAAAAGTACCAATAGTATTATAAATACTAGCTTTAATGAATAGCTATCTATATTCACTCATTTTCAAATTACTTATTTCCCTTAAACCATTTTTGTGCATTAGGATTACGATGAGGGCAACCTGGCCAACAACAGGGTCTTTTCTTGCCTTCAAGTATCTCAGCACACAAACGCTCTATATGCTGTTTTCTGGTTTCGGCTTGCTTTACAATAGTCGTCCAACAAATCCATTCATTTCGAGCAAGTGGTGTTAGTTTATTCCATTTCTCTAATAACTGTCCCTGATTGGAAAGCAAAGCTTTTTTCAAGTCTTCAGGTACTGTATGTACTACCCCTTCTTCGATTGTTAAATTTCTCATAATATAATTGCATTAAATTCGCATAATAATTCAAGAGTATTTTCTGTCGGACGGTCTGAAACACCAAGATACGATAATGGCTGTGAGAAGTATCAAAGACGGTATTACCTCAACAAATGGTTCTTTCATAGCCAAGTGAGAAATAGCAGCACCTGACATGACAAAGACAAACCCTGCATATGCCCATTCCTTAACTAAAGGAAACTTTGGCCATAAAATTGCCGTTACTCCTAATATTTTCCAAACTCCTAAAATGGATAACATATAAAGCGGGTACCCTAGTTTTGTTACTATTTCATTATAGCCTCCAATTTGAAACATTTGTTGTATACCTCCAGCAAGCATCCCAAATGATAAAAAAATGGTCGCCACCCAATAGATTATTTTATTCGTTTTTGACATACTATATTATTTTAGCTTGGATAAAATTTCTTCTAAACGATCGTGAGCTATGTTTAAACCATATTCAAATGGCATCTTTAGTTGCAACGCTCTGTGTTCAACAGACCGATAAATGACTTGGATAGTCAATTTGCTTCTATGTTCTGTTAATCTTTCAAATTCCAAAAACTCGAGCTGTACACCAATTTCGGCATTTGCCATTTCAAATGTTCGTATGATTCTTTGATTAGCCACAAATTCGTGAATTGTACCATTCGCCTTAAACACTACATTACCGTTGTGTGAAGTTTCAAATTGGTAACTTCCGTGATTTCTATTTTCAAGTTTTATCACTTTTGTTCCCATCCACTGTTCTATAAATTCTGGTTCTTCGTATGCTTTAAAAAGCAGCTCTATCGGCAGATCAAATTCACGAGTTATTATTAATTCTTGTTTGCCATCTTGGGCATTGATCTTTGTTTTTTTTTCCATAATACTCTATTTTTTTAATTGGTATTCTTTCATCATGGTTTCCAATTTATTAAATCTGTCATCCCACATTTTACGGAAAGGTTCAATAAAATCAGATACTTCCTTTATTTTTTCTGGATTCAAATGATAGTAAATCTCTCTTCCCTTTTGTTCTTGGTCAAGCAATTCGCACTCAGTAAGTATTTGCAAATGTTTAGAAACAGTCGGCCTTGCTGTGTCAAAGTTTGAAGCGATTGCACCTGCTGTCATGGATTGTGATGCAACCAATACAAGAATAGCTCTCCTTGTCGGATCTGCTATGGCTTGAAATACATCTCGTCTTAATTTCATTGCGTAGCTATTTGACTACAAATATAAATGTAGCTATTTAACTACGCAAATTTTTCTGCGCCTTTTTTCAAAAATAGTTTTGGCAGGATAGGACCATATTGTGGGTTAATCGGTCGATTTTAACCATTTAACTATAAATATTGAGGGTTAAAAACATAGCTGAAAAAACTCTACCTTACGTTTCCAATTGGTCAGACGATGTCTGACCGATTAGGCTGGAGTTCGTGTCAATGTCCACGTAAATCTTTAGTACGAACCTCTGCTTGCTATTATACAGACCTGCATACTCTCATATATTATTGAAGACTAAAAATAAAAATTCTTAATTGATTTTTTTAACTTTGATTTGTATAATCTGTTTTATACAGCTATTTAACTGATGTAATAAATACCTTAAAAAAAATAAGGACATGTATTCAAATCGTCTCCAAGTATATTATTAAGCAATAGATCAAGTAATTACTACTCTATTTGGGCTTTTGTAATAACAGCCTAAAGGGAGTCTATTGTTTAATTTTTATTCAAGACGAAAAAATGATACGACAAATATCGTATGCTTTCGAAAAAAGCATAAACTTATTGTATTGTCCATTTTGCGGATGCAATATGGAACTAAATAACTCACAACTAAAATGTGAAACAAATCATGTATTTGATTTATCCAAGACAGGATATGTAAACCTGATAAGATTTCCAGCAAAAAGCCACTATAATAAAGATTTATTTAAAGCTAGAAGCACAATTATTGAGAACGGTTTCTTTCGCGCCTTAGAACGAGAAATTGAAAACCAAATTGGTGATTTTGCTATCCCAAAAGATGATTTGACTATACTTGATGCGGGGTGTGGTGATGGCTCATTATTTTCAAATCTACTATTGAGGTTGAAAAACAAGTCATTTAATGCAATCGGTATTGATATATCTAAACATGGTATTCAGATTGCAAGCAAAAGAAATCATAAAACCATGTGGCTTGTTGCAGACATAGCAAATATTCCGATAAAAGATAAATCTATTGATGTAGTTTTGAACACACTCTCTCCTGCCAATTATCAGGAATTTTCGAGAATATTAAAAGATGATGGAATATTGATAAAAACGGTTCCAGACAACAATCATTTAATAGAATTGAGAGATTTAATCTCAAAAGGAGCTTATTCAAATGCCAACATTATTAACCTTTTTAAAGACCACACGAATTTCGTTTCCCAAGTTAAAGTCTTCGAGGAAAAATCTCTAGACAACAGTGAAAAAGCAAATATCATCAAAATGGCACCTCTAGCATGGGACACCAAAGTTGATTATAAAGAACTGTCTAAAACAAATAACATAATAACTTTAGACTTAAGCGTTTTGGTTGGAAAGATGAAAACACACAACACTGAACTTTTCTGAGAGAGTTAGTCAATATTAATCTAACGCCTATTATTTGTTTCCATGGTTATTGAAAAAACAAATAGTAGGCGTTAAAAACTAATCGATAGTCTTCGGGTTTATGGGGAATGTCAATGCAGACCATCAAAGTATTTTTTCATTATGCTGTATCCTTAATTTATAAATAGTCAATTGATTTGTGGTCAATGGCGTTGTTCTTTTTATCAAGCGGGATAAACGTGTTATAAGCAATTTCAATAATGTTTCCCTCAATATCCTCAAAATAAAAAAACAGCCCTCCGAAAGGGGGTTCGGTGGGCTCAGTTAGCATTTTCACCCCCTTGTTTTTAAGTTTCTCATAAAGTTTCCTTACTTCCTTTTCGGTCGGAACATTATAACCAAAAGTAACTCCACGAAAACCGCTTCCCTCGGGTTTAATACCTATAAATTTTGCTAATTCTTTCCGTTTTCCGATACTAAACAAGAACCCATTCATTTTATAAAAAACAATATCTTTATTTTCAGTAATCGGTTTCCACCCCAGTTTTTCTTCATAAAACTTCTTCATGCGAATTAAATCATCCGCTCCAATGGTCAATACACTAATTCTTTGTTCCATTTTTAAACTCATTTTGGTTAATTATTATATTGTAAAGTTATAGTATTGGAAAAACCAAGTTTTGGAAAAAAACGACAAAATCAAAATTGAGATGGAGTAGCTCCAGTATATCTCTTTATTTCATTAGAAAGGTGAGCTTGATCATAATAACCACAGCCGAAGGCAATATCCGACAAGCTTTCTCGATCTTCGTTATTCTTTATTTTTGATATAGCAAACTGGAAACGTACAATATTGGCGAATTCCTTTGGGGTAATTCCGACGTATTTCTTGAAATTCCTCTCCAACTGCCTAATGGTGGTACAATTTCTTTTGGCCAACACATCAATACTAATCTGTCCTTTAGCAGTTTGAATATCTCTTATAACAGTGGAAAGAATGCTTCTTTGGCTGGATAGTGTATTTAAAAGGAATGCGTTGAGATATGAAACTGAGTAAAGTTCTACTTTATGAATATCAGGTGAAAGCGACTGCTCAAATTCAATAGTTTTGTCCGTAATTTCATTTAGTGGAGCATAGTTGTAAAATAAAGAAAAAGCGGCTGGTTTAAACCGAATCCCCATAAGCATATTCTTTGAACTTAAAAAGCTCTCTTTAAAAGTGGTCATTGTTCCAACCAAGTAGGATTTATTCGATTGCATTGTTAAGGCACCACTATCTGTTTTGCAGTTATCGCCCAAGTTAAAAATTAGGTCAATGCAACCGTCAGGAAGTATGTTCTTTTTCTTTAACTGTTTTTCAGTGCCCTTCACTAACCAGAAAGCATCGATATAATCTGCCAAATCAGGATGGGGTTTAATTTGATTGTAAATCATCTTTTCTATTTCACCATATTCCTGTTCATTATTGAAATATTGTAAATTCAATTGGTTTCTTTTAGTCATCTGTTTGAATGTACTTTTAATGTATCCAGGAGGAACTTTATCCACTAAGATAAGTAAATAATTTATTCAATATTTGTTTATCCCTTCTATCAATCCACTGTCTATAGAAATTAAGAATCTGCTTGTGCATACTTCCTGTCCAATTACCCCAAATTCGATGCAATTAAAATCAGCATTTGGCTTAAATATCGTCAGGCTTAAAACCAATCCGTTTCCTTGGAGGTTTTGGCTGCTCTTGCTTTTCCATGTTCTTATCCTGATTTTCTAACTTGTTCTTAATTTTCTCTGCTTGCAAATGGATCTCTGTATTATCTGCAAGTACCCTACGGAATTTTGTAAAAATGCGTATGATTTGGATATTACCTGTATAGGCTGCTTACTGCTCAAAACACCAAGCATCAAAACGCCATGCTCAGTAAACACATAAGGAAGTATTTTCCTGTCACCCAACTTGAAGTCGCAAATTGCGACTTCAAGTACTGAAACTCTTCGTTACTCAATCTTAACATAAAATCATCAGGGAATATTCATTATCTCAAACGATATGTTAATTCAATTTATACGAATTAAAGATCATCTGGTTTAAACCCAATTCGCTTTCTTGGTGGTTTTGGACGCACTTGCTTTTCCAGCAATTCATCAAGATATTTAAATACTATTTCCATATTCTTATCCTGATTCTCCAGCTTATTCTTGATTTTTTCAATTTCAAGTCTTATATCGGTATTATCAACCAATGCCTGACGCATGTGGGTAAAAACACGAATTATCTTTATATTAACCTGGATTGCTCGCGTACTGTTCAACACACTAGACAACATCGCCACACCTTGTTCAGTAAAAGCCATCGGAGCATATTTTATATTTTGCCCTTTCTTCAAGGTGCCATTTTGGCTCCTTGAAGAAAGATGATATTCTTCGAGTGTCAATTCAAACATGAAGTCGTCGGGAAAACGTTCTATATTCCTTCTTACTTGCCGTTTCAATTGTTTAGTCTCAACTTCATAGAGTGCCGCCAAATCCGTATCCAACATTACTTTCTGATTTCTGAAGTAATAGATCTTACTGATCACAACTTCATCTGGAACTATCAATTTGTTATTTTCCACGTGATATGTTTAATCTTTCGAAACTTTCAATTCTAACTTTTCATTTTTCTTCAATCGAATTTGGAGGTTTGCCATATCCTGACTGACCTTTTGTTCAATGACCTTGGCATAAATTTGAGTTGTACGAATGGTGGTATGTCCAAGCATCTTACTGACTGTTTCAATGGGTACCCCATTGGAGAGGGTCACCGAGGTGGCGAAGGTATGTCTTGCTAAATGGAAAGTCAAATGCTTCTTGATGCCACATAAATCCGCTACTTCCTTTAAATAGCTATTCAACTTTTGATTCGAGATCACTGGAAAAAGTGTTCCTTGTGAAATTGCCCTTGGATCATCTTTATATTTTTTAATAATAGCAGCTGCTTTTGGAAGAATAGGCACCTTGACTGGGATTAGGGTTTTTTCTCGCTCTGTGTCGATCCACTGATTCCCATCATTTCCTTTAACTATATTATTTGGGGTCAACTGCATGACGTCGATATACGCCATCCCTGTATAGCAAGCAAAGACAAATAAGTCCTTGACATACTGAATTCGATCAACAGAAAATTCCTTCTTCTCAATTTTTAAAAGTTCTTCGCTGGTCAGAAATCCCCGTTCTACCTTTTGCATCTTGAGTTTAAAAAGATCAAATGGATCTTTATCCAGCCAGCCAAGCTTTACACCTAAGCGTACCATTTTTAGTAAGCGTTCAAGATGTTTCATCACACCATTGTTTGACATGCCTTTATGGTGATCAACCGGTTCATAAGTCCGCAAGAAATATTCAAACTGAGTAATGAACTGATAATCCAATTCAGAAAGATAGATATCCGATTTTTTGAATTGCTTTAACAAGAATTCTTTAAGGTACTTAACGGTAGTGTAATAATTCTTCATCGTACCAAAGGCCAAAACCTCCTTCATGTGTACATTATGATACTCCATCAGCGATTCAAGTGTATTTTCCTGTTCTCTTATGCCTAAATACATATTCTTGATTACCTCAGGGGTTATCAGCTTCTTAGCCATCACCATCTCCTGATAGTGTCCTGCAAGAATACCTCTCACTTGCTCCAGAAATCCATTAAAAATTTTAAGGTTGGCATTTGAATTTTTGGCCATTCCTCTTGAGGGATGCCAATCAGAAACTTTGATCTTCTTCTTAAGGGACATTTCAACCCTTGCACCGTTTACTGTAATTCTCACATAAATTGGTGCTGTTCCGTTTTTTTCTTTGTTCATCCTAATAATAAAATGAACACCGAATGTGTTTGCTGTACTCATAAACTACTTTTTTAAAGTTTAACATAGACTGATATGAACTAATATGTCCAAACAGTTCACCAGATAAGCCAAAAAGTAATTCATTTTGAACTATTCGAGTCTAAATACTACTTACGCATCTATTTATAAATCAGCGCGTTAAACCCACTCTGGTGACCAAATTTAAAAAAATAAATGAGGTCACCTAATAGTTCTCAGAAGGTATGGATTGATATGAATTAATATGAACTGGTTAAAAGCAGAAAAACCTCTAAATCAGATGATTTAGAGGCTTTCGGATCCAGATGAACTGGCTTTCGTCGGGGTGGCAGGATTCGAACCTACGACCTCTTGGTCCCAAACCAAGCGCGATACCGGGCTACGCTACACCCCGATGGTGTTAATTGCCTGTAGTTCTTAAGAAGAAACTACATCCGGTCTCCCTTTCGGGAATGCAAAGATAAAGAAGTTTTTAGATTCTCCAAATTTATTTTCACTTTATTTATAGAATAAAACCACTTTTCTTAAAGTAATTTAACAATTGCAACCTATCCTCTTGTCTTACATCCCCTTACGCCTGAGATTCAAAATAAATATATTTTCAAAAATTTACTTAATAACAATTTCGTCCAAAAACAGCCAGGAAGGTTGCCCTCCGGCTGGAAAACCGTCAGGAATTTGAGCATAAGGCTTAGCCACTAATTTTATATACCCAATATTGTTGGAATTTATCGGACAAGAAATCATTCGTCGAAGATTTACCTGGCCAGGCTTTTCCAATGCGGGTGAAATTTTAGTTAGCAATCTTACATTAGTGGAATCAGCCCCACCCCACACTTCAATATGCTCTGGTGGATATATATAATAACCATTATCGTTATAATGCTGCTTCACACTCAGACTTAAGGTATCAATGGTCAAAGGGGAATCAAAAAATAAGTGGGATGATAAGTTAGTATTTCGGAATCCTATCCATTTCCCATCGAAATGACTAGGAAAACCACCAACTCTACCCCTTTCCAGATCAAAGAGGGTGGCTTCCTCTTTCGCACGAAACCAAGGATGAGGACGGCTATCCATAACAATCCGATCTGGGGCTATCGGAGCGTCACTGTAAGCCTGTGAGATCTCTTCACTAGGCAACCACCCCGATTTAAAGGCCTTCACACGCAAGGTCACATTCTTATCAATAAGTAAAGGTTTCTCGTACACCATAGCATTTGTACTATCTGGATCACTCCCGTCAAGTGTATATCGTATTTCCACACCAGAAATCGGATGACTGAAGGAAACGGGTACCTCCTGTCGGAAGAAACTCTGTGTTGGAGTAATTCTAGGTTTTGTAAGAGGCAATTGTATGGTTCCGTCATCTTTGACACCTCCCTCAATGTAGACAGTCGGATACGTTTGACTAAGCAGATGAAGGTTATTATCGTCCATCTGAGTATTCCAAACGAACAGTTTCCTTAGTGTAGGTATTCCCAATACTTCCTTAATTCCGGCAGCTGACAACTTAGTACCACTTAAATTCAGACTTTTTAAACTAGGGAGTGTCGCTACAGAGGCAAGTTGTCCGTCCTCTAGTGGAGTATAGTTCAAATTCAAGTCACGAAGATTCTTAAAGTTAGCCAACACTTTTAAATCCTCAGCGCTGACGGGCATTCCACTTAAATTCAATGAAACCACTTGATTAGCTATAGGCACCAAGCCTGCTAATGATTCAGCTGAATAAAAATCACGAGCGTAAAAATTAACAGCAAGGGCTGGGGAACCATCAGCCAAAGGCTTAATAACTCGATAAGGTGTATTCAGCTTTTCTATAAGATTGGCATCAGCTTTTGCAAAATCATAGCTTTCATTCTCATTCACGTCATAAACCATCTTGACCGCTTGAAATAAGGTATCCTGCTCGGCCAAGAATGATAAGGGAAGATTGAATTTTGCACCATGTGAAACCCAAGCCTGTATCAAAGCAAGCTCACCATTCGTTAATTGAGGCTTACCCTTTGGGGGCATACGATGTTTATGGTCGATATCGAGTAGCAGTCGCTCGATCATTAAGCTTTCTTCTGGTGAACCGGCCACGAATAATTTACCGTTCTTACCTCCTGCTAAAAGCGATGTTGTATCGGTTAAAATCAATTTCCCCTTAGGCTTTTTATCATTATGACACCCAATACATTTTGTTTCTAATATTTGGAAAACTGCGTCTTCGTATACTAATGCGGTTTCCATGTCCAAACCGGTAGACTGACCATTGCCTAAAGGGGCAAGTACATAATTGTCGCCATGGGTTAAGGTAGCCCCAAAATGCCCTACAACGACTAATAATAGTAAGGACACGTTCATTCCAACCATGAACACCGGAGGGTATTGATTTTTCTTTTGCCGCGAATGGTAATAAAGCAAGGCAAAGGCTAGTAAAGAAAGGGCTACTCCTGTCCATTTGTGCCATAGAAAACTACTGCCCTCATAGCCACCTTCTTTTGAAAGAAAAAGTCCCATAATTACAGTAGCTGCAGCAAACAAAGCGCTGATAAAGATCAAGCCGTTTACTATGGGTTTTAATTCTGGAATTAACTTGTCTAATTTCCTCCTAAAGAAAACGAGCAACCAAGAAATAAACAACAAGACAATAGGAAAATGGAGCAACAAGGGATGTAATCGACCAAATACCTGTAAGTAAACAGGGATGTCAATTTTATCCTCAAAAAGTACGAAAAAGACGATAAAGCTATTTAAGCCTATCAGGATATTAAGATGAAGGTTTCTTATTGTCATTATATTACGCTACGAATCAAATTGAGGATCTACGAGAAAACTGATTAATTTTTTGCCGATAAAACAACATTCCATAAGATCTAGGTTAATCTCCACACCGATGGCTTTATACTAAAATATCATTGATCACATTGCCAGCAACATCTGTTAATCGATACCGTCGTCCTAAATGACGGTAAGTTAACTTCTCGTGATCTAAGCCTAGTAACTGCAATATGGTAGCATGAAAATCATGAACATGTACCGGATCTTTAACAATATTATACCCAAACTCATCCGTTTCACCATAGACCATACCGGGCTTCACCCCTCCTCCAGCCATCCAGATGCTAAAGCTTCTTGGATGATGGTCTCGTCCATAATTATCGTGGGCGAGATGCCCCTGACAGTAATTCGTCCGCCCAAATTCGCCGCCCCATATGACGAGCGTTTCGTCAAGCAAACCGCGTTGCTTCAAATCCGTTATTAAGGCTGCCGAAGCTTGATCTACGTCTTTTGCCTGCAAAGCCATATCATGAGGTAAACTACCATGTTGATCCCAACCTTGGTGATAGAGCTGGACAAAGCGCACACCACCTTCAGACAATTTGCGCGCTAAAAGACAATTTGCAGCGTAGGTTCCGGGTATCAAACATTCTGGTCCATACATTTTAATGATATGATCGGGCTCCTTTGACAGGTCAGTCGTTTCAGGAACTGAAGTTTGCATACGATAGGCCATCTCATATTGTTGCACTTTTGCCGTAATCTCTGGGTCGCCGAAAATTTCAAACTGCATGCTGTTCAACTCGGATAACTTGTCTAATAGCTTACGACGACTAAGCTTATCTGTGCCAGCAGGATTATTCAAATACAAAACAGGATCAGGCCCGCCCATAAATTGAACACCTTGATGCACCGAATCGAGAAATCCATTGGTCCATAATTTAGAATAAACCCCTTGCCCATCTCCTTTTCCTTTTGAAACTAAAACACAGAATCCAGGCAGGTTTTGATTTTCACTGCCTAATCCATAGCTCAACCAAGCACCCATACTAGGCCGGCTACCCTGTTGTGAGCCGGTTTGAAAAAATGTAATAGCGGGATCATGATTAATGGCATCTGTATGCATCGATTTGATAATGCATAAATCGTCAACTACTTTGGCCATATGGGGAAACAATGAACTTACCCATGCTCGACTTTCACCATATTGTGCAAAATCATAAACAGAACCCACTAATGGAAAAGCTGATTGATTGGCCGTCATTCCGGTCAACCGTTGTCCACCACGCACAGATTCAGGAAGATCTTGCCCCATCATCTCTCTCAATTTGGGCTTATAGTCAAAGGACTCTAACTGGGAAACTCCTCCCGATTGAAATAAATAAATGACACGTTTCGCTTTGGGTGCAAAATGAGGCAGAGCCTTTTCGAAGGCCTCTTGACTCCCCGCCTTACCCGAAAACAAGTCGGGAATCAACAAAGAGCCTAATGCTACACTACCGATCCCTACACTTAAACTCGACAAAAACTGACGCCGATTTTGAAACAGCTGAGCGTTTGCGACTTCCTTTTTCAAAGTAGGGTCTATCTTTCTTTTCATCTTAATGCAATTAAATTCCTATCTTAAAAAAAATCATTTCTAACCTTTGGTAACGGTTTCTTCCAAGTTATATATGGCATGAATGACCGACATTAACGCAGCCAGTTTTTCTGCTGGGATTGAAGCATCTGTTGGCGCCTCTCCTACTTTCAAAAATGCTTTCGCATCTGCAGGGGATTTCATAAATCGAGCTAACTCCTCTTCATAATACGCTTGCAAAACTTCAATCTCTTTTGGGGTAGCACTACGACAAAGAATACGCTTAAACGCCTTATTTAAATGCTCTTGAGGGCTTTTGGAGGCTGACTCCTGAAGCAAAGTCGTTGAAAACACACGCGATGCTTCTAGGATAATGGGATCATTCAACATCACCAACGCTTGAAGAGGTGTATTTGTTCTCTGTCTTGTCACTTCACACACATCCCGATTACTAGCATCAAATATCAACATATTGGGTGGAGGTAGCGTGAGCTTAAAAAACACATAAAGTCCTCTTCTATACAAGGATTCACCATAGTCCTGAACATATTGCGCTAAAGCACCCCGACCTGAACTACTAACCTCCCATAACCCATCAGGCTGGTAAGGCTTAATGCTAGGACCGCCAATCGTCCGGTTCAACAATCCACTGCTTGCCAAAACCTGATCTCGAATCGTTTCGGCAGGTAGACGTAAACGCTCTGAGCGAGCAAAAAAGGTATTATCAGGATCGACCTCTAAGTGCATGTTGGTCATCTTGGAAGACTGCTTATATGTTGCACTCGTGACCAATTGTTTCATCAAGCGTTTAACATCCCATCCATTTTCCTGAAAATCAACTGCTAACCAGTCCAATAATTCGGGATGAGTAGGCAAGTCGCCTTGATTACCAAAGTCGGCAACGCTAGGCACTAAACCACGGCCAAAAACCATTGACCAAATCTGATTTACAAAGACGCGAGAGGTAAGTGGATTTTTGTCGCTAAAGGTCCATTGTGCTAGTCCCAAACGATTAGCCGAGTACTTAGTACTATCGAAAGGCAGCACGGATTCGGGCGTACCTGGATAAACACGCTCGGCAGGAGCATCATAAACTCCTCGATCTAAAATATAGGTCGGTCGAACAATGTCCCGCTCTCCCATAACGGATACCGATACATCTTCCTTATCGTCCCATTTGTTGATAAAATTAAGGATCCCTTTCAAATCTTCCTGGGTAATCGCAAGTCGGGGTGTTTTTGATGGTCCAGAATAAACCAATCCTTCTAAACCTTTCTCCAAGGAGTTATTGAAAAAGGCGTACATCTGAAAATAATTTTTTTGAGAAAGGGGATCGTATTTATGGTCGTGACACTGTGCGCATTCCATCGTAATACCCAAAATACCCTTCGTATAGGTATTGGTTTTATCTAGAGCATAAGCAACCCGGTATTCTTCGTCGATAACCCCTCCCTCTTCTGTAATCTTATGGTTCCTGTTGAAGGCTGTTGCCAGTAGTTGCTCTTTAGTAGGATTAGGCAATAAATCACCGGCGAGCTGCCAAGTAATAAACTGGTCATACGGCATATTTTTGTTAAAAGCATGTATGACCCAATCACGCCATGGCCATTGTGTGCGGATATCGTCATCTTGATAACCGTATGAATCGGCATACCGTGCGACGTCCATCCAATGAAGGGCCATGCGTTCGCCGTATGCCGGTGATGTCATCAACTCATCAACCAATCGTTCATACGCTTCAGGCGAATTATCGGATAGAAAACGATCCATTACCTGTTCATCTGGTGGCAAACCTGTTAAATCTAAACTTACCCGGCGTAGGAGTTGATGTTTCTCGGCCACGGGATTGGGCTTGAACCCGAAGGTCTGCATTTTTTCATTTATAAAGTGGTCTATCTCGTTGATGCTCCAATTGATTTTGCTTTCCGGAACTTCAGGCTTGACAGGCGGTGTAAATGCCCAATGAGGTTTATATACTGCTCCTTGCTGAATCCAGCGTTTTATTAAGTCGACTTCACGTGAGTTCAGCGATAAATTAGATGAAACAGGGGGCATCCGCATGGTTTCATCATCAGAGGTAATGCGTAAGTACATTTCACTAAGATGAGGCTGCCCTGGAACAATAGCATGCATACCCGGATTATCCACCAATGCTTGATAGGCCCCTTCTTCGGTATCTAGCCTTAGCCCGCCTTCTCTTGTATTATTATCCGGACCATGGCAAGCGAAGCATTTGTCTGACAAAATTGGACGGATGTGAAAATTGTAATCGACCGTGTCGGGCAACTTTGCAGAACTTGCGCCAACCACCTGCTGATTCTCTCGGCCACACATGGTCAATGAAAGCACGAATACAATGATTAATGCTAAAAAAAGCCATTTACGAGAAAACGCTAGAGAAATGACAGGTGTTTTTTTATAATTCATAACAGATCAGTACTCGAAATTTTATGCTGTTGCAGGAAAATGTAATTCTTTGTAGAACGAATATACAAAAATCAGAACTGAAACATTACAATACGCTTTGTAATTTTTAATGGGAATGGGTAGATGCCACCGTTAGCTTACGTGCAACGCGGCATGTCTGTCCGATTGGAAGGAAGTGGAATAGAGGAATCTGTTGGTTTATTGCAGGGAACAGACAGATGTCTCCACTGCGGTCAACATGACGGGTTAATGATGGACATGACGGCTTAATGGTCGCGAACGGTTTCTTCAATCGTCATGGCGGTATGATAGTCTACATGTCGCCATACATATTGAAACAGAATCAGGGTTATTTCTCTTTGAAAGAAAGAATATAAGACACCATTGCCTGCGCATCTTCTACAGACAATGAAGGGTGTGGAGTCATTTCTGAATGCCCCCAAGCACCTGTTCCCCCAAGAATCACCCGTTGAGCGAGGATGGTAATAAATATTTCATTTGTGGGATAACGTAGCGCAATATCACTAAAGGCAGGGCCTCTAGCTCTTGTACCTTCTTTATGACAGATATAGCAATCGGAATAGGATATTAATACTTTCCCTTTCTGTCTAATTTCTTCTGACACCTCTTCATTTTCCCCTGGTATAGCGCGGATATAGTCGACTTGTCTTTCTATTGCCGACGCTGCAATCTCTTCGTCTGAATCGGAAAAAAAATGGCAACCAACTAATAATAGACTTATACAGCTGAACATCACCAGCCTATTCATTAACATATCCCCTTAAATTTGTAATGATTAAATATCGGCACTTATTTTGGAATTTTATGCTCAAAAAAAAAGATTGCTCTTGTGAGCAATCTTTCTAGGATCTTCTAGTCCTTACTGGCGGAGAGAGTGGGATTCGAACCCACGGTACCATTGCTAGTACGACAGTTTAGCAAACTGTTCCTTTCGGCCTCTCAGGCATCTCTCCAATATTTTCTGTTCAAAACCCTTGCAACATCGGAAGCACCTCTGCGTTTGGGATTGCAAATATAGCAATTCAATGTACTTTCCAAAAATTATTTAAGAATTAAATTTAACACGGTTATTTATACAAAAACAAGCGTCAGGGCATTAAAATCGCTATCTTAAATGTATTCAAATAGATAGCTAACATTGCTTCCCCAAAGTAGCGCCAGATCTTTCTTTAACTGTCAACATCATAATCTACCCGCACATGATAGATACTCATTAACATGTTTTTAAAAATTTGGCGGATAACCTCAATATCTTTCAAGGTAATATCACTGTTTTTCAGCTGATGGTGATCAAGCTTGTTACTAATAATCTTGTCTACTAAACCACTAATACTCTTTGCATCAGGTTCCTTTAGACTACGAGATGCCGCCTCTACTGAATCTGCCAGCATTAAAACTGCCGTTTCTTTTGAAAAGGGAATAGGTCCTGGATAACGGAACAGGTCTTCATCAACGAATTGATCTGGAAAAGTCTTGATATACGAATTGTAAAAATAATCGACCCGCGTCGTCCCATGATGCGTTCTAATAAAGTCGATTATATCTTCTGGCAAATGAGCCCGCTTCGCCATTTCTAAGCCTTTAGAAACATGTGAAATAATGAGCTGAGCACTCTGTTCGAATGTCAACCCCTCATGCGGGTTATATCCTTTGGTTTGGTTTTCAATAAAATATTGGGGATTTGACATCTTGCCAATGTCATGATAAAGGGCACCGGCACGGATCAATAATGCATTCCCCCCTATTTCATATATGGCTGCTTCAGCTAAATTCGCAACTTGCAAAGAATGTTGAAAAGTTCCAGGCGCTTTATAAGAAAGTTCCCGAAGCAATTTTGCATTCGTATTGGTCAACTCAATCATCGTCACATCAGAAGTGATTTTGAATACGCGCTCAAAAGCATATATTAAAGGATAGGCAAGCAACGTTAATAGCACACTAACAATAAAAGGCACAAAAGACTGCCAATGAACATCACTAAAAGACCCGTTTCGCAAAAGCGTCATCCCCAAATATGAAATGATATAAGTTAATAAGATCAACGCCGATGAAACCAAAAACTGCTCTCTCCTTACCAAGGTCTTAATGCTATAAATAGCAACCATTCCCGCGGATAATTGCAGGAATACAAACTCAAAGCTATTGGGCACAAAAAAAGCTGCCAGTAATACGACTAACATATGAATGTTCAAAGCCATTCGAGTATCAAAGAGTATTCGGAAAATGATGGGGACAATGCAGAAAGGTATCATATACACACTCGGCAAATTCATCTTTATTGCCCACGAAAGGATAATCAACATCGCGGTTACAATCAGAAGGATCAAGGACAACATTCGATTGTTCTGATAGATATCTTGTCTAAATAGATAAATAAATACAATCAAAAGTGTGATAATGGCGCCTACAAGTAATAGCTGACCAAAAATAACGATTCGTCTATCACCAGATATTCGCTCTTCCTCCTCATAGGCCTTCTTAAGCGATTCAATTTTTTGATAAATTTCATTGCTGATCGAACTGCCATTGGCTACAATCAGTTCGCCCCTCTGCACCATCCCCCGCGTATCGGAGATGTTTGAAAGGGCATCCGATTCTAATTGATTGGTCAAAAGCTCATTGTAGATAATATCGGACTGTATATAATCTGACAAAGTACTTTTCAACCATTCCTTCTCGGTAATGTTGTTCCGCTTTTTTATCGCTTCATCAATATAGGCTAAAGCTGATTCTTGTGTAAAAAAGTCTGTGGTATTCCGTTTGATGGCCACATGATCAATGAGCAACGAAATATTATAGTTTTCCGAACTTTCTTGAAACTTTTTGGTACGCGCTATTATGCCTCGATCATAAACCTCCTGAATCAGACTTTTAGCGAAATTATAATATATTTTAGCATCTTTTTCGTCTAGGCCTGAACTTTCCCATTTCGTTTCAAATTCATTTTCGAAGCGAGAAAGCTGATTTGACAAGATATCAGTTTTTTTATCATAGATCGGATTAATCGACTTCAAGACATCTGCGCGATCTTGTTCAATCTCTTCACTAGTCTTTAAAATCGCAAAATTATAAGGGGAAATTAAATCTTCATGCATCCACATCTTCCCTTTTTCAAACTCATAACGGAAGTGAGGATGTTTGGGTAAAAAGATGGCAATTGTAACGACACAAACCACCATCATTCCGTACTTAAACAGTAAGGAGTTTTTATTTAAAAATAAACCCTTTTTTTTCTTATAGATTGCAGCCACGTATTTATTTTTATTCAAACTTAGATAATTTTATATATATAATTGGTTTGCGATTGTAAAAAACAAATTTTATCGATCTCTTTTCGGCAGAATGAACCTCTTTTATATGATGAAGAATTATCAATAGAATATCCCATTTTACTCCAGAATGCTTCTTTATAAAGAATCAACTTGTTAAAATTGATGCTTTTCTCTACCTTGCATCAACCAAAAACCTTCAATATAAATTTGCCATGCAAGAAGTATATATCATATCTGCTGTTCGAACGCCAATTGGGAGTTTCGGTGGAGGCCTTTCTTCCTTGTCCGCAATCCAATTAGCCGCAAAAGCAATTGAAGCTGCTGTAAACCGAGCACAATTGGATATAAGGGCTATAGAAGAGGTTTATTTCGGAAATGTTTTATCGGCAAACTTAGGTCAGGCGCCGGCTACACAAGCTTCAAAACTGGCGGGTCTACCAAATATTCCTGCTACTACGGTAAACAAAGTATGCGCGTCGGGCATGAAAGCACTCATGCTGGGGGCTCAAAGTATCGCCCTGGGTTTAAACGATATTGTGGTAACCGCAGGCGCCGAAAGCATGAGCAATGTACCTTATTACTTGGATAAAGCCCGAACTGGCTATCGTTTGGGAAATGCGCAGCTAATAGACGGTTTACTTAAAGATGGATTATGGGATGTGTATAACGACTACCATATGGGTGATGCTGCTGAGCTTTGTGCTACGGATTGCAATATCTCCCGTGAGGAGCAGGATGCTTATGCCATTGAATCATATAAACGGGCTCAAAAAGCAAATCTGGATGGTAAATTTAAAAATGAAATCATCCCGATTGAAATTAAAGACAGAAAGGGGGGCGTAACCGTAATCACCCAAGATGAAGAAATCAACTCCGTAAATTTTGAAAAGATTCCGACTTTAAGACCGGTATTTAAAAAGGATGGAACAGTAACTGCAGCCAATGCCTCCACACTTAATGATGGAGCCGCAGCACTAGTGCTAATGAGTAAAAAGAAAGCGGACGAACTAGGAATCAAACCCTTAGCTAAAATAAGGGGTTATGCGGATGCTCAACAAGCACCAGAATGGTTTACCACAGCGCCTTCTAAGGCGATTCCGAGAGCACTTGCAGTAGCAAATCTTTCTGCCGATGATGTCAATTTTTATGAAATAAATGAAGCCTTCTCTGTGGTTTCAATTGCCAACAACCAACTTTTACACTTAGATCCAGAAAAAGTGAATGTAAACGGTGGCGCCGTCTCAATGGGTCACCCACTTGGTGCCTCAGGTGCACGAATTATTGTAACCTTACTTTCTGTACTTGAACAAAACAACGGCAAAATAGGCGTAGCCGGAATTTGCAACGGGGGTGGCGGAGCAAGCGCTGTCGTTATCGAAAGACTATAAAGTGACCGGTATAAATTCTACCTTGCCCCTACCTTACATTAAACAACATAATTAAATTTAAGAACCTAAAAATGAACAAACTTCTTCTTGTCTTCCTACTGCTAGGAAGTACAGTAATGGCCCAATCAACTAAAGAGATCACGTTAGAAGATATTTATAAAAAAGGGACATTTACTACAAAAGGTGTTTCCGGTCTGCGCTCAATGAAAGACGGTAAAACCTATGTATCCATTGAAACAGACTCGATAACCAATGAACGATTTGTCGCTAAAAATAATTATAGCGATGGAAAAATAGCCGAAAAGCTATTCACAGAAAAAGAACTAGTATTTAACGGCATTAACTTACAAATTGGGACGAATTTTAGCGATAACGAGAGAAAAGTATTGATTGCTTATCAAAATGAACCCATTTATAGACGATCGAGCAAGGCCTATTATTATGTTTTCGATCTAGATACTCGTAAGGTAAGCCCCGTTTCAACAAAAGAAGGCAAACAACAATATGCCACCTTTTCTCCCGATGCTACAAAAGTAGCCTTTATGAGGGACAACGACCTTTATATTACGGACCTTACTTCAGGAGTCGAAACACGAATAACTCATGATGGCAAATATAACCACATTATTAACGGGGGATCGGATTGGGTATACGAAGAAGAACTTTCCTTTGCTAAAGCCTTTTTCTGGAGCCCAGATGGTAAAAAAATTGCTTTTTATAAATTTGATGAAAGCCATGTTCGAGAATTCTCCATGATGATGTACGACAGCTTATATCCTACTGTCTATAAATTCAAGTACCCAAAGCCGGGAGAGCAGAATTCAAATGTCAGTATTCATGTTTATGATCTCGCGAATAACAGCACAACGATAGTAGATGTTGGCGGAGAAAAAGACCAATACATCCCGCGGGTAAAGTGGACACAAGATCCAAACACGTTACTGGTCATGAGAATGAACCGTCATCAGAACCATTTAGAGTATCTTTTTGCTAATGCAACAACTGGTGACACGAAGGTAATTTTAGAAGAAAAAGATAAATACTATATTGATATCAATGATGATTTAACGTTTCTAAGGGACGGGAAACACTTTATTTTAACCAGCGAAAGAGATGGATATAACCATGTTTATTTATACGACATCTCTGGGAAGCTCATCAGGTCCATTACTACAGGTAATTGGGAAGTAACGAACCTTTATGGAATAGATGAAAAAACGGGAACGCTTTATTACCAATCCACGGAATCCTCTCCTCTAGAAAGAGACCTTTACTCCATCCACATTTCTGGAAACAAAAAACGCAAAATTAGCACACAGCCTGGCACGAACAGCGCCACTTTTAGTGCCGACTTTAGCTATTATATTTTAAATCACTCCAATGTATCCACCCCTCCTTATATCACCCTGAACAATACTAAAAGCGGTCGAGTAGAAAGGATATTGGAAGAAAATAGAGCTGCTAAAGAAACCGCAACCACCTACGGTATTCAACCAAGAGAGTTTTTCACGTTCAATACCTCCGAAAATGTGGAACTTAATGGGTACATGATCAAGCCAAGGAACTTTGACGAAAATGTAAAGTATCCAGTTTTAATGTATGTGTATGGTGGTCCCGGCAGCCAAAGTGCAGCAAACAGTTGGGCCCATAACATCTGGTTTGATTACCTTGCTCAAGAGGGATATTTAATTGTATGCGTTGATAACCGCGGAACGGGCTTTAGAGGTTCTGAATTCAAAAAAATGACCTATTTGAACTTGGGTAAGTATGAAACGATCGACCAAATCGAAGCTGCCAAATGGCTGGGCAAGCAGTCCTATGTTGATAAAGATCGCATCGGATTATGGGGATGGAGCTATGGTGGATACATGGCGTCCTTAGCGATTACTAAAGGGGCTGACGTTTTCAAAACAACGATTGCTGTCGCACCCGTAACAAGTTGGCGATACTACGATACCATATATACCGAACGCTATTTGCGTACCCCGCAGGAAAACCCTGAGGGATATGATGATAACTCACCAATAAATTTCGCAAACTTATTAAAAGGAAATTTCTTGTTAGTGCATGGAACAGCTGATGATAATGTACATTTTCAGAATAGCATCATGTTTTCGGAAGCATTAATTCAAGCAAATAAAGATTTCGATCAAGCTTATTACCCTAATAAAAACCACGGAATTTCGGGTGGAAATACCAGCATACAGCTCTATACTAAACTTACAAATTTTGTATTAAACAACCTATAAATCCATCGGGCTTTAAAAATCTACATTTAAAGCCCGATTTTTAATAAAAAAATTGCATTTTTGAATCCAAAATATAAATTCTACCAACAGATACTATTTACAAACAATAATCGTTTTACATGAAAGCATCAGAGCAAGATGAAATTCTAACCAGTCATCTTATAAAGAATAAAGTAGAAACCAATACAGTTTTAAACCACCCAGTGGGGCTATTTGTATTGTTTTTTACTGAAATGTGGGAGCGTTTTAGCTATTATGGAATGCGGGCTTTATTGACCCTCTTTTTAGTGAGTGAAATTAGCAAACAAGGATGGGGATGGTCCAATGCTGATGCCATGGAGCTTTATGCTCTGTACACAGGTTTGGTTTATTTAACTCCTTTAATAGGGGGCCTTATAGCTGATAAATTAGTTGGTTACCGGAGAGCGGTATTATGGGGCGCATTGTTGATGACCTTGGGTCACGCTTCAATGGCACTAGAAGGCTTTACCCCTAACTTCTTTTATCTTGGACTAGGTCTATTGATCTTAGGAAATGGAATGTTCAAACCTAATATATCATCCATGGTTGGACAATTATATCCTGACAATAGCGATAAAAAAGACTCTGCATTCACTATTTTCTATATGGGTATTAATGCCGGGGCATTCCTAGGTATTATGCTTTGTGGTTATATTGGTGAAAAAGTTGGCTGGCATTTTGGTTTCGGATTGGCGGGTATTTTCATGTTCTTCGGAATGCTTCAATTCTATTTTGGACAAAGGATCTTCGGTCAACTGGGCGAGTCTCCAAAAGAAGAAAAAGAACGCAAAGAAATTGAGCACCAAAAGCACATTGTTGTAGATGAAAGCGACGTTGTCCCTCCAAAAATTGCACGCGATCGATTGATTGTAATCGGTGTATTAACATTCTTTAGTATTTTCTTCTGGCTGGCTTTCGAACAGGCCGGGGGGTCCATGACCATCTTCGCTAAGGATTATACACAGAGAATTCTAAGTGGAAATGCAGCGACAACTTTTAAATTGGTGGATGCCGCATTAACCATCTTCCCACTGGCTTTAGTGACCACGGTACTGCTGATGTTAGCGAAACAAATATCAAAAAAGTATCCTGCAACTATTTTCTTCACTACCTTAAGTTTCGTGATCATTTGGGCGATAGCAATATGGAAAGTATACGAACAGTGGAACGAAATTGAAACTGAAGTCGCTGCTTCTTGGTTCGGGATCTTAAACTCCTTTTTCATCATCACATTTGCTACCATATTTGCCAAAATGTGGGAAACGAAATTTAACCCTTCCGGCCCCGTTAAGTTTGCCCTAGGTCTCGTACTCTTAGGAATTGGTTTTGGAGCTTTGGCTTATGGAAGTAAGAATATCCCTCAGGGACAATTAACAGCCAACGTAGGGATGATCTGGTTGATCCTCGCATACTTTTTTCACACCATGGGTGAGCTGTGCATTTCGCCAGTTGGACTATCCTACGTAAGTAAATTATCTCCTAAACATTTAGTAGGTTTAATCTTTGGTGTGTGGTTCTTATCCAGCTCCGCTGCTAACATTTTAGGTGGTTTTATTGGAAGTTTCATTGACCAAATCAGTGAACAATATTCGATATCAGCCTTTTTCCTAATATTTTTCGCGACATCCATCGGTGCAGGATTAATACTATTAATTTTATCTCCATGGTTAAGACGCCTAATGCACGGAATTCATTAATGCAGGATCTATGTTAATTTAAATGTTAAAAGCGGCTGTATCAAAAGTCAACCATTACCGTCATTGCGAGGAAACGAAGCAATCTGGTGATAATAAAAACGAAGATTGCTTCGTCATGCTTCCTCGCAATGACGCGCTTTCTTGGTTTTAGTGGCTTAGTGAAATAGCCTCTTTTTGTAAATTCACCTTCACTCTAAAATAATCCAAATGTCTAATCTAAACGCTCAATCCCAGAATAAAGATCTTTTTGGCCATCCTAAAGGCCTCTATGTTTTATTCTTCGTAGAGCTTTGGGAACGGTTTTCCTATTATGGAATGCGAGCCATTTTGACCCTTTTCTTAGTAGCGCCAGTATTAGTGGACTCTCCCATGTCTGGCTTCGGCTGGTCAAACGCAGAAACACTTTCCTTTTACGGAACCTATACCATGCTCGCTTATCTCACTTCAATCCCCGGTGGAATTATCGCCGATCGATGGCTAGGACAAAAACATACGGTAATGCTTGGGGGGATGTTGTTAGTTATTGGACATAGCGTATTGGCGATTTCAGCACCGTGGGCATTTTTTACCGGACTATTATTCATCGTTCTCGGTGTAGGATGCTTAAAACCGAATATCTCAACAATGGTGGGTGGACTCTACCCAAAAGGTGATGATAGACGTGATAAAGGATTTTATCTCTTTTATATTGGGATTAACATAGGCGCATTATTAGGTGCATTTATCGTAGGAACTGTTGCAGTAAAATGGGGCTGGCATTATGGTTTTGGCTTGGCAGGAATAGGAATGGCAATTGGGCAGCTCGTATATTTCTGGGGTTTGAGATTCTTAAAAGGAGTTGGCGAATTTATTGGAAATACAAGTCCGGCAAATAAAGAACTGTTGAAAAAACCGCTCACAAAAGTGGAGAAAGACAGGATGATTGTTTTGTTCCTTTCGTTTTTAATTATCATCGTTTTCTGGGGAGCGTTTGAACAAGCGGGAGGCTTAATGAATTTATATGCTGAACAAAAAGTGGATCGTACCATTAGCTTTTCCCTACCGCTAGTTGGTCATGAAATTCCAGCAGCGTGGTTTCAGTCTGTAAACTCCTTCTTTATCATTACACTGGGTACCACAGTAGGCGCCTTTTGGTTTTGGTGGAAGAAAAAAGGAAAGGAATCCTCCTCTTTATTTAAGATGGCTATTGGTACAATAATCATGGGTTTAGGTTTTTTATTCATGACCAAAGCATCTTCTGAGGTAATGGGTTCCGATGGTGATTATACCCAAAAAGCAGCGATGATATGGCTAGTATTAGCTTACTTATTCCATACGATTGGAGAACTTTGCGCCTCCCCTGTTGCTCTTTCTTTTATTACCAAACTTGCGCCTGTAAAGTATGCCTCTTTTATGATGGGTGCCTTCTTCGCAGCATCTGGTTTGGGAAATAAACTAGCAGGAACTCTTGGCCAATATTCCCAGCATCTAGGAGAGTTTGAAATGTTTACTAGCATTGCTATCTTTTGTACGTTATTTGGTCTTTTAATCATTGCCATCTTGAAACCTTTGAAAAGACTTACCCATGGTGCTGATGATTCGTTATACATCGAAAAATAAATATTACCTTTGGTGGTAAATACAAATGTAAGCGTGTCAGACAGCCTAGTTATTATTCCTACATACAACGAAAAGGAGAATATCGAAAAAATTATCAGAAAGGTTTTTTCCCTATCTCAGTCTTTCCATATCTTGGTTGTTGATGATGGATCACCAGATCAAACGGCGCAAATTGTAAAGGACTTACAAAATGAATATCCTGAAACCCTATTTATCCAAGAGCGTAAAGGGAAATTGGGATTAGGGACCGCGTATATTCACGGCTTTAAATGGGCGATCGAAAGATCCTACGAGTATATTTTCGAAATGGATGCCGATTTTTCCCATAACCCTAACGACCTGATCCGTTTATTAGACGCCTGTAAAGGAGGCGGCGATATGGTCATTGGCTCGCGCTATATTAAAGGAGTCAACGTTGTAAACTGGCCCATGAACCGCGTATTAATGTCTTATTTCGCATCGGCCTATGTGCGCTTGATCACTCGAATTAAAATCCAAGATGCAACAGCAGGTTTTGTTTGCTACCGTAGGAAAGTATTAGAAACAATAAACTTGGATAAAATTAAATTTGTAGGCTACGCTTTTCAGATAGAAATGAAATTTACCGCTATTCAACACGGTTTCAATGTAATCGAAATTCCTATTATTTTTACCGATCGAACTAGAGGTACATCTAAAATGAGCACCCATATCTTTAGGGAAGCGTTCTTAGGGGTAATCCAAATGAAGATAAGTAGCCTCTTTAAAAAATACAAAAGATAAAAATAACAAGTTCAAATCAGGTGTATCTCGACCATATCCATTTTGTAATAACCTTTCCATTTGTAAATTAGTCGATGATTGTCAAAGATCCTTCCAACTCACTAAATCCTTCTTTTTAAAGTCAGAAATTTGAAATACCGATCATCACCCCTTAATACCTCAATAATCAAGGCATTTTTTGATTCATATTTAAATAAATCATAGATACCATCTAACGATAAGTCCTGAACTTTCTTCAAGCCAATAGAAATAATTTCATCGTCTACCTCCAATCCTACTTGCTCTGCCGGAGAATCTTTCTCAATTCGGCTTATGAAAAAACGGTTAATTCCATCTTCGCTTATGACATAGATTTCTATTCCAGACATATCATATTCAAAAGGTTCTTTATAGTTTCGATTTTTATTCAAGGAAAGCTCACTTTTTGAATAGTCAAAAAACAGATTGAATCGCCTTAATATCTCGCCCCCGATGGATCCATCTTGCTTGGTCATGATTTCGCGCAATTTTTCATCTTCATAATGGGGAAACGCGGTGATGACATGACTAAATGAAAAATCTCCAAATTTTATATTATTGACACGACCGATAAATCCACTTATAGGTCCCGATAGCCCGATTCCCAAGTTGGCAGGGATGGTTGTATTGGGTTGGATTCCCTTGTTTTCATCGCTCAAGTCTAAAGACACTGCATGACCGGCACCTGTGTCGACTAATAATAAAAGGGAATCAATTTTGCCATTTTCCTCTGTCAATGCAATATCTATATAGGGCTTTGCGCCGATCACTTTTAAGGGTATTCTCTTTCGATAGCCTTTGGTAGCAACATCAAAATTATAAAATGTCAACTTTTTGCGTGTATAATTCAACCGGACTTTAAAGCTTGTAAAAAAATCAGACCCTATGATTCCATGGACGGGGATTCCTAAAAAGAAAGATAGTTTAAAGGGATCGTCTTTCAATAAAACTGCAGTCAAGTTTCCTGAGGCGTGCTTTCCTATAGTAACCTTTACATTATTTATCAAATAAGCCTCCAACTCTGGCCCGATACCCCGTCCCCTAATGGGATAGAGGACAGAATTTCCAGTCTGCAAGGTGTCAACGATCGCTGGATCACTGATGATCATTGGACCTACACCTGAGTCCAAAATAAAATTCAAGGGTTCACTTCCATTAATTTCCATTTCAATAATGACCAAATTATTGACAAGCTTAAAAGGAATGGTATTTTTTTTATGTCCTTCGTTGAAAAAAATGCTTTGAGAAAAGGAAAGATTAAAAGGAGCAATACACCCTGTTAAGATAATGAGGCAAAGAAATAAGCACCTTTTCATGAGTGTATTTATGTTTCCATACAAAAGGAATTTATATATTAAAAATACAAAAATTAAACCACAATATTTAGTAGTCTGCAAGTTTTATGTAAAAACCATATCTAATTTCCTACCTTTGCAAATATGATTACAGTATCGAATTTATCCCTTCGATTTGGGAAAAGAGTGCTATTTGAAGATGTGAATCTTAAATTCACTCAAGGCAACTGCTATGGTATTATTGGTGCAAATGGCGCTGGTAAATCTACTTTTTTAAAGATCTTATCGGGAGAGGTAGATCCTACAACGGGTTCTGTAAGCTTCACTCCTGGTGAAAGAATGGCTGCTTTAAAGCAGAACCACTATGAATTCGATGAATTCCCTGTTATTGAAACGGTGATGATGGGCCATGATGAGCTCTTTAGCATTATGAGAGAAAAGGACGCTTTGTATGCTAAGGAAGACTTCACCGATGCCGACGGCGAGCGTGCCGGAGAGCTGGAAAACCGATTTGCTGAAATGGACGGCTGGAATGCTGAAAGTGATGCAGCAACGCTTTTAAGTAACTTAGGAATATTAGAAGAACATCACTTTAAGTTGGTGAAAGAGCTGGATGGTAATCAAAAAGTTCGTGTATTGCTTGCGCAAGCATTATTTGGCAAACCTGATATCTTATTATTGGACGAACCTACAAACGACTTGGATATTAAGACTGTGGCCTGGTTGGAAGATTTTCTCGCCGGTTATGAAGCTACCGTGTTAGTAGTGTCTCACGATAGACACTTTTTAGATTCGGTGTGTACGCATGTAGTGGATATCGATTTCAGCAAAATGAATATCTATACGGGTAACTATACGTTTTGGTATGAATCTAGTCAGCTTGCACTTAAACAACGTGCGGATCAAAATAAGAAAACCGAAGATCGTGTAAAGGAACTTCAAGAGTTTATTCGACGCTTTAGTGCAAACGCTTCAAAATCGAAACAAGCAACTAGCCGTAAAAAAGCATTGGATAAGATAAACTTAGATGAAATTAAGCCTTCTAGCCGGAAATATCCAGCGATTATGTTTAATGACATGGCGCGCGAAGCTGGTGATCAGATTCTTCAGATTGAAAATTTGGGAACGAGCTTAAACGGTGAAGTACTGTTTGACAAAATAAACCTGATGGTTAATAAAGGGGATAAAATTGCTGTATTGTCGAGAAACAGTTTGGCAACCACCGCCTTTTATGACATATTAACTGGCAGAAATCCCGAATATAAAGGTGAATTCAAATGGGGCGTAACCATCAATATTGCCGATATTCCATTGGATAATAGCAGCTATTTTGAGGGAAAAGATGAAAACTTAATCGATTGGCTACGTGAATATTCAATTGCTAATAAAGACGATCAATTTATTCGTGGCTTTTTAGGGAAGATGCTTTTTTCTGGTGAAGAGGTATTGAAAAAATGTTCAGTTTTATCTGGTGGAGAGAAAATGCGTTGTATGTTTTCAAGAATGATGCTTCAACAGGCAAATCTGTTACTTTTTGATGAGCCAACGAACCACTTAGACCTAGAATCCATCACGGCTCTTAACAACGGCTTAGTCGACTTTAAAGGAACGACTTTGTTTACTTCTCGAGATCACGAGCTAACAAGTACAGTCGCCAACCGCATTATTGAATTAACTCCTAAAGGGATCATTGATAAATTGATGACTTATGATGAGTATATTACCAGTCCACAAGTAAAAGAACAACAGGATTTGATGTACGGATAGTGATGAGCTCAGCTCTCAGCAATCAGTTGTCAGCAATCAGTTGTCAGCTTACCTGATAACAAAAAAAGCGCATTTAACAATGCGCTTTTTTTGATTAATATGTTCTTTCGAAAAAAATACGATTAAAGTTGCTTGTCTAATTTCTCAGCTAAAACAGATTTTGGAACGGCACCAATTTGCTTATCTACAATTTCTCCATTTTTGAAGTATAATAAAGCAGGAATATTTCTAATACCGAATTTTACAGAAATATCCGGGTTTTCATCCACGTTTACTTTTCCAATGACAGCTCTACCTGCATATTCTTTTGCTAATTCTTCCACTACTGGACCTACCATGCGGCAAGGACCACACCATTCTGCCCAAAAGTCTACTAAAACGGGTTTATCTGATTTCGTTACAACTTCATCAAAGTTGCTGTCTGTAATTTCAATTGCCATAGTTATAATTTATAATTTGAATATTCTATTTCGTTATGATATACTAATATACAGCTTTATGGACAAAATGCCTGCCATTCTAGGGTTTGTTAAAGTTGGTCCATCAAATCTGACACTAATTCAACTTATATTGTATACCTTTTAGCTTAGAAATTTCTTCCATGAAATCGTTATCTGGATTTATTTTCACGCTTTTTGAAAACATATCAAGAGAAATCTCGTCCTCATAGTCCAAAACCGTGAATTTTAACTCACATTTTCGCTCGCCGTTTTGATCGTGATTGCGTTTTACAATTTCTTCAAGCCCTTTCAAAAAACCTGACGATATTTCATGTAGAGGAAGCTGGATGGTAATACATTTAGCCATCTTGTCGCGCACTTCATCCAATAACTGAATATTTTTTATTTTAAATTCAAAATCTCCTGAATTTCGATATCGTTCTCTAATATTACCATGGATTTGTAAGAAGTAACCTACTTCAAAAAACGCTTTAAATTTCACATACTCCTCACCAAATACAGCGATTTCAAACGAACTTGTGTAATCTTCAAAAGTGATAATACCGAAGGGCATGCCCCTTCTGGTGGTACGGTGTGCAGCAGCAGAAACCAAGCCCCCGATAATCAGTTCCTTATGAGTTAATCTGTCGAACGCTTTTTTAACCTCTTCGTCAACGTCTGGAGATTTGATTTTATCAAGCAGCTGTAACTCCTCCACTTTGGTTGAACAAAAATGCTCCATTTCAATGCGATAGTTATCTAAAGGATGACCTGTCAAATAAATACCAATAAGTTCCTTTTCGTGCTTAAGACGTTCGATTAACTCCCACTCGTCACATTCTGGTAGAGGAGGTTCAGGAATATCCGCATCACTGGTTCCTCCGAATAATGACATTGCCGAACTGTTCTTATTATTCTGAAAATCGTTGCCGTATTTAATAAGTCGCTCAATGGCGATTTGATTACTTCCCTCGGGAATTTGAAAATATTGGGCACGTGGCTTCCCAAAACAATCGAAGGCGCCACTGTATACTAGATTTTCCATCACTCGGCGGTTGACTGATCGCAAATTACTTCTTTGTACAAAGTCATAAATATTAAGGTAGGGGCCATTAGCATTCCGTTCTTCAATAATACTTTCTACCGCCTTATCTCCCACCCCTTTTACCGCTGCCAGCCCGAAACGAACATCGCCATCTTTGTTGGTTCCGAAACTCTGACCCGATTCATTTACATCTGGACCTAGTACATTCAACCCCATCTTTTTCGACTCTTCCATAAAGAAAGCAATCTTTTCAATGTTGTTTTGGTTGTTCAATACCGCCGCCATATATTCGGACGGGTAATGCGTCTTTAAATAAGCCGTTTGATAAGCAACGAAGGCATAGCAAGTAGAATGCGATTTGTTAAAAGCATAAGCCGCAAACGCTTCCCAGTCGGTCCAAACTTTATTTAAAATCTTTTCATTATGTCCGTTCTTCTTCCCGTTTTCAATAAATTGCGGCTTAAGCATGTCCAACATCTTCCGATCCTTCTTCCCCATTGCTTTCCGCAATACATCGGCATCTCCTTTACTGAAATTTCCTAGCTTTTGCGACAAAAGCATCACTTGCTCTTGATAAACAGTAATTCCGTAAGTATCCGACAGGTATTCTTCCATGGCGTCTAAATCGTACTTGATTTCCTCACGACCATGCTTCCTGTTGACATATAATGGAATATAATCCATTGGACCTGGGCGATATAGAGCATTCATCGCAATTAGGTCTTCAAATTTATCCGGCTTTAATTCACGAAGGTATTTCACCATGCCATCGCTCTCAAACTGGAAAGTACCTCTAGTTTCTCCTCTTTGATAAAGCTCAAAGGTCGGAGCATCGTCTAAAGGAATTTCATCAATGGCGATATCTATTCCATGGTTCTCTTTAATCATCCTTAAGGCATCCTTTAGAATGGTCAACGTTTTCAACCCCAAAAAGTCCATTTTTATAACGCCCGCATCCTCAATTACTCGACCGTCATACTGGGTGACTAATAAAGTAGATTCTTTGGAAGTAGAAACTGGAACAATATTCGTTAAATCTTCCGGTGCTATGATAATTCCTGCAGCATGGATTCCAACGTTCCGAACAGATCCCTCTAAAACCAGGGCCTCTTTCAATACTTTTGACTGAATTTCATTCGTTCTGGAAAGATGCTCGCGCAGCTTTATTATATTCTCAATGTCCTCCGGGTTCAGCTGCTTCTTCAATTCCTCAAGTGGCGCGGTCATCACTTTATTCAAATTCGTTCCCGGCCGATCGGGAACTAATTTAGCAAGTGCGTTTGAATCACTTAACGGTAAGTCTAAAACCCTAGCAACATCCTTAATACTGCTTTTTGCTGCCATTGACCCATAAGTAATAATCTGGGCTACTTGATTTTGACCATACTTATCCACAACATAATCAATTACCTTTTGACGACCCTCATCATCGAAATCCGTATCGATATCCGGCATGGAGTTTCGATCTGGATTTAAGAAACGCTCAAAAAGAAGATTGTATTTTAATGGATCGATATTGGTAATACCGATGCAATAGGCTACGACTGATCCGGCCGCTGAACCCCTACCTGGCCCAACGAATACACCCATATCGCGACCAGCTTTTATAAAGTCAGCCACAATAAGGAAATAACCAGCAAAACCCATTGTTTTAATAGTGAAGAGCTCGAAATCAATGCGCTCCTGGGTTTCTAAACCTATTTCACTATACCTGTTTCTGGCCCCTTCATAAGTAATATGCTTCAGATACTCCCATTGATTTTCCTTATCAGCTGTTGGTCCTTGATGAATCTTAAATTCTTCAGGAATTGGGAAATTAGGAAGCATGATATCACGCTTCAACTGTAAGGTATCTACCTTGTCCACAATCTCATTTGTATTATCTAATGCCTGGGGAACATCATGGAAAAGCTTACGCATTTCCTCTTGAGTTTTAAAATAGAACTCATTATTTGGGAAGCCAAAACGATAGCCTTTTCCACCCTCTTCATCGGTAGCAATAGGCGTCTTCTGTAGGTCGTTTGTATTTACGCAAAGCAAGATGTCATGCGCATTTGCATTATCTTCATCTACGTAATGGGTATCATTAGAACAAATAATTTTAACATTATACTTTACTGCAAATTTGAGCAATACGGCATTTACCTTCTCTTGTTCGGGCAGACCATGCCTTTGTAGTTCTATATAAAAATCTTCTCCAAAAAGATCTAGCCACCATTTAAGCTCGGTTTCTGCTTTTTCCAGTTCATCATTTAAAATGTACTGGGGAATGATAGCCCCTAGGCAACAAGTAGTGGCTATTAAGCCTTTATGGTATTGTAATATAAGTTCCTTGTCTATTCTAGGCCATTTACTATACATCCCTTCAATATACCCTAGGGAGCATAGTTTTATAAGATTTTGGTAACCCTCCGCATTTTTTGCAAGCATCAGCTGGTGATAGCGTTTGTCTTTTTTCTCTTTTGTAAATTGCTTAATATGTCGATCTTCGACCATGTAGAATTCGCAACCGACGATGGGTTTGACATTATGTTTTGCTGCTTCAGCAACAAATTTAAAGACACCAAACATATTTCCATGATCGGTAATGGCCATGGCCTTCATATCATCTTTAGCGGCTTTTTGGAACATTTTAGTAATGTCCGCAGCTCCGTCTAAAAGTGAAAATTGGGAGTGAACATGTAGGTGATTAAACTGGGGCATAGATTCAGAATTTAAAGAATTCAAAGATACGGAATTGAGCTGTGTAATATGAAAAGAGATATGCATTTGGATTACTGCCTAATTTTCAGTATATTAATCGGTCACATTTAAAAAAAAGATTGGAGGGAATAATGAAGTTGTTTCTTTTTTTAATTATCGGTTATTATCTGTTTTGCATTTATTTGATAAATTCTATTAGGAAAGACGAAGATTTTTCAGCAAGACATAAAATAGCTTGGAGTTTGGTGGTAACCTTACTGCCTTTCTTAGGCGCTATCGTGTATACACTCATTGTCAAAAAACAATATGGAAGACCAAACGAACTCATGACGATCATTCGATAATAAGAAATACGTTAACACAAAACAGGCTGTATCCGAACGATACAGCCTGTTTTGCTTTAAGGATTATTCATTTATATTTTCAAAGAAATATGTTTTCTTGTATGCACTAAATCTTTCTTCTTTTTTCTATATAACAATTTTAAGAATCTATACCTTTGCCTCGTAAAAGGAGATTGTAAACAAATAACCGAAATTGCTGTTGAAAGATTAATGGTAACAACCAAAATAATGGGATCTTGAATAAATTTACTAAACTTACTTTAAAAGTACTTTTATGGATTATTGGTGGCATAGTTGGACTCCTCCTACTTGCATTTATTCTTATTCGCATCCCTGCAGTTCAGAATTATGTCGTTCAAAAGGTTGTACACTATTTAGAAAATAAAATAGGTACACCAGTAAGGCTTGAGAGAGTAAGTCTCGACCTGCCCAAACTTCTGGTATTGAAGGGAATATATTTTGAGGATCAGAAGCAGGACACTTTATTTGCTGGGGACCTTTTAAGTGTAGATATTAGTTTATTGAAACTTCTAAACAATAAAGTTGAAATAAACGAGCTAAATTTTGAGGGTATAACCGCACATGTTACGCGAAGTTTGCCAGATAGCACTTATAATTTCGATTATATTATTCGAGCATTCGTAAACGAGCAAGCGCAACCTGAATCTAAAGATACGAGTGCCGCCATGGCCTTCTCCATTGATCGGATCAATCTTAATCGGATAAAAATAATATATAACGATGAGGTTATCGGGACCAATGCTCACCTTGATCTAGGCCATTTAGATACGAGAATTAAAACCTTCGATCTTACAAAGATGTTCTTTGAGGTTCCTAAAATAGTTATCGATGGGTTCACCACCGTTGTGAAACAATGGGAAGTAGCAGGAATCGACGCTATCCCATCAACAACTGCTTTAGGAGTTGAGAATGTTGTAGATGAAGCCCAACCGACAGATTTACGCATTGGCAAGCTAGATTTAAAAAACTTTAATATCGAGTATGATGATGCAATGGCAGAAATGAAAGCCAAATTGATCTTTAATTCTCTACAGCTTGACTTCAATGAACTTAATTTACCTAAAGAAAGCATCGATGTTAATACCTTCAGCCTTGAAGGGGCGGATGCTGCGGTCACTTTTGCGAAAAATCAAGATGCAAAGCAGGATACTTCCTCTGATTCGGAACCGATCAACTGGGTTGTAAAAGCCAAATCTGTTGATTTAAAAGGCAATCGTATTGTCTATAATGACAACAAATATCCAGTCTTAAAAAAAGGAATGGATTACAGTCATCTAGACTTGAATAACCTAAATTTGCTTTTAAAGAATTTTTACTTTTCTATGGATTCGATACATGGGGAGGTAAACACACTAACGTTAAAAGAAAAAAGTGGCCTGGAAGTCAGACAGCTGCAAACCTTATTTTCTTATACAGATCGAGGCGCATCGCTCAATGAGTTGTACTTAGAAACGCCTAATTCTATTATTCAAAATAATATCACTGTTGCCTATCCGAGTATTGAAAATCTAGTAGATCATCCGGAGAATATATTTATTGACGCTTCGATCGTAAACAGCAAATTGGGAATGAAGGACATCATCTTACTTGTTCCTGATTTAGACACCATGCAGGTGATGAAACCTCTCCTCACGAATACCTTTTTAGTCAACGGAACGATAAAAGGACGCGTAGATAATCTAGTGGTTCCAAATCTCAAGGTAAGTACGTTAGCCCACACTCGAATCGATTTATCTGGGACGCTAAAGGGCCTTCCAAACATGGATCGCCTTCAACTTGATTTGAATCTCACAGATTTCACGAGTACAAATGGAGAACTTGCCCGACTAATTGATAAAAGCCTACTTCCAGATAGTATAGCGCTACCAGAAACTGTTCATTTATCTGGAACGTTTAAGGGGGGGACATCTAATTTCAATACAAATTTGAATTTAAAATCCTCGATCGGAGATGCCGATCTAGACGGAGAGGTTCTGTTAGGGAAAGTTGACACATTATATGACGCAAAAATTAATATTGCAAATTTTGATCTAGGAAAACTCATGAGTGATACTACTTATGGCAACCTAAGTTTTTCCGCCGATATAAAGGGAAAAAGTTTTAATCCGAAAACAGCAGTGGCCGATGTTCAGGCAAATCTAATCCAGGCTGATTTCATGGGTTACACGTATTCGGATATCCAGTTAGATGCTCAAGCAGAGAGCGGTGATATTGTAGCACATTTGATAAGCAATGACCCAAATTTAAAGATTAATGGAGATATAAAAGCAGATATGCGCGGACAATATCCAAGTGTCAATTTTCTTATATCCGCTGACAGTGTGAATTTAAAGAATCTACAATTTACACAAGATGAGATTAAATATCATGGACAAATTGAGGGTAATTTCTTAACAGCAGATCCAGATTTTCTAAATGGACAACTTTATATTGTAAATTCAATGCTCTCCTATAATGGAGATGTTTATCCTGTTGACAGTATTTCTCTTTCTTCCGAAGCGAGTGAGTCTCTTAGTTTAATTAATTTGGAGTCAGAATTCATGAATGCTCACATTGTGGGCGAGTATAAATTGACGGAGCTTTCAGCGGCTGTCCAAGACGCATTAGGCAGCTATTATAACCCAGAGAAAACAATTTTCACAAAAGAATATAGTCCGCAATCATTCGAATTTAGTGCAGAGTTTATCCGTTCGCCTCTGATACGAAATCTGCTTCCCGAATTAACTGAGATGAACAACATCATGTTAGACGGAAACTTTACTAGCGAAAATAAATCAATTAACGCTCGTTTGGCTGCTCCTCATATTCTGTATAACGATATGTTGATCGACACCGTTGTTTTTGATCTCAATACTGCAGATACCACCATCTACTATGCTGGACGGATCGGCGAAGTAAAGGTATCCGCGGTTCAAGTAATCAACACGTTAATTAGCGGAACGGTAAAGGACAATCTGCTAGATTTTGGTCTATGGATTAAGGATTCTATCGACAGAGAGCAATATCATCTCGGCGTTAATATACTGGCCGATAATAAAGACTTTATCCTTAATTTACAGCCTGATGGATTGATATTAAACTACGATAAGTGGCAAATTGCGCCAGGGAATCAAATCCATTTTGGACAAACAGGTATTATCGCCAATAATTTTGTTTTATCAAACGAAGGGCAGTTTTTAAGTTTGAACTCCCAAGATTCAACCTCAAATTCACCTTTAGATGTAAAATTTACTGACTTTAGAATTGAGACGTTTACGAGGTTTTTAGAAACAAACACCTTAAAAGTTGGAGGTGGAATTACAGGAACAGTGCTTGTCGATCGCTTAGAAAGCAATCCTACTTTTGAGACGGACCTAACCGTTAACCAATTCTATTTTGGAAACGATACCATAGGGAATATCAATATGCAGGTTGACAATAAACGTGAGAATGTTTATGCTGTAAATGTAGGCATTCAAGGTGAAGGAAATGACGTTAACTTAAAAGGGGATTTCATTAATCCACCTAGTGGAAGTTCGAGTTTAGATTTTATTCTAAATTTGAATACCCTTAATATGTCCACTTTGGAAGCCTTTTCTTTGGGATACCTGCGACACTCGGATGGATTCGTCCATGGCCAATTAACCATAAAAGGAGAAACTAAATCTCCAACTATTAACGGAGATCTTCTATTTGACAAAGCGCAGACCAACATCTCCATGTTAAACGCACTTTTCCGTTTTGATCAACAAAGAATTAACTTTAATGACGAAGGATTAAGGTTCAATAAATTTGAAGTTTCTGACAGCACTGGAAATAAAGCTATTCTGAATGGAACTGTCCAAACAAAGACCTATACAGATTTCAATTTGGATTTAACTTTAAATGCAACTAATTTTCAAGCAGTTAACTCAACTGAAAAGGATAATGACCTCTTCTATGGAAAATTATTCGTTACAAGTAATTTAAGAATAAGAGGAACAGCTACTAGTCCAAAAGTAGATGGTACAATAAAAGCAAATGAAAATACCAATTTTACCATTGTTATTCCTGATGAAAATCCAGGGCTGGTGGACCGACAGGGAATAGTAGAGTTTATTGATAAGAAAAATGAAAACAGGATGCAAGTTTTCACCCAAAAGGATAGTGTCATTACTAATACGGTGACCGGCATGGATATTTCATTCAATATTGAAGTCGATCCGAAGGCTACCTTTAACATCATTGTCGACCCAGGTAGCGGCGATGCAGTTACAGCCAAAGGAAAGGCCCAACTGACCGCCGGCATCGATCCTAGTGGAAAAATTACTTTGGCTGGAACCTACGAAGTATCGGAAGGTAGTTACAATTTATCATTTAATTTTTTAAACCGGAAATTCAACTTCCGAAAAGGAAGCACGATTACCTGGACAGGTGATCCACTAACGGCCGACTTAAACATCACAGCAGATTATTTAATAAACGCCCCTTCTATTGACTTGGTTGAAAACCAGCTAAGTGATCAAAATAAAAACCTGTATAAAGAGAAGCTTCCATTCCAAGTAAATTTATTTATTAAAGGGGAAATGATGAAACCTCAGCTATCCTTTGGAATTGATGTAGACGAAGAGCGAGCAAGTGTTTCTCAGGACGTAATGACGTTGGTTAATACCCGTTTGGCTCAGATCTCGGAAGATGAGTCAGAATTGAATAAACAAGTCTTTGCTTTGATCGTTTTGGGAAGATTTGTGGCGGAGAACCCCTTCTCTAGCTCTGCAGGTGGAAGCGTAGAATCTATGGCTCGAGAGAGTGTCAGCAAATTGCTAAGTGCCCAATTAAATAAACTTGCAGGTGATTTGATTGCAGGCGTTGAACTTGATTTTGACTTAGAGTCCGTAGACGATTATAGTACAGGTAATCTACGGAGTCGGACGGATTTAAATGTAGGGATTTCTAAACGCTTGCTTGATGATCGTTTAAAAGTGACTATCGGTTCTAATTTTGAATTAGAAGGTGCTAACCAACCTGGACGCCAGCCAACAAATATTGCGGGGGATATTGCAATTGATTATCAACTTTCAAGAGACGGCCGGTATCTTTTAAGGGCTTATCGCAAAAATCAATATGAGGTTACTTTGCAAGGACAGGTAGTTGAAACAGGTGTAGGATTTATTATTAACATGGACTATGATGATTTTAGAGAATTATTCCTCGGTGCTAAGTCCCTAGAAAGATATAAGAGAAGAAAGGAAAGAAGAGAAAGAAGAAAATACCTGGATAGGCAAACTTTAGAAAACGAGCGAAGAATTCGAAGAAGCGAAAGACAGGGTTTAAGAAATAAGGAGGCAAATAATGAAGAATAACAATCAATTTTATTTTCTTCTTTTCATCGGGACACTGTTTTTGTTTAGCTCGTGCAGCAATACTAAATATCTCCCTCAAGGAGAAAGCTTATATGTAAAAGGCAAAGTCGAATTAAAATCAGATTCAACTTTTCCAAAAAAATACATCAAACCCTTGGAAGAACATCTGGAAGGGAACTTGAGACCTCGTCCGAACAGCTCTATTCTTGGCCTGCGTCCGAAATTATGGTTTTACAATATAGCCAGAAATGCAAAAAGTGAAAGAGGAATAAAAGGGTGGTTGAAGTATAAAGTGGGAGAGCCTCCTGTTTTATTATCAGATGTCAACCGACCATACAACGAGGATCTATTAGAAAATCGACTTGAAAACTTAGGTTTCTTTCAAGCGGATGTAGTATCTGACACGACCATAAAAAGACGTAGAGCTACTGTAACTTATTTTGCAACGCCCAATAGCAACTATAAAATCAATGAGGTAAAATTCGAGCTTGATAGTACGAAGACAATCGGAAAGATAGTAATGCAGACAAGGGAGAACTCGCTGCTGCAGGAAACAAGACCTTATAACCTTGACGTGATTAAAAGTGAACGCGAGCGTATCGACAATGAATTAAAAGAAAAAGGATTTTACTATTCTGATCCGGACAACTTCCTCATACAAGTTGATAGTACCATTGGGGATCATAAAGTAAATATGTATGTTAAGCTAAAGGAGGAAACACCGACACAAGCTCAAGAACAATTTCACATTAATAACATTTTTATTTATCCAGATTACAACTTAAGTCAAGGGGACTATCCTCTAGGCAGTCGGGACTCTTCGGACTATTATAAAGGTTATTATATCGTAGATCCTGATCATACGTATCGTAAATTTGCTCTTGCCAGAACAATGTTCTTCCAAAAAGGCGATTTATATAATCGAAGAAACCATAATCTGGCCATTAGCCAGCTAGTCGGCCTTGGTACTTTCAAGTTTGTTAAAAATAATTTCACCCCGGTAGATACCGGAAAAAACCTACTTGATGTGTATTATTATCTCACACCATTGCCCAAGAAAGCGGTCCGACTGGAAGTTATCGGAAAAACAGCGTCTGTCTACAATGGGTCGGAAGTAAATCTGAGCTGGTCACATAGAAATGCTTTTAAAGGTGCAGAATTATTGAGACTTTCAGTCTTTGGCGGCTATGAATTTCAAACCGGTGGAAACGTAGATTTAAACTCTTCCTTTTATCGCTATGGTGCTAATGCCCGTCTCTCTTTTCCACGCTTGATTGCTCCTTTTGAATGGGCTTCAACCCGTCAATTTGTTCCGCATACCAATATCAATTTTGGTTATGAATTTATGAACCGCAGAAACGCATATCGCTTAAATTCTTTAAGCAGCTCTTTCGGTTATAGTTGGAAAGAGAGCGCGCGGAAAGAACATGAATTAAACGTATTAGATATCGCATTGGTTCGTCCAGGTCAAATCAATCCTGCCTATGAACTTCAAATAGAAAACAATCCCAGCCTCCGCCATGCAATAGAAAGACAGTTCACTTTTGGGCCAAACTATTATTTTACCTATACCAATACAATGGAAGTGCTGCGCAAAAACACGCAATACTTCAGAGGAGGCATTGACTTATCAGGAAATATTTATGGTCTTATTAGGGGAGCCGATTATAACAAAGGTGAAATTTACAAGTTATTAAATACCGATTTCTCTCAATACATTAAGGTTGAAGCCGACTTTAGAAATTATACAAGAATCGGACTGAAATCGCAATTTGCAGCTCGAGCCATGGTGGGTTATGGCTATTCTTACGGCAATTCCAAGGAATTACCGTATGTAAAACAATTTTACACAGGTGGACCTAACAGTCTACGTGCGTTTCGAGCTAGAGAAATTGGACCAGGATCTCATAATCCATTCACCGATAGTGGTCTCTATATTCCGGATATGACCGGGGACATTAAAATCGAGGTCAATGCCGAGTATCGACCTCACTTGTTTAGCATCGTTAAAGGCGCTGCATTTGTAGATGCCGGAAATATCTGGCTGCTCAATGAGGATCCGGAGAAACCAGGAGGAAAGTTTAGCAAAGACTTTTTAAAGGATTTAGCGGTTGGAGCTGGAGTTGGACTTCGATTCGATCTCACCTTCCTCGTTTTGAGAACGGATTTAGCCATTCCATTGCGTATTCCTTACTTGCCGGATGGAAAGAAATGGGTCCTCAACCAGATTGACTTTGGAAACGCGGAATGGAGACGAAATAATTTAATATTCAATCTTGCAATCGGTTATCCTTTTTAGATCGTACCCAAAAGTTGGATAAAAATGACATGCTTTTACGAAATAAATCGCCATTTAATGAGTATATTGTCGCCTTATTTTACGTTTCAATAATAAGGGTTTAATTAAATTTATCTTAATATATACACAATGAAAATAACCGTAATAGGCGCTGGAGCGGTAGGCGCAGCTACAGCTGATAATATCATCAGAAGAGAACTTGCTGAAGAAGTAGTTTTATTAGATATCAAAGAAGGCGTTGCTGAAGGGAAAGCCCAAGATATGATGCAAACTGCAGCCCTCTTAGGCTTCGACACAAAACTTAAAGGAGTAACGAACGATTACAGCCAAACAGCAGGTTCCGCAGTAGCCGTTATCACTTCAGGTATTCCGCGCAAACCAGGTATGACACGCGAAGAGCTTATTGGAACGAATGCAAGTATTGTGAAATCAGTAGCGGAACAATTATTAAAATATTCCCCTGACATTATATTAGTAGTCGTGTCAAATCCCATGGATACCATGGCTTATCTAGCTTTAAAATCAACCGGCATCCCTAAAAATAGGGTAATTGGAATGGGAGGAACATTAGATTCGGCTCGTTTCCGCTATCAGTTAAGTCAAAAACTGGGCGCCTCCCCTGCTGATTTAAATGCAATAGTTATTGGAGGACATGGCGATACTACCATGATCCCCTTGATTGACCATGCAACCTGGAATAGCCTTCCCGTAACCGACTTCTTATCTAATGATGAACAAAAGGATATTGTGCAAGCGACTATGGTAGGAGGAGCCACTTTAACGAAGCTAATAGGTACTTCCGCTTGGTTTGCACCTGGAGCGGCCTCTGCAGCTGTTGTGGAATCAATTGTGCGCGATCAAAAGAAATTATTTACGGCATGTGCTTATCTGGAAGGTGAATATGGTCAACAAGATATCATGATGGGTGTACCAGTCATTTTAGGAAAAAATGGAATTGAAAGCATATTGCCTTTAAACTTAAGTGAAAATGAAAAAGCGGCTTTTGAGAAAAGTGCAGAAGCGGTAAGAACGATGAATAAAGTGCTAACAGAATCGGGTATAATCTAAATGACCTTAATTCCTTTAACCATATTAAATCTTGAAGATGACGGCTTCCATTTACTTGTGGAAGTAGTCATCTTCAATCAACGTTTCAACGCGGTGTTAGATACAGGAGCTTCTAAAACCGTGTTTGATAAAACGATTATTGAGCAATATGCCAAGCAAGAGCATATTTTACTTTCTGAACACCTTTCAACGGGACTGGGAACCAATACAATGGAAAGTTACACTTTATTGCTTTCAGAGCTTAAGATAGGCAACTTAATACTTACAGATTATCAAGTTGCAATATTGGATCTATCTTCTATAAATCGAGCTTATGAAATGCTTGATCTTGAGCCCATTTTAGGAGTAATAGGCGGCGACCTACTAAAAAAACATAAAGCAGTAATAAATTATGAAGAAGCAATACTTTCTTTAAGTCTGAAGTAGTACATCCAACGATGTTACTTTAATCTTTTTAATTCAATTTCCCTAGTTTTTGCGACAACCAATGGCACTCGCTCAATGGTAACAAAACTAGCATCCAAACCAAAACCTTTTTCCTCAGAAAGACTGAACTGCCGCAATAGATCATAAATATCAATAACAATACGCTGGATAAATCCTAACTCTCTCGTTTCTGAAAGTATTTTCTGTAAAACAACAAACTTAAAATCTCCTACTATATTGTACTTTTTAAGACTTTCATAACCTGTTGTAATATCGATTTCTTTATTCCTTACCATCTCTTCCACAACTTTTCGAAACAATAAGCTTATCCTTTGCTCTACTTTGAAGCCTAGTCTAAAATCTATACGGATAACTTTCCCTTTTACCAGTTGCTCTACTTTATACTCACTAGTATAAGGAGCATCGGTTACATCAACGTGTACAAACCAGTAGACATCGGCACGCTTCGGTTTCTTTTGTAAAATGGAATAGATGATTTTGGATTCGATTTCAGACGGAAAATTCGCACTAGTCAAATAAACTAATTGAGAGGCGTAACGTGGCACAGTGGTATCTTCACTTAACTCACTTAAAATTTTGAAATAGGGTTCAATTTCTACGAAACGTACGTACTGGTTTTTTATGCGCCTTGCCCACCACCAACTTACCATTACTGTGAAAAGTATACTAGCCAAAATGATGGTTAACCAACCGCCATGAACGATCTTGACGCCATTACTAACCAATAAAGCCAATTCAATAACTAGATAGACAACGAAGAAAGTACCAACCAGATAGCGTGGCACTTTTTTCCTCGCTAGATAATAGGTCATCAGAATAGTGGTCATCAAAAAGGTGATGTTAATAGCTAAACCATAAGCAGCCTCCATATTTTTAGACTCCTTAAAGAGTAATACTACGACCATACAACCTAGCCATAAGATTAAGTTTACTGATGGAACATACAACTGTCCCTTTTGAATGCTTGGATAATTGATTTTTACTTTAGGCCAAATATTTAAGCGAACTGCCTCTGATATTAAAGTAAATGAGCCAGAAATCATAGCCTGGCTGGCAATAACCGCAGCAATTGTCGCGATCGCTATCCCAAACATTAAAAACTGCTCAGGCATAATTAAGAAGAAAGGATTACCATTATTAAGCAACATCCCCTGATGTTGCAATAGCCAAACCCCTTGGCCAAAATAATTAAGCAGCAAACAGGATTTTACAAAAATCCATGAAATACGGATATTGGATCTTCCACAATGTCCAAGATCCGAATACAAAGCCTCCGCCCCCGTAGTACAAAGGAAAACGGCCCCTAAAATAAACCAAGAATTGGGATAAGTCACCAAAACGTGGTAAGCATAGTATGGGTTGAGCGCTTTGAATATTTCTGGCATCTCGATGACATATAGCAAACCGACCACTCCCATCATGGAAAACCATACAAACATGAAGGGTCCAAATACCTTGCCCACGATAGACGTTCCGAAGCGCTGAATTAAAAATAAAAAAGAAATAATTCCAATAACAATAGGCACTGTCGGAATATCAGGGAAATAAATGCGCAAACCTTCAATAGCAGAAGACACCGTAATCGGAGGGGTTATCATCCCGTCAGCTAATAAAGCTGCGCCTCCGACCATCGCTGGAAAAATCAACCATTTTGCTCGTCGCCTGACCAAACTGTACAAAGATAAAATCCCCCCTTCACCTTTGTTATCAGCTCGTAGCGTAATGATCACGTATTTAACGGTAGTTTGAAGGGTTAAGATCCAGAAAATACAAGATAGCCCTCCAAGAATTAAGCTTGAACTAATCGTATTTTCTCCAACAATCGCTTTAAAAACATATAGAGGGGAAGTTCCAATATCTCCGAAGATAATCCCCAAACTAATGAGTAAACCAACGGAACTTAATTTATGTAAATCACTCTTTACTTTCAAAATAGCCTATTTATTACTTAGCAAATGTAAGAATTATCCAAGATTATACCTTTAAAACCTTTTCAAAATAATATTTGTGTTAAATACTGTTAAAAGAAAACTTTTTCTTGATGTATTATGTTTATTCCGAAAATAATGTTATACTTTTGTAGAGTGAATACTGGCAATTTTTTTTAGTAGAACAGAACTATGCAACATAAATACTCATTTATATTCCTAATTACCGCTATGTGGATGGGCATAATGCTAAGCACTTCGAGTGAGGCTTTCGCATTGTTACCTAATCAAGCAGTGGATACAACAAAAACTCAAATTTCGAAGTCTAAAGCTACCCTTACAGACACAAGGAATAATCGGCCTCAAGACTTAAAGCTTTCTTATCAAGAGTTTACTCCGTTTTCTTTTAGTTACCAAGGAGATCAGGTGACTAGCAAAACGCTGAGCAATGTAAAAGTGTTCCCTAACCCCGTTACGGATCAAATCAATTTGGCATTCAGGTTAAGCAAAGACATTAAAGTCACCATAAAAATAATGGATGCCTTAGGAAATGAAATTATGACGTTGCTTTCTCAACGCTTATCCGCAGGAGATCAAAGTCAAGGGTTTATGATTGACCGAAAATTAAATAGCGGCTATTACTTTATTCGTGTAATGGCTGGATCTGAAACTGTGGTTAAACGCATCCAGGTTTTATAAAATTGTTTATGGTTTGATTTAAAGCATTTTCGACCTATGCCGGAAATGCTTTTTTTATTTGAATTTAGTTTTTATGAAGGTTATTGCTGTCGGGCGAAATTATATAGAACATGCTAGAGAATTAAACAATCCTGTTCCAACCAAACCTGTTATTTTTTTAAAACCAGACACCGCAGTTCTTAAGAACAATCGTGACTTTTATTATCCCGATTTTTCTAAAAACATCCATTATGAAGTGGAAGTTGTGGTTCAAATTTGTAAAGAGGGGAAACATGTGGAAGAAAAGTTTGCGAAAAACTATTACGACAAAGTAGGTTTAGGAATTGATTTTACTGCACGTGATATTCAACTAGAGCATAAGGAGAAGGGATTGCCTTGGGAATTAGCAAAAGCATTCGATCATTCCGCTCCCATTTCATATCTCTTTCCAAAGCAGAAATATGAGTCCGTTCACAAACTCCCCTTCTTTCTTGAAATTAATGGGATAAAAGTCCAAGAAGGAAATACTGCAGACATGATTTTCAGCATCGAAAAACTAATTAGCTTTATTTCCAAGTATATTACCTTAAGAAAAGGAGATTTGTTATTTACTGGTACCCCAGCTGGAGTAGGGCCAATAACAATTGGCGATCATATAGTAGGTTATTTAGATAAAGAGGCTGTGTTGGATTTTCAAGTGAAATAAAAGTGCTAAACCCTTGAATTACGATTTACACAAATGAATAAATTTACGCTTACTTTCACGTTTTTATTATCCATATCAAGTCTTTTGAGTTTTGCTCAATCTAAACCTTATCCACAAGACTATTTTCGACCGCCTTTAAATTTTGCCCCACAAGCTTCTGGATCTTTCGGAGAACTGCGTTCAAATCATTTCCATTCGGGCACTGACTATCGGACAAACCAACGCGAGGGCTACCCTGTTTATGCAGTCGCAGATGGTTTTGTTTCAAGAGCCCGCGTTCAAATTGGAGGTGGTGGAAATGCACTATATATTGAGCACCCTAATGGATATACTAGCGTTTACATGCATCTTTTAAAGTATAATGATGAAATTGCAAGCGTTGTAAAAAGTAAACAATATGCAGATCAGCAATTCGCTGTCGACTTTTCGCCTGAAAGTCCTTTAATTCAAATTAAAAAAGGTGAAATAATTGCCTATGCAGGGAATACAGGTGGGTCGACTGGCCCACATCTACACTTTGAACTACGAGATAGCAAAACCGAAGAAACGATAAACCCACAACTGTTTGGCCTATCTATTCCTGATAACCTCCCTCCGATTATCAGTGGTTTTACGATCTATAGACTTGGAGATGTCCCGTTTTCTGAAAATACACCTAGAGAGAACATCTCTGTCACAGGCGCCAACGGGGTTTACAAACTTGGTTCCTCTAAACCAATTCTAGTAAACGGAAATACAGGTTTTGGGATCATTGCAATCGACCCCAATTCGGCATCAGCCAATAGAAATGGAATCTATTCAATCGAATTATTGCTAAATGGAAATCCAATTTTTGAATCTGTATTGAGCAGCTTTTATTTCCACCACAGCCGTGCAATAAACTCTTATATTGACTATCCAACATATATTTTAAAAAACCAACGCATCCAAAAAAGCTTTGTCGAACCTGGAAATCCACTCACGATTTACCAGAACCTCGTTAACAACGGGCTCGTTAATATACAAGATGATCAGGTACATGAAATGATCTATAGAGTTAAAGACGTAAAAGGGAATACCAGCAGTATCCATTTTTCAATTCGCTTTGACCCTAATCTGCTCGTTAACCAAAACACAAAGCAAGCAACAATTTCTTTTCCTTTCCAAAAAGAAAATGAATTCAAAACCTTAGATCTTAAAGTTACTATCCCCGCGAACTCTTTATATAGTGATTTAAACTTCACATACTCCGTATTACCAAAGCCTGTAAATGGCTATTCCTCATTGCATGTCATTCACAACCGGATGACTCCATTACATAATGGCTATTTTCTTAGTATCTTCGCTGATGGAGTGCCTGTGCACTTACAGGACAAAGCTTTGCTTATCGATAGCCGCGGACGGTCTCAAGGAGGAATGTATACTGATGGCTATATAAGTGCTAAAATGAGCGAGTTCGGGAGCTTCTACATTGGAATAGATACCATTGCCCCTGTCATCCGGCCAATAAATATTTCTGAAAATAAAGTAATGACTGGTAGTAAACGAATTGACTTTAAAATATCAGACAATTTATCCGGAATCAAATCTTTTAATGCTTATCTGAATGGGGAATGGGTATTAATGGAATATGATGCAAAATCAGCTTCTCTTTGGCATGTTTTTGAAAATGATTTTACAAAAGGGAAACATCATTTTAAACTAATCGTAAACGATGCCAAAGATAATGAGAAAGTATATGAGGCAAATTTTATAAGGTAAGTTTAAAAATAGAATTGCAGGTTATTGAAAATATTTAGTTATTCAAAATAAATTGGCTATATTAAAACATGAGTAATAAATTAAAAGAAGGCGACAAAGCGCCAGATTTCAGTGCAAAAGATCAAAATGGAAAAGAAGTACGTCTATCGGACTTTTCCGGTAAGAATCTGATTCTGTTTTTTTATCCTAAAGATAATACCCCAGGATGTACTGCAGAAGCTTGTAATTTCAGAGATAATTATGAAGGCTTAGTCGCGGATGGCTTTGAAGTAATAGGCGTCAGCGTAGACGGGGAAAGCTCTCATCAACGTTTTGCGTCAAAATATAACCTTCCATATCACCTACTTGTTGATGAGGAGAAAAAAATAGTGGAGGCCTATCAGGTATGGGTGGAAAAAAGCATGTTTGGCCGAAAATACATGGGAACCGCCCGTAAAACCTTTATTATTGACGGAGATGGGATTATCCAGCACATTATTGACAAGGTAAAAACCAAAGAAGCAAGCCAACAAGTTAGAGATATAGTAAATCAAAAATAATAAGACAAGCGTAATGAACCATATTGATGTGGTACGGCTTTGCTTTTAACTTCTTTCGTATTAAAGGTGTAATTGAAATTAAGTCCTATTCGGTTCGAATTCCACTGGACACCAACTACCTGAGATAGTACGAAAGGCTTCACATCATAAGTTACAGGACCTTTGTCGTCGATCAACATTCCTCCTTGAATAGTGGAATTATAGACCACCCAGTTTATTTGCGGACGGTAAAATAGGTAAGCTTCGTTTTGGGGTTTCGTATTTTTGGAATTGACCCGTGCCCCCATCTCCGCAGATTCAGACATACGATTGAACCTTCCGTATCGAAAATTAGGTCCTGCGGCGACCCGGGTATTATTTAATCCTAATGATATTTGGCCAGTTAAGGACCCGTCCCATTTCTCTGATGAATTCCTGAAAAGGAAACGGCTGTAATTAACCCGAATATCAATCCCGCCAGCATTATTTAGTTGGTATTCCCATCCTTTTATCGTATAAAAGTTAAAAAGCTTATGGTAACCCTCTTGTACCTCCTTCCCTAGAGCTTGGGGTCCTATCAAAGCGACTTCAGCCCCTAATGAGAGAACGTCTTCATTTTTAAAAAACCATTTGATTTCTCCACTCGCATATAAATAGCCCGTAATAGGTCGATCAACAAGACTTATCGAATCTGTGGAACCGCTATGTGCATTGTATAACTTTTGTCCAATATGAAGCGACCAAATTCTATTTTCTAACTTTTCTGAATTGGGGGACAATTGCATCGCTTTGGTAAAAAAAAAATCAACCCCATTGGTATAATAACGATCTTGTCCGAACAATAAATAAATATCATTATCGTTCTGGACTCCAATTTCATAACGATATGTATTTTGACTATAAGCGGGCGAAAATAAACCGATAAAAAAAAGAAATAATAAACAGTACAAGCGACTAGACATACTTTGAAAATCAAAGAATATGCAAAATAGAAAGATTGTTTTAATTAAAGAACAACTAAATGTTTTTAAATAGCTTTTCCCCAAAAAATTGGCTAATCCGTTCTCATTCCTTAACTTAGCGGCCAATCAAGATTAATTTAAAAAGATGAGTGCAGATATCAAAAAACTAGAAGAAATAGCATCTCAATTACGCAGAGATGCGTTACGGATGGTTCATGGGTGCAAGTCAGGACATCCCGGCGGATCATTAGGATGTGCAGACTATTTCACCGCTTTATACTTTCATGTATTAAAGCATAATACAGACTTTTCGATGGATGGGGAAGGTGAAGATTTATTCTTCCTTTCGCAAGGTCATATTTCTCCGATCTTCTATAGTGCGCTTGCAAGATCCGGTTATTTTGAAGTGTCAGAATTGAACACGTTTAGAAAAATCAATTCAAGACTACAAGGACACCCTACTCCTCATGATGGACTGCCGGGCATTCGTGTTGCATCTGGCTCTTTAGGTCAAGGCTTATCAGTTGCTATTGGTGCTGCTCAGGCTAAAAAGCTTAATAATGACAAACAACTGGTATATGTGTTAATGGGCGACGGCGAACTGCAAGAAGGTCAAGTTTGGGAGGCAGCAATGTATGCAGCACATCATAACGTGGACAACTTGATTGCTGCAATCGATGTAAACGGGCAGCAAATTGACGGCCCTACCGAAAAGGTAATGTCCTTAGGAAACTTAAGAGCCAAATGGGAAGCGTTCGGCTGGGACGTGATGGAAATGAATGGCAATGACATGACCGATGTAGTTAGAGGACTGGAATTGGCAAAAGCAAAAACTACAAAAAGCAAACCGATCATGATCTTAATGCAAACAGATATGGGTTATGGTGTTGATTTCATGATGGGAACGCATAAATGGCATGGAGTTGCACCAAACGACGAGCAACTTGAGAATGCTCTCGGACAGCTAAAGGAAACATTAGGAGATTACTAAACGGAACTATAATGAAACCATCATCAGCTTTATAACATTCACTACCCGTGATGAAATAATTGCGAATGACAACTTTCATTGCCATTAAACATACAAAAAATGAAGAAATACACATATACTGAAAAGAAAGATACTCGGTCGGGTTTTGGCGCCGGTCTTTTAGAAGTAGGTAGAAAAAATAAAAATGTTGTCGCACTCTGCGCAGACTTAATTGGTTCATTAAAAATGGATGCTTTTATAGAAGAGTTTCCAGAACGATTTTATCAAGTTGGAATAGCAGAAGCAAATATGGTAGGACTGGCTGCTGGAATGACAATTGGCGGAAAAATTCCATATACTGGAACTTTTGCCAACTTCGCTACTGGAAGGGTCTATGATCAAATAAGACAGTCAATTGCTTATTCAGGAAAGAATGTTAAAATCTGTGCTTCACATGCAGGTTTAACTTTAGGTGAAGATGGTGCAACTCATCAAATTCTTGAGGACATCGGCTTAATGAAAATGTTACCAGGAATGACAGTTATAAATCCTTGCGATTATAATCAGACTAAGGCAGCAACAATTGCCATTGCAGACCATGAAGGCCCCGTCTATTTGCGTTTTGGCCGTCCGGTGATGCCCATTTTCACGGATCCAGATCAAAAATTCGAAATCGGCAAAGCTTGGATGGTTAACGAGGGTACTGATGTAACCATTATTGCTACAGGCCATCTAGTATGGGAAGCTATTCAAGCAGGAGAGAAACTTGCAGAGATGGGTATTGATGCGGAAATAATAAATATCCACACCATTAAACCACTTGACGAAGAAGCCATCATTAAATCTGTTAAAAAAACCGGTTGTGTTGTCACGGCTGAAGAACATAACCGTTTAGGTGGTTTAGGAGATAGCGTAGCACAAGTGCTTGCAAAATACAACCCTGCACCTCAAGAATATATCGCGGTTGATGATAGCTTCGGCGAAAGCGGCGTACCAGAACAGCTGATGCAAAAATATCAATTAGACGCAGAGCATATTGTAAAGGCAGTACAGAAAGTGATTGATCGCAAATAGCGATCAATCTTCAATCGCCAGCTTTCAGTGATTGATAGTAAAATTATATAAAAACTGATAGCTGATAACCGACTGCTGACTGCTAATTACTGATACCTAATATCTAAATGGAAGACGCGCAAATACTAGAGAAATTTGCTGATGAGCGCACAAAAGACGAGGCGTTTACTCTGTTATTGAATAAGTATCAAGAACGGATTTATTGGCATGTGCGTCGCTATGTTTTGAACCATGACGATGCAGATGATTTGGTGCAAGACATATTCATCAAAATTTGGAATAACCTTGATAAATTCAGGGCAGATGCAAAACTCTATACTTGGATCTATCGAATAGCAACCAATGAAAGCATCACTTTTCTGAATAAGAAAAAGCAAATGTTAAGCGTTTCCTTGAATGAGGAGTCTTCTTCGTACTTAATTAATACGCTAACCCAAAGCAGCTACTTTGATGCAAATAAGGCTGAATTAAAACTTCAAAAAGCGTTGCTTACCTTACCGGATAAGCAACGCTTGGTGTTTAACATGAAATATTTTGAGGATTTAAAATACGACGAAATCTCCGAAATTTTAGGAACAAGCGTAGGTGCCCTGAAAACTTCCTATCATTTCGCAGTCAAGAAAATAGAAAAATATTTCTTAGAAACAGATTAAACCTTTTTAAGATATTTCCATCTAACAACCGTGATGAAGAAAAAAACACAAACAGATAACCAAGTCAATGATCTTTTTTTAGGGGAAACTTTAAAAGGAAATCCATTTTTGGTTCCTGAAGATTATTTCTCTACACTGAAGAAGGAGATAACGCTCAAAAGAAACATTTCAGAACTTGGCCAGACATCTTTCATTGTCCCCGAAGATTATCAACGTAATCTAACGCAGAATATCTTATTGCAGATAAGTGAAAACAACTTAAAAAACTTTATTCCTGATGCTAACCCGGTGGTTCCAGTGGGTTACTTCGATGACTTAACGGTACGAATACTCAATAAAACAACACGAAACAACGAGATCAGTCAAAAAGCTATAGACGAAAAGCCTATTGCGCGATTAGGTATTCGTAAATGGATCCCCTATGTCGCTGCCGCGTCAATAGCCACTGTTATAGGTTTATTTGCTATATTAGAAGGAGTTAAAGTAGCAACTCAACAAGATATCAATTATTCCACTCAAATTAACATCGTTCCTACTGACGATATTATTAGTTATTTAGCTTTTTACACAGAGGTAGGTGATTTAGAATACATAAGTGGACAAATACAGGATCAATCAAATCCTTTTATAGATGGTATACCTTCTGAAGAAATTGAAACGTATTTAGAGTATGGTTTATAGCGATCAAAAAATGAAACAGTATTTTCTTGCATGCTTTATTTTTATACTAGGTATAGGTACATCTTTGGCGCAAACACAGGAGACTAGGTTTCAACAAATAGAAACTGCAAAAATAGCATACATCAGCAAACAGCTTGAATTAACTCCATCTGAAGCGCAAAGATTTTTTCCGATATATAATGAATATCGAAAGGAAATGCATCAGATAACACGTAGCAAAAGAAAAAATCGTTCCGAGTTTAAGCGTGGGCAAAGTAACGAACTAGAATTTGACTCACAAATCCTCGAGTGCAAAAAGAAATACAGAGAACTTTTCGCCACTGCGATTCCAGTATCCAAAGCTTCACGTTTCTTCGAAGTAGAAAGGGAGTTCCGCGAAAAACTATTTAAGGAACTTGAAATTAGAAACAGAAATAAACGTTAAAGATAAATCACAAATAAATGGACATCATCGACTTGACCCCTTAAGATCGATTGATGTTTAAAAAACAAATAATGCTAACCAACCGACAATTATTTCTACTACACACTGCCCAAACCTCTAATTCTCCACGACTAACTGAAATACAACATGCCCAAGGTGTTTATTTATACGGCCCGGATGGAAAAGAATATATTGATTTAGTCTCCGGTTTTGCAGTTAACAATATCGGCCATCGCCATCCAAAAGTAGTCGAAGCTATAAAAGATCAACTTGACAAACATCTTCATATCACTGTTTTTGGAGAATTCGTTCAAAGTCCACAAATAGAATTAGCAGAAAAATTGGCTTCGGTTTTGCCTAAGTCACTAAGTTCTGTTTATTTCGTTAACTCCGGCGCAGAAGCCACTGAAGGTGCTATGAAAATAGCCAAGCGTTATACTGGGCGATCAAAAATTATTGCCGCAAACAAAGCTTACCACGGTAGTACACAAGGAGCACTTAGTTTAATAGGAAATGAAGAATACCGAAAAGCTTACGGCCCTTTACTGCCAGGTATTGAATTTATTGACTTCAATTCAATATCAGATTTATCAAAGATTGATACAGAAACTGCAGCTATAGTTCTAGAAACAATCCAAGGAGAAGCGGGCATTCGTGTCCCTGAGAAGAAATGGATTCAAGCCGTTAGAGACAGATGCAATGAAACGGGAACCTTGCTTATATTAGATGAGATCCAAACCGGTTTTGGTCGCACGGGCAAGCTATTCTGCTTTGAACATTACGATGTAATTCCTGATATTGTTTTATTAGCAAAAGGAATGGGCGGAGGAATGCCGATCGGTGCTTTTGTCGCTCGTAAAGAAGTCATGGACGTCATAAAAGATAACCCAATGTTGGGTCACATCACCACGTTCGGAGGTCATCCTCTGAGTTGCTCCGCCGCTTTGGCTTCGTTAAATGTCATACTCGACGAAAAACTCATTGAAGATGTTGAACAAAAAGCCAATCTGTTCAGATCTTTATTAATACATCCATCGATATCCGAAATTAGAGGTCAGGGCTTTATGATGGCCATCCAACTAAGCAGTTTTGAACAAGTGGAAAATGTAAGCCGCTATTGCGCCGAAAATGGAATTATGATCGATTGGTTTTTGCATTGTGAAACAGCGCTACGGTTAGCTCCTCCATTAATTATTGAAGAAGCTCAAATTAAGAAATCCTGCGAGATTATTTTAAAAGGAATAGAAAAGTATTGTTGATATTATTCTTTATCCGGTTTCAACTAGTGCATAATTTTATAAACCAATTCTTTCAACAGTTGACCTGAATCAGTATTAACGGAATTCACCCCTTTCGACTTTAAGTCATACTCTCTCAAGTATCCAATAATCTGGAAGGTTTTCCATTGATTATAATGCTGCATTGCGGATATATACTCCCCTGCAAAAAAACTATGCACACCTGCAGTTTTCGCAATGGTCGCTTGACTTTTATCAGGAGCATAATGACACTTTAAAATCTTTGTAAAATAATTAGCTAAACTGCCGAGAACGACGGGAATAGGATGCGATTTTGGGTTTGATGCAAAATAATTAATTATTTGATTTGCCTTAACAACGTCTCGATAAGACAATGCCTTATTTAGTTCAAAGACATTAAAGTCCTTACTTATTCCGATATTATTTTGAATATCGATAGTATTGATTTCTCTTTCCTTAGGGACATTAAGTAATAGTTTTTCAAGTTCGTTTACAATCTTCGATAAATCATTCCCTAAATACTCTTCCATTAGCGCCGAAGCTACAGGACGAATTTTATGACCGGATTTACTTACATACTCAGTGATCCAAGGCGCAACTTTATTATCATAGATTTTATTTGACTCAAGAGTCACGCCTACCTTGTCTATTAATTTATATAGCTTTTTACGCTTATCAAATTTCTTATATTTATAACAAAAAACTAGAATCGAACTCTTAAGGGGTTGATTAAAATATGCGCTCAAAATAGCTTCAGCTTTATCCCATTCTAGATTTTGAGCTTCTTTTACAATAATCACCTGATATTCTGACATCATCGGATACCTTCTTGCAGCATTTATAATACTCAAGGGATCCGTTTCTTTAGTCGCATATAGAATGGTTTGATTGAAACCTTTTTCGGCTTCAGAAAGAACATTTTTCTCTATAAAATCACTAACCAAATCGATATAATAAGCTTCTTCTCCATGTAAAAGGTAAAGGGGAGAAAATATTCTTTTCTTTAGATCAGCAATTAACTTGTGGGCAGGCATAAATTCGGGTAGGTATAAATCTTATTCTCAAAATCGTAATTCTCAAAATTAACCATTATTTTTGAAAAATGTTCAAACCCATTCCCCTCAATTTACCTGCCCACCCTTTTCGATTACAAGTTGAAGACGATCAAGTATATATATTTGATGAAATAAGAAAACGATATTTAGTGGTGACGCCAGAAGAATGGGTTAGACAGCACTGGATTCAATATTTGATAAAAAAGGGCTATCCAAAAGCATTAATACAGCCGGAAGGCGGCTTAACCCTAAACTCTCTGAAAAAGCGAACTGATTTGGTGATTTTCAATAAAAGCGGAGAACGTTTTTTGATTGCTGAGTTTAAGGCTCCTTCAATTAAAGTATCGCAAGCTGTTTTTGATCAAATTGCGCGTTATAATATGGTACATCGAGTTCCATATCTTCTTGTGAGTAACGGATTGGAGCATTACTATTGTAAGATCGATTTTGAAGCATCTACTTATTACTTTTTGGAAGAACTCCCGTTATATGAAGAAATAATCTTGTAAAAGCGCTTCATTAACGCTTACAAAATTCAGAAAACTGGCAAGGCGATTTCTTAACCATCTAAGACAACCGATAACGAAAAAGTCCCTCAAGAAGGTTTCATGATTCACCGCATCTATCTACAAAAAAAGCTCTGATGATCAATCATCAGAGCTAGAAAATATTTATCGAAAATATTAACTCTTCCCAGCTGGAATAAAATTCATTGAAATGGAGTTTACACAGTGGCGTGTATTCTTGGGCGTAAAACCCTCTCCTACAAACACATGACCTAAGTGCCCTCCACAATTTGCACAAACAATCTCGGTACGCATCCCATCAGCGTCCGGCAGTTTCTTAACAGCACCCTCTATTTCATCATCAAAGCTTGGCCAGCCACAATGCCCATCAAACTTGTCTTCAGAACGGTATAAACGAGCATCACATTGCTTGCAGGTATAGGTCCCTTTGTCAGTAACATTTAACAATTTCCCCGTGTGAGGATATTCTGTTCCTTTTTGAAGAATAACATACTTCTCTTCATCAGTTAATTTATTATATTTCGTATTATTCATCGCTTTACCTTTTATTTTAATTGAATCAACATTCGCCTGCGATTCTTTGGAAGAAATTTGTCCATTTGTCTGACCACAAGCCATTATTAAAAACACAAGACAAAATCCCCCTATTTCTATTAATTTGCTCTTCATATTACACTATTTTAGCCCTTTTTCGCTAACCCATTCATGAAATAACAGCCCCATTAGAGCTGTCGCATCCCTTTAATGATATCGGATAATAAGAACAAGATAACGAAAAAAGTCCGAAAACTTTTACGTCTTCGGACTTTTACTTCTATAAATAGTGAAAAATTACATTAATCAAGCATTAATCTTTTCTAACTCTTCTGCCATTGCCAATCCAATTTCAGCAGGTGAATCTACTACTCGAATTCCACATTCAGCCATTATCTTCATTTTTGCAGCGGCGGTATCATCCACTCCTCCTACAATCGCACCTGCATGTCCCATTTTACGGCCAGCTGGAGCAGTTTGTCCGGCGATAAAACCCACCACAGGTTTGGTTCCATTTTCTTTAACCCAACGAGCTGCTTCTGCTTCCATACCGCCCCCGATTTCACCGATCATGATTATTCCTTTGGTTTCCGGATCATTCATCAATAACTCAACAGCTTCTTTAGTGGTAGTACCGATAATTGGATCTCCCCCAATACCTATAGCAGTTGAAATTCCCAATCCTGCTTTCACTGTTTGATCTACTGCCTCGTACGTTAAGGTTCCTGATTTGGAAACAATTCCAACACTTCCTTTTTTGAAGATAAAACCAGGCATAATACCGATCTTAGTTTCATCAGCCGAGATAATTCCTGGACAGTTTGGTCCTATTAGTCGAGATTTTTTATCACTCAAATAAGATTTCACTTGAATCATATCTTTTGTAGGGATTCCTTCCGTGATACAAACAATTACACCTATTCCTGCAGCTGCGGCTTCCATTATTGCGTCAGCGGCAAAAGCCGGAGGAACAAAAATAATGGACACATTCGCTCCAGTTGTTTCCACTGCATCTTGAACCGTATTAAAAACTGGCCGATCTAAATGAGTTTGACCACCTTTACCCGGCGTTACACCACCTACAACGTCCGTTCCATACTCAATCATTTGAGTAGCATGGTAAGTACCTTCATTTCCAGTAAAACCTTGAACAATAACTTTTGAATCTTTATTTACAAGTACACTCATGAGTCTAAATTTTGTTCGCAAAAGTAACGATTTGAAACGAGAATAAAAATTCTAATACATATAGCTCATACAAAGTTAACATTCAATCAACAAAATCTTTTAATTTCAGCACAATGAGTAGAAAAGTAAATTCGAAAAAGTTAAATGCCTTCGGAATGAAACTGTAAGTCGTATAAACGCTTGTAGTAACCATCGATCTTCAATAGATCTTGATGGCTTCCCATTTCCTTAATCTCTCCTTTGTCAAGAACAATAATTTTATCGGCCTTTTGGATGGTGGAAAGTCTATGAGCAATTATAATGGAAGTTCTACCGCTCATCAATCGATCAATTGCATTTTGAATCAATTCTTCGGACTCAGTATCTACGGAAGATGTAGCTTCGTCTAAAACTAATATCTTAGGTTGATGGACTAAAGCCCTGAGAAAAGATATAAGTTGTGCTTGACCCGATGAAAGCGTGGCACCACGCTCTTGTACTTGATAATCATACGAGCCGGGCAGACGATTAATAAAATGATCGGCTCCAACAGAAATTGCAGCGTCTATTATTTCTTCCTTTGTTATTTTTGGGTCTAATAAAGAAATATTATTGGCCACAGTGTCTGAGAATAGAAAAACATCTTGTAAAACGACTGCAATACTTTTTCTCAAGAAATTGATATCATAAGATTTGATATCTATTCCGTCCAATTTAATGGTGCCCTTATTTACCTCATAAAAACGACTGAGGATATTAATAACGGAAGACTTTCCTGCTCCTGTTGCACCGACCAGCGCAAGGGTCTCTCCTGGGTTTACCGTAAAGGAAACATCCTTTAACACCCATTTTTCTTCGTCATAGGCAAACCAAACATTTTCAAATTCAATTTTCCCCTCTATTTTTTCCGACACAAGCGTTCCTTCTCGATCCGTAAGTTCTTTGGTATCTAATACCGAAAAGATCCGCTCTGCTCCCACCATTCCCATCTGGAGGGTATTAAATTTATCCACTAATTCTCGTATCGGTCTAAAAATCATATTGATATACATGATAAATGCAACAACCACACCAAGGGTAATACGCCCCTCCAATGCAGATTTACTTCCATACCATACCAGTAAACCTAACGCAATTGCCATGATAATTTCAATGACGGGAAAGAAAATAGAAAAATACCAATTCGCCCGGATATGAGCATTTCGGTGCTCGGCGTTGATCGGCTCAAATTTATTGAATTCTTGGGTTTCCCTAGCAAAGAATTGAATAACGCTAATACCTGATATATGCTCCTGTAAAAACGTATTTAATTGAGAAATCCATTTTCTTACATCTTGAAATGCAGACTTCATAGCCTCTTTAAAATAAAAAGTAGCGATAATCATCAGAGGCATGGGAATAAGTACAATCAAAGTCAAGCGCCAATCCGTGTAAAACATCACCCCTATTACGACTGCTAATTGCAGCAGATCTCCAATAATCTGTATTAATCCCTGCGAAAAAATATCTGAGATTGTTTCTAGATCAGACACTGTACGGGTAATTAATCGCCCTATTGGGGTACGATCAAAATATTTAAGGCGCAAGTTTAAAATATGATCAAAAACATCAACACGTAAATCACGTATTACGGACTGTCCTAATGTATTTGTTAACAAGGTATGAAAATAACGGATTCCGTTTTGAAAAAGCAACAAAACTGTCATAAGAATCCCCATCATCGTTAATCCATCTTTATTTGCCGTTAAGACGAAATTATCAATGGTATATTCAATTAATACGGGCATTAATGGTGCAACAGCAGCCATTGCAACGGTTAGAATAATCGACCAAATAAAGGTAGACCGATAGGGCTTCATATAAACTAGTACGCGTTGCAATAATTGCACATCATAAGTTTTTCCGGTTACATCTTTTTTTTCCTTACTCAAAATATTATTCTTTTAAAATGAGAAAATGACCTATTTAAATTCGGCAACTTATTTCATCGGGGTAAACTACTTTTGTCAAATACAATCCGCAGGCAGGCACAGACACTCCTGCAATTGAGCGATTTTTGCTTTCCAAAACGTCTCTTATATGATTTACTTTTTTATCTCCTTTCCCTATTTCGATAAGCGTTCCGACAATTGCCCTCACCATATTTCTTAAAAATCGGTTTGCACGAATTTCAAAAACTAAGCGTCCATCGTCAAGTCTTTTCCATTGCGCAAACGTAATCGAGCAATTATTAGTAAAAACCTGAGTATTGGATTTACTGAAACAGCTAAAATCTTCATATGCTAGTAAGATATTTGCGGCTTCATTCATTTTCTCGATGTCTAATTCATCACGAATCTGCCAAGAATACTCCGTTAAAAACGGATCTTTATAGAAGTGAATATGATATTCATAACTACGCGAGATCGCATCAAAGCGAGCATGTGCATCGGGTTTCACTTTAAATAAAGCTTTGGCAGCAATATCTACAGGCAGCAATGCATTTATTCCTCTCAAATACTGCCTAATTCTCTTATTAGCAAAATCATTTAAGTCACCTTTAACTTCTTCTTCCTTTTTTTCACTCTTATCTTTTACATGAACATCAAAATGGGCAAAAAGTTGCTTAGCATGTACCCCTGCATCTGTTCGTCCACAACCTGTGATAGAAACTTCTTCGCGAAAAACAGTATTAATGGCTTTCTCAAGTACTTCCTGTATACTTATCGCATTCTTTTGAATTTGCCAGCCATGGTAATTTGTACCCTTAAATGCTATCTCAATAAAGTATCTTTCTTTCTTGGTTTCCACTATGGCAAAGATAGCGATTTAGAACAATAAGCCTTTGGCAATGTTGATTAAATCAAAAGCATTAAGCGATATAGGCGATGGCGAAAATTAACATTGGCACTTCAGGATGGAGCTATAAACATTGGAAAGAAAAGTTCTATCCTCCCAAACTAAAATCTACAGACTATCTATCTTTTTATTCAGAATACTTTTCTTGTACAGAAATCAATAGCAGCTTCTACCACCTCACAAAAGCAAGCACCATCGAAAGTTGGTTAAACAAAGTACCCAAAAGCTTTAAATTCTGTCCGAAAATGAGCCGATATCTTAGCCATTCAAAAAAACTTCATGATTCCAGAGAGCCTTTAAAAGTATTTTTTAGCGTTTATGAATTAATGAAGAAACAAGTGGGACCCGTATTGGTGCAACTTCCAGAAAATGTCAAGTTTAAGGAAGAGATTGCCTTAAATTTCTTTCAAAATCTAAGGCAAGATTATTCTGAATTTGAATTTGCACTAGAGGTGAGGGATATCTCCTGGTTTTCTGATCGAAGTTTGCTATTAATGCAAGACTATGGAATCATCTTAGTTATGGCACAATCCAGTAAATTCCCTTATCTGGAAACGATTACCGGCAAAAACATTTACATTCGCTTTCATGGACCAGAAAACTTATACAGTTCCTCTTATTCAGATGAAACCTTAAAAGAATATGCTAAAAAAATGGTCTTTTGGAAAAAGGAAGGACATATTATCTGGGCGTTCTTTAATAATGATATTAATGGATATGCTATTGAAAATGCAAAACGCCTACAAGAATTTGTTAGACTTGATATATAAGTTTCAACCTGTATATTTGTTAAATAATTAAAAATACTTAATAAACCATGATACAGCGCATTCAAACCCTTTGGTTAATCCTTGCAAGTTTAACTTTATTTTTACTTTTCGTATTTCCCTATTCCCATTTTGCTGACCAACTAGGCATTGCTCATTCATTAAAAATTACGGGACTTTATAAAAATACTGGGGGCCAAACTATATTAGTCCATTCATTTATTCTTCAGACGATAGCAACTGTTATTCTCGCGATTTTACCATTTATAATTATCTTCAATTACAAAAGTCGGAAAAATCAGAGTCAATTCATTTATCTGATGATTGCACTTACTGTTTTATTTGCCACATGGTTATATATGTCCACCCAGAAAGCAATCGAAGCTGTCAATCAACAATTAGGTATTGGTAATTTAGATATTGGCACTTTATTAATTCCTATATGTTTTATCTTTCTGTTTTTAGCACTTAAAGGGATTCGCCATGATGAGCGTCTAATTAAATCAGCGGAACGGTTACGATAGTTTGCTTAATAAATTAATTTCCAAACATTCTATTGTTTTTTAAATATTAACCGTATCTTTGCGCCGCCTTAGGCAATTAAGCCTATCGTATTTATTACATCATGAACCCATTTATTGAATTGGGGATCCGTCATGATATTGTTAATGCCCTAACAGATTTAGGTTTCGAAAAACCTACATCCATCCAGGAACAGGCCGTTCCCGTATTATTAGAAGGTAACAACGATTTTGTCGGATTAGCTCAAACCGGAACCGGTAAAACCGCAGCTTTTGGCCTGCCATTATTAGAAATTTTAGACTTTTCACAAAACCACCCACAGGCATTAATTTTATGCCCAACACGTGAGCTTTGTTTACAAATCGCAAACGACATTAAAAAGTATGCGAAAAACCTTAGGGATGTAAACGTTGTTGCCGTGTATGGTGGAGCTAACATTAGCGATCAATTGCGCCAAATCAGACGTGGCGTACAGATTGTTGTAGCCACTCCAGGCCGGATGTTGGACATCCTAAACCGAAAAGCAATTGATTTCTCTAATGTGAAATATGCCGTATTGGATGAAGCCGATGAAATGTTAAACATGGGCTTCCAAGAAGACATTAACGATATTCTGTCAACCACTCCTCAAGAGAAAAAAACATGGCTTTTTTCTGCCACGATGCCGGCAGAAGTTCGCAGAATCGCGAAAAAGTACATGTCCGATCCGGTCGAAATGACTGTCGGAACAAAAAACACAGGTAACGCTAACATTGAACATGAATACTACATCGTTCGTGCTGCAGATAAATTTGCTGCATTCAAACGTATTGTAGACTTCAATCCGGACATTTTCGGAATTGTTTTCTGTCGTACCAAAATTGAAACACAAGATATAGCCGAAGCTTTAATTAAAGCTGGTTATAACGCTAACGCCCTTCATGGCGATTTATCACAACAGCAACGTGATAAAGTAATGAAATCATTCCGCGATCGTACGCTTCAAATGCTCATTGCAACTGACGTTGCAGCTAGAGGTATTGATGTAGACGGTGTAACCCACGTTATCAATTATTCTTTACCAGATGAAATTGAAAACTATACTCACCGTAGTGGTCGTACCGCTCGTGCTGGAAAAACAGGAATCTCCATTTCTATAATTAATGTAAAAGAAGTTGGTAAGATCCGTAGAATGGAGAAAATTGTTGGCAAGCAATTCGTTAAATGTGAAGTACCAAGCGGATTTGACGTTTGTGAAAAACAATTATTCGGAATGGTTCACAACGTTCAAAATGTAAGCGTTAAAGAAGAGCATATCGCTCCTTACTTGCCACGCATTATGGAAGAATTCGACGCACTAAGTAAAGAAGACGTAATTAAACGATTTGTTTCCTTAGAGTTTGATCGCTTCTTAGATTCGTACAAAGGTGCAAAAGACTTAAACGTTGATGCTTCTTCAGCAAGATCAGATAGAGATGGCGGAAGAGAGCGCGGTGAAAGATTTGGACGCAGCGATAATGGAGCTGAACCTGGTTACACTCGTCTGTTTGTAAACGTTGGCTCTGTTGATGATTTCACTCGCGGAGATTTATTGGGATACATTTGCGAAACCACTAAGATCTCAGGAAAATCAGTAGGTAAAATTGATCTAAAAGGAGTTTTCTCTTTCTTTGAAGTTGAAGATGCCGTATTAGACCAAGTTCACGAAGGATTCAAAACTGCACAATACAACAACCGTGAAGTCCGCATAGAGAACGCTGGCGCCCGTACAGGCGGCGGTGATCGTGGTGGACGCAGTGGCGGCGGAGATCGCAGATCTTCTAGACCAAGAAGCGCCGGTGGAGATCGTGATCGCGGTAGCTTTAGAGGAGAACGCCCGTCAGGTGGAAGCTCCTACGGCGGCGGAAGAAGAGAGCGATCAGGTTCGACTTCTGGCAGCAGCCGTGAGCGATCAGGATCAGGATCTGGATTCCGGGACTTCTCAGGAAGAAGTCGTGATGAAGCTAAAAAACGTTGGTAATATTATCCAATTAATATAATAAAAAAGGCTACCCAATTGGATAGCCTTTTTTTATTATATCAATTTGTAATTTGCTTAAGCAACTACTACATCTTCGGTTTTAACACTAGCTTTTGACTTATTTTGCCAAAAGTAGAATATAATAAACAGCACGATTAAAATAGCTGGGAAAGCAACCATCTTACCCAAAGTGTCTTGACCTGAAATGAGCTCTAGTTCTGTTCCGGTAAAGCCAGCAAGTGCGTTTTCTGCTCGTGATTTATCAATCCAACCACCAATAATTGGCTGAAAAATTGACGTGGAAAACATTCCCACTCCTCCAACAATTGACAAACCTAAAGCACCGCTTAAAGGCGCACGCTGAGCAACCGCTCCAAGCATGGTTGGCCAAAAATAACATACACCTATTGCAAAACAAATTGCTGCAACATAGACAAAAGGTCCTGTAGCTACACTCAATGAAAAAATACCAATAGTCGCAAAAACGGCTGAGGCTAATAATACTCCTGTCTGACCAAACTGCTTAATTACAGGTCCAGCAAACCATCTTCCAACTGCCATCAAGCCCGTTACCAGCGCTAAAACCAACATAGGGCTAGCACCACTACTACTCATTATGAGACTCGTCCACTGTTGAGGTCCAAACTCTGAAATAGCGGTCAGCGCCATACAAAAGAATAAAAACAAGAACACTGGCGATAACATTGCCTTAAAGTTTTGAGAAAGTGAGGTAACACCTTCCACTTTTGGTTTCGGGAAAGTTTTCCCATAAAATAAAACCGCATAAATAATGGTAGGAATCATGATAAACCACATCTGTATCTGCCAAGAAAGCCCGAAGTCGGTCATAAACTTAGAGAGCAAACTCCCAAGAAATATCCCTCCTGGGAACCACATGTGGAATCGATTCATCATCTTATTCATTTTATTTCCTGAATAAGTATCGGCTATCATCGGGTTACACGCCGCCTCAGTACATCCATTACCAAAGCCGATAAACAAAGTGGAAATAAGCAAACCGGTATATCCGCCCGAATATATCGTCAGTATAATACCCAGTGTATGAGAAATAAAAGCTACCCTCATAATATTAGCTGCGCCAAAGGTATGGTAAACAAGCCCCCCAATAATCATGGAAATAGGAAAACCTAAAAACCACATGGAGTTAATAAACCCTAATTGTTCAGCAGATAAATTAAACTCTCTTCCTAGCTCGGGCAATATCCCAGCACGAATAGCAAATGTAAATGCGGTCGTAATCAGTGCGAAGCAACTTCCGTTAAACAAGGCACTTTTGTTGATGTTTTCGTTCATTGATAAGGTTTTGTGTTTTTCAAATGTGTAATTTTTGTATTATTTACTTTAATATGACGGCAATATAATAAAATTACAATCATTACAGTAACGTATTATCAAATTAACATTAAAAATCAATAGGATTGTATCAATTGAATACTCTTTATAAAATACTAAGGACAAACAAAAAAGCTCCTACGGATTCCGCAGGAGCTTTTTTGTTTATTTAAAAATAATTTACAGAGTCTCAACTTCTTCTACTGCCGGACTTTCAATTACTTTTCCATCTTCACTAAGATTAACTACTTTTACTTCTTCCTCTTTCTTAAGAGTAACTTCAAAGTATTTCGAACCTTCTTCAGGAGTTACAACAAATGCTTCTGAAGGGACCCACCCAGTATAAGCTTCTCCAGATAAAGTAGTTTTTACAGCGTCAGGAAGTTCCTCAAGTTTAATTGGAGTTTTTTCTTGCTGAGCTACTACTTCTATGCCAACTTCATTTACAGGCTGCGCTATTGTCGCTGATACAGCGAATGCCACAAAAAGGGCGGATAACATGATCTTTTTCATTTTTACAATTTTTAATTTAATCATTCTATTAATTACTATACCAATTGAAACTATCATGCCAAAAGAAAATAAAGCAGGTTAAAATGGTATAATGGCCTTTTTTGAGTCTATGCTATTTGCAGTTGTGAACTCAACTCCACAGATTCGGGAATGGAAGTCCACATTAATTTATTCGATTAGAATTTAAACGTGTTAGTAAAACAATTCGAATTGCTAAAAGTTATCATATTAAACGAGAAACAAATTATGAAAGTGTTAAATAAAAACCGGCCATTGTTTGCAGATCAAACAGAGGAATCAGAGGGAATGGATAACGAGAATACAACCGAAGACCCCGAATTTATAGATGATCCGTTGGCGGTAGTGATTGAAGAAGAAAAAGATGTAGAAGAATATGAAAGTACTCAAGACGACATGTTTGATGATGACGAACTTGATTTAGATCCTATACTTGGCGAAGAGTGATGTCAGCATGTTACTCAATAGGAGGCGACAACATCATCGCCACGATGATCTGCACCACCTTGAAAACCTTCTTTTGTCACCAAAATCGCGTCTACTCTTCCCATTGCAGACCGATCTTTAAAGATGTAGCCCTTGGAGGACAATCGATGACGAATGTCTTGAGCAATAGCCTCTTTTTCAACATCTATGACGTCAGGGAGCCATTGATGATGAAAGCGGGGAGCATCTACTGCTTCTTGCATTTCCATCCCAAAGTCAATTACATTTAATAGAGTTTGAAATACTGAAGTCATGATTGTAGATCCACCGGGGGTGCCTAATACCATAAACAATTTCCCTTCCTTTTCTACAATTGTAGGAGTCATAGAACTGAGCATTCGTTTCCCGGGTTGAATACTATTCGCTTCCCCCCCTGATAATCCATACATATTTGGCATTCCAGGCTTTACAGAAAAATCGTCCATTTCATTATTCAATAAAAATCCTGCTCCTTTTACGACGACCATTGAGCCATAAGATCCATTTAAAGTTGTGGTTAAGGAGACCGCGTTTCCATCGTTATCGACGATTGAAAAGTGAGTTGTTTGCTCGCTTTCTTTAATAAAGAATTTACCCTCTTTGATATCAATGCTGGGAGTTGCTCTTCTAAAGTCCATCGTGTTCATACGAGCCTTATTGTATTCTGGCGCGAGCAAATCTTGTTGTGGAACCTCAAAAAAATCAGGATCGCCCAAATAGGACGCCCGATCTGCATACACTCTTCTTTCCGCTTCTACCATAACTTGTACGACAGAGTCACTCTGGAAACCCCACTTTGATAATGGAAACGACTCAACGCTCTTAAGCATCTGGATTAAAGCAATTCCCCCACTTGATGCTGGAGGCATGGATATTACTCGATAACCACGATAATTTCCTGTAACTGGCTTCCTCCAGATGGCTTGATAACTCTTCAAATCTTCCAGGCTAATGATTCCATTTCCGCTTTCCATCTCGGCGACGATCTTATTTGCCACTTCTCCTTCATAGAAGCCAGCTCTCCCTTTATCTCGAATCAGTTCTAAGGTATGAGCAAGTTCATTTTGAATCATCTTATCATTGGCATTCCATCGTTCACTTGATGTAAAAACAGTTCCCTCAGGGTTTTGCTCCATAAACCCCGCTCTCCGATTGTTAATTTCTTTCGCTTGCATTTCGGTTAATAAAAAACCGTTCTTAGCCAAGTCGATAGCAGGCTGTATAAGGACGGTCCAAGGCAAAGAGCCATATTTTGCATGCGCCTTTACCATTCCATCCACTGAACCAGGCACTCCAGAAGCCAATTGGCCATGTAATGAAAGATCTTCAATAGGATTTCCTTTTTGATCCAAATACATATCCTTGTAGGCTTCCATGGGCGCTGTTTCACGAAAATCTAAAGCATCGATCTCTCCGTTTGCTGAACGATAAACCAAGAATCCTCCGCCCCCAATATTCCCAGCATTGGGATAAACAACCGCCAGTGCAAATTGTACGGCAATCGCAGCATCAACTGCATTACCACCTCTCTTTAAAATAGAGACTCCAACTTCCGCTGCACTTGAATGGGCGGCGACAACCATCCCATTATTTCTTCTCTCGCTTTGATTCTCCCGCTTCTTTTCCTCAACAGGTAACTGAGAAGTAGTTTGAACGACTTCATTGTCTTTTTTGGATAGTCCAAGAATTCCACATGAACTTAGACTTATAATCAAAAATAGTAATGATAGATGGTTGATTCTTTTTCGAAAAAAGACGTGCATAAGATTAGGATAAAAGTTCAGCCAATAATTTCATCTCTAAGACTGGTGAATGCTTTTCATAAAGAATAGCATACACAGCTCGACATATTGGAATTTCGACTTTGTGAATTTTATTGATTTGATGAATACTATCACTAGCGAAATACCCTTCGGCGATCATATTCATTTCTAATTGAGCAGAATTTACAGTATAGCCCCTACCAATCATGTTTCCGAAAGTTCGATTTCGACTAAACTGAGAATAGGCGGTGACCAAGAGATCCCCTAGGTATGCTGATTCTTTAATATCTCGTTTGATTGGATGAACCACATTTACAAAACGAGCCATTTCGCGAATGGAATTTGATATTAAAACCGCTTGAAAATTATCGCCAAAACCTACAGCATGGCATATTCCGCTAGCTACTGCATAAATATTTTTCAAAACAGCACTATATTCAGTACCATAAATATCATCAGATATATTGGTCTTAATATACCTTGTCTTGAGTAAAGAAGCTACCAATTCGGCATTATCGGCGGCTTGAGAAGCTAACGTAATATAGGAGAGCTTTTCTTGAGAAACTTCTTCTGCATGGCATGGCCCACTGATAACAACGATGTCATTCTCTGGAATGTGGTATTTAACCTGCAGATACTCACCTATGATCTGATGGCTCTCGGGAACAATACCTTTTATTGCAGAAACAAGAATTTTTTGGTCGAAAGATTTCTTATTTAGTCCCTTTAAAGCGTCTTTCAAAAAGGCTGCCGGTACATTAAGAATAACGATATCAGCATTGTTCACAACGAAATTGATATCGGTGCTTATAAATTTTGGATTAAGATTTAACTGAACAGCACTTAGATAATTAGGATTACGATGATGCTCTTTAATAGATTCAACTTGCTTTTCGTTTCGCATCCACCAATAAATATCCTTTACTTGATTATTATCGCTCAACATTTTCACGATGGCTGTAGCCCAGCTTCCTCCGCCGATTACGGCAACTTTATGTTTCTGCTTATCCATACCCCACTATTTCATTGCTTCAGCTAAAATATACGCTGCTACAGAAAAATAAATTATCAACCCTGTCACATCTACCATCGTGGCAACAAAAGGAGCTGATGACGTCGCTGGGTCCGCACCAAAACGCCTCAATATAAAAGGAAACATTGAACCAATCAATGAACCCCATAACACTATTCCGACAAGGGATACACTTACAGTCATCGCTATTCCCAGCCAGTGTTCACCGTATACATCTGAAAAAAGATGCCAGGCATATATTCTAGTAAATCCTATAACGCCCAAAATAAGTCCTAATATCAATCCAGACATAAACTCTCTCCTCATTACCCGCCACCAATCTGATACGGCAACTTCACCTAAAGCCATTGCTCTAATAATTAAGGTAGAAGCTTGAGAACCACTATTTCCTCCACTTGAAACAATAAGTGGAATAAACATAGTCAATACAAGCACCTTTTCCAATTGGTGCTCGTAATACTGCATAACCGTAGCTGTAAACAACTCTCCAATAAAAAGAATGATAAGCCAACCGGCACGTTTACGGGTCAACTGCATTAGAGAAACGTCGAGGTATGGTTCATCTAATGCCTCCATTCCTCCTATTCGTTGAATATCTTCAGTAGACTCTTCATTTGCTACCCATAGAATATCATCGACGGTGACAATCCCCAGCATAATCAGATCATCGTCTGTAACGGGTAAAGCTACTCGATTATTCATTCTGAAAACATTGACGGCTTCTTCTTGGGGATCATTTGCTCTCAAAGAAATTAGTCTATTATCCATCAAGTCACGGACGACGGTCTTTGGATCCACCAATAGTATTTCTCGAATTCGAATATCGTCCAGCAACACGCCATTTTCATCGATAACATAAATTACATCGATGGTTTCCGAATTCTTTCCGTACTTTCTAATGTGGTCCAAAATTCTTGCGACACTCCAATCTTCTCTGACAGTAATGTAATCCGGAGTCATCAATCGCCCCACGCTTTCCTCTGGGTATCCCAATAAGGAAAGTGCTTCTTTCCGATCTGCCGGCGATAAAAGAATAATCATCTTTTTGACGACATCACCATGCAATTCACTGAAGAACGAGGTTCTATCATCTGGCGGAAGCTCGTTAATCAGTTCCGCTATCTTTGGACCAGAAAGTTTTTTAACAATTCTTTCCTGAGTGGGAAAGTCAAGAATTCTAAAGACATTTGCAGCTCTGTTTATAGATAAAGAAGAAATAAATGTTGTAGCATATTCGGGCAGCTCATCGATAAGAGCTTCAACATCTGAAATATTCAAACTATCCAAATATTCAGTAAGTAATTCCTGATTGCCTTCGGCGAGTAACAGTTCTACTTGATCTACCAACACTTCTATTTCATCCATAAGCGGAAACGTCTATTTTCTACATGATTATTGCTGATTTATCGCAAAAGTCGGCTTTTAAACTCAAAAGAACGAACAAATGTAAATTTTTGTGATAAAAAAAACGGCTGCCTATGAAGGTAGCCGTTTTTACAATTAAAAATCGATAAAATTAAACTTTAATTTCAACTTCTACTCCACTTGGAAGCTCAAGTTTCATTAGCGCATCAACCGTTTTAGAATTTGAGCTATAAATATCTAACAAGCGCTTATATGCACATAATTGAAATTGCTCACGCGCTTTCTTGTTAACGTGTGGTGAACGCAAAACAGTGTAGATTTTCTTCTCAGTAGGCAATGGAATGGGTCCACTAACTATCGCTCCTGTAGGTTTTACAGTTTTTACAATTTTCTCTGCCGACTTATCAACTAAGTTGTAATCGTAAGATTTTAATTTAATTCTAATTCTTTGGCTCATTTTTTAGTTTTTAAAAGACTTGATTAGAGCTATTAATAATCAAGTCTTTGTACAAAATATATTAATTTAAATGTTAAGCTTTTACGTCCCCTTTTGCTTTTGCAATTACTTCTTCTTGAACGTTCTTAGGAGCTTCAGCATAATGGTCAAACTCCATAGTCGAAGTAGCACGTCCTGAAGTAATAGTACGCAACTGAGTTACATAACCAAACATTTCGGAAAGTGGCACTAAGGCTTTGATAACCTGTGCACCTGCACGAGTATCCATTCCTTGCAATTGGCCACGACGACGGTTTAAGTCTCCCATAACATCACCCATGTTCTCCTCAGGTGTAAGCACTTCAATCTTCATGATTGGCTCAAGCAAAACAGGTTTACATTTAGGTAATGCGGCACGGTAAGCAGCGCGAGCACAGATTTCAAACGACAAAGAATCTGAGTCGACCGCATGGAAAGATCCATCAATCAAACGAACTTTAAAATCGTTCATTGGGTAACCCGCCAATACACCATTTTGCATGGATGCTTCAAATCCTTTTTGAACTGAAGGGATATATTCACGAGGAATAGACCCTCCTACAATTTCATTTACGAATTGAACACCACCTTTGTCATAATCTGCATCAACAGGAGAAATGACAACCTGAATATCAGCAAACTTACCACGACCACCGGTTTGTTTCTTATAGGTTTCACGATGTTCGGTTGTTCCAGTGATTGACTCTTTATAAGCAACCTGTGGAGCTCCTTGGTTGATTTCAACTTTGAATTCACGTTTCAAACGGTCAATCAAAATATCTAAGTGAAGCTCACCCATTCCTGAAATAACAGTTTGACCTGTATCTTCATCAGATTTAACTTGGAATGTTGGATCTTCTTCAGCCAATTTGGCTAAACCAACGCTTAACTTATCGACGTCTGCTTGAGTTTTAGGCTCAATCGCTAATCCAATTACTGGATCAGGGAAATCCATTGACTCTAATACAATCGGGTTTTTCTCATCACAAAGTGTATCTCCTGTTTTGATATCTTTAAATCCAACTACTGCAGCGATATCTCCAGCCCCTACATTAGGAATTGGGTTTTGCTTGTTTGCATGCATTTGGAAAATACGAGATATACGTTCTTTGTTTTCTGAACGAGCATTATATACATAAGTACCTGCATCTAGATTTCCTGAGTATACTCGGATAAAACATAAACGTCCTACGAATGGGTCAGTAGCAATTTTAAAAGCCAAAGCTGCAAAAGGTTCTTTCACATCTGGCTGGCGAATTGTTTCTTCGTCAGTTTTAGGATTAGTTCCTACAATTCCTTCAACATCCATTGGCGACGGCAATAATTCCATCACATAGTCCAACATGGTTTGAACACCTTTGTTTTTGAAAGATGAACCACAAACCATAGGAACAATTTTAGCATCAAGAGTAGCTTTTCTTAAAGCATCTAGAATTTCACGTTCAGTGATTGATTCTGGATCTTCAAAGAATTTCTCCATTAAAGACTCATCGTAGTCAGCAACTGCTTCTAGAAGTTTCTCTCTCCATTCTGCTGCCTCTTCTACTAAATCATCAGGAATAGGAATTTCAGTGAAGGTCATCCCTTTATCTTCTTCATTCCAGATGATTCCTCTGTTATTGATTAAGTCAACTACTCCTTTAAAGTTCTCTTCAGAACCGATAGGCAATTGAAGAGGAACTGCCTCACTGCCTAACATTTCTTTAATTTGCTTAACAACTTTTAAGAAATCAGCACCAGAACGGTCCATTTTATTAACGAATCCAATCCTTGGAACTTTATAGTTATTGGCTAAACGCCAGTTCGTTTCTGATTGAGGCTCAACACCATCAACTGCGGAGAAAAGGAATACCAATCCGTCTAATACGCGCAAAGAACGGTTCACTTCAACGGTGAAGTCAACGTGTCCCGGAGTATCAATAACGTTAATATGGTAAGATTGTCCTCTATATTTCCAATCTACGGTTACCGCAGCTGAAGTAATAGTAATTCCCCGCTCTTGCTCTTGTGACATCCAGTCTGTGGTAGCAGACCCTTCGTGGGTCTCACCTAATTTATGGTTCACTCCTGAGTAAAAAAGAATTCGCTCAGTAGTGGTGGTTTTACCAGCATCAATGTGTGCGGCAATCCCAATATTTCTTGTAAATCTAAGGTCTCTAGCCATAATATATTTAATTACAATGTTTTAGCCTAAAAAAACACCGATAGCTTGCTTTCAAAGAAGTTAGGCTATCGGTGAATAAAGTATAGGCATTAATGCTTAATTTAGAACCTAAAGTGAGAGAAAGCTTTATTCGCTTCTGCCATTTTATGTACGTCTTCTTTTTTCTTAACAGCCGCACCTTCACCTTTAGAGGCTGAAATAATTTCGCCTGCTAATTTCTCATACATGGTTTTTTCACCGCGTCTACGCGCATAGCTAATCAACCATTTCATTCCTAACGCAATTTTGCGTTCAGCACGTACTTCCGTTGGTACTTGGAAGTTCGCACCACCCACCCGACGAGATTTAACCTCAACAGAAGGCATTACGTTATTTAATGCTTTCTTCCAAGCATCTAATCCGTTTTCGCTAGTTTTTTGCTCAACTAACTCAACAGCATTATAAAATATAGAGTAAGCGATGGATTTCTTTCCATCGTACATCATGTTATTAACAAATCTGGTAACCTGAACGTCATTAAATTTCGGATCAGGTAAAATGATTCTTTTCTTTGGTTTTGACTTTCTCATTTCTTATGTCCTCCGTTTAATTATTTCTTTTTACCTTTTGCAGGCGCTGCTGCTGCTTGTCCTGGTTTAGGACGTTTAGTACCATATTTAGAACGACGTTGGTTACGTCCGGCAACTCCAGAGGTATCTAAAGCACCACGAATAATGTGGTAACGTACTCCTGGTAAATCTTTAACACGACCACCGCGAATCAATACGATCGAGTGTTCTTGTAAGTTGTGCCCCTCTCCGGGGATGTATGCGTTAACCTCTTTGCCGTTGGTTAAACGTACACGCGCAACTTTACGCATTGCTGAGTTTGGTTTTTTAGGGGTAGTGGTGTATACACGTGTGCAAACTCCTCTTCGCTGTGGACAGCTGTCCAACGCTGGTGACTTACTCTTGCCAACCATAGCTACTCTACCTTTTCTAACTAATTGTTGAATAGTAGGCATTCTTGTTTTTTAATTTGCGTTTATTCCTAATTCTTTTTAGGACTGCAAAGATAAGTCTTTCTATTTTATAAATCAAGCCATTATCTTTAATTTATTATTGTTCTTTAATTCCTTTGGTATAGAACCGTTGTATAAGCTTATATAATAGAAACGCATATGACTTTTAAAGAATTTCAGCTTTATAACAAATTTATTTCAATATTAATTTGTTTAATTAAATAAGCCTCTTAATTTTGATTAATTCAATACGTGTACATCCCTAATTTATTACATTGAGTTTTTAACCATTTTTTAACTAAATAAGACATTTGAATGGATTTTCTACAAAACAATTTAATTTACCTTATTCCAATCTCCGGTATAATTGGTATCATCATCATGCTTGTTAAAAGCGCATGGGTCACAAAGCAAAATGCAGGAGAAGAAAACATGAAAGTGTTAGCCGGGTACATTGCTGATGGATCAATGGCTTTTTTAAAAGCAGAATGGAAAGTACTTTCCTATTTTGCACTTATCGCTGGTGTTCTATTAGCGTATACAGGTACACTTGTAGAAACATCAAGTTGGGTTATTTCAATTTCCTTTTTAATTGGCGCATTTATCTCTGCACTAGCGGGCTATATCGGAATGAGGATTGCTACAAAAGCAAACGTTCGCACCACTCAGGCCGCAAGGACAAGCCTAGCACAGGCATTAAAAGTCTCCTTTACTGCTGGTAGTGTAATGGGAATTGGTGTTGCTGGTCTTGCAGTACTAGGACTAGGCTCGCTCTTTATTGTTTTCTATCAAATGTATGTTGGTTTCGGTGGACCAGCAAACGGGATCGAAATGACAAAAGCCTTAGAAGTACTTGCGGGCTTCTCCTTGGGGGCGGAGTCTATTGCACTCTTTGCAAGAGTGGGCGGTGGCATTTATACAAAAGCCGCTGATGTCGGCGCTGATTTAGTTGGAAAGGTTGAAGCAGGCATTCCTGAAGACGATGTACGTAACCCCGCTACTATCGCCGATAACGTCGGCGATAATGTCGGTGATGTCGCCGGAATGGGCGCCGATCTATTTGGTTCATACGTTGCTACAATTTTAGCTACAATGATTTTAGGTAGAGAAATAGTCTCGGTTGATAACTTTGGAGGTATTGCTCCTATTCTTCTCCCCATGCTTATAGCAGGGTTGGGCCTACTACTTTCTATAGTATCCACCTATTTGGTAAAAATAAAGAAAGAAACGGATAGCGTTCAATCCGCTTTAAATATAGGCAACTGGTCTTCGATAATTCTGGTAGCAATCGCTTCTTACTTTGCAGTCTATTGGCTATTGCCCGATGGAGAATTCCATTTGGTAAGGGACGTCGGCTTTGACGGTATATTAAAAGAAGGTGCGCACGTCTTTACCAAAACCGGTGTTTTCTTTTCTATCATAGTGGGCCTAATCGTTGGAACCCTAATGAGTATTATCACAGAATACTATACCTCTATCGGTAAACCACCTGTTCAATCTATTATTCAACAATCATCTACCGGTCATGCTACTAATATTATCGCTGGTTTAGCAGTAGGAATGCATTCTACTGTATTGCCTATCCTTGTGTTAGCAGCCGGAATATATGGTTCTTTTCATTTCGCCGGATTTTACGGGGTGGCGATTGCCGCTGCCGGGATGATGGCGACGACAGCTATGCAATTATCAATTGATGCATTTGGACCCATTGCGGATAATGCTGGAGGCATTGCTGAGATGAGCGGTTTACCACCGGAAGTTAGAAAACGCACAGATAACCTAGATGCAGTTGGCAATACAACAGCAGCAACAGGAAAAGGCTTTGCTATTGCTTCAGCGGCTTTGACCTCTCTTGCTTTGTTTGCCGCATTTGTAGGGGTTGCCGGGATTGATAAAATTGATATTTATAAAGCCGATGTTTTAGCAGGTTTGTTTGTTGGAGGGATGATCCCCTTCGTTTTCTCAGCTTTATGTATTTCAGCTGTAGGAAAAGCGGCGATGGAAATGGTTCAAGAAGTACGTCGTCAATTTAGAGAAATTCCTGGCATTATGGAATATAAAGCGACTCCAGAATACGATAAATGTGTTGCTATCTCTACACAAGCCTCGATAAGAGAGATGATGCTCCCAGGCGCTATAGCCTTAATTACACCTATCATTGTAGGCTTTGCTTTTGGTCCTGAAGTACTAGGTGGACTTCTAGCAGGTGTTACCGTATCGGGCGTATTGATGGGTTTATTTCAGTCTAATGCGGGTGGCGCGTGGGACAATGCTAAAAAATCTTTTGAACAAGGCGTCCTAATTGATGATGAAATGCATTATAAGAATTCAGAACCTCATAAAGCTTCTGTAACTGGGGATACCGTAGGTGATCCGTTCAAGGATACTTCCGGCCCGTCAATGAATATCTTAATCAAATTGATGTCAATTGTTTCACTTATTATCGCGCCGCATATTGCCATCATTACTGAAATGCCTGATGCGGAAGTCAGCAGCACAATAAAAGAAAAAACGATCCTAGTTGAGAAAGCGAAGGAGCCAAAATCAGAAGCGACACTACGGTTCTAAAAATACTTTCTCGCTTAATAAAATTTAATTAAAGAGGGATAACTTAAAAAAGGGAAAAAGCAGATAAAGGATCACCTTTATCTGCTTTTTCCCTTTTTTAATGATTAAGGTCGAAATATCGAAACTGCTTTTTTGAATGTTAAATATCCCTAAACCATTCTTGAAACTTTTCACCCAATAGAAACACAGGCTTCCTGGTCCCATTTAGTGCACTGATCAAAGCTAAAATCCACATAACTAGGATAACAATGGATCCAACAATGGAAATTAACCATCCAAGTACGGGTATAATATTAACTATTCCCAAAATTAACGCGGTTAAAACCAGCCCTAAAGATTGTCTAATATGGAACATTGCAAAGGAGTTTTTTTTCTCCATATTCAGGACAAATGCGATTATTAACCCGATGAAGGTAATATAAGCAATAATCGCAATGGTTTTACCTTCAGAGACGATAGCCTGATTGGAAATTGGTGTCTCGATCGGATCATGTTGTGGCGTTTCCATATTTGTAAGTTTTAATTGTTAGTATCACTTGCAATAACATCTATATTAAAAATTTTGTTTTCTTAAAGCTTATAAGCTGTAAGGTGCGTAGAGGTCCCTAATTTACCTTTCTCATCATAATCCTCTTGCTTAACCACTCCAATTCCTGGGGCAAACCACATGTGCTCAACTATCGATGGCATTTTCTTATTCATCCCCATTATTTTCATGCTTGACTTTCTAACCCCGCTTATTTTCAAACAATCAAAGCTACCGGCCTCTGTCGTTACCGTTTCCTTTGCAATAACCTTCCGATCGGTAAGTGTAGACACCATTTCGATAGAAAGCTGAGGAGTTGGACTACTATTTATGGAGACAGAAACATCTTGAAGTACCTGGCCCGGATACATACTTTTTGGAAAGTCCATAAACCCATCACTAAACCCAATTTCCGTATTATCCATTGCTCGTTGAATACTCGCATTATCCGCACCTTCTTGACCTGCTTGCTGCATAGCTTGCTTTATTAAAGAACCGAAATCCATATACATCTTATCCCCTGCACATTTAAACTGCATCGTAAAGCTATTTCCTTCACCATCTGAAGCAATAGCTTCCGCCACGGTCAGTGCACCCTCATTGTGAACTTTCGATATTTCCGTCCTTGATTTATTAAGGGACTTCCCTTTGGAATCTTTGGTTTCGAATTCCATCATCGCGCCCGTTTTAAACCAAATAAAATCGGTACAACTACTTCCTGACATGACAACCAAGCCTTCTGATAGCGTCGAAGTATTAATTTGAGTCTCAGCTTGCTGAGTCTTGACACTTGACACCTCTGTGTCCGCTTCCTTCCCATCGGCTTTATTGGAAGATTTATTCAAGATATTGTCCAAAGGTTGGTCTGTTGCCTGATCAGCTTTATCAAGTACTTTATCTACACTCTTATCTGCTTTACGGTCCAGTCTATCTTCGATTTTCTTTTCAATCTTTTTTCCAAGTCCCTTTAATATTTGCGCTCTGCTTTCGCTTATCCCGAAAACAAAAACCAAGCTCATCAATATTGCTAACTTTTTCATTTTAAATATTTGTTTTTAATGTCCGTTTATAAAATCTCTTTTTTGTCGGTTATACTACTAATCTAGTTGACAACCACGTGTTACTCGACGACTATGTAACAAGTTCAGTTTTCTATATTTTTAGTGAAAATATAGAAAAAATAAACAATAAAAAAATTACATTCAAAAAGGTTTAAGTAATTGCCCATTCTTCGCGATCAACACTTCTATTTAATGAATAGAGCTTTTAGATGATTGCTTTACAATTTTATCATCCAATTCGATTTTTAATTTGAAAATATGTAGGTTTGATTAAGAGAATGTAACGAAGCAAACATTTTTAATTCACTTAAATTTATGCTTTATAAAAAATCAATACCTGCTCTCATAAAAGAATCTGCGGAAGTCGGTCAAGGCACGCTCAAACGAACCCTAAGCAGCTATAACTTAGTAGCTTTAGGAGTTGGTGCCATTATCGGTGCTGGTTTATTTTCACTAACTGGGATTGCTGCCGCTGACAATGCGGGGCCAGCCGTCACTATTTCATTTATCATTGCTGCAGTCGGATGCGGATTTGCCGGTCTTTGTTATGCTGAATTTGCTTCCATGATTCCCGTTGCTGGTAGTGCGTATACCTACTCTTATGCTACTATGGGTGAATTAGTAGCTTGGATTATCGGATGGGATCTCGTACTGGAATATGCATTAGCAGCTGCTACGGTTGCCGCTAGTTGGTCCCAATACTTTAGTACTTTTTTACAAGGCTTCGGGATAGAGTTCCCCCAGCAACTTCTCCACGGGCCGTGGGAAGCCTATAAACTAGCAGACGGAACGTTTGTAGAGGGTGGTATTGTAAATCTACCTGCAATAATTATTATTTGTCTATTATCCTTATTACTAATTCGCGGAACGGCCGAATCTTCATTTGTTAATAACATCCTGGTTGTCATAAAAGTCGCGGTCGTTCTTATTTTTATTACGCTCGGATGGTCTTTCATAAATCCAGCAAACCATAGTCCATACATTCCCGTAAACGAAGGAGAGGAATTACTTAAAGCGGGTAAAATTGGCCTATTTGATTTCTTTAATAGTGATTATTTTGGCCATTACGGAATAAGTGGTATCCTCAGAGGTGCTGGCGTAGTTTTCTTTGCGTTTATTGGGTTTGACGCGGTTAGTACGGCCGCCCAAGAAGCGAAGAATCCCCAAAAAGATATGCCCATCGGTATTATTGGCTCTTTGATCGTTTGCACAGTCTTATACTTTCTATTTTCATATGTAATGACCGGATTAGCCAATTATACGGAGTTCAGTAATGATGCAAGACCTGTTTCTACAGCCTTTGCAGCTACAGGCTATACTTTCTTAAATCAAGCCCTGACTATTGCAATTCTAACAGGTTATACTTCAGTGATGTTGGTAATGTTGCTAGGACAAAGTCGAGTATTTTATAGTATGAGCAAAGATGGACTTTTGCCAAAGGTGTTTTCAGATCTTTCAAAAAAGCAAACCCCGTGGAAAAGCAATCTGATATTTATGGTGTTCATCAGTATTTTCGCTGGTTTCATTCCGGTTTCTGATTTAGGACATATGGTTAGTATAGGAACACTTTTCGCGTTTTCATTAGTATGCATCGGTATTATTGTTCTTCGTAAATCCGATCCGGACTTACACAGACCTTTCAAAACGCCCTTTGTTCCATTCGTTCCGATATTAGGTATTCTGGTGTGTGTTACCATGATGGCATCACTACCCAAAGAAAGTTGGGAAAGACTAGCAATATGGATGATCATTGGTATAGCTATATATTATTTATATGGAAAGAAACGAAGCAAGATTAGAAATGCACTAAAAAATAAATAGAATAACAAACAAATGTTGCATAAGAAAGTGCTCCGGATCGTTAGGGCGTTTTCTTTTGCATATCGTCAGCAAATAAAAGATCTCTTGTAATTTGTTGTAAAACCCTATCTTTGCAACAAGTTACTTACCTAAAAACACATTACCCTATCTATCTATATGTATTTTAATTTAAAAGAGATTGCGTCGGTTTCCATGATTTTGTTTGCCATCATCGATATATTAGGCTCCATTCCAATTATTATTGATCTTAGACAAAAAGTCGGGAAAATACAGCCAGAAAAGGCAAGCTTAGTTTCCTTAGCCATCATGATTGTGTTTCTATTCATCGGCGAGGAACTTTTAAATTTAATTGGAGTAGACATCGCCTCCTTTGCGATAGCAGGTTCTGTGGTTATTTTCTTTATTGCTATGGAAATGGTATTAGGAATAACATTTTTTAAAGATGAGAGCTATGAAACTGCCTCCATTGTACCGTTAGCTTTTCCTTTGATTGCAGGTGCTGGAACACTTACAACGTTACTTTCATTGAAATCTGAATTCGAGACTCAAAATATTATTATTGGAATATTTCTAAATTTCTTTGTAATCTACCTCGTATTAAAAAACACTTATCGACTCGAAAAATTTTTAGGAAAAACGGGCTTAGGTGTTCTGCGCAAAGCTTTTGGAATTATTCTTTTAGCAATCGCTATAAAATTATTTAGAAGCAACACTGGACTTTAGTACATGACACTGAAGTGGGACTAAATGGATGGCAAATTAATTTGCAACTGACTAACTTGTCAACTTTCAATCAATAATCTTAACATGTTAATTAAGTCGATGATGTTATCGAATTAATCTTGCAGCAAAAAGAGTGTCACTCTTCCTTTCATACCCTTTGAAGTACTGCATTGTTTCTAAATGCATTCCCAGTTCTTCTAAATAACGTACGGCCGCTTCATTTTCTTGCTCATAAACTGAACAAGTAATATAGATCAATGGTTTTCCGGGCTTCAAATGACGAATGACATTAAATATTATCTCTTTTTGCAAGTTTGAATAATGCTCTAACTTCTGGTTGTCAAAATTAGAAAGCACTTCTGGTGTTCTCCCCCAAGTGCCCGATCCTGAACAGGGAACATCTAAAATAATACCATCAAAAAGCTCTTCTTTAAGAATATTGCTTTCCCTTGTCAAATCAATTATCTTCCTTCGGTATTGCGAAATACCTGCCGTGTTAAATCGTTCATCTAAATTTCTCAAAATACTGTTTCGAACATCTGAAACCAATAAGCGAACGCCAGGCTGTTCGTTCATTAAAAGAATGGATTTTCCTCCAGAACCGGCACAAGCATCCCACCAGGACTCGCCTCCAGTTGCATTGAAAAGCTGAGAAGTCTGCTGAGAGGAATAGTCTTGAACTTCATATTTACCCCTAATTTCCTTAATTTGATCAAGCTTCGTCCCATTTACAAACGATAATGTGTGTTCCGTTAGCTCCTGAAATGAAATTTGACTCTTCTTTAAGGTTTCTTTTACTTGGAATTCCTTCCCTGGATGTATTCTAATAAATAAATTGGGTTGTATAAAATGACTGATAAAGAATTCCTCTTTATTGATTTCTGTAGAAACCTTATTGCTCAGCGGAAAGACGGATTCTAATCGGAAATCAAAACGCTCCTTAATGTATTCTATTTTTTCATTTAAGCTCAGCTTAAGTAGACTTTCTAATTCAGGATATAAAAGTTTTATCAAGTCACTTTCCCTTTCAACCAACAACTCTGCAATAGCTAATTTTTGAGTATCAGGAAACCCTTTCAATGCATGACCTAAACGAAAGAAATTATAGGTCAATCGTGAAGCAACACGTCGATCACTCGATCCCATTTGCTTGTTGTCTTTGAAATATTGACTTAAAAAACGAGCAAATGGCTCTTTTCTGCTGTAGGAATCTAAGATTGCATCAAACGTTTTTAAACGCTGACCCAAACGCTTCTCATTTATTTCCTTCATTCAATTAATTTATAGGTAGATACTGATACCCGTCAAACTGTAAGATCTGAATGAACGTATTCACATACCCCCATTTGGGATTATGTTCAAATTTATAATTAGTCTGCAAGCCCTTATATGTTTCCTTTATCAGTGCATTAGGATATTCCGGTCCGTATTTGATTAATAGTGAGCCAAAGAAATAGCCGGTATCAAAGCCCTTATAAGCAAATTCTGAAGGCTCCATTTTATACTCTTCCATGTACTGACGCTGAAAATCTCTCACCTTGTTGCTTGAGTTATCAACATAGTAAGATGATGTGATAATAGTATTAAGCTGGTGCAAATTCGTAGCTTGAAATGAGGATTTTGCCCAGTTAGGGTGACCGACAAGTTGAATGTCAAAACCAAAAGAACTTTCTAAGTCTACTAACTTGCTAAGCAAACCATCTACTGAAAATTTATTAAGTAACGCGGTTACAAAGTAATTTCTTCCCGTTAGCGTCATTCTATCATTTAAACCATCCAAATCACTTACCTCAATAATTTCTACCCTTCCTTGATTTAATTCTTTTATCCTTTTAGCAAATGGTAATAAAAACTTGTTGCCTTCGTCCCCTTCGGTATTATAAATAATGACCTTGTCGTTCTTCTTGAATTTTTTATTCAGATAATCTGCAAGGCCATTTGCATGCTGATCAATTGGTGAAGATAGACTTACTAAATTACTAACGTTAAAAATTGAAGGAGCACTAGCGGCTAAAGGAGATATTTGTAAACTATATCCTAACCTGGCTGCGCCCGCGAAGGCAGTTATCTCTTTCGGGAAAATCGGCCCCACAATTATATCCGCTGATTGGACATCGGAGCTTCTAGCGATAGAATTGGTTTCATTTACATTATCACGTGTATCGACTACCTTCAATTGAAAATTCCTTCCTTCTTTCGCAAAATTATCCAATGCCAACTTAAACCCTTGATAAAAATCCAAAGGCATTTCAGCACGTTTAACATCCGATCGGGAAGGGGCACCTCCATCTATTTTATCCAACTGAAAAGGTAGCAATAGCATGATCTTATTCACAATTACCTCTACCTTTTCTACAGGTTCTTCCTTTACCGGTTTTGGCTCAATTGGCTTTTCTGACTTGGGAACTGATGGTTTTGGCGCTTTCGGCTGCAAAACCGAACAGCTAGCAAGAAAACTTAAAAACGCAATAAAAACCAGAAGTTTACTCCCACTCAATAGTAGCTGGGGGCTTCGAACTGATATCATAGACAACCCTGTTGATTCCTTTAACATTATTGATAATTTCATTTGATATTTTAGCAAGCAACTCATAAGGAAGATGTATCCAATCGGCTGTCATACCATCGACTGAACCCACAGCTCTTAAACAGATTACATGCTCATAAGTTCTTTCATCACCCATTACCCCTACCGATTGAACGGGTAAAAATATTGCCCCAGCTTGCCAAACTTTATCGTACCAACCTGCTTCACGCAAGTTTCTTATATAGATGGCATCAGCCTCCTGTAAGATAGCAACTTTATCGGGAGTAATGTCACCAAGAATTCGAATAGCTAAACCTGGTCCTGGAAACGGGTGGCGGCCCAAGATTAATGGATCAATATTTAAAGCTTTTCCTACTCGACGTACTTCATCTTTAAATAAAGTTCGTAGGGGTTCAACCACCTTCATTTTCATAAAATCAGGCAAACCTCCTACATTATGATGGGATTTAATTGTTGCCGAAGGGCCGTTGACAGAAATCGATTCAATGACGTCTGGATAAATAGTTCCCTGACCCAGCCATTTCACTTCTATTTCATTGCCTAGTTCTTTTTGAACATCATGTGCGGCTTCATCAAAGACATCGATGAAGAGTCCGCCAATAACCTTTCGCTTCTGTTCTGGATCTTTTATACCCGCTAAACTTTTATAAAAACGTTCTTTTGCATCCACCCCTTTAATATTCAAGCCCATATCTCTATACGAATGGAGCACTTGATCATATTCGTCCTTCCGCAATAGACCATGATCTACAAAAACACAGTGCAGATTTTTCCCTATTGCTTTATGAAGCAATATTCCTGCAACTGAAGAGTCTACACCGCCGGAAAGAGCCAAAATTACATGATCATTTCCTATTTTCTTCTTGAGTTCTGCAATGGTATTTTCAACGAAACTATCTGCAGTCCATTCTTGATGGCATCCACAGATATCAATTAAAAAATTCTTAATTAAAGTAAGTCCCTCCACACTATGGGTTACTTCAGGATGGAATTGGATGCCATAAGTTTGTTCACCATTGATTTGGTAAGCTGCAACGCGAACTTGTTCTGTACTAGCAATTACAGTGAAATTATCAGGTACTTTAGCGATAGTATCCCCATGAGACATCCAAACTTGAGATTGCTCCATGATTCCACTAAACAGAGGATTTAAATCGTCTATAAATTGCAAATTTGTCCGGCCGTATTCACGGCTTTCTGAAGCTGACACTTCTCCACCCTCATGCTGTGCAATATATTGAGCACCGAAGCAAACTCCCAAAATAGGCACCTTTCCTTGAAACTGTCGTAAGTCAAAGGTAGGTGATCCTTCCTGTCGAACCGAGGAAGGGCTCCCAGACAGGATGATTCCTTTTACATGTTCATCAATTGAGGGTATTTTATTATACGGATGTATTTCACAGTAAACGCTTAACTCTCTCACCCTACGCGCAATAAGCTGTGTATATTGTGAGCCGAAGTCAAGAATAATAATCTTTTCTTGCATGTCGCAAAGTTAGGAATTCCTATTGAATTTTGATGGTTTTGTTTTTAATTACCTCAAGCATTACCAAGTTAACACGAGCTTCCCAAAATTAGAACCGCTCTCCAGATATCTATGAGCAGCAACAACTTTTGAATAGGGAAAAGAACGAACGATCGGCTTAAATAAGTTTTCCTTAATAAGAGGCCAAACATTTTTTTCTACTTCAGCTGCTAATTGTGCCTTAAACTCTGTGTCTCTATTCCTTAAGGTGCTACCTGATAGCGTCAGTCGTTTTTGCATTATTTGAAAAATATTAAGGGTAACCCTTGCTCCCTGCATTGCGTTTATCGAACATATTCTTCCATCCTCACTCAAAAGATTGAGATTTTTCTGGAAGTAATCACCACCAATACTATCTAAAACTACATTGATTTCTTTGTCCGTCAATCGGTTTTCAAAATCCTCTTCTTTATAATTAATTGCTAAAGTGGCCCCCAACTCTATGCAGCGCTTACATTTGTCTTCTCCCCCAGCGGTTACGTATACTGCCTTACAAAAATGGGACGCCAACTGGATAGCCGTTATCCCAATCCCACCACTACCGCCGTGGATTAAAATGGAGTCTGATGCTTGAAGAGCCGCTCTTTGGAATACGTTATGCCATACCGTAAATAAAGTTTCCGGTAAGGATGCAGCTTCTTCAAATGAAAGATTTTCAGGTATTGGCAAACAATGCTTTTCATTCACAGATACATATTCTGCATATCCGCCTCCAGACACGAGAGCACAAACGCTGTCACCTCGTTTCCAACGCTTTACTTCCTTGCCACATTCTTCAATTATTCCAGATACTTCAAGACCGGGGATATCCGCTGAAGCATCCTTTGGGGCTGGATAATTTCCTTTTCGTTGGAAAATATCAGGGCGGTTAATACCGGATGCTTTTACTTTAATAAGTACTTCACTTGATGAATAATCTGGTTGACTTCGATCTTCAAGCTGAAGAACTTCTGGACCTCCAAACTCTTTAATTATAATTGCTTTCATTTTTACCTGGAAATTTTTGCAGACGCAAATTAAATGAAAGAAGAAAATATCGTCCGAGACGATCGTTCTTCATATAAAAATATTCATTAGCGTTTATTTCACTCATAATACCAGTATTTTGGTTGAGTAAATCAAAACTTTGAAATCGAACAACCGCTCTATCGTTTTTGCCAAACGCTTTTTCAATATAAATGTTCAATAATGTCGGATTTTCTTCTGAGACTGAACCATAACCTTTATTATAGTGAGTTGCAACATCAAAGCTAAATACCCAGTCTCTTGAATATGCTTTACCACCAACTCCAAGAGCAAGCGTATTCGTTTCTGTACCAAACATCGCCGAAAGTGAATTACGTACCCTATTTAATACATAAGAGCTTCGGAAATCTAAATTAAACCAATCGTCAATCATATAATTGACCTGCATCCCTTGCATAAAAGTTAAATTTCTTCCTTTATTTTTTTCATTATTGATGAATGAAATATTGTTATTATAATCTAAAGAAGAATTGATATTGAAATTAAGAACCTTTTCAATCGCATCGATCGAATACATATAGTACGCATGGGAATCGAAATAGCCTGATGTGTTTAAAAAACTTGTTTCTTGAATCGTGCTTGAGGGTACTACAACACGATCAATTACAATTTTATCTTTTATTCCCCTAAAAGAAAGATTACCAAAGAACGCATTTCCTGAATTCAGGTTAAAATTTCTGTATTGTAGACTAAATTCATTACTGAATTCCGTTTTCAAATCAGGATTCCCATTAATAATATTCTGAGAGTTCGAATTATCCCTAATCGGCTGAATCTGGTAAAAATTAGGCTGATTATTCTGCCCTTTATAGGTTAACGATAAAGAAGATAAGTGGTTGATTTTATAAGAGAATCGAGCATTAGGGACGAAATTAATGCTTTGTTTTTCAGTAGAAATCTCCCTATTGAATGTATAGCCCGATAAACTAGTAGGTTGAAATCCAAATCCCAGCGAATAAGTAAATTTCTGATCATTGTATTGATAAAGAAATCCTAATCTATTCGAACTATATCGATATGCATAATTTATATAAACTGAATCAATCGCTATCGATTCCAAATTTATCATTTTAATATCTTTAGAGCGTCTATTGTTCTGATTTGAGGAATAGTTAAAATCATAATAAAGCTCGAGAATGCTATTTCTAGTGATTGGCTCAATATAAGATGCCTGAAACTGAAAATCATGAAGTACTTGGTCATTAGAAATTAGCTGGTTTAATCTCTCTTTATTCCGAAAAGGTGAAGATATCTGAGTAGAATCTATATTTTCTCGATCATCATTTATTTCATCCTTTTTAATATTAGAATTAAAATTGGCTATTGTACTAAAATTCAAACTCCTTCCATGTTTTGAAAGATTCTTATTAAAGAAAGCCTCTAAATTAAAGTTTGGAGATCGTTGCTTCTCTTCTGAATTTAAATATTGATTGGTTGTTAACTTTCTATTTTTTATTACCCCGTTGACGTTCATAAAGCGATTTGATGCTCCGTAAGATACTGATGGACTCACCTTCAGGTACATGGAAGAATCCAGTTTAGATTCATAATTCCAGTTGAACTTATGGTTCAAATTGTGCATGGTAGAGGTCGACCTTTTATTGTTGGAAATGATGTTGCCTCTATAATCACTTTCTAAATTAGTTAAGCTTTGGGTTACATTCTCGCGATCAGTGAAAACATAACCTCCATAAGTGCTTGAATTCTTTGATATATCATCTCTAAAATTTAAACCTAAGGAATTCGTAAGATTGATTCCATCATTCATGTCAATCATGCTACTCAAGTCAGCTCCACTTTTTTCACGAGAATTTGCACCGCTAATATCCCCATAACTAAATAAGCTTGCGTTGGTATTATTAGTAGAGCCCAAAACCGATATCTGTTGGCTGTCATCAAAGTTATTGGCTGATAGACTTCCAATATACCTCTCATCTGTTCCTAATCCCGCTGTTACCTGTCCAAACATTCCGCGGTTTCTATCTTTCTTTAAGTTAATATTAATAATTCGCTCAGGGTCGCCCTTTTTTACACCTGTAAAATTCGCCATTTCACCATAGTCGTCTATAATTTGGATATTCTCTACGATATCCGCTGGAAGATTTCTTGTCGCAGTTAAGACATCTCCGGTAAAAAAGTCAATTCCATTCACTTTTACACGCGTAATAGTTTGACCTTGTGCTTTTACGAGTCCATTTCTATTAATTTCAACTCCCGAGAATTTCTTCATTAAGTCCTCAACAAGGTCCCCCGGATGTATAGTATAGGCTCGAGCGTTGTACTGGATGGTATCGCCTTTAATAACAAGAGGAAGTAGACCATAAATATTCACTTCTTTCAATACAGTAGCTTGGGGCCTTAATTTTACATGAACTATTTCCGTTTCCGGAAGAAACGGATTGACCGAATAACTTTCATCCTGTATTTGATAACCCAACAAACTATAAGAAATGCGAAAGTTAACATTTGACACGTCACTGAATACAAAATAACCTTCAGAATCTGTAGAGACAAATAAAGTATCTAAAGTGGATATCAGACGTACATTCACTCCTTCTAAAGGTGCACCCGTTGTATCTTGAACGATTCCGTGCACCTCTCTTGTCTGCTGCTGCCCGAAAGTCTGCAAAGAAACACAGAGAAAGGAAAGGAATACGACTATCCTCATACAGACTAACACTTTAATTACCAATTACTTAATAAAAGATGATTTTTACACTTACTATAATACGAAATATAGAACTTAATCTGTACTTTATCAATAAAAAAGGGTTATCATTAAAAATAATGATAACCCTTTTTTATAAAATCTATAATTTACTATTCTGCTTGGTAGGCAATCTTGGGAACATGTTTATCAATTTCCCAACTTCCTGTACCCTCTTCACCGATAACATCGAAAAGTTCTAAAATTCTTCTGGCTACATATTCTTCTTCAATCTGCTCTTCAAAGAACCATTGTAGAAACTGGAAAGTAACATAATCCTTTGCCATCATGCACTTATCTGCAATATTGTTTAAAGAATTGGTTACATCCATTTCTTGCTCCAATGCCAATTCAAAAACACTTCGAAACGATTCAAAATCTTTTGGAATATCAACGATTTCAGGCGAAATAGCCTTTCCACCCCGGTCATTAACATATCTAAATATTTTCAACATATGGTGGCGTTCTTCATCGGCTTGTTTTTCGAAAAAGCCAGAACTAAAATCATAGCCCTGATCGTCGCACCAAGAAGCCATGGCTAAATAGATAGAGGATGAATGCGCTTCTAATTTTATTTGCTCATTTAATAAGTTCTCTATTTCTTCCTTCAAAGAGGTTTTTAATCTAAGTAAGTCTTTCATAATATAATTCTTTCTTTTTGCTTAATTGTAAAAAGATTGTTAATACGAATTTAACTAAAATAGACAGAAACTATGCCATTTTTGTGCAATACAAATTAAATCTAAATAAGATTAATTTAATGGGGCTATTAAGCTAAAACTCGAGAAGGACGTACCTTTAAATGAACAGAGAGTAAGCTATTTAACTCAATCATAAAGCGAGCACCCGCTAAGAGCTCCCTCAAATTAATGATATCTAGGGCAGTTAAAAGAAAGCAACGGTTACAGCGATAAGGCATCAGGATCGTGTAGTCTGCGCTACGAGATGGATCGGTTAATAACGTATCAAGATCAATGGAATCTACATTTCGCTTAAATCTTAAAAAATCTGCTACTTTAAAAGAAGAAGCTTCGCCCTTAAACTCCAACCAATAACAGTTGTTTTTACTGCACTGATAAACAGCTCCATGCTCACTCTTAAATAACTCGTTTAAATTGCTACAGATCATTTCCTTAATTTACCCTGCGAAGGTAATTATTATTTATAATCAGTCCAAATAACAAAGGCGAAAATTTATTTATTTTAAATAATTCCGTGAAGAGACTTTCCAATTGCTCCTAATTCATCTACCCTTCTTTCTACTTGGGCATCTTTTATCAAGTCGGGTGCATGATGCGGCTTTTTACGAGCGTCAATAATAATCGGCCCTGAGCAGCCCCAGTGTTTATAAGTAATAGAACTTCCTACCCCATAGATATCATGAGAAGGATTACTCCGCGTGAAAGTAACCCAAACAAAGTTGTTTATCGTTTGAGATGTGAAGCTTGCGTCGTCGCAAAGTACGATCAAAGCGATGCTGGACAAATCGTTATCCTTTAGTGTTTCCGCAAACTCCTCAATAATGCGTGCCTCATTCTGATAGTCTGTAAAAGCAGGTGACTCTACTGTCAGTACACCCTCCATCGCTAACTTAACGTTTTGGAAGTTTCTAATGATAGGGAAATTAGTGGGCACTTCAGTAGCTAAATTCTTCACCTTATTTCCTGCAGCAGCAAATACCACTTTTGAACCAGCATTAATGTCTTCACCTGTATAGTCAAGTGTATCAATCGTTGTTTTTGTGTAAAAATGTAAGTCTCGGGTGGAATCCAAGCGTTCAAAAATATGTTTAAAAAATGCAGAAATATCATCAACACTCAATTGGGAGTTGTCTTCTTTTGCGGCGATGAATAAGTATTTTGCTAAACTAAGTTGATTTTTTCCAAGGATTTGGTTAGCAATTGTTAAAATCTCTTGAGGACGGTCTACCTTCATATAAGGTGTATATCGTTCGCTGCCGATTGCAAAAAGCAACGGATGAACACCCGCGGCATCGACGGCATTAACGGCATGTAAGCCATTTATTTCTTGCGAAATAGCAGAACCAGTGATTTCATGTATTAATGCTCCAAAACTAGTATCTTCTTGAGGTGGTCGTCCAACTACCGTGAAAGACCAAATTGGGTCCTTTTTATGATATACTTTATGAACTCGCATTAACGGAAACGGATGGATTAAACTATAATATCCTAGATGGTCACCAAAAGGTCCTTCAGGTTTATTTTCATTCGGATACACCGTTCCTGTGATAACAAAATCAGCGTCTGCAGAAATACAAAAGCCTTCGTCGTCATAAAAATAACGAAATCTTCTATTTCCTAGTACTCCTGCGAATGTTAATTCTGATAATCCTTCTGGAAGTGGCATAACTGCAGCTAAGGCGTGAGACGGTGGTCCACCTATAAATACACTTACCTTTAATGGTTTTCCAAGCTCATTAGCCTTTGTTTGATGGATTCCAATTCCTCTATGAAGCTGATAGTGTAACCCGATCTCTTGATCTTGTACATAATCATTTCCATTGAGCTGAATTCGATACATCCCCAAATTGGAATTCATTGGGCCTGATCTGAGCACATCTTCTGTATACACTTGGGGCATGGTAACAAACGCCCCTCCGTCCATCGGCCAATTAACAACGGGCGGCAATTTAGAAATTTTTGTTTCTCCAAATAGTATTGGAGCACCCCCTTTTTTCTTATAAGGTAGCGCTGATACAGCGAGCAGACCAGCAGACACGTTCTGAAAAGGCTTTTTTATCGCTTGCATCGGATCCGATCGCAAACTAACAAGTTTTTTTACATTTTCTAGCGTATCCCGAAACATGAAACGAGAGCGTTCTAGAGTTCCAAATAAATTAGAAACCGCGGGAAACTCACTTCCTTTTATATTTTCAAATAATATTGCGGGGCCTTGATGTTCATAAACACGCATATGGATCGCAGCCATCTCCAGATAAGGATCTACTTCCTCTTTTATTCTAATTAAATGGCCATTGCTTTCTAAATCTTCAATACAAGCCGCTAAACTCTTATATCCCATAAATACTTTGTTTGTGAACTACAAAACTACAAGTTAACATTGACAAACCTATTCCATTGTTATATACAATACGTTTCTACACCAAAGCGGTTTAAAAATGCTACACCTTCGTCTTCCGGTAAACCTTTATAAGCTGCATAGGAATAACGATAAAAGACTTTCGTTATCCCAGCTGAGAAAATTAAACGAGCGCAAGATATACAAGGAGAAAGGGAGGTATATAAAGTAGACCCCTGCAATGCAGCTCCATTTTTCACAGCATAAAGTATTGCATTTTCCTCTGCATGTAACGCAAGGGAGCAACTTCCTTTACTGTCTTTTGCACAACCTGTTTCTGGCCATTCTTCATCACAGTTGTGGGTTCCTGCAGGTGGACCATTGTAACCTATCGAAATAATACGTGTCTCTTTGGTCAACACAGCACCCACTTGAGCACGAATACAATGGGAACGGGCTGACAACTCTATTGCCAAATTCATAAAAATCTCATCAAAACTCAATTTAATTTTGGCTTTACTCATTGTCATCAGTCATTTTTTTAGTGTTCAAAACAATTATCGACGCAATTTCATAGGCATTCTAAAGATAGTAGACCCTGAAATTTTGCGAATATAGTCGCTTCTAATGGGTTAGCAATATTTCAAAGCAAAAAGTTACAATATCAGAAAAATACGGTGTGATTGTACCCAAACCCCTGTTAATTATTTTATCCCGATAAAAACCACTGCCATAATTTAGTGGATGAAAAAACAATTTAGATAATTTTATGTATAATTGCATTTCAATAAGGAAAGAATCATGATAGAAACTATCATTTCAGGTATTGGTTTGGGAGTTCTTTTATCCTTTTTAACCGGACCTGCTTTTTTTGCACTATTAAAAACCAGTATAGAGAAGGGCTTTTATGCAGGCGCTTCATTTGCTATAGGTGTGTTAATTAGTGATATTATCTTTGTCTCTTTAGCTATTTTCGGAAGCTCATACATAGCCTTAGATCAAACTTATATGACCCCTCTTGGAATATTAGGCAGTCTAATCCTTTTGGGTATTGGCTTCTATTACCTAGTCATAAAGGTTAAGATATGCAAAAATGAAAACCTTTGCAATAAGGAATATACAGGTTTTATTATCAAAGGTATTGCAATGTGTATATTTAATCCAGCGATACTTCTGTATTGGATAAGCGTAACTGGGGGCGTGATTTCGGTCACCGGAAAATTCAACATTCAAGAGATTGTGCCTTTCTTTGCAACGATTTTAATTACCCAATTCACCATCGATTGTTTAAAAGCGTTTTTTGCCAATAAACTAAGTCATAGAATTGAGGAAAAGACGATTGGTCGGATTAATAAAATGGCTGGAGTCTTTATTATCATTTTTGCACTGCGTTTAATGTATGAAGTTATCTTTACTCAACCTCTGATCATCCATTAATTAGCTACCTAGCAAATTATTTTAAGTCAATTCCTTTTTCTATATTAGCTAAAAAGAATTGATAAATATGCCCGACCTCCCCCGAATACCGCAACGATTAACTCGACCCGATCTTTTAATTGAAGTTTTTTGCTTTATTGTTTTATTAGAAAGCTGGACCTATGCAGTATATACCTTCAATCAATTACCTGACTTAGTTTACGTTTTTTTTAAGTTTTCGAAGGGTGCTGGTAGCCGCAATGCAATTTGGTTTTTTCCGATATTGGGAAGTTTATTATTTATCGCAATTAGCATAATCAGTAGCTTCCCTCATAAATTCAGTTATTCCGAAACAATAACCAGGATAAATGCTAGAAGAATTTACAGAAAGGCTCTTAGGCGATTGAGAATAATCAAACTAATTTTAGTTTCTATTTGTGGGCTTGGTGTTTTAATATTTGCTTATTTTTCTGGACAGCAGCTTAACGAAACAAATTCGACTATTTCAGTCTTAAGCTTTATTCTGCTGGTATTGCCAACGATATATTTATTGTACCTGATCTATTCTACACAAAAACCAAAGTACTAAGGAAGTATCTATTTCTTTTTGTTTTGACGCAAAAAGAACCAAAACCGACCGAAGGGAGCTCATGAAGGCAAATGAAAACAAACACATCTGAATAAAGGTCAAGGCTGTACAATATATGTTGTGAAGGCAAATGAAAACAAACACATCTGAATAAAGGTCAAGGCTGTACAATATATGTTGCATAATGAACAAATCGTTCTATGACACAATTTTAAATCGTGTGGGTCTTGTTGCTTTATGAAGGTTTCTACTTCACGTAAAATTGTTTAACCTGTGCTCGATGTTCTTTTCTGCAAAACGATTTATCCATTCTGCGGCCATATCTTGTAAGGCCATTTGCGGACTAACCGCGTTATTGCTTTTGCCAAGTTTACTTTGACTCAGCAAAATAGTACTAGTAACCAACCTCCAGTATCCAACTATTCTCAGCGACCTATACCAGTAATCAACCTTAATAACCAACTATTCTAAGCAAATTATACCGTAGTCAAGCATCCCGGTGACAAACTATCCCTTAACGCAATCCTCTTTCCTCACCTCAAATGTGGCCTTATAATTTACGGCAGTGATATCACGCGTGCCAGCAACCATGCCACATAGTAAATTATCCAGCCACGAGTTTTTTGTTACTTTTCATCAGAGAATAATTTGAGTCAATTACTTCGTAAACGTTGATTTTATGAACAGGTTAGAAATGTAAATTTTCATCAACGTGCTCCCACTTGTTT